>Ga0209101_1003081_pt1 | contig 10393 bp, 6 predicted proteins | sample ConPoolayeCmetaG_FD_185481 | JGI IMG/M metagenome (GOLD analysis project Ga0209101, IMG submission 185481) | Hot spring microbial mat communities from California, USA to study Microbial Dark Matter (Phase II) - Cone Pool mat layer C metaG... ... | reverse complement strand
CAACTTCTGGCTGGTCAGCGGATCGACTTGCCGCCGACGCGCGACCTGCGCACCTTCAAGAAGGCACCGCAGTCCAGACGGCAGCCGCGCGGGCCGATGGGCACGACACTGTTGTTCTAGCGGCGTTTCGGATGTGCAGGCTGCACAAAAAATGTTCCCGCCAAGCGATCGACATCTGCCCCCTAATGCACCACGCGACCGGGAGTAATAGCAAAGATTTGTGACTGGACGGATTTGCGGTAGCCCGGCAAGCAAGACCGACATCCAAACAGTTCGCCGTGGCGGAAAGCCTCAAAAACAACGGCATTGACAGAATGGCGTTGGTTGGAAAGGTCCCGAAAAGTCTTTATTGTATGGTTTGCTGCAAAACAAGTTGTATAGCCTCGGCAGAATAGAGCGGAGTTCGATCCCCAGAGAGATTGTCAGCAGGTGCGCAGCCCATGAGCATTGTTTACGAGGGAACTTTAGCGGAGGCGCAGGAACGCTTCGCCATTGTGGTGTCGCGTTTTAACGAATCGATCACCCGTCGGTTGTTGCAGGGGGCGGTCGATACCTTGCTTGCCCACGGAGTGCCGGATGAGAATATCGAAATTGCCTGGGTGCCCGGGGCGTTCGAGATACCCACAGTAGCCGAACGGATGGCTGCCAGCCGGCGTTATGCGGCGGTGATTTGCCTCGGGGCGGTCATTCGCGGCGAAACGACTCACGATCAGCACATCAACCGGGCCGTCAGCATCGCCTTGTGCCAAATAGGGGTGCATCACGGGCTGCCAGTGATCTTCGGCGTGCTGACGTGCAACACCCTGGAACAGGCCATCGCCCGATCCGGCGGCCAGTCGGCCACCACCGGCAAGGATCAACCCGACGCCCGCTTGGGGAACAAAGGCGTCGATAGCGCCAAGGCGGCCTTGGAAATGGTCGCTCTTATGCGCAAGCTCCCGCCGCCGGCTTGAGCACCGGGGTCTGGGCCGGTCGTTCGCGCTATCAAACAACACAGCCTGGTTGTGCGGCTGGAAAATAGAAGCAATTTCTGCCGGCGCGGCCAGACCGGACGTCTGGCTCTTGGGCTGTCGGGTTGACAGCCAAGCGCAGCTACCGCATTATCACGGAACATTGAGAAAAGGTAAGAGTTTGTCGTAGCCATGGGCCAGCGCAGCAAAGCCAGAGAAGTCGTCTTGCAGGTGCTGTATCAGGACGACCTGAACCCCTCGGCCAGCACCGACGACCGCGACTGGCTCTTGCAACGGCGTCTGAGCAAGGCCGAAGCCTTTCAGTTCGCTCGGCGGTTGCTGGCCGGTGTGCGGCAGCACCGGTCCGAGATCGACCGGCGCTTGCAGCAGATTGCCTCCAACTGGAGCCTGCATCGGATGGCCGTAACCGATCGTAACATTCTACGCTTAGGCGCGTACGAGATTCTGTACGGGGGCACGCCGGGCGAAGTGGCCATTGACGAAGCGGTAGAGCTGGCCAAACGATTCGGCACGGCACAGTCGCCCCAGTTCGTCAACGGCATACTGGACCGCCTCCTGCACACCGCCGCCCAGCAGGCTACTGAGCCGACACAACCCGACACGCAAGTACCTGGCCTCCCATAGACCGCTTGTAGACAAGACGGCAATATTATGCCGACTGTCGGTTATTGGCACCGGAAACTGCCGGCAGCCGCGGCTGGCATTGGCGGTGGGTCCGGCGGCGCCGTCAGTGGTTCTTGGTTTGTCGGCGGTTGATTGTCATTTTCGCTGGTACGTACCGATTGGGATATCACGATGGGCTTGCTCGAAAAGTTAAAACAGGGACTAAAGAAAACTACCCAACTGCTGAACACCGACATCCGCGATCTGTTCAAAACCCGTGGACGTCTGGTGGACGACCAGTTTCTGCGCGAGTTGTTCGAAATGCTGGTGAAGACCGACATGGGCGTGGAAGCCGCCCAGGAGATTACCGATGAAGTAGCCGCCGCTTTTCGCTCGCGCGTGGTGGAAATGTCCGATGTGCTCGAGCAGATCAAGCAGAAACTGAAGCAACTGCTGGCCCAGCCGGCCGCCCCGATAGCGATGGCCGACATCGGGCCGACCGTCATCATGGTCAGCGGAGTGAACGGCTGCGGCAAGACGACCTCCATTGCCAAGCTGACCCACATGTTCCAGAGCGAGGGCAAGCGGGTCGTGCTGGGTGCGGCCGACACTTTTCGGGCGGCAGCCGCCGAGCAGTTGACCGTCTGGGCGAAAAGATTGGGGGCGGAAATCGTAACCGGGGCTTCCGGCAGCGATCCGGCCAGTGTGGCTCATCGTGCGGTGGCGCGGACGCTGGAAATCGGGGCCGACGTGTGCATCGTCGATACCGCCGGCCGGTTGCAAACACAACAAACCCTCATGCAACAGCTCAGCAAAATCCACCGCGTGCTGGGCAAGCAGATACCGGCAGCTCCCCACGAGGTGCTATTGGTGCTGGACGCTACCACGGGACAGAACGGCATCAGCCAGGCCAAGCATTTTACCGACGCCGTGCGCTGCACCGGCATCGTGCTGGCCAAACTCGACGGCACCGCCAAAGGCGGCGTGGTAGTGGCCATCCGCAAGCAGGTTGGCTTGCCGGTGAAGCTGGTGGGCCTTGGCGAAAAACCGGAAGACCTGGCCGTTTTTGAACCCGGCCCGTTCGTAGATGCCATGTTCGCCGATTTGGCATGAGCGGGTCGATGATCCGCTGAGCGTCATTGCTGGCTTATTGATCATTGCTAAAGCCAGCGACCGGCTGATGTAATATTTCTATATTGGTCCGTGTTTCCATGCATTCCATGCATTGCGAATGTCAGCAGGCGTGTCTGATATCGCTGCAACTTCCCGGCGGCGCGCCAGGCGCTAGAGGAACGACAAGAACAAAATGCACAAGCTCAGGCTATGGCGCATCCGGATTGTGCCGCCGGGCGAGCTTTGTGCTGGGGCAGGAGTCGCAACCGTGGATTGCAAGCGAGTTGTCGAGAGGCTTTTTCTTGCAATGTTGCTCTTCGCGTGCGTATGCGCTCAGAACTTTCTGCTGGTGCACGCCGCCGAGCAGTCGGCACTGCCGCTGATCGTTGCGCCAGATGCAACTGCCGTAGAACCGAGGGGGGTACTACTGTATGTCTCTCCGCTGGGCAACGACAACTGGTCCGGCACCCTGCCCGCGCCGAATCCCACAAAGACCGACGGCCCTTTCGCCACGCCTCACCGCGCCCGCGACGAACTGCGCAAGTTGAAAGCCACCCGGGGCTTGCCCGAGGGAGCGACAATTCTTATCCGCGGCGGCACGTACTGCTTCCAGGAGACATTGCGGCTGGGCAAGGAGGATTCTGGCACACCGCGGGGGCCGATCATTTACAGGGGCTATCGGAATGAGAGGCCGATTTTCGTTGGTGGACGGGAAATCCGCAACTTTGTTCCGCACAGAGGCGATATTCTGAAGGCGGACATCGTTGCGGCCGGCTTTCCCAAGGGAGCGCAGTTCAGCCAAATGTTTTTTGCCGGCAAGCGCCAGCATCTGGCGCGCTATCCGAACTTCGATCCCGAAAACCCCTACGCCGGCGGTTTTGCGTATGCCGACGGTAAACCTGTTCCCATGTATCAGAACATCCCCGGCGAAAGCCGCCGCGAGTTCTATTACAAGCCGCAAGACGCCCGCAATTGGTCCCGCCCGCAAGAGGCCGAGGTGTTCGTCTTTCCCCGCTACAACTGGTGGAACAACATCGTGCGCATCGCAGCTATCGACCGGCAGACGCGCAAGATCACTCTGGCCGGCGACTGCTCGTATCCGATTCGCCCCGGGGACCGTTATTATGTGCGCAATGTGTTTGAAGAGCTGGACTCACCGGGCGAATGGTATCTGGACAAGCAGACCGGCGTGCTGTACTTCTGGCCCCCGCAGCCGCTTGGCGGTGCGGCGGTATATGCGCCGATGCTGCGGACGGTGGTCGAATTGGGCCCCGGGGCCGAACAGATCAGGCTTTTCGGGCTGACGATCGAATGCTGCGAGGGCGACGCGGTGGTGCTGCGCCAATGCCGCCAGTGCCTGGTGGCCGGCTGTACCATCCGCAACGTGGGCGACTACAACGGCAACGCCGTAGTGGTCGATGGCGGCCAGCGCAACGGTGTCTTCGGCAACGATATCTACGAAATCGGTCGCTCGGGCGTAGTGATCTCCGGCGGAGACCGCATCACCCTGATCCCGGCAGAAAACTACGCCGAGAACAATTACATCCATCACGTCGGCGTGTACTACAAGCAAGGTGTCGGGGTGGTGCTGAACGGCTGCGGCAACCGGGCGGCGCACAACCTGATACATGACGGGCCGCGAATGGGCATAATCTTCAGCGGCAACAATCTGGCCATCGAGTACAACCGCATCCGTCATGTCAATCTGGAAACGGCCGATACCGGGGCCGTTTACACCGGCGGGCGAGACTGGATTTCCTCCCGCGGCACCGTCATCCGCTACAACTATTTCCACGATATTATCGGATTTGGCAATGAGGGCGGCCGCTGGGTTTCGCCACACTATTGCTGGGGTGTATATCTGGACGACAATGCCGGCGGCGTGGACGTCATTGGCAACATAGTCGCCCGCTGCATCCGTGGACTGGTTCACCTGCACAACGGCCGCGATTGTCTCATCGAGAACAACGTGCTAGTCGACGGCGGCTTGCAGCAGGTCGAGTACAACGGCTGGACGGCCTCTCACAGCTATTGGAAAAACCATCTGCCTACAATGATTCGCGGCTACGAATCGGTTATCGCACAGCCGGCCTGGATGAAAATGCGCGGCATGAACGTCCATCCCAAGGACGCTGTGTTGCCCGACGGGCTAATCATGGCCGGCAACGTGCTGCGTCGCAACATCATCTACTACCGGCAGCCGAAGGCGAAGCTGTTCCGGTTCAACAATCTGTCTTTGCAGCACTACCAGTCGGACTACAATCTGGTGTGGCACTTCGGCCAGCCGCTGCTGCTGGAGGTCAATCGGGACATCAAGCTCGATACCGTCGATGCCTGGAAGGCCTGGCAGAACTTAGGTTTCGATCGCCACTCGCAGGTGGCCGATCCGCTGTTCGTGGCCCCGGAAAAAGACGACTACCGATTGCAGCCCACTTCGCCAGCCCTGAAGCTGGGCTTCAAGCCGATTCCGGTAGAGAAGATCGGCCCTTACGCGCATCCGTTGCGGGCAAGCTGGCCGATCGTAGAGGCTCCGGGCGCTAGGGAGAAGCCAGCGCATATCAAGCAGGTCACGCATTATTGACCATCGCGAAAGGTAGCGCCCGCGATAGAACAACACTTTTCTCCTGGCCCGGGGCGCCAGGTGTTGCGAAGGTCAATAAGGACCGCCCAGCCGGACTGGCGCCGATTATCGGCGCCAGGGCGGCACGTCGCGGGGGCATAGCAACTACACGCGCGGGCTGCGCTCTACATCCGCTGCAACTGTTCGATTGCCTGGGCGATCTCCGCACGCCGCGAGTAGATCGGCCCGGGGTGCTTGGTAAAAGTGGTCATATCGCGGGTTATCGCCTCCGGCACTGTTAGCAAGGCTTCGTACTGCTGCAATTGCTCGGCGGAAAGCTTGTCGCGCTTCTGCCTGAGCAGGTCGCGCAGCAACCACAGGAACTCGTAGTCCTCGATTCCCTCGCGCAACATCTCCCAGCGGATGCTAGAGACCGGCGGAGCGATTACCGGCTGGGGGCCGAACCGGCCAGGAGTGGCCGCTTCCTCGGGCGGATATATGAACCGACCGTCGCCGTTACCCCAGTACTGCTTCACCCCCTTGGGCGTGCCATAGCCGCTGACGTAGCCCATCGGGTCTTCGTAAGGGTCTTGCGGTTTATCGGGAAATGCGGTGTCTGAGGTCCAGTAATTGGCTTTCCAGATCAGTATGCCGGAGATGTTTCGCTGCCAGGTCTGCCACAGCCACACCCGCAACTCGGTGGCCGGATGGTCGATAAACAGCGTGCAGTAAGGCGCTTTCGGGCCGCAGCAAATATACCACCAGATGCGTTCACCTTTGGCGCGACGCTGCTCGGCCTTTTGGTGATCGTAATTGAAGCTGATCGGACACCAGATGTCGATCGGCCCTGCCAGGGCGTCGTGGGGTTCCTCGGTAATCATCGTCTGAAGGCCCGGCGCGTACCGCTTGATTCGCTCCATGCCTTTGCGCACGAACTCGTAGTCCTTAGGTTCAGGCTCATCGAACCAATAGACGTATGCCATTTTTAGCCAGCCCCGGGCCTTCAGGCGTTCCTCCAGTTGCTTCACATAGCTGGCAAAGACGGCCTGGTACTGGGGAGTGTTTTCGCCGTATTTGCCGATCATTGGTTCATGGCGCTCGTGAAACGTGCCGCCGCCCATCCCCTGCAATGTGAGCATGAAGTTGGTAAACCGATACTTCTCCAGCGCCTGCGACATCGCTGCCTCGAAGCGCGAAAAGTCCACCTCGGCCCGCGGTGGATCGGCATCTGGCAAAAAACGCACCACGATGGGGTCCAGCGGAACCGGATTGTAAGGGCTGATGCGGTGCTCGGCGAAGCTTTGCAGGTACATGTCGAGCACCCGGCGACGTTCTTCCTCCCCCTTTAGTTGGTGATAGCGGTAGATCAAATGCGGCGACAGGCCGAAAGCGGTTTCGATGTTGTTCCTTTCCGGCAAAGCGAAGTCCCACACGTGAAGTCGCAGGGGAACCTCGGCCCGGTAACCGTCGGCCACGATCGTTACTTTGCCCGTGTATGTGCCAGCCCGTGCATCCTTGGGCACATACACCAGCACCCACAGCGGCTGATTGCGGCCCGGGGGCAACTGGAGCTTTTGCTTGGGCTGCGACGCGCTGGCGGACGGTGCTCGATCGGCGCCTTGGACTTCACCGGCCGACTGGGAAGCCGCCCGGCCTGCGCCAGCAACGGCTGCGGGAAAAGACGACGCTTCTATTGATTTTCGGGAAAGGTAGCGACCGGTCGATGTAACGTTTTTCCCGTGTCCGTTGTTGCCAGTTTTTGGGAACATCGGTAACGCGGCAGCCGACTGCGCAGCACCGCCAAGGGAGGCAACTTGCGAGCCGCCCGGCAGCGGCGGCAAAGCATCCGGCCACCAGTCGATCACGCCCGTGGCATCGGTCGGCGTGTGAACAAAATGATACGCCACCCGAAGCACGCGGATGTTCTCTTGCGGAATCGTTGCGCCGCCAGGGCCAACCAGCGGAGTGGCCACGGCCCCCAGGCCCACAAGCTGCTGCTTGGGGCGAATTACCAACTGAACCGCCTCCCAATCGTTCTTGGCCGCCCACAACTGGGCCGCATCGGAGCGCTCGGTGGGCAGCGCCCGTTGCGGCCATACCTTGTGCGTCGCCTCGCACCACCACAGATCGGCCTTGTCGTCGCCGGGCAACAAGCAGCCATAGTCTGCGCGATGATATTCGTGCAGATCCAGCGCAACGCGCAGCTCCACTGGGTCGGTGTGTGCGGCAGGATCGTCCGACTGCAATCTCAAAACCGCCTGGCTACGCCCCGGTTTCACTACAGGCAGATCGACTCTGAGCATCGCTGATTGCTTCTCGGACGCGGCAACCTGTGTTGCCGTCAAGGGCCGCAGTGTCTGGTCCGGTTCCACAAGCTCCCCACTGAGGGTCAATTTGGCAGCGCCAGCGGCGCCGTTGCGTACCCAAAGTTGCAGCGTGTGGTTGCCGCTGTCTGCGGCAGGCCGTACGACTGCGCGGTGCACGGCCAACGGCGACGCGGCCGCGGGCAGCTCCAGGAACCAGGTTTTTCCAATACACTGCGGCGGCTGTCTTTCCACTGCGCCGGTGGAAATCTCGGCTGAAAACCATATCCGATTGACCTGAAACACGCCTTGGCCCGTGGCACTGCCAATCCGCAGCCATACCACGCCATTGGGCTGCGGAGGCACCTGGGCCGAAAGCGCCCCGACGCGATCGCTTTGGCCCAGCGTGTGCCACTGCTGGCCGTCAGGGCTGTATTGAAGCCGGCACGCTCCGCCGGCGAGATAATTGATGTTGATCTCGGCTGTGCCGGCACCCAGCTTGATGCCCGGCAGTTCGAAACGGTAAACCACCTCGGCATCGCGGTAGAAGACCCAGCGATCGGTATTGACAGTGGCGGTGGCCCGGTGCAGCGGCCGATGAGCCACTCCCACGGCGCGCCCCAGGATGGCCGAGAACGTGTAACGCTGCCCGTCGATCACTTCCCCCTCGCCTAGCACCAAATTGTCGTCGCATTGCTTGTGGACGGGCAGAACAGGGCAAATCGTCACAGCATCGAACTGGAACGTACCATTGGCCTCCCACTGTCCGAGCCGCACAGCGCCAGCAGAAATGTGGTCGGGAACACGAAAGACGAAATCGTACCATTTCCACTCCGGCACAAGCCGCCAGTCATGATTGGCAAACTCGGGCCCGGAAATCACAGCGCCCGTGCCGGCGGTTGCCCGGGCTCTCATGGCGAACCGGTAAAAGCCCCCGGAAGAAAAATTGCATTGACACTGCCAGGAATTGGAACCCTTGCCGGTACCGGTTACCTCCAGGACCTCTCGATCTACCCAGCGGCCCTGCCCGCCCGAGAGTTTCCAGCCAGCGGGAAGCTCCTGGCCTTCGGTGAACTGGGCGTTTGGCACCATAGGGGCACCGTCCGCCAGCGCGGCTGGCAACAGCCACATCAGGGCAAACACGCACCACCAACCCGCTCGGCAGACCGTAGATACTTCGGCAGCGAAGCCTGCGCTCATTTTTCCGGCCTCCTCAGCAACTGGAACTTCGCCGTAATTATAACTCGACCCATAGCATTCCGCACTTATTGTCGGGGGATCAGGCTGCCAAGACGAGTTACCCACCGATTGGGCGCCACAAGCGAAATTCGGCAGGGACCAATCGAGCAGGTCAAGGGCTGGCAATACCGCTCTGAGTGCTGTTGTTTGTGGGCGGGCTATTGGGGATCAGTTCCCCCGCGGATCAATTAGCCCGCGCAGAACTCTGGTTCTGCGGCTGCGCCAGATCGGGCAGTTTGCGGCCCAGGAGAAGCTCCAGTCGCACCAGCAACTGGTTGTAGCGGTAGCGCAGGTCCAGATAGTTCAGCCGCATACGGCCGAACTTGCGCTGCAAGTCGGAAACTTGAATAGCTTCGATGGTCTTCGCTTCGTACGCTTTCAGAATGGCGTCTTCGGTGTTCTGGGCCAAAGGCAAGACCTCTTTTTCGTAATAGTCGAGCATCGCCCGCAAAGGCACAAGCTCGCAATAAGCTGCGGCCACGTCGCCCAGCGAGTTTAGTTCGCTTAGATCGCGCAGCGCGCAATTGGTTTGCAGCAGTGCTTGCTGCTCGGCTATGTCTCCCTGCTTGCGGTCGAAAATCGGCACGTCGAAGGCTACCCGCGCACCCACGCGGTCTTTCCACGCGCCGATATCGGTCTGGAATCGCGGGCCGATTTCCAAGTCGGGTATCGCACTTGCCCGGGCCAGGGCCACCCGCCACTGGCTCTCGTTGACGGCTGCGCGGGTTTCGGCCAGTTCGGGACGAACCGTCAACGCCTGAGCGAGAACCACTTCCAGCGGGACGATTTCCATCGGCGGCGCCGCTAGTCGCCCTTTGACCGCAATCGGACGCGGCGGCGTCAGGCCCACAAGCTGGGCCAGTTTTATCCGGGCGGCTTCCAGGCGCGCCACAGCCTCCAACTGCTGCACGCGTGCATCGGCGGCGTCCACTTCGGCCACCATCTTGTCGGCATAAGGAATTGCTCGCAACTCGAAGCGCGCACGCTGCACCTCGGCGCCCCGGGCGGCAAGCTCGGCCAGTTGCGCCCGCAGATGGGTCAACTCCTGATAGTACAACACATCCACGGCGGCCAGAGCGGCGCTTGCCAGAACCGTTTCCGTCTCCCGGCTAAGCCTATGCTGGGCACGCTCGATCGCCGCCTCCGCAGCTCGTCGCGCCAAGTTCCGTTTGGCCCCAAGCGGAATGGTAAACACCAGCCGAGTGCTCAACGAAGTGTCGTCGATGGTCCTGGTAGGCGTTTCGGTGTCCAGTACCAACTGCGGGTTGGGCAGCAGACCGGCGGTGATCAGCCGCGCCTGGGCGATTTCGATCTCGTGCTGCCGTGCCTTCAGCAGCGGATGATGTTCCAGAGCGTACGTCAGCAGTTGTTCCAGCGGCACGCCTTCGGTGCTTTCGTAAACCGGCGTGCCGGCAATCGACGGCGGCCGAGGTAGTTCCGCCGCCGCAGGCTGACGCTGCTGCTTCGGCGGCTGCGATTTGACCTCGCCCGGCACCGATGGAAATGACTGTTCGGCTGGAGAAGCAACCGGCCGTTCGACTGGAGTTCGAACTGGCCGTTCGACGGGAGCACGAACTGGCCGTTCGACTGGGGCGGGAACTGGC
>Ga0209101_1003078_pt1 | contig 10400 bp, 8 predicted proteins | sample ConPoolayeCmetaG_FD_185481 | JGI IMG/M metagenome (GOLD analysis project Ga0209101, IMG submission 185481) | Hot spring microbial mat communities from California, USA to study Microbial Dark Matter (Phase II) - Cone Pool mat layer C metaG... ... | reverse complement strand
TTGAGATGATATGGCGTGAAGGCGGCGCAGGGCATATCCGCCGAGTGATATGTCCAAGCCGCCTGAAGCGCCAGAGCGCTCAACAGATTGCGGCCGTAGCGCCGCATCCAACTGCGGAATTTAGGTTAATGCCTCTAATATAAATTTTCGGCAAATTCGTGGAAAACCTTGAGCGGTTAAATACTCCTTATGAATTGGTGAAATTCAATATTATTTACGTGAAAATGCCAGTAATGCGAAGGTTAAAGACGTGTTTTTCCCAATTCCTCCGGAGTAGCCTGTGCATGTATCGCATGGCTCTTGCTGTGCCTGGAAATGATAATTCCGCCGATGAGCAGGAGCACGGCAAAGATATAGGCCCACAGCAGGAAGACAACGATGCCGGCGAGAAAACCATAGATAAATTGTCTTTGGCCGGTGGCCGAAATAAGGGATGATGCGCCGGAATTGAGCAGCTGCCACATCGATGCCACGGAGAGGGACACACCCGCATACACGAAGACATTTAATTTGCCGTGATAGCAGATTCTGTATATGATCATCAGTGCGACCCAGAGGATGCCAAGGGAGGTGGTTTTACGGGCGATCCATTGAAGCGAACTTGGCCAGCCTGCGCTTTTTGAATACATGGTCAGGAATACGTGGATATACGATGCGCTGAAGAAGAGCATGATCGCAAGGACGGTGAGGAGCATATACATGACATTATCAAGCCAAAGATGGCGCTCCTGGGGGCAGCGCATAATAATGGAAAGCCCGCCCTCAATACTGGCGAATATTCCTTGAGCGATGAAAACGAATATGGCGAGGGTGAGCAAGCCGACTTCGGTCCATGAGTGTGATGCGATTTGCATGGCTTGTTCTTGGATGGCCGTGGCGATCTCGGCCGGAAGCAGTTCGTCAAGACGAAGTTCCATTGCCGAGCGCAATTGGGGAACGAACGCAAAAATGGAGCTCGCTCCATAGAAGAAAAGCACGAAGAGCGGGATAGAACCCACAAGAAAAGAGAACGCAATGCCGCGGGCAAGAAACGGACCGCGGCGCATGAAATATATTCTGCTGATTTCAGCAATGTACCTGAAGGTTTTTTTACACGCTTGAAAAAAGATATTCATATGCACGGCGGACTTTAAAAAGGACGCTGGCGCTGGGATAAAGAACCCCCGCCCGGCCCTCCGGAGTGCCGGGGCGTATTTCACGATGCGGCAAAAACCTGATTGACGAAAACGTCGCCGTTTTATACAATATAATTCCGGGGTTTTCGAATACTATCATGCACACGGCGGCGGTAGAGCCGCAAGGGTGGGTAGGGAATGCCGATGAAAGTAAAGTTGTGGGGTGTCCGCGGTTCGCTTCCGTCACCGCAGCCTCCGCAAGAAATCGAACAGCGCCTGAAAGACACGCTCGAGTCTTTTCTTGAGCAGGGATTCGGCAAACGAGAGGCCGCGAAATTTCTTTCCTCACTTCCCATACACAAACGGGGTGGGTTCGGCGGCAATACACCGTGCTGTGAGGTATTTACCGAGAATACGATACTGCTGGTTGACGGTGGGAGCGGGATTCGTCGCAAAGGCTATGAACTGCTCGCAGGGCCGTGCGGCAAAGGCGAGGGAGAGATACATCTGCTCATGTCTCATCTCCACTGGGATCATGTGATTGGCATACCGTTCTTCGTTCCCATATTTATTTCCGGAAACACGATCCATGTGTATGCGGTGCAAAAGGAAGTTGAAGAGACATTTCGTGTGCTGTTCCGAAAACCGAATTTTCCCGTTCCGTATGAGGCGCTGGGCGCCGAGATTATTTATCATGTGCTTGAACCGCGCAAGCCATCTACGATAGGAGACATAACGTTTACGCCTTATCTGCTCGACCATACCGATCCCGCGTGGGGATTTCGTTTTGAACACAACGGCAGGACACTGTCGTATTGCCTCGACACGGAATGTACTCGTGCCGGCAGGGAGGAGTTGGGACCAGACCTGCCTCTTTATCAGAATGTGAATGTTCTTATTATCGATGCGCAGTACAGTCTTCCCGAGGCGATTGAAAAAGTCAACTGGGGACATGCCGCCGCAACCATCGCGCTGGATATTGCGATGCGCGAGGGGATTGAAAAAGTGATATTTACCCATCATGACCCGGCCGCGTCCGACGAAAAAATCGCGGTAGTCAGCCGCCAGACCGAGGCGTATGAGGCGTATGAACTGAAACAGGCCAGGAAGGCGGGAATGCCCCTCAAGGAAGTGCAGTGGATGTTTGCGCAGGAGGAAATGGTCGTTGACGTCTAGTCCCATGGCATGGGAAGGATGTGCCGGATTAGTTTGACACGCCCGTGACAGATTTTGAATTTCGAATTGTGCATTTTGAGTTTCCGGTTCGGCCGGTCATGCAATGTAATTGAGGAAGACTTCCCCCACCCGTCCGGACGATGAGGCTGTGGCATACCGTGAGTAACCCGCGACAAGGTTTCCTGAGATAATCTCGCGGCTCGAGTCCGGTGTGAGCGATATCGATTCAATGCCGTATACAGCCAGACGGCCCAGTTCGTTCTCTTCGCTTACGCCGTTGCTGTTGATGTCGCGCCAGACCCACAGGCGGCTGTATATATCGTCGCGTGAATCGATGACGCCGTCAGTATTTCCGTCGAATTTTGCAAGTTCGATAAAACCGTTGGCGGCGCCGTGCTGATCGCCGAAAAGTTCCGCGCCGCTGTCAATAAAGCCGTTTGCATTGCGGTCATACGCCAGAAAAGCATCGGATGGCGCGACCCATGATACCGTTTCCGTCCTGCCGTCGCCGGTCAGGTCGAATTTCACTCCGCCGCCCGCGCGCACATCGGTCAGTTCAATCCCGTCGTTATCCAGGTCAATGACCAGCGGCTCGGCCTGCTGAACCCGCTGATCCTGCCGGGTGCTGCTTGCCTCTATTCGCACCGCTTCGACCCGTTCGTATTGCAGGTCAAGCCGTCCGCGGTTTCTTTCGATGCTGAGATTGATGCGGTCATGCCGGTAGAGCTCCATTGCCTGTGAAGAAATCGATACTGTATCTTCCGGCCGGCGTTCGACGCTATTCTCATCCCGGATACGGTCACCGATATTCTTGTTATCCGTTTTCTTTTTTTCAGCGCCAAATAGCGTTTCGATCAGTTTCTTCCGTAACGCCATCTCTGGATCCGTATTTTCCAGCAGATCCTCATTCTCTGTATGGATTTCCGGAGCGATTGCTGATACCTGTAGCGGCTGGCTTGTCGCGGTAATATTCATGCGTCCTCCATGACAGAATACTAGACCATCCAATTTTATTCTATCGGAAGGTTGCAGGAAAACCTGAAGTAAAACCTGAAGCGTGCAGACATACCATTGTCCTTGATACAGAACAATTCCCTTTTCCTGTTCAATTGATCAGGCAGAAATTGCCGACTCGCTGGTAGGCAATGCCGAATGTCATTCTAGATCAACAATGCGCCGAGAGAGAAATATGCTTTGAGCTATGGATTACGTGAGAATATTTATCATGTTAAATTAAAGCGGGTTACGTATTGGCGTCCCTCGCAGATAATAAGCTAGTGGCATAACCGTTGCTTGAAATCAGGCACGTACGTACAACATTTACAAAAGGCCCCGCATATGAAACTGTCGGTTAAGGATCTTATCGCTATTGCCGCAGTTACTATCGTTTCATTCCCCGTTCTCTATCTTATCGTTTTATTCGCCACCGGCAATGCGCGCGTCGAATTCGGCAGGAAAAAAGAGGATGTGAAACGTGTGGACGATCTTCGTGTGATTCATCTTACCAGCCGCAGGGATTCTCTCATTGCAGCGCATTCCGAAGCATACCGTGCGAATCTCACTCAAGAGGAAAAACTCAAGGAGCGCGAACGTCTGTTGAATGAGCGCGAGAATCGGGTGAAGATGCTCGAACAGGAACTCGAACAACAGAAACTGGCGATTATTCAGGAACGAAAAGCACTTGAGGATGCAGTGCAAAAGAGCGATGAAGCGGCTGAGAAAAAATCGCGGCAGGTAGCAAAAATATATGGCACAATGCGGCCATCAGAGGCAGCCCAAATTCTTGAAAAGATGAATGATGAGGAGGTTGCCAGAATACTGAAGGGTATTGGCGATGAAAGGCAGAAGGGCAAAATAATGGAGGCGCTCTCTGATGAAAAGGCGATCAGGGTCAGCAGAATCATTGGTGCATCTGCGGCAGGCAAAAAATCTCAATAGTATTGTGACGAAGAAATCTATAATGTAAATATTTAGAAGGCTTTAAATAATAGATTTAAAATCATGCTGTTAAACTTAAAATAAATGGAAGGGGGTGAACAAAATATGCAAACCGATATGAACGCACTCAACCAGCTAAATCTGCGTCCCGTATATTCCCAAAGCCAGCGGAATGATATGGTGGCGCCGTGTGCTCGTCAGGATAAACCGTTGAGTGAATCGGTCCGTGAAACGCCGGTGCGTCCGCACCAGCATCAACATGCCGACGACGGCCGGCATGGCGCCGTGCAGGATCGATACGCGAAACGCGAAGTCCGGCCAGAGCATTCGATAAAAAAGGAGAATGGACGGACGCAGTCAACTGGTGAGGGTATTTCATGCCGGCGGAGAATTGCTCGTGAATGCGCTGAGGCGAACAGTAGGGCGAAGGCATCGAAGTCGAGTTTCCGCGAAACGTACGACACGGTAGCCAGGATGAACGCCGCTGCCGCCCGGAAAGCGTCACAGCAGGGAACCAACGTGCATGAAACGAAAGCAGAAGGGCAGTGCGAAGGAGTGGAGGAGCCAATTCTGGACGCACCGCAAGAGACTGCCGCCGAGCTTGGTACCGAGGAATTGAGGACGAAGGCAGGAGTCGAAACGGTCGAGGGATTGGTGGAAATGCCGACGCGGGAAGAGCCGGAACCGGAGGTGTTTGAAGCGGTCGAGCTGGCTATGTCGCAGCTCGAGGGTATTGACGCCAGGGGGGAAGTTGTCAGCGGCGCACAGAAAGTGAAACAGGAGGCATGGGGTATTATTCGTCAGTCGTTGACGGTGATATCCCGGACGTTTCACCTCAATATCGCGAGTCAGGATGTGGCCGGCCTGCAGGCACAGCAGCCTGATGCATATGTGGCAAAGCAGTTCTCCGAGATATTGTATGCCTTGAAAAGCATCTCCCAGGTGCTTGAACGCGCAGTCCACGATAACGTCGCTCTTGACATGCAGGATCAGGTTCTCGAGCCCGTCCAATCGGCGGTGCTTGAGAAAACCGTGCGTTTCGAGATATTCCGATTGCAGCTGGCGTTTAAAATGCTCGGCGTTTCGGCCGAAGTCAATAACCGCGCCGCTGAGCTTCAGAACCGGCCGGTGTATAAAGGAATACCTGAGGCGCTGGATCCGCTTACTGTTTCTCAACCGCAGCTTCAAATCCGGCAATTCTTTGCCAATCTAGTGGATAGCACCGAGGAACAAATTAGAATGGTTATTGCGCGGATCAAGGTTCTCGCCAATGAGGCTGAACCTGAGTTCAAGGGCAAAATCATTCTCAAGCAGCTTAGTCCTGCACAGGTATCGATGCCGCATGATGCGAAATCTGTTGATTCTGCGTCAGTTGACGCATTTTTCTTCAGAAGCATTCTCAAGCTTGATACGGCGATACGTTTCGTGCCGATGAATCAGAATCCTGTTGAAGGGGAAGCGCCTGTTACCAATCAGCCTGCTACTCCTTCGGCGTCAACCTTTACCGGCATGTTCTATCGCCAGTCGGTGCAACAGCTGCTGTCGACGGTGTCTGAGGCCGTGGGTCATGAGGCTGCTGCGTCTGCACAGGATATTGCGGCGCGTTTTGCGTTACTGCAACCGCAGCCGGCTGAAACGGCGTTAAAACCGCAATCGATGCTGAGCAGGACGTGGGATGAGTCGGTGATGATGCAGATAGCGGACAGGCTTTCCTTTGCGGTCAAAAACGGCGCGCACGAAGTCCGTCTTCAGCTCAAGCCTGAATCGCTTGGTGAAATCCACATGAAAATCAAGGTGGAAGGCGATATCGTGGCGGCAAAAATCAATGTGGAGAGCCAGCAGGTTCGCCAGATTGTGGAGAACAATCTCCAGTCGCTTCGAGACGCTCTTGCCGAGCATCATCTTCAGGCAGGCGCTTTTGACGTGAATGTAGGCAGACATTTCGGCAGCCGGCCGAACCGTTTCTCCGCGGATGGCAACCGTCGTCATGTGGATGCGGTTGAAGGCGGAGAAGGGGAGGATGAGGCGCGCGGCGTAGTCTACGGCGCTCACGCGGCGCTTGGGAGCGAGACCGGACGTCGTTTCGGACATAACACGATAGAGTATTTCGCCTGATGAACAGGGGGTGAAAACGGTATGGCAGAGACAGCCAATATTGAACGATTAATCGGCAAGCCTTCAGAGGCATATACCGCGCGCGCGTCGATAGCCAACGGCGTTATCGACTCGTCGACCTCTATTGTGACCGGCGACCGTACCACCGGCCTGTTTTCCTCCAAAAATGAAATGGGCAAGATGGATTTTCTAAGACTGCTGGTGATGCAGATGCAGTATCAGGACCCGCTCTCACCGGTTGATAATACGGAGTTTGCGGCCCAGCTTGCCCAGTTCAGCGCGCTCGAGGGCAACATGAATATCGAGAAGGCCATTGGCAAACTGAATGACTCCTTCACGAAAACAGTGGAAGCCCAGGGATACAGCGCGCAGTCCATCACAAACGCCTCGGCGGTATCGCTGATAGGCAAGGAGGCGCGTATCGTTGAGAAGCAGGTGCGTGTAAAAGGGATAACCGGCGAAAAGATCCCGATACGGGTGCACCTGGGCAATAACGACGGCGCGGCAGTGCAAATCCGCGATGCGAACGGCGCGGTGATACGCACGCTCAATACCACGGGTAAGGATGCGCAGAATTCCGCCGTGGTGGAATGGGACGGTCTGACCGACGAGGGCACATTTGCAGGCAGCGGCGTCTACGAGGTCTATATCAAGGGACAGGACACCGATACGAGCCTGTATGCGTTTGTCGAGGATACGGTGCAGGGCGTACGGTTTACCGCCGGCGGACCACTGGTGAAAATCGCGGGAAAAGAGCTGTCAATCTCCGATATCATGGATGTGTCGACCGAAAACGCGAAGAGCGGATTCGAAGGGCTTTCGGCCGCATCGGCAGTCGGGCTTATCGGAAAAACCGTCCGTGTTGCCGACGACAGCATTTCGTTTGTGAATAAGGGGGAGGAGCAGACGCCGCAGATTATCGAGATGAAAGCTTATCTCGGCTTGCTGCGGGCCGCGACCCTTGAAATCCTCGACTCTTCGGGCAAGGTCGTTTACCGCGGCAGGCAGAGCGCTGATTCCAATGGGACAGCGACGTTCGTCTGGGACGGGCGCGATATGGACACGTTCGATTTCGTTCCCACGGGCACGTATTCGGTGCGGCTTGTCGAAGGGGCGTATACGAACGACGTCTATACCTATGCCGAAGGCGTTGTGGACGGGGTGTCGAACCTTTCGAGCGGGACCAGGATCCGCGTCAACGGCACATTGGTGCCGCTGTCGGCGATTCTGGATATTGCAAGCACAGGAGCGTAAGGAGGACGCATGAACGCTCAGATTCGCACAGTGGATACGGCGAACGGCTGTGTCCGCGATCTGATAAGCGCCCGCAGGGCTGCAGGCGGCGATTTTTCGGCGGTGCTTACGACAAAGGTGCGGGAACTGCGGTTCTCGGCCCACGCCCAGGCCCGGCTGAAGAGTCGCAACATCGAGATGACGCCGGAGATGGTGCAGAAGCTCGACAAAGCCGTGTCCGGCGCGGAACAGAAAGGCGCGAAAGATTCTCTGGTGCTGCTGTCCGATTTGGCATTCATCGTCAACGTGCCGAACCGGACGGTGGTGACGGCCATGGATGGAGAGAGTATTAGGGAGAATATTTTTACAAACATCGACAGCGCGGTAATCGCGGGATAGCGGATGCAGGACCATTGTACGCATGCCCTAATATTTGGAGTGTGCAATGGATGCATGCGGCCGCCGATTGATTGAGGCGGCCGGTCCCTCGCGATGCGCGCTCAGTGACGCGAGGAGGGTTACCTATGGTACGTTCTCTCTACAGTGGCATCAGCGGTTTGCGCAACCACCAGGTCGGTCTTGACGTGACCGGCAACAACATCGCCAATGTGAATACGGTGGGGTTCAAGGCCGGCCGCATAACCTTCGAGGAATCGATGGCGCAGATGCTTCGCGGCGCCACCCGTCCACCGGGTGCGGCAGGCGGCACGAATCCTATCCAGATCGGGCTCGGCATGTCTATCGGTTCCATCGATACGATCACTGTCCAGGGCAACCTGCAGTCGACCGGACAGATCACCGACCTTGCTCTTGAGGGACGGGGATATTTTGCGTATTCGAACGGGACAGGAATTTTTTACAGCCGCAACGGCGCTTTGCAAATGGACCAAAACGGCCAGCTTGTGTCGCCTACCAACGGCTTCGTGCTTCAGGGCATGATGGCGGCGCCCGACGGAACCTATCCGCTCGAAACGGTCATCGGCAACCTGCGCATTCCCTACGGCGAGAAGGCGCCGGCAAAGGATACGACCGAGGTGTGGTATGCCAGCAACCTCGACTCGGATTCCGAAGCGCTCGGAACGGTGATGCATACGAACCGGTATATTGCCGCTGGAAGAGACATGGACGGCGCACAGGACGCCACGCCGTTGACCGCCGCGACGCTGACCAGCCTGTATGACGAAAACGGCAACAGCCTGGGCATACGTATCGGCGATATACTCACCATCCGCGCTCAGGACGTGGGGACGGGGACTGAGCAGACGGCCCAGTTGTCGGTTACCGATACGACAACGCTGAACGATCTGCGGGTGGCGATCCGCGATCTGCTTCAGTTGATTGACGGCGCGATAGGCGTAAATATTAACGCCGATGGCACGCTGACGATAGATACCACTGCGGCAACGGCTGATGTGGCCAATATATCGATCAGCAGCAACCGGCCTGGTTCGCGGTCCTATGTGTCAAACCTGTTCGCATGGCCGCCAACGCTTGCCGCGGGCGCGACCTATGACACCGCCGGCGCGGTGCGCAGGCCTGCGGCCGCCACCGATGAGCTGAGCGACCTGTATGACGCAAGCGGTTCGGCGCTGGGACTTGAGGCCGGTGATGAGATCAGAATCAACGGCGCGATCGGCGGCAGTCCGATTTCGACGGTGACGCTGACGTATGCGCCGGGCATGACCATGCAGGAACTGCTTGACGCGATACGGCAGGCGTTTAGTCTGCCCGAGCGCGACGGCACGCCGCTCAATAACATGTCGGTTGAGATTGATCCGCCCGATACCCGCGACAACCGTATTCCCGACGGCTCGATTGTCATACGCGGCCAGCCTGAAAAGGCGTTTGCTTTGACAAACGTCACTATCACGGCGACCAACAATGACAACGACCAGACCGCGCCGCTTCGTTTCACCGCCAATAATACCATGGTTGAAATCCAGGCCGCGCGCGATACCGGCATGCACGCCACCTCAATCGTGGTGTATGATGACGCAGGTGATGCGCATACCATGACAACCACGTTCACCCATTCCGGGATACCCAATGAGTGGCTGTGGGAAATCACCATGTCGGGCGGCGAGCAGATTATCGGCGGAAACATGGGACGGATAACGTTCGGCCAGGACGGCTCGCCGTCGAGCTTCTCATTCGACGACGGTTCGACAACGTTTCGGTTCAACCCCATGAACGGGTCGAATGAAGTCAGTATCAGCCTCAATGTGGGGTCCCCAGGCTCGTTTACCGGTATCACCCAGTTCAGGTCGCCATCCACCACTGCGGCGCGCGAGCAGAACGGGTATCCGATGGGCAAGCTGCAGGAGATATCGATTGACGAGTTCGGCGAAATTTCGGGTATTTATACAAATGGAGTGAATAAGTCGATTGCCCGGATATATCTTGCTGAATTCAACAATCCGGCCGGTCTGCTCAAGCTTGGCGACAGTATGTATGGCGTATCGAATAACTCCGGAGAAGCCGTGTATCAGCGTCCGGGCATTGGAACCTCAACCAGGATAAAACCCGGTGCGGTCGAAATGTCCAACGTTGAACTGGCTACCGAGTTTACCAATATGATAACCATACAGCGCGGTTATCAGGCGAATGCGCGGGTGATAACCACAAGCGACACGATGCTTAATGAGCTCGTGCAGCTTGTGAGGTAATGTAGCTTTAAATGCCGGGGTCCCTAGGTATAAGGCCCCGGCATTAAATATGTTCCAAATGCAGGATGGAAATTCTAAAGTTATGCTATTATTTAAGTTGTTAAATAAAATTGTTGACGGAATTGTGCCATAATGATAGATTATTGTTAAGTACTAT
>Ga0209101_1003077_pt1 | contig 10400 bp, 6 predicted proteins | sample ConPoolayeCmetaG_FD_185481 | JGI IMG/M metagenome (GOLD analysis project Ga0209101, IMG submission 185481) | Hot spring microbial mat communities from California, USA to study Microbial Dark Matter (Phase II) - Cone Pool mat layer C metaG... ... | reverse complement strand
GTTACCGTCGATGATTCGCTGCGCAGCCCTGATGGACGGCTGGCGTCCGTGCAGGTGGATTTGATCGCCGTCAATCCGACCGAGTATCCGCGCTGGACCAGCGTGGGCGTCGATGAGTACTGGGGGGCCGCCGGCTCATCAGCTCCAGAGCGCCCAGGACCGGTACGTCATGACCTTCGACTACCAGGAGAACGTCGCCACCAAGGTGATGCGCAAGACCGATCCCCTCTGGACCCAGTGGAAAAACAAGGGAGCCATGGACCTGGTGGCAATCGCGCGCATTCCCGGCATCTCCCAGACGGGCGGTGTTGGTCAACAGGACACGCGACGGCTCATCCTCCCGCTGGACAAGCGCCGCTGGGCCGACCTGGGCGAACTGCGCATTCAGGTCTCCCGCAGCGGCATCACAAGCCTGAGCCAGCCCGGACCGGAGCCCAGACGCTGAACGCCCGAAAGGCACCGGATGAAGGTCTTCGGCGGCTACGAGGTGGCGATTGAGTTGTCGCGCACGCCGTTTGGCGCGGTTTACAGTGCGAAACCCGCCGGCGCGCAGGGCCGGCCCGAGTTCCTCGTCAAGACCTTCAATCCCGAGGGACTGCCCGAGGATCGGCTTGCCGGCGACCCCCAGATCGCTGCGTTCCTCGAACGCGCTGAAGTCCAGCGCAAGGCCGCCCAGCCGCCCAGCACCCACTGGGCGCCCATCCTCGAAACCGGCATCGCACCCGAAGGCGCCTTCTACGTCAGCCGCTTCTATCCCAGCTCGGCCCACCGTCTGTTCCTGGGAAAGGTGCGGCTGGACGCGGCCATGCTCCACGCCATCGCCTCCGGCGTGGTCGAAGGTCTCGATGAGCTGAAACGCGCCTGCGGACAGTCGCACGGCAACCTCCGCACGACCACCGTTCTTCTCTCACGCCCGGACCGCGGCGGATCGACCCAGGTCGCCCTGGCCGAGCCCCTCACCGCCGCCTCCGCACGCGGCGGCGAGGCCGAGGACCTCCGCGCTCTCGGCGAGCTGATCTTCCAGCTCGTCACCCACCGGAACTTCTCGGCTGTTGGCGGCTGGCCGATCCAGGATGGCCCCGAATGGCGAAACCTCGGGCGCCGCGGTCAGGCGTGGCGCGAGCTGTGCAATCGGCTCGTCGATCCGGCGCCGCGCGAGCCCCTGACGCTCGATGGCGTGCGCCGCGACCTCCGCGAGCTGCGCATCCGCCGCAGCCCCGTCTCGCCCCTGGCCGTCGCCGCCGTCCTGGTGCTGCTCCTGCTGGCCAGCGGCATCGTCGCCTTCCTCCAGTACAACCGCTGGGCCGCCGACTGGCGCCAGTACTGCGACGCCTACGCCAACTGGTTCCGCTGCTTCGACACCGGCCGCGATGAGCCGGTCTTCACCGACGCCCGGACGCGGATGAAGGAAGATCCGTATCTGCTGCAGCACGTGCTGACCCCCGTCGGCTCGGCCGCCGATATCATCTTCTCGCCGCGCGAGCGGTTCGGCGACCGTACTATACCCCTGGTGGAACAGGGGCGGCACGTCCCCCTGAGCTTCGAGGCCGCCCGCCACACCCGCCAGGCCCTGGAGGTGGTGCGGCAGGTGCAGCGGGCGTTCGAGCCCGACGTCTGGCCCGCCCTTCAGCAGGTCATCCGCTTTGAAGCCCTCTGCCGCCAGCGGCAGTGGACCGCCGCGGCCGACCGCCTCGCCCGACTGGCCCACCCTCTGGCGCAGTCCGACCCCCAGTCGTTTGCCGCCGCCGTCTGCGACATCGTCGGCGTCGCTCCGGCGCTCTCCCAGTTGCAGTCGCTGTCCGATCGCATCCAGCAGCATGCCGCCGTGCTGGAGCGAACCGGCGATGCGGTCCTGGTGCAATACCCCCAGTTCGCCGAATCGCGGGCCCGCTCCGCGGAAGGCGACGATCCGCTGGCAGCGCTCATCGCCCGCCTCGCCGAGGTCGAGCAGCTTGGCCAGAAACTGGTCGCGTTTGTCAGCGGCCCGCAATACGCCGCTACCGACCGCGCCCTGTTCGAAAAGCGCAGCGAGGTTCACACGCGCACCGGCATGGATCTTGGCCAGCGCATGGAGGGATGGCTCCTGGAGGTCGTCAAGTATCCTCTGGACACAACGCCCGATCCCAGGCAGACGTGGGATGCGCCGGCGCGGCTCGCCCGCCTTCAGTCCCAGACCGCCCGCCTTCGCAAGATCCACGCCGATAACGCGAAGCTCCCCGCCGATGCTCTTCCCCCTCTCCTGGCCCGCGTCGACGCCCTGGCCGCCCGTCTCGCGGAGCTGACCAACCTTACCGCCATGCCCTGGAACGCCGAGTCCCGCCCGCGCATCGAGAACGCTCAGGTGCAGATCAACCTTGAACTGGCCCGGCTGGATGGAGAAGTGCGCAGCGCCATCGAGGATGCCGACCGCTGGCTCAGGGAACAGGCGGCCGCCGAACAGCTTGATTTCCAGGAAGCGCTGTCCCTGCTTCAGGCCCGCAAGCTCGCAGTCGGCATCGACTCGCCGCCTCCCGAGCTTGAGCGGCTATGGCAGCAGGCGCGCGACCAGATCGGCAAATCAGCCACCAGCCAGCAGGACCTGCCCGCTGTTCGCTCCAGACTCGATCAGGCACATGCCACATTCGTCAAGCTCGTCGAGGAACTGCCGCCGCCCCCCGACTTCCCGCCGCAACGCGCCTGGAATACGCAGGTGGCGGCCATCTTCCGACGCCAGGCTGACGCCCGACGCTTGAGCATGCTCCGAGAGGCGGCGGCCGCGCTGCGGCTTGCCGACGGCATGCCCGTGCGCGACGCCGCCTTCGAGGCGGCCTGGCGCAGCCTGCGCGACCAGTACGCCGCCTGGGCGGCCGGCGCCGTCGATTTCATCCACCAGCTCAACGCCGTCGAGGACCTGCTCGACCTGGCCTATGGAAGCGATGAGGAGCCGACCGGCGCGCAGAGCATCGCCGCGATCGTCGGGCGCTTTGAACCAACGCTCAAGGACCAGGAGGTGCGCAAGGCGGTGGCGGCCATCATCGATCGCGTGAACCAGTTGAAGGCCGCCGAGGGCTCCTCAGACCGCAACGAGCTGGAGAAGCTGGCCGCCTCCAGCCCCCATCCGGAAGTGGCCCGGGCCGCCTGGCGCCGGCTGCGGCAGCTTACGCCCGCGTGGCCCGCGTCGGCCGATGAGCTGCGCCGCGAAGCGGCCCTGCACAGGCGGCTGAATACGGCGCTGGAACTCATCCGCGTCGCCGAGCGCCGCAAGCAGGTGCTTGCCGAGGTTGCCGCCGCCGGCGAAGCGAGCCTGCGAACCGCGCTGGCCGCCGCCGCCGATGAGGCGGGCGTCGCCCAGGCCTTCGCGGCCGCCCTCGAGGTCAAGGAGGCGCTGGGCGTCGGACGCGCCGGCCAGCTTACCGCCGCCGAGATGGACCAGCTCCAGCTCGACCCGCGGCTGAGATACAACTACTTCCTGTACCGCTGGCGAACATCCGTCGCGGCGCTGAGCAGCCTGGACGATGCGGCGGCGAAGAAGCGGATCGAGCAGATCATCGCGGAGTTGCCGGCGGGCTCCTCTCCTCCGGCGCAGCAGCAGCTCGCACGGCGCCTCGACGAGCTGCTCAAGGACTCCGGCGCCGACGCGGGGCCTCCCGCCGACGCCGGACCGGCCGCCTCCCCGTTGCGCAACATGGTCGCCTGGCAGCCCGCCGGCGGACCCAACCCCATGCTCTTCACCTGGGAATACCAGGGCCGGCGGCATTCGCTGGTCTTCCGCCGCATCGACCCCTCGCCCGGCGAACCGTCCACCGTCGCCGGTCCGTTCTATCTCAGTGCCACCGAAATCAGCGTTGGGCTGTTCCGCGACGTGATGCTGGCCGCAGGGCGCAGCCGCGCCGACATGGGATTGCCGGAAACGCGGCCGGAAGATACCAACTTCCCGCGGGTGTGGCGGCTGACCGATGGCGGCATCGAGGTCAACGACTACTGGCTGCCGCGCGACCCGCAATACGATCCGTACCCCCCGGCGCTGCACGCGGGCAGCACCAGCGACCGCCGGGATCCCCGCCGGCTGCTGAAGGATCCGCAGGGCAATCCCTCGCCCGATCATCCGATGCAGTATCTGCCGGCGCATTCGGCCATGACCTTCGCCGCCATGCTGGGCTGCCGGCTGCCCACCAGCGAGGAGTGGCGGCGGGCTCTGCCGCTGGCCCGCGACACGCCCAATCTGCGCGACGCCACCTGGCAGATTCAGCGCCAGTGGATCGCCGAACAGCGGGCGGCGCGCCGCACCCGCGCACCCTGGCCGGATGCGGGCATGTTCATCCCCGCCGGAGTTGCCGGTCTGCCCCAGGAGGACAAAGCCACCGTCTGGACGGCCGCTCCCCCATTGGCGCCGGCCATAAGTTTCGCCCCCGACGATGGGGCGCTGTGGTTCCGTCCCGTCGGCGACGGTCAGGACTTTGCCCATCTTGTGGGAAATGTCGCCGAGTTCGTCTGGGACGACCTGGACCGCTGGGACAAGCTCCCCGGCCGCACCGTCGACGACATTCGGGCCATGGTCAAGGCCGGCTCCGCCAGCCTGTTTGTGGTTGGAGGATCCGCCATCTCCGCGCCCCAGATCGGCATCGACCGCCAGAGCGTGGAGCCTTCCCGTGCCTATGCCGACGTCGGTTTTCGCCTGGCGTTCGCGGCCGGCAAGCGGTCGCTCCTCGACAGGCTCAAGGAGCTTTTCGCCGAGCAGCGCTATGTCCTTCCCCAGACATGAGCATCCCCTGCTTGTCATCGCCGCGCCGGCCCTGCTGGCCATCGCCCTCTACGCCGTGACCCTTTGGGGCACCTTCGTCTACGACGACCACACGATCGTCCTCAACGACCCCCGCGTGACGCAGCCGGGGATGTGGCCGCGGCTCCTGCGCGAACGCTACCTGCCGGTTGCCGCCGACAGCCTCTGGCGCCCGGCCGCCAGCCTCAGCTACGTGCTTCAGTACAGGCTGCACCGCGATCTCGCCTGGCCATACCACGCCGTCAACATCCTGCTCCACGCCGCCGTCTCCGCTGCTGTGGCCGAGCTGGCCCGCCGCTGGACCGCCGACCCCCGCGCCGCGCTCATCGCTGGCCTGCTGTTCGCGGCCCATCCGGTGCATGTCGAGGCGGTGGCTCCGGTGGTCGGCCGCGCCGAGACCCTCTGCGCCCTGGGCGCTGTGGGGGCGCTGGTCCTGGCGGCCAGGCGACCCATGACCATCGCCCGCGCTCTGGCCATCACCGCTTGTTTCGTGGTCTCGCTTCTCAGCAAGGAACATGGCGTGCTGGTGCCGGCACTGCTGGCCGCGTGGTTCATCATCATGCGATTCGTTGCACGGGAGGCGATCCCCGCCGACGAAGGCGAGAAACGCGCGCTGGCTGTGGGCGCTGCCCTGCTGTGCCTGGCAACGCTGGCCTACGTGAGCTATCGCGAGCGGTTCACCATGCAACTGCTCTGGGACCACTACCACCTGCGCTGGACGGTGAACCCCATCGTCCGCGCCGAGGGCATCGACCGGGCGCTGATTCCGCTCAGCGTGCTGGGCCGTTACACGGCGCTGCTGGCGTTCCCCACCCGCCTCTCGCCGGACTACGGGGCGGCCGTCACCGACTACCGCTTCCACTGGAACGACCCCTACGGCTATCTGGGAGCGGCTGCCATCGCCCTCTGGGGCGCCGCGGTCGTTATCAGCATCCGGCGACGCTGGACGCTGACATGCCTGTGTCTGATCTGTGCCGCCATCTGCTATTCGCTTATCAGCAATCTCCTTTACCTCATCGGCACCATCATGGGCGAACGGCTGATCTACCTGATGTCCGTGTTCCCGCTCATTCTGCTGGCCGCCGCTCTGGCACGGCTGCGGAAGGGCGCGCTGGTGGTATTGCTGGCGATCGTGCTGGGGCTGATGTCGCTACGCACCGTCACCTACGCCTGGCGATGGAACGATGCGCTGCGATTGTTCAGCCTGTGCCGCATGGAAAACCCGCGGTCGGTGTACCTGCGCGTGCTGGAGGCCGAGGAGCTGCTGCTTCGCGGCGACGCCGAGGCCGCCGAGCGCGTTTTGGCGCCGGGGCGGCAGATGGTCCCCGAGTCGCAGAACGTGTGGGCCATGTCGGCCCGCGCGGCGAAAATGCGCGGCCGCGATGAGGAAGCGCAGCAGTTCGGCGCACGCGCTGCCGACCTGGAGTTCAACCCGCCGCATGTCCGGCGAGCGCGGCCGCGAACCCCTTAGGTTGGGGCACTGCCTTCGCTCCCGCGCATGCACTGCGTTGCCGGCGCCTTCGAGCATCTTCGATCGCCTCGCCGACTGCGGCCGCCCTCTGGATTGTCTCCGTCCGATCATGTAAGCAATCGCCATGAACACGAGCTTCTCCTGGCCACTGCTGGCCCAGGCACAGGGCGAAGCGCCGGCCCAACCGCCGGTGCCCGACACGCGGCCGGCGCCGCCCGGCGCGGACGGCGTGCTCGATCTGGATCAGTTTTCCGAACTGGTGGAACAGTTTGTCGGCACCACCTTCAGGGACACGCCCCTGCTGGGGTGGGTTCTTCTGCTGCTGGCCATTTTCGCCGGCGTGGTGGCGGGGCGCCTGGTCCAGTTCATGGTCAGACGCCTGGCCAACCGTCTGGAGAGCCGCGGCTGGGCCGTGCGGGCGCTGTTCTTTCAGAGCCTGGCCGGCCCGGCGAACCTGGCGATCACGACGCTGGGCATTGCCGTCGGTCTGGCGTCGATCGTGCTTTCGGGCGCGCTGCGTTCCGGCGTTCGCCAGGCCATAGCCTTCCTCTTCGTCCTGGCCCTGGGCTGGTTCATCTACAACCTGGTCGATCTGGTCGACCTGCTTCTGCGCCGATTGACCAGCCGCACCCAGTCGAAGCTCGACGAACAGATCACTCCCCTGATCCGCAAGACGCTGCGCCTGTTCGTGGTCATCGTCTTCGGCCTGTTCGTCGCCCAGAACATTTTCGGCGCCAACATCAGCGCCTGGCTGGCCGGCCTGGGCATCGCCGGCCTGGCCGTCTCCCTGGCCGCGCAGGACTCGATCAAGAACCTTTTCGGCTCGATAACGATCTTCCTCGATCGCCCGTTTGCCGTCGGCGATATCATCACGTTTTCCGGTCAGACCGGCACCGTCGAAGAGATCGGCTTCCGCTCCACCCGCCTGCGCATCTTCAACGGGCATGTGGTGACCATCCCCAACTCGCGCATCGTCGACAGCGACGTGGAGAACATCAGCCGCCGTCCCAGCATCCGTCGTCTCCTGAACGTGACCATCACCTACGACACGCCGCCGGCCAAGGTGCGCCGGGCGGTGGAGATCATCCGCGAGATTCTGGCCGACCCGGAGATTTCCTCGGCCTTCAATCTGGAGAAGTCGCCGCCGCGCGTCTTCTTCGACGAGTTCAACGCCTCGAGCCTGAACATCCGCGTGATGTACTGGCACTTTCCTCCGGATTTCATGCAGTACCTGGCTCACGCCGAGAAGTTCAACCTGCGCCTGCTGGAGGCGTTCAACGCCGAGGGCATCGACTTCGCCTTCCCCACTCAGACGCTGTACCTGGCCGGCGATCCCAAGCGCGCTCTGGCCGTCCACCGCGACCCGCACAACCCGCACATCGAGGCGCCGGGCCCGACCTGAGCCATGTGCGCCGGCTCCTTGGCCGGCGGGGGGTGAGGGTTGCTGCGGCAGGTGGTGTGGGAGCGCGCCGGCGCACAACGTAGCACGCGTGCTACGGAAACCCCGCCCGCTGGTAGTAGCACGGGCGTCTCGCCGGCGTCTGGCCCGTGCCGAACGACGCACCGCCACTCCGCAGCACGCGTAGCACGGGCGTCCCTGCCGGCGTTCTCTGGACCTGCCTCTGTTGGATTCGCCCTTCCGGCGAAGATATGCTTACATGGACGGCTTTGCGGGCCGCGGCGCCATGATCAATCTCACCTGTCGATGCGGCAACAGGTTCGCGGTGGCCGACGATCTGGCTGGGATGTCGGTCCAGTGCCAGGCGTGCAGACGCCTGCTGGATGTTCCCGGTCTTGGCGACCTTGCGGACCTCGACGAAGACGGCACCATCAAGCTGCGCGAGGCCGAGCCCAATCCCACTCCGACCGACGAGGAGCTTCTGCGGGCGTGGCTCCCCCAGCACAAGGATGCCGACGGCAACGAGTACGACCTGCGCCCGGACATGGAGCAGGTCATCGAGGCTGGGGGCGAGGAGCCGCCGCTGGAGGTGAAGGACCAGCAGCGCCCCGCCGCGCCCAAGTACGACCCCGAAACCGGCGAACTCATCGTTCCCCTGGCACTCAAGGGCGATGAGGCGCAGCATGTCATCCCCATCCCCCTCCCTCAGACCAGACCAACACTCCAGTACTACCAGGGCCCCAGCCTCTCCCCCTGGCGCGTGCCCCTTGCCCTGCTGACGCCGGCCAACGCCACCGTCATGCTCGTCGTCCTCGTGCTTCACCTGTTCGGCACCGGTGCGCTGCTGGTCTCCTGCTTCGGCATCTTTGTCATCGGGATCATGAGCATCCTCGTTTTCCTTGCCATCCCCGCTCACTATGCCAACGTGGTCGAGGATATCGGCTTCTTCGACAAGGACGAGCTGCCGGCGGTCCTGCGCAACATGTCCTTCAGCGAGGATGTGGCCCGGCCCTTCTTCAACATGGCCGGCGCCATGGCCCTGTGCTATGCGCCGGCCGGCGTGCTGTGGCGCATGGAGGCTCCGCTGGCGGCGGTGGCGCTGGCGGGCCTGGGGACGATCCTGTTTCCCGCCGTGTTTCTGACGCTGGTGACCAGCGGCACGGTGCTGAACCTGCGCCCCGACCGCGTCTTTGGCGTGATCGGCGCCGGCATCTGGTCGTATGCGGTGTTGTTGGTGCTCTGGGTGCTGGCGATTGCCGTCTACGGGGGCGGTATCGTCAGCACCTCCTACGTGTCGCTGGCCCTGCTCGATCCATCGCTGACGCTGAACGCGCTGGCAACGCCGCTCAGCTTTCTGGCGCTGATTCTGGGCGTGTATCTGATGCACCTGTTCTGCTGGCAACTGGGGCTGTTCTACCGCGGGCACCACGAGCGTTTTCCCTGGGTGCTCCAGCGGCACATACCCAAGCCCCCGCCTCCGCGCATCATCCCCCGCCGCCGGCCGGCCTCGCCTGCGCCCCCGCCCGATCCCACTCCACCTCCGCCGTTGAAGGTTCCCACCCTTCCCGGCCACCGCGGCTGAGAGGCGCTGGTCATGCCCGTGCGCGACCCGCCCCGGCTTGCCGAGTGTGCCCACGTCGAGGGTGCATCCGAAAAAGGGTTGCGCCACGTCGGTGCCTGGTGAAGACGGCAGATACTTCACGGATTTCGCCGCGGTGTCAGCGCGGGAGTATGGTATTGCGGCCAGCGGCGGCGATGTTGCTTTCAGCGCCATGGGAAACATCTATCTGCGACGGGCCGATGGCTCCCCGTTACACATCGCACGCGGCCACCGCCTGCTTAAGCCCTTCCAGCGGGTCGCGCGTGGGGATGAACTCGTGGCCGACGTAGCCCTGATACCCCACCTCCAGCAGCGCCCGCATGCAGGCGGCGGCGTTGATCTCCTGGTTCTCATCCAGCTCGCCGCGGCCGGGGTTGCCGGCGATGTGCACGTGCCCGATCAGCGGGCCGTGCTGGCGGATGCGGCGGATGAGGTCCCCGTCCATCACCTGCACATGGTAGATGTCGAACAGCAGCTTCACCCGCGGCGAACCCACCTGCCTGACAATGTCGGCCAGATAGTCGATGTGATCGGCCTGATAGCCGGGGTGGCCCTTCATGGGGTGGCTGTCGTCGCGGGTGTTGAGCTGTTCAACGCACACCGTAATGCCCCTGCGTTCGGCCTCGCGCGCCAGGCGCTTCAGGCCGTTCACGCAGTTGGCCGCCGCCTCGTCCAGGGGGATTTCGCCCCGGCGCGGATCGTCCACGTCGCGCCACTTGTAGCCGTGGAAGGCGATGACGTTGGGAAAGCCGGCCGCCGCCACCGCGTCCATCGCCGCCGACGTGCGGACGATGATCTCATCCTGATAGCGGGGGTTGTTCAGCCCCTTGACGAACACCGGGTCGGGCATGCCGTTCATGGCCAGGGCGCAGACCAGCCCGTGCTGTTTGAGCGTGGGGAAGTCCTGCGGGGCAACCAGCTCCACGCTCTGGCAGCCCAGCGATCTGGCGACCTGGCACTGCTGGTGGACGTCCCAATGATCGCCGGCCGTGTTGAAGCACCAGAAGGCGATGGACTGTCGGATGCGGCCGCGGGTGAGGGGCTGTGTCATGGCGAGCTCCGTGGTTGCGGGCTTTGGCGGGGGCGCGAGCGGCGCCCGCGCCCGGCGCTGCGGATGCCGATGCCGCGCCGCCATGCTATCATGGGACCAGAGCAAGGAGAACAGCATGGC
>Ga0209101_1003076_pt1 | contig 10406 bp, 10 predicted proteins | sample ConPoolayeCmetaG_FD_185481 | JGI IMG/M metagenome (GOLD analysis project Ga0209101, IMG submission 185481) | Hot spring microbial mat communities from California, USA to study Microbial Dark Matter (Phase II) - Cone Pool mat layer C metaG... ... | reverse complement strand
TGGTGTTCCCGGTGTTTCCGGTCGATACCAACCACTACCGCACCCTGTTCGGCGGCAAAGCGGTCGCCTGGATCGATCAGGCGGCGTTCATCTGCGCGACGCGCTGGTGTCGGCGCAAAGTGGTCACGGTGCGCATCAGTGAGGTAAACTTTCATCATCCGATCCGTGAGGGGTCGATTGTCGAAGTGATCGCTCGTCTGGTGCGCACCGGACGGAGTTCGATGCAGATCGCAGTCGATGTCTGGTGGGAACCGATGGATCACGAGGAACGGGTGCTGGCGTGCCAGGCGACGTGTGTGCTGGTCGCGCTGGATGACAACAATCGTCCGGTTGCTGTGCCGCCGCTCACGGAGACAATGTCGTGACGATCATGATCGTTCATGATGCCCTTGGGCGTCGTCTCGACGTGAAACATCCGCCGCAGCGCATTGTGTCGCTTGTGCCAAGCCTGACCGAGTGGCTGTTCACGATTGGTCTGGGTGCGCGTGTGGTTGCCGTGACCGACTACTGTATCGAACCGGCGGCGGCGCTTGCTGGCGTGCCACGCATTCGCGGCACGAAGAACCCTGACCGGGCGCAGATCATGGCATTGCAACCCGATCTGGTGATCGCCGATCAGGAGGAGAACCGCGCGCGTGATGTGCAGGCGTTGACCGCAGTCGGGATTCCGGTGTATGTCACCGCGATCCGCAGTGTCGCCGATGTACCGATGCAGTTCGAGCAGCTTGCCGCCGTCCTGGGGGCGAGCGATCAGGCAGCGCCAGGTCTTGCGGCGTTGCGCCAGGCGCTGAAGGCGACGGATCGGCGCCCGACGCGACGGATTCCGACGCTCGCCTTCATCTGGCGCGACCCGTGGATGGCAGTGGGCGCGGAGACTTATGCGGGCGATCTGCTGGAACGGTGCGGCGCGGAGAACCTGGGACGTCGCCTGCCGGGGCGATACCCGCGCGCTCCGCTGGAAACATTCATGCGCCTGCAGCCGGAGGTGATTCTGCTGCCGGATGAACCGTATGCGTTCAGCCAGCGTGATTTTGACGCATTTGAGGTATATCGTGATGTTCCGGCAGTCCGCAACGGGCGTGTCCTGCTGTGCGACGGTATGGCGCTGACCTGGCCCGGTTTGCGCGCCCTTGCAGCGTTGCGCGACATTGCTGCCCTGATCGATCCTGACACACGCGGTTGCGATGCGCCGGATTGACGCCTTCAGCAGGACCGGCTCAACCGTGGAACATCGTCTTGCCGCTCCGGTCTCTGGGATCGGGCGGCAACCCCAGATAACGCTGTCGAAGATCATCCCACAGCGCCAGGCGCGACCAGTCGGGTTGCTTGAGGAAGCGCATATCATCTGACAGGAACGGATTGGGCAGGAAGATGTAGATCTGGTTTTCGTCTTTGCCGTTGAAGAGGCGGAATCCCCAGCTCCCTACTGTGCCATCGGGGTTGAGCCGACGGTAGAACTCAGCGCGCGCAGTGCGACGGTGGCGCGCGAGTTCCGGATCGACCGGCTTGTTTTTGCTGCCTTTGTGCTCGCCGATGCAGATGTGGAAGTGCCACGCGCCAAAGTCGACGGTCAGGTAGCCATCAAGCATGCCGATCTTTGTCGGCGGCGCTGTGGCTTTGATCTCGAACACCGATCCCTGGATGAGCGGACCGAAGTGGATCTTGTCCCAGTGATCGCGGAAGAATTCGGTCATCAGCGCGACCAGGGTCTCTTCTTTCGGTTCCAGCGGAAAGATTTCGAGTGTTCCGTTGCCAGGCTCTTCGACGATCCGCGGCTCAAGCGCAGCAGTCATGCACCCCTCCTTACAGGCGTGTTGCGGGAATGCCTGAAGCAGTCCCGCGAATAATCCAGCGTTGGCCGATGATGAAGATGAGAAGCAATGGTGCAATAGCGATAACTGTGCCTGCCATAAGCAGATTCCATTGCACACTGTACTGGCTCTGAAACATGCTCAACCCCAGCGGTAGAGTGCGCATCTCCATTGAACTCGTCACAATCAGAGGCCATAGGAAACTGTTCCACTGCCCAAGGAAACTAAAGATAGCGAAAGTCACCAGCCCTGGCGTACTTAAGGGCATTATGATACGCCACCAGATCCAGATTGAGGAAGCACCATCGAGTTGGGCGGCTTCATCAAGTTCGATGGGAATAGTGCGGAAATGCTGGCGTAGCAAGAATGTTCCAAATGCAGAGAAGGCGCCAGGGACGATAAGTGCCTGATACGTATCATACCAGCCAAATGCTCGGATAATGAGAAATGACGGTATAAGGGTAACCTGTCCTGGTATCATCAAAGTTGCCAGATAGAGCATGAACAGTTGATCACGTCCCCAGAAACGCATTCTCGCAAAAGCAAATGCTGCGAGTGATGCTATCACCACTTCGAGTGTTGTTGCGCAGATGGCAACGAAAAGACTATTTGCATAGAAGCGTCCAAAGGGAACAATGCTGATAACCTGGCGGTAGTTTTCCCATACAGGTGGATCGGGTATCCAGACGATAGGATACGTGAATATCTGTCCTGGCGATTTGAGCGAGGTGCTCAGCGTCCAGGCAAAAGGCATCATCATAAAGATACTTCCCACTGCCAGGAGCATCCAAACAACCAATTGCCATAGCGGTGGGGAAAGTTTTGGTTTGGAAAATGATGATAGCATTAGCGTTCACCTGTTTCATAGTACACCCAGTGGCGCTGAACATGCCACTGAATGATCGTAAAAACAAAAATTGCGGCAAACAGCACCCAGGCGACTGCTGACGCACGACCCATACGAAAGAACTCAAATGCGCTCTGGTAGATGTATTGAACGATGGTCATTGTTGCATATCCAGGACCGCCACGTGTGAGAATGAACGATTCTCCGAATAGTTGAAAAGCGCCGATGCAAAGGATGATGAAAATGAAGAATGTTGTCGAACTAATCATTGGTAATGTAATCTTCCAAAATTGTTGCCAGACATTTGCACCATCGATAGCAGCAGCCTCGTACATTTCTTGAGGAATGGATTGAAGAGCGGCTAGAAAAATAATGGTGCTGAAGCCGAAGTTTTTCCAGAGTGTTAGGATAACAACCGCTACTTTTGACCATCCAGGATGATTTAACCAATCTGGTGGGGTTATGGGTATACTCCACCGTTCAATCAGATTCCAGATCACGGCGCTCAAGATACCGTAATTTCGGTCGAATATAAACTGAAAAATAAGAGCTGCAGCTACAATCGTAGTAATAACCGGAATGTAGTAGATCACGCGAAAAACGGCAGTTCCGGGCAGTCTCAGGTTGAGTGCCAAAGCAAGCATAATGCTGAATGTCATTTGGATGGGGACAATACTAACAAGAAAAACCAGAGTATTCCAGGAGACCTCTTGGAAGATACGATCTCGTGTAAACAAGGAGGTATAGTTATCGAATCCAACAAAACGTGGCGCTGCGATCATGTTCCAATCAAAGAGACTGATTACAAGTGAGAAGATAACCGGAAATGCGGTAAAGACAACCAGCCCAGCCAGACTGGGAATCACGAAAAGATATCCTTCCCACTGTTGATCAGGTCGCCAGCGGAAAAATGTCCGCTGGCGCACCGCTGTAGATGCTGATCGTGTGTGTTTTGACAATTTCTGTGTCACCAGAATACCCGTCTTACGAGCGTGGATAGCCGTTTTGCTTCAGAAACTCGTTGACTCGCTGACATATTTCAGGAACTTTCTGTTCCACAGTTGCCTGACCACTCCAGATCAACTGAAGATTTGGCTCGATGATCAGGTCATTCAACTCGCTGAATTCAGGAAAGTCGCCGAATGTGAAAAGACTTACATTACGTGCTTCAACGACGAATGCCTGACGATTACGTGGTGCTGCATCGACCTGGAGAAAACTCGGCGATTGTGCCACCGATTGAAGCGCCGGGAATATTTCTCCGCGTTTCGTGTAAATATCTATGCCACCATTGGCGCTTTGCAGCCACTTAAGAAATGTCCAGGCCTCTTCTTTATGTTTGCTGGCGCTACTCATTACCCATCGCGCTCCACCCGAATTGTTCACCCGGCGACCTCCTTCGGGAATTGGGATCGGCGCTACATCGAAGTTCATCCCGGCTGCACTGAAGGTCGGCGCACGCGAAGCATTCTGGACGATCATGGCTACTTGCTTTTGTGTAAAGGCGCCAGCATCTCCGCCAATTTGCTGGAGAGCTGCCGGACGCATCGCTGCATTGGCATTGAGCAAATCAGCGTAGAAATTGAGAGCGCGCAGTGACTCAGGAGTGTCAAGTGTACATCGTGAAGGGTTACGTGGGTCGTCAAGATAGGCGCCACCGCTCTGTGCCAGCAGCATTCCCCACTTGCCCGTCTCCATACCGATACCGTATCGAACGATGCGTCCGCTTGCTTCAATGATCGAGAGCTTTTTCGCCGCCTCAGCCCAGTCGTTCCACGTCCATGTCTCGTCTGGGTAAGGGATGCCCGCTTCATCGAAGAAGTCCTTATTATAGTAGAGCAGGCGCAGATCGAGGTCGCGCTGCAACCCATAAACTCCGCCGTTGATCGTCGCGCGTTCGATCAGAGTAGGCCAGTAGTCATTGAGATTATAGCCGCTCCGCTCAATCCAGGGCGTTAAGTTTTCTAGAACTCCCTCGCTGGCATACTGATTGAAGTCTTGCCCTAAGAACATAACGTCCGGCAGCGCTGAAAGATCACCGCTGGCTACAATCGTTTTGAGCTTGGTATGATAGCCATCCCAGGGTGTATGTTCGATGACGATCTTGATCGAAGGGTGTGCCTGCATAAATGCGTCAGCAACCGCCTGATGACTTGCCAGTTCTTCGGGGCTGCCCCATACCGACCAGCGCAATGTAACTTCCTGGGAAGGCGCGGTTGCATTTGGAGCTGCCGGAGCCTGGGTTGCAGATGGACTGCTGCATGCCGCTGCTAGCAGCAGAAGGATGAGCGCAAAAAGAGCGAATGGTCGTTGTTGCATGTGGAAATCCTTTCTTCTCTCATAAGTCGATCCGACGCACCAGCGCGACCAGATCGCGCAGCGTCTGAACGTGCTGCGGTGCGTCGCCGTTCCTCCGCACTTCCCAACACGGTTGATACCCGTCGCCGGTGACTGTGATACGTAATTCGACTGGCTCATCAGGGGTGACCGCTGCATAGCCAGCACGTTCGAGGGCGCGGGCAGTCCACTCGCGCACCACCCCATCGCCCATCAGCGCGATACGACGCTGGGTTGGCGGATGGATGCGGAAGTGCCCCTCATGGCGGTCGAAACTGATCCCTTCGGTGGCGAAGGTCGCCTCAAATGCTCCGCCGAGCACCAGGTCTTCCGGGGCGCCAGCATGCACGCCGCCGCCAGGCGCCATGAGCCAGAGGAGATCAGCGCTGCGCAGCGCCAGGTCGAGGTCGTGGGTCGAAAGGATCATCGCCCGCTGTGTTTCGTGCGCCAGGCGACGCAGCAGGCGCATGATCTCGACTCGTCGCGGCAGGTCAAGGAAGGCGGTCGGCTCATCGAGCACCACGACCAGCGGTTCCTGCGCCAGGGCGCGCGCCACCATCACCCGTTGCCGTTCGCCGTCGCTCAGTTCGTGCACCAGTCGTCCCGCCAGGTTGACCGCATTGACTGCCTCGAGCGCCCGCCGCACGATCGCCTCATCATGCGGCGTCAGGCGTCCGGTCCAGTCGGTATGCGGGTGACGCCCCAGGGCAACCAGCGCGTAGACGGTCAGTTGCCCGACCTCGACGCGCTCGGTCAGCACCACGCTCACACGGCGGGCGATCTCACGAGCGCTCAGCGTGGAGAGATCGACGCCATCGAGCCATACCCGTCCATCCAGTGGCGGTTGCATCCCCACCAGCGTGCGCAGCAGGGTTGACTTTCCCACGCCGTTGGGTCCCAACAGGCAGACGACTTCACCCGCGTGGAGGGTCAGGTTCAGGTTGCTGGCAACGATCCGTCGTGGACCACGGCGAGGGGCATAGCCAATGCTCAGGTGTTCGGTTGCAAGAATCGCTCTGCTCATACGCCAAATGTTCCTCTTTCGACACCGCGTCGCAGCAAGATCCAGATGACCGTCGGCGCGCCGATGAGTGCAGTGATGGCATTCAGCGGCAGCACAACACTCATCCCCGGCGCCTGCGCGAACAGGTCTGCAAGCAGCGCAGTCGTCGCACCGACCAGAATGCAGGCGGGGATCAGCAGCCGGTGATCGGCGCTGCGCAGCAGCGCCCGGCAGAGGTGCGGAATGGCGATGCCGAGGAAGGCGATCGGTCCGCAGAATGCTGTCACTGCCCCGGCGAGCAGGGCGCTGCTGGCGACAATGCCGGTCCGCGCCCGTCGGATGTCCACCCCCAGGCTGCGGGCGTATGCTTCGCCAAGCAGGAGCGCATTGAGCGATTTCGTGAGGATGAGCGCCAGCAGTAGCCCGATGCCCACGACGGGCGCAAGCACGTGCATCCGACTCCAGGTGACCCCGCCAAAACTGCCGAAACCCCACGCGATATACGCCTGAATGCGTTCCGCAATGCTGAAGTAGAGCAACAGGCTGACAATCGCGCCGGTGATGTAGCCGATCATCAATCCCAGAATAAGCAGCGTCACGCTGTTCTGCACCCGCTGCGCCAGCGTCAGCACCAGCGCCAGCACCGCACCGGCGCCGACGCTCGCGGCGGCTGCCAGACTCAGATTGCCGATCAGACCGGTGACTGCAAGCAGGGTGGTGTTGGCGACGCCGACGCTCAACACCACCAGCGCGACTCCCAGGCTGGCGCCGGAACTGACGCCAAGAACGAATGGATCTGCCAGCGGGTTGCGGAACAGGGTCTGCATTTGCAATCCGCTGACGCCGAGCGCTGCGCCGGCCAGCGCTGCCGTCAACGCCTTCGGCAGGCGAAAATCGTAGATGATGGTTGTCCAGCTGGCGCGCTCAGCCTGCCCGCCGAGCAGGATCGTCAGCACCTGTTCCAGAGGGATGCGCACCGACCCGAAACTCAGGCTGAGCAGGAACGCCAGGATCATAACGCCGCACATCGCCGCCAACGCCAGCGGACGCAATCCCAGACGGGGCCAGGACGCAATCGGCGTCGGCGTGACCGGTTCCCGGAACGTGTCTGTTATGCTGCGTTTCTGTGCCATCTTCAATGTCTGCCTCAGCGCGACTCCGTCTCGTCGGTAAACAATCGGTGAAAGATATACTCCTCGACGGGTCTGTTCTGTTCCAGATGCTCGTGTACAATCCGTTCAAGCGCCCCTTCATCGACGTGGTGGTACCAGATGCCATCGGGGTAAACAACGGCGATTGGACCACCGGAGCAGACACCCAGGCAGGGTGTCGTGCCCCGTTTGACCCGACACGGATTCTCATAGCGCCCCAGCGGACCGAGCAGGCGTGCCAGAAGCGCATACAGATGGATAGCCTGCCCCTGCGGATCGCAGAAGCGTCCGGTGCAGATGAAGATGTGGCGCGCATACCGGTTCATATGGGGCTTCTGCATGCGATCCTCTATGGTGTCAGTTGCTGGTAGAAATACAACTCGTGGTCTGGCAACAGTTCCGGATGGAAAATCTTGATCAGGTCCGCCAGCACCAGGTGCGGGTTCGTTACGCCGGTTTCCCAGTAGTCGTTGCCGCCGTTCTCGTTGAGGCGCTTGTTGTTGTTGAAGACGTTGCCGTTCTGGAAGGCGGCGAACCCGGTGAGGCGCTCATCTGCCGCCTTGATTTCGGACAGACTCTTCCATGAACCCGGATTCAGCCAGAAATCGGCATTGCGGGCACGCTCGAACACCTCTTCAAAACTCAGCGGCTGGCTCCCGGTTGAGGTGTCATCCGCCCAGAGGTAGTCGGCGCCGGCGTCAGCCAGCAGTTGGGCGACGTAGCTTCTGCCTCCTGGCATGAACCACGTTCCCTGGAACGGTGCATTACCGAACACCGTCGGTCTGGTTGCAACGTTGCGCGCTTTTGCGGCTATCTCCTTGTAGCGGCTCGCAATCGTGTTGTAGACCTCAGTCGCCTTTGCTTCCCGGTTGAAGAATGCCGCCGTGAACTTGATCCACTCGGCGCGTCCCAGGGGCGACGTTTCCATGTACTCGCTGTTCAGCACGACCTTCAGGTTGGCTTCGAGCAATTTGGGGTGAGCATCGTATTCCGGATTGCCGACGCCATAGGTCATTATCAGGTCTGGCTGCAGGTCAAGCGCCTGTTCGACGTTGACCTGCCCGCCGCCGCCGATCTCGACGAGTTCGCCGGCTTCGATCTTCTTGCGCACATCGGGGTTGTTGATGTACAGGAAACTATCAACGCCGACCAGTTTATCGAGCACGCCCAGTTCGCTGAGATGCGGCAACTGCGTGGTGGACATGGCGATGATACTGTTCACCGGAATTTCGATCACCAGCGCATCACCCGTCTCCGTCGGCGGGGGCGTGCCGCATTGCACCAGGACGTAGCGGAACTGCACGTCGGCGTCGCGCCAGGGGTTGAGCACGGTAATGACTTTGTAGTTGTTGAAGTACTCGATTGTCCAGCCAACTGAATCGCTCAGGGTGACTTTTTCGGGGAAGTAGTCAATTTCTGGATCGTAGTCGGTGACGCATCCTTCGGTCAGATTTGCGGTCGGCGCTTCCAGCGTCGCCACGGTTGGCGCCGCTGTGGGCTCAGCCGTTGGTGCAGCGGTTGGTGCGATGGTTGGCGCACTCGTCGGCGCCTGCAGTGCATTTGTTGGTGTTGGCGCTGCGGCTTGTTGACCGCCGCACGCGATCAGCATCGTTGCCAGCAGTACGAGGGTTATCCAGCGGGATACTCGTTGCATGTGCTTCCTCCACACGGGTTTCAGCAAACCGGTTCTACCGTCCGCCAATGGGTACAGAAGACGCAGGCAGTGTCCGGAAACGCGCTCATCTGCGACTCCGGCGCTCGTCTTGTGAAGTGCCGCGATCTGACCTGCTGATCAGTCGCCAGAGCCATGCACATCTGGCATGCTCGTGGTGCAACTGTTCTATCAGCGTCCAGGCATACGATGTGGGCAGCCATCCGAGCAGCGCCAGGTCTTGTTCGATGCGCAGCAGACGTTCCTGGCAGTGTGCGAGTTCGCGGTGCAGGTCATCGTCGTCGTTATCACTCACAGGCGTATGAAACCTCCGCTTGCGCGACGCAGACGGCGTTCCGCACCGGCATCGTTCCATCGCCCGGCAACAAACCGCCCCGGTCTCTTCCGAGAACCGGGGCGACATGACCTGCCCACTGTGCAGAGAAAGGGGCGTCAGGCATGTTCTCCTCCCTGGCTCGAGAAGGGTCGAACACATTCAACATCGCGGCAGGCGTCCTGGCTTCCGGTGATTGTCACCGGTTACAGTTGCGGCACAGCGCTGGACTTGCACCAGCTTCCACCTTTATGCCCTGGCATCCGGGCCTGCGGGTCACCGCGATGGTATTTACTTGGTAAGAGTATCAAGATGATAGCATATCTTCATCAGGTGTGCAAGTGAGCGAGGATAAGGGGAACTTTCGCATTTGAATATGCCCGCCACGAAGCGCGGGCGTTCTGCCCTCACAGGCTGGCTGAGGACGAGGCGGGTTCAAAACAGAGACAGTTGATCGCCGTTATCGGTTGCGCTATCCCACGGCAGTGGCGGTACGCCAGGTGCGCCTTCAAGACGGCGTTGCAGGGCGCGACAGAGGAGCGGCGACTCGCGTTCTACGGGACAGTGCATAAAGAAGAAGACGGTCGTGCCTTCGGCGATCCATGTGCGCAATCGCGCTGCCCATTCATCGAGCAGCGGATCGTTCCGTGCCACATCGGGATGTCCGATGTAGCGTATCAGTGTGAACGATGCGCTTCGGAGCGGGTGAAGCGGCACATCAGGCTTGTTGTCACGTGCGCGGCGCAGATCGTCATCCGCGCCGGGCAACGGTCCCAGGTCGAGCGGGCGCACATCCATCAGCACCCGTCCGACGCCGTGATGTTCCAGCAACGCCATGAGCGCTGCTTCCCCCTGTGGGGTATACCAGTCGCTGTGGCGCACTTCGACAGCCAGCGGGATCGCAGGAGACCATGCCTGCAACCATGCGGCGAGATCATCGATCTGACGAGGGGAATAGCCCGGCGAAAGTTGCAGGAAGAATGGTCCCAGTCGCTCGCCGAGCGGCGCCATGCGTTGGACAAACGTCTCCGTCTCGCGCATCCGTGCCATCAGTGGTCCCTGGTGACTGACATCGCGCGGGAGTTTGAAGCAGAACCGGAACGATGGCGGTGTTTCGTCCGCCCAACGCCGTACTGTTTCAGCAGACGGCGTGGCGTAAAAGGTGGTATTGCCTTCAACGGTTGTCAGGCGTCGGCTGTAGAGGCGCAGATAGTCGGCGCTGCGCGCATTGCGCGGAAAGAGAACGCCGCTCCAGGATGGGTGCGCCCAGAC
>Ga0209101_1003072_pt1 | contig 10409 bp, 12 predicted proteins | sample ConPoolayeCmetaG_FD_185481 | JGI IMG/M metagenome (GOLD analysis project Ga0209101, IMG submission 185481) | Hot spring microbial mat communities from California, USA to study Microbial Dark Matter (Phase II) - Cone Pool mat layer C metaG... ... | reverse complement strand
AAGTTGGGACATGAACCTATCAGTCGGGATAGTAGGGTTACCAAACGTTGGAAAATCCACATTGTTTAATGCTCTTTTGAAAAAACAGCAGGCTTATGTGGCGAACTTTCCATTTGCAACAATTGAACCAAACATTGGAATAGTACCGCTTCCTGATGATCGGTTACAAAAGTTGGCTGAAATTTATAATTCTCCAATTGTCCCTGCGACTGTTAAATTTGTTGATATTGCTGGGCTTATAGCTGGAGCTTCAAAAGGGGAAGGGTTGGGAAATAAATTTTTAAGCCACATCCGGGAAGTGGATGCAATTTGCCATGTAGTTCGAGCCTTTGAAAATGAAGATATTGTTAAAGAAGGAAGTGTGGACCCAAAATCAGACTTTGAAACAATCAAAACGGAGTTAGAGCTGGCTGATTTAGAAACCAAGGAAAAACACAGTAAAAAGAAGAATGCTAATTTTGAGGAGCTTCAGCTTTTGTCTGACAAGCCGTCATTAATAGTATTAAATGTTGGTGAGGATGATTTGAAAAATGTTAAAGATTTGGAAGAAAAATATGCCAAAGAGTTTGGTGTGAAAACGGACCAAGTTGTAGCCATTTGTGCAAAGGTAGAATCAGAATTGGCTAGTTTGCCCAGTGAAGACCAGGAGGTCTATTTAAATGAACTAGGTCAAGATAAATCGGGTTTACAAAGGCTAATCCAAAGCGCCTTTAACACTCTGGGGCTTATTACTTTTTTGACAGCAGGTGAAAAAGAAGTACGAGCTTGGACTATTAAAAATGGCACTCGCGCCCAAGACGCGGCAGGTGTTATTCATAGTGATTTTGTTAAAAATTTTATTAGAGCAGATGTTTGCGAATTTGAAGATTTCGTTAAATTTGGCGGATGGAAAAAAAGCAGAGAAGCTGGGAAAGTAAGAAGCGAAGGGCGGGGTTATATTGTTAAAGACGGAGACGTTGTTGAATTTAAAACCAGCGCTTAGTATGCTATACTACGATTTATGCAAAAGTATGAACTAACTGTAGTTCTTCCAGGGAAGACTACTGCGGCTAAAAAAAAGAATGCAGTAAGCCGTATTGAAAAAATCGTTGAAACATTGGGGGGAAAAATAATCAAAAGTGAAGATTGGGGGGAAAAGGAGCTTGCGTATAAAATTGCGAAGAACACCTCTGGTGTGTATTTGTATTTTGAACTTGAGATTACTAAAAAGGCAATATCCGGTTTAAATGATAAAATAAAACTAGAAGATGATATAATAAGACACTTGTTGGTTAGGAAGGAGAGCTGAACATTCGTTTTGGAAAGTTTGTCAGCTAAAATAAAATGGCGCGAAGTCTAAACAAAGTAATATTAATTGGCAATCTTACTAGGGATCCAGAGCTGCGCTATACTCCAAGTGGTACTGCAGTTGCAACTTTTACTCTTGCAACTAACAGACAATGGAAAACTGAATCCGGTGACACAAAGGAAGATGCGGAGTTTCATAGAATAGTAGCTTGGGACAAGCTTGCTGAAATTTGTTCTCAGTTTCTCAAAAAAGGCCGCCAAGCTTATGTTGAAGGTAGACTTCAAACCAGAAAATGGCAGACCAAAGAAGGAGAGGATAGGTATGTTACGGAAGTTGTTATTTCAGAAATGATTTTGTTAGGCAAGACAGATGGTGCGACTCTGCAAGATTCTATGCCGGAGATACCAGAAGATTTTGATGAAGATCATACTAAAGAAGATAAAGGTGGAAAAAAAGAAAGTAAGAATGCAGACAGGGAAAAAGATAAAAAAGATAAATTAGAAAAGCAAGATAAACCTGATGAAGAAGAATCAGAAGAAGACATTCCTTTCTAATTTAACAGACTCATGGCTAAAGTAAAAACAAGAAAAACAAAAATTATTAAACAAAAGCCTGCTCCGGAAAAAATAAACTTTGAAATCTCTTACAGAAATTATGAAAAACTGGCGCGTTTTATGAACGACAGAGCCAAAATTCTTGGCAGAAAAAGGACGGGTATTTCATCTAAAGAACAAAGGATTATTGCTCGCGAAATAAAAAGAGCAAGGCATTTGGGCCTTCTTCCATTCCATTCTCGTGTTTAAAATTGAAAATGATGCCTGCTGATATTGTTAAAAACGCCAAAGATTCTTCTGATAATAATAGTTTATTTGCAATTAGAAATGTAAAATTTTTTCTTTTTGTTCTTTTTTTTGGTTTGTTTGCTTTTGGAGCAGGGTTGGCTTTAGGTGCCAATGGTTATCAGGTTACACCGGCCGGTTTAAAAGTCAGGCTAGATCGCAGCACTCCACCTGATAAAAAAGATTTGGATTTTAGTTTATTTTGGCGTGTATGGGATATGGTTAAGAATTCTTATTTTGATAATTCCAAGATAAGTGAAACGGATATGTTTTTTGGGGCAATTAAAGGAATGGTGTCTGCTGTTGGAGATCCTTATACAGTTTTTCTTACTCCAGATGAGAACAAAATCGTGCGTGAAGATTTGTCTGGTAACTTTGAAGGTATTGGCATTCAAATTGGTTTCAAGGGTTCCCAACTTGCCGTAATTGCCCCTCTTCCTGATTCTCCGGCAGAAGCTGCAGGTATTCGAGCGGGGGACATAATAGCTGTTATTAAAGACAAAGAAAAAAATATTGATCGCGGGACTGTGGGGATGTCTCTTCCAGATGCAGTACAGCTTATCAGGGGCAAAGCAGGTTCAGTAGTTACTTTGACGTTAATTAGAGACGGCGAAAAATCTCCTATAATAGTTGATGTAGTTCGTAAAACAATTAATGTTCCAAGTGTAACTTTAGATTTTATTGGTCCAGAAAAGAATATAGCGCATATTAAAGTATTGAAATTCGGTGGAGAAACTTTGTCTGAATGGGGGCAGGCAATACTCAATATTCAGACTAAGCAAGGTTTGGAAGGAATAATTGTTGATTTAAGAAACAACCCTGGAGGTTATTTGCAGGGAGCGGTTGATTTGGGTTCAGAGTTTTTACAAGAAGGGCAGATTGTTGTAGTGGAAGAATATGCCAATGGAAGCAAAAACGAGTTTTTTGTGGAAAAATCAGGCAAGCTAAATCGCGAAAAACTAGTTGTGCTTGTTAATGATGGTTCAGCAAGCGCCTCTGAAATTTTGGCGGGAGCGCTGAGAGACATCAAAAAAACACCCATAGTAGGTACTGTCACTTTTGGCAAAGGAACCGTCCAAGAGGCCAAAGAGCTCGAAAGCGGGACAGGACTTCATATAACTGTAGCCCGCTGGCTGACTCCGTCTGGTTTTTGGGTTAACGGGAACGGGCTTTCACCGGATTATGAAGTTGAAGATAACCCTGAAACCATTGAAGATGAGCAATTAAGCAAAGCAGTGGAGGTTTTGAAAAACATCAATTCTTTGACTCGATAATAATTTTTGTATTTTGTAATTATAATTTGTAAATTTTTATTAAACTTAATAATATAATATTAGGTTAACTTAATTTAAATTTAAAAATATGATGAAAAAAAAGAATTTTTTAAGAGGTGTTTTTATTAGTATAGCTGCTGTTGCAGTTGTTGTTTTTTCAATGCTTGGCGGAGCAGTCGCAGATAGACTTTTTGTGATTAAGCCTCTGGATTATTTGCTTGGGAAAAATGGTCGTGACGCTCAAACTGCAGGGGTTCGGGAGATTTTGAGAGAGGAATCTGCAGTTATTTCGGTTGTTGAAAAAGTGTCGCCTTCAGTGGTTACCGTTAGCATTGAGACTCCCAAAAGACGTATTCTTGAGTTTGACCCATTTAGAGGTTTTCAGTCTAGGATTCAAGGAGGAAGACCGCAAGACATTGGAAGTGGTTTTATTGTGGGAGAAGATGGTTTAGTTGTTACAAATAAACATGTTGTTAGTAGTGATGCTCAATATAAAGTTATTACTTACGACGGGAAAGAACATGAGGTTTTAGCCGTACACCCTGATCCAGCAAACGATTTGGCGATATTAGAGACTAAAGCCAAAGGATACGCTCCGGTTGCTTTGGGTAATTCGGATGATTTAAAGGTAGGGCAGTTTGTGATAGCTATTGGTACAGCTCTTGGTGAGTTTCGTCACACTGTCACTACAGGAGTGGTTTCTGGGCTTGGTCGGGGTATTGTTGCTGGAAGTGTTTTTGAGGGTTTTGTAGAAAGGCTTGATAATGTTATTCAGACCGATGCCGCAATAAACCCGGGGAACTCTGGCGGTCCTCTTTTAAACGCATCGGGGGAAGTAATAGGTGTAAACGTTGCTGTTGCATCCGGAGCTGAAAATATTGGCTTCGCCTTGCCGGTTAATTTGGTGAGAGATGGTGTTGCCCAGTATAAAACCAGCGGAAATTTTGCAAGCCGCCCTTTTTTAGGGGTGGAGCATAGTCTTATTACAAGAGAAGCGGCCCTTATAAACGAAGTCCCACGCGGAGCATATGTTTCTGGTGTTGTTCCGGGGTCCGCTGCCGAAAGATCAGGGATTAAAAGAGGAGATATTATTATTAAAGTTGACGGAAAGGTGGTTGCTGATTATAAAGATGGATTAGCAGAGATTATTTCTAAATATAAAGTCGGCGATCGTATTTCTATAGAATTATGGCGAGACGGGGAAACTTTAACTCTTGAAGCCGTTTTGTCCTCTGGAAAATAGGCATTTAACAAAATATCAAATGGTTTTGGTTGCTTCTAGGATTTTGTCAATCTCTCCATCAAGTATTTCTTCTAGATTTACCCATGATTTTTTAATCCTATGATCAGTTACCCTATCTTGAGGATAATTATAGGTTCTAACCTTTTCAGCTCGTTTGCCGCTTCCTATAGCGCTTCTATAGCCGGCAATTTCTTTTAACTTTTTTTGTTCTTCAAGCTCCCAGAGTCTTGAGCGAAGAAGGTTTAGAGCATTTACTCTATTTTGTTCTTGATGTCTTTCTGTTTGAGCGGTTACAACAATACCGGTTGGGCGGTGAATTAGCCTTACTGCAGTTGAAACTTTGTTTACGTTTTGCCCGCCGTGCCCGCCAGAGCGATAAAATTGGATTTCAATATCGTTTGGATTGATTTTAACCTCATTCTCTGAAATTTCCGGAAGTACTGCTATGGTGGCGGTGGATGTATGAACACGTCCGCGTTTTTCAGTTTTGGGAACTCTTTGTACACGGTGGACGCCAGATTCCGATTTTAATATATTAAAAACATCATAACCTTTGATTATTAGAGTTGATTCATCCATTTGAGATACCTTTAAATTTTTTTTAACAGCGTAGCGATAATACATTCGCAGTAAATCAGAAGCCCAAATTTTAGCTTCGTCACCGCCTGCCGCCCCGCGAACCTCTATATAGCAAGTTTGGCTGTTCATTTTGAAGTTTTAGGAATTTTTGCCTTTTTGGGATTTTAGAGACTTCCGAAGTTCTTCCAAAGTTTCTGGTCTGCTTATTTGGTCTTGAATCTTTCTTTCTCTTTTTAATCTTCTTCTTTCGGCTTTTGATAAAACCTTTTTCTTTGCGGCCTTTGCCTTAGCAATAAATGAATCAACACGCCCTGCCGTGTCAACAAATTTTAGTTGGCCGGTATAGAATGGGTGACAGTTTGAACAAACTTCAACATTAATTTCAGAAATCGTAGCTCCTATGGTAAACGTGTTCCCGCAAGCACAGGTTACCCGCGCATCTTTGAACCATTTTGGGTGAATTTGATATTGCATATTTTTTATAATTTATAAATTGAAATTGAGAAATTGATAAGAAGTATTATATCAACCTTTTTTCTTTTCAGCAACGTAAACTCCTATTGCGATAAACAAGGCTCCGACTATAAAAATTGGCGTAATTGTTTCATTAAGCCAAAAAACTGCAATTGGAATTGAAAAAATTGGATGAAGATAAAAGAAAAGAACAGCTTCTCCGGCCTCAATGGTGCGCTCTCCTCTTATAAACAAGAAATATGCCAAAGAACCAGAAATTAACGCCATATACCATACTCCCAAATGATAGGATAAAGGAAGATTTGTTATTGCTGTGAGAATCTCATTTAATCCTAAACTTGCAATTGCAGTAGGAATTATGGTTACTGCCCCAACTAAGAATGAGAAAGAGGAGATTAAAAGAGGTTTAAATTTTTGCTTTAACATACTTTTTGCAATAAGTATGGCGCTGGCATCTGAAATCAAGTATAAAACCAAAAATAAATTTCCAGTAAATCTTAGTTGTCCATCGCCCGTGAAGAAGGGGGAAAATACTGTTAGAAGAGCGCCTGCTAAAGCTATTAATATTCCTCTGATTTCTCTTTTTGTTACATGTTCTTTTAGAAAAAGCATCCCACCAATAGTTACTATCAATGGGCTGACTGCCCCAATGAGTCCTGTTTCTATTACGCTTGTGCGGCTAAGTCCAAGAAACAAGAATCCAAGAGCAACGGTTGTAGCAAGAAAGCCATAAACAGACAATAGCGTCAAGTCTTTAATTTTAAAATTTATTTTTAGCTTAAAGAAGTAAATTACAAATAATGAAAAAAGTCCAGAAATTAAAAATCTATATGCAAGAAAGGGAAGGGGATCAATGCCTCCAAGTGTGTATTTAATGACTGAACTTGCAGATCCCCAAATGATAGCAGAACCAAGAAGATAAAGGTAAGCTTTTTGCCTGGAGGCCATAAATTAATACTACAATAGCACGATTGTCTCGGCCACCAGTTCTTTGTCCTTAAATTTTCCAAATACAATAATCTCGTCTCCTTCTTTTGCAGAAGATAATTTTTCGGCGGAAAGGTCAAATGAGTAAATATTAATTGAACCAGTGGCATCAATTGAGACCTCATTGTTTTCAGCAGAGCTTATTATAAATTCTTTTTTTGATAAATTTTTAATTACTCCTGTTAGTAAATTCATTTTGTTTGTTTGGCTTATTGTGGTTACTAAAACACGATTAACATTAAATACTCCTTCATTGTTTCTTGTTCCGATTGCGGCCACAAAATCGCCTATAGCTAAATCCTTAAACTCTAAATCCTTGCTTTCACTATTAATTAGCGCATATGTTGCGTCCTTTGCAACAGAAAGTTGTTCAATTTCTCCGTTTTCAGACCTTAACTGAATGCTTTCAGAAGAAATATCCGTTATTGTCCCAATTACACTTATGATTGCTTTATTGCCGTCTTCTTCATTTAGACCTACTTTTGACGAGTAAATCAGTGTTAAATTTTCTACCTTAGACTTTTCACCTGGTTTGATAGACCATACTGTTACATTGTTAATTCCCGGCGTCAATTCAACTTTTATTGAAAACTCGTTTTTTTCATTAGGTTTGGCGAGATAAACTTGGTTTGTATGAACTGCTACCAAAGAATTAGATGGAGTAAAACCAGTTATTGTAGCTTGTTTATTTGGAAAAACACTATTTTTTAGAGGATAAGTTAATTTAAAATCAAAATCGGTTTCCGGATTGTCTTGTGCTATTTCAAACTGATTTATATTTATTTTTTTTGGTTCTTGAGGCTTTTGTTTGCTAAGTTTCCAAACCCACGCCGCGACGACTACTCCTAAAATACTTCCAAAAATAATTGCAATTATTTGTTCTTTTTTCATTTGAACGGAGCGAGTCTACTATACGGGGATATATTGCCCTTGTCAAGGCGACTTGCCAATGTTAGGATATTTTTGCCAATGGATATTCTTTATTTGGGACACTCAAGTTTTTATATAAAAGGCAGTAGCGCATCTGTTGTGACCGATCCTTTTGAACCCAGCTCCGTTGGAATAAGGTTCCCAAAAGTTGCAGCTGAAATTGTCACAATAAGTCACAATCATGACGATCATAATAAGGCGGAGCTTGTAGATGGCGTTAAAAAAGTAATTCAAGGAGCGGGAGAGTATGAGGTTGAAGGAGTATCTATTATTGGTATTTCTTCATATCACGACAGCAAAAAGGGTCAAGAGCGCGGGCTTAATACAATTTATGTATTTGAAATAGATAAATTACGGATTGCTCACCTTGGAGATTTAGGGCATAAACTGGATGACAAAACTCTTGAGGAGATAGGAGATATTGATGTTTTGATGATTCCCGTGGGCGGAGTTTATACAATTGGACCGCAGGAAGCGGTTTTCATAACTCGTGCTATTGAGCCAAGGTTGGTAATTCCAATGCATTTTAATTCTCCCGGTTTAAACCCCAAAATTTTTTCCGATTTAAAGGACGAAAATGCCTTTGTAAATGAACTGGGTTTACCTGTTAAACGCCAAAAAAAATTAAGTATTAAATCTAATGATTTATCTGATGAAAATGGAGAGATTGTGGTTTTGGATTTGCTTTAGCTTCACTAATTATGGCAGACGCAACTACTCTTACAGTGAGAATTCCGCCTCACTCGGAGGACGCTGAAACAAGTGTTTTAGGCGCGCTTTTGCTTGACAGGGACGCAATAATTTCTGTCGCGGAGTTTTTGCGTCCCGAACATTTTTATAACGACCGCCACAAGAACATTTTTGAAGCAATGCTTGAGTTGTATGAGGAAAGAATCCCCATAGATGTTTTAACAGTATCTGAAAGGCTTAAAAAAAATAAATCTCTTAAAGAAATTGGCGGAGTTGGTTTTTTGGCGGAGTTGGCAAGTAGAGTGCCGACGGCCGCTCACGTTGAGCATTACGCAAAGATTGTTAAAGATCAGGCCACCAAAAGATCGTTGATGGTTGCGGCCTCAAAATTGGTAGATTTATCTCTGGATGACAGTCTTGGCGCCGATGAGCTTTTGGATAAAGCGGAAAGTGAAGTTTTTTCACTTACTCAAAGGCATCTTGCTAAAAGCTTTGTTTCTGTAAAAAATGCGTTGGCCGATTCTTTTGATAGGCTGGATGAGCTTCACAAGATGGGATCCGGGATTCGCGGCATACCAACGGGTTTTTCAGATTTAGACAATATTTTGGCAGGTTTTCAAAGATCAAACTTGGTGATACTGGCTGCTAGACCAGGGGTTGGCAAGACCGCTTTGGCTTTAAATATTTCACACAATTTGGCAGTTGGCTATAAACGTCCTGTTGGGTATTTTTCTCTTGAGATGAGCCGAGAAGAGCTTGTGGATAGGCTTTTGGTGGCTCAGGCAAATATAGATGCGTGGAAATTAAAGACCGGTAAGCTTTCTGAAGATGATTTTGCGGCTCTTTCAAATGCTATGGGGGTTTTGGCTGAAGCGCCTCTTTTTATAGATGATACTCCGGGGATATCTATTTTGGAGATGCGTACAAAAGCGCGTCGTTTGCAGGTTGAGCACGGCGTTGATTTAATTGTGGTGGATTATATGCAGCTTGGAAGAAGCAGAAACCTTGAGAATCGTGTTCAAGAAGTTGCAGAAATATCCCAAGGGCTTAAGAATTTAGCCCGTGAGCTTAAGATTCCAGTTCTAGCTCTTTCACAGCTATCGCGTGCTGTTGAACAAAGAGGCACAAAAAGGCCTGTTTTGGCAGACTTGAGAGAATCCGGATCGATAGAGCAGGACGCTGATGTAGTCATGTTTTTATGGAGAGAAGACGATGATAACCCAGAGAAAATATTTTTAGATATTGCCAAACACAGGAACGGTCCTTTAGGTCAAGTAGAATTTAGGTTTAAAGGGGACAGAATACGTTTCTTTGGTGTTGATAATAAAAGGTAGTTAATTAGCAGATAATTAATTGTGGCTAGGGGGAGACTCGAACTCCCACGAGGTTTGAAGCCTCACAGGTTTTTGAGACCTGCGTGTCTGCCAGTTCCACCACCTAGCCTTATGAATGTATATTTTATCATCTCGAAGGATTAAGTTGTAGTTAGTATTAGTTTTTTGCTTTTTTACCGAAGTTGTTGTTATAGTAATGAATTGCCTGAATTTGTATATACAACAGAATAAATATTATATAATTGGCAGAACTCGTTTTGAACCCTTCAGAATTTTGGCTTGCTGATCCAAATCGATTAAATAACTTATTGCCCGAAGAAATGTTTATACATTATCACATCTCACAATCAGTAAGAGATTATGATTTTGTAATTAATCCTCTTGAAGTAGGTGATTTTTTGTTTTTGCATGGCGGCACTTTTGGGCACATAATAGTGGTATTAGAGATAGATAGTTCGCGACGCGCATATGCTATATCGAATGTGCATAAAGGAAATAATCAGTATACAATTGAAAGAATACTTTTATACGACCCTTCAAACAACCAGACTGGGTTTTTTCGATAATTGGGTAAGGCGTGGAAGTGTAAATGGAACAACGGGGGTTGAGTTTGATATTTGAGGTTAAAGGAGGAATTTAAGTCAGAAGGATATAAATAATAATTTATTAGTAATTCAGGCTTTTTTGTACTTCACAATCAACTAAGAAAGTAATATTATACTCTTTGTATGATTACAGCAACTGATTTAAAAAACGGCACAACTTTCTTGT
>Ga0209101_1003071_pt1 | contig 10411 bp, 7 predicted proteins | sample ConPoolayeCmetaG_FD_185481 | JGI IMG/M metagenome (GOLD analysis project Ga0209101, IMG submission 185481) | Hot spring microbial mat communities from California, USA to study Microbial Dark Matter (Phase II) - Cone Pool mat layer C metaG... ... | reverse complement strand
CTCCTCACCCCCCCTTCTCTCCCCGCCACGCGGGGAGAGAAGGGGGCAGGGGGATGAGTGGGGTCAAGCCGTACCGTACAAACCAAAATGAAAGGTAATCGTTCAGCCCACTCTGTCATTGCGAGCGATTTTTGCGAAGCAATCCCCAACGTTGTCCACCGCAGATCGTAACGCGGAGATTCGTCGCAAAAAACGCTCCTCGCAATGACACCTGAACGGTTACAATGAAAGTTTGCGACCGTTGAAGGTATAGGTTGAACAGGCAACGGTACAACGCCGTTGGAAAAAGTTTGCGACTGTTGAAGGTATAGTTACGCAACGGCAACTTTATCGGGAAATGAAGGTTGTCCGAACGTAGAGTGAAGATGAAAGGAGGCGCAATGTCCACGCTGCTTATTCGTAATGGTCGTCTGGTCACCGCGAGTAATGATTTCGTTGCGGATATTTTCATCGAAGGTGAAAAGATAAAATGGATTGGCACGGATTTTCCCCGGTCCGCCGAACGGGTGTTGGATGCGACGGGCTTGCTGGTGCTGCCCGGCGGAGTGGACCCCCATGTGCATTTGCACTATCCGCAGGGACCAAACCAAATCGTTTCGAGTGACGATTGGTTGACTGGCACCATCGCGGCAGCGTGCGGTGGCACAACGACGGTGATTGATTTCATCGAAGCGAAACCCAACGAAGCGTTTACGCGCGCGTTCGAGGCGCGCCTTGCCGATGCTCAGGACGCGGTGATTGACTATGGTTTTCATCTGGCATTCCATCGCGTCGCGCACGCCGATCTTGCGGAAATTCCTGCGCTGATCGCCTCGGGCGTAACGAGTTTCAAAATCTATATGGCGTACGACAATATCCGCTTGACGGATCGCGAGATGCTCACCGCGTTGCGCACGTTGAAAACGCACGGCGGCTTGCCGATTATTCACGCCGAAGATCACGATATGATTATGATGCTGGTGGCACAACATCTGGCGCAGGGACACACGGCACCACGCTGGCATCCGTTCACGCGCCCTGTGGCTGGTGAAGCCGCCGCGACCGCGCGCGCGCTTGCCTATGCCGAAGTGGTGGGTGTGCCGATGCACATTGTTCACGTGAGCGCGGCGCGCGGGCTCGACGCGCTGCACGCCGCGCGCGCGCGCGGCGTGCGCGCGACCGGTGAGGTGTGCACGCAACACTTGTTGCTCACCGAGGCGCAATACGATCAACCCGTCGTCGAGGCTGCCAGATACGTGATGGCACCTCCCCTGCGCACCGAAGCCGACACGCGGGCAATGTGGGAGGGCTTGTGCGCCGGCATGCTCGATTTTGTCGTCACCGATCATTGTCCGTTCACGATGGCACAACGCCTCGGCAAGCGCCGCACGCCCGAGTTTCGCAAACTGCCCGACGGCGTCATCGCCAATCCCGATGAACCGGCGTGGTCGAACGAAATACCCCCGTTCAATCAAATGCCCGGCGGCGCGCCCGGTATCGAAACGCGTGTGCCGCTGGTGTTTCACTTTGGCGTGAACGCTGGTAAACTGTCGTTGCACCAATTCGTGAACGTGACGAGTACTGCCGCTGCGAAATTGTATGGCTTGTATCCGCGCAAAGGGACGCTTGCGCCCGGTGCCGATGCGGACATTGTTCTGTTCGATCCGACGCGCGCGGTCACGATTACGGCGCAGGCGTTACATCAAAATTGCGATTACACGCCGTACGAAGGAATGCGTGTGCAGGGTTGGCCCCGTACCGTGCTCGTGCGCGGCAAAGTGATCGTGGAAGAGGGTGAATTCAAGGGCAAAGCGGGAGAAGGCAAGTACATCCCGCGCGCGCCACTGACGCACGCTTGACCTTTGCACTATCCGCAAAGTTGCGAAAAACTATAGAAAGGGGTGGGTTATGTTATCAAAGATCAGGCCGTTCTGGTTTATTGCCGGGGTACTTGCTGCGCCGGTGGTAACGGGCATGGTGTTGGCGTGGCTGTTTAGTTGCGATGGCACCCTGGGATTATTCCTGTGGGAGCCCGACTATCGTCTGATTTTCATTGCGGTAGGCGTGTTGGGGGTAATGGCACCGCTTCTTGCGCTTGCGGCACGGTGGCTGCCGCGCGCGCGTGGCGTGCTGCGCTTGCTTGCCCTTGTCTTTGCGCTGTTCGGCATCATCGTGCCTGTGGCGGCGAGTGCGCCGTACTGGCGCGACTCGCAGGAATTCTCAGCGACGACACCACCGATACTTTTGATTACCGATGGTGTTGGAGCGCACGGTGTTCCCAATCTCGCGCTCGTCTTTCGCACAGCGCAAGAGACACGCAACACGTTGTACTATGGCATCGAGTCGTTGAGCGAGACGATCGTTCAACCGCGCGCAGCGCGCGAACACGTGTTTATGCTCAAGGACCTCCAGCCCAACGCGCGCTATCTCTGGCGTCTCAACGATGGTGCAGCGTGTTCCTTTGTGACTCCGGCGCCGGCGAGCAGTGAGGCGGTGTATCGTTTTGGCGTGGGCGGCGATGCGCATTTTGGTGCCGCACTCGCCAGCAGCGCGAGTGGCGATGTGAATGTTATACGTCGTGTGCTCAACTATGTCACGGCTCCCCCCCCAGCAATTCCACGCCTTTTTCGTTGTCGGTGATCTGGTGAATATGGGGTCCACGAACGGCGATTGGCAAAGTGCGCTGGAGACGCTCGCGCCGTTTACCTGTCAGGTGCCGTTTCGTCCGTTGATGGGGAATCACGATGCCCTCATCAACGGTGTACCACATTACCTCGCGTACTTTTATCCCGAGGGAATGGAAACGCGTTACGGTACACGTCTGTACTATCGCATTGATGCCGGGCGGGTCCATCTTTTGCTGCTCTATCTTCTGTGGGGCGCCGAGACATTCTCGGCGGAACAGCGCGCGTGGTTCGTCAAGCAGTTGGAATCCATTCCGCCGGAGGACTGGACGATTGTGATGATGCACCCGATGGTGTATGCTTCGGGGAGTGTGTTTCATGGACACGCCTGGTACGATCCACCAGAGATGCTACAGCAAATCGCGCCTCTGCTGGAAAAGTACAGGGTGGACCTTGTCATCAGTGGGCATAATCACCATCTCGAGTTCTTGCAAAGGAATGGTGTCAGTTATGCGATCGTGGGGGGGCTGGGGGGTAAACTGGACCCCGAAGCCACGTACCGTTCGCCAGCCTCGGTTTGGTATTTGCCCAAACAGTACGGTTTTCTGGATGTGACCGCGCGCGCCGAAGCGCTCCAAGTGGTGTTTCGTGATCCGAACGGGCAAGAACTACAGGCGTTCCGTATCGGCAGGACGCGCTGAAAGAACTCGACGCGAGAGGGAGAGTAAAAAAGTATGCTTTTGCAAAAGGTGGGCTGAGAAACTTGCCCCCAAACTGAAATACACTCGTAAAAAGAGACGGGTTGGTGCCGGGCAGTTACTTTGCCTGCTACCAACCCGCTTTTTCTTTACGCGTTGGGGTGACGTTCAAATGCAAGGGGTTTGTGTGCAATGGTGGCTTCAGGTCGAAACTGACTGGCATACAACTGATAGTACACGCCGCCGCGCGCGATCAGTTCATCGTGCGTGCCACGTTCGACGATTTCGCCATCTTGCACCACCAGCACCTGGTCGGCGTGCCGAATCGTGGACAGGCGATGCGCGACGACGAAACTGGTGCGCCCACGCAATAGTTTTTCCAGCGCCTGTTGAATCAACCGCTCGGTGCGCGTGTCCACTGCTGAGGTGGCTTCGTCGAGAATCAAAATGCGCGGATTCGCGAGCGCGGCGCGCGCAATCGCGATGAGTTGGCGCTGCCCCTGACTCAACCCCGTGCCGCGTTCCCCCAGCACCGTGTCGTACTTGTTCGGCAAGCGTTCGATGAACGAATCGGCGTGCACTAATTTTGCCGCCGCGATTACTTCATCGTCGGTCGCGTCGGGACGACTGTAGCGAATGTTGTTCATCACGGTATCGCTAAAGAGGAATGTGTCCTGCAAGACGATACCGATCTGGCGACGCAATGACGCGCGCGTCACATCGCGTACGTCAATGCCATCAATTTTCACCGCGCCGCCCACCACATCGTAAAAACGTGGAATCAGATTGATGATGGTCGTCTTGCCCGCGCCGGTGGGTCCCACAATCGCGATGGTTTGACCGGGTTCGGCGCGCAGCGAGACGCCGCACAAGACGCGCTCGCCTTTTTTGTACTCTGCTTCGACGTTCACAAATTCCACCACGCCGCGAATCGGCGGCATTTCGCGCGCGTCCTCTCGGTCCGTCACATCGGGTTGCGTATCGAGTAAATCGAAAATGCGTTCCGCGCCGGCAATCGCGCTCTGGATGTTTGTCCACAGCACCGAGATTTGTTGAATCGGCTGGTTAAAGCGTTGCACATAACCGATGAACGTGACGATGAGTCCCAGCGAGACCGTCGTGCCGAACAAATCCTGTCCGCGCAAGAACGCGATGCCACCCACGACGACGACAATCGCGATGGCGAGATAGCCCAGTGCTTCAAGCGTCGGCGCGAGCGCGGCGGTGAACGCGACCGCGCGAATGTTCGCATCGCGATACGCCGCGCTCGAGCGTTCGAATTCGGCGATGTTGGCTTCTTCGCGATGAAAGGCTTGTACCTCGCGTACACCCGCGATGCTTTCTTGCAGGTTGGCGTTCACGTTGCCGATTTCCTGCCGCGTGCGGCGAAACGCGCGCCGCGCTTGCGTGGAAAAGAACGTCGTCGCGAGAACCATCAGCGGAATGACGGACATACTGATCAGCGCGTACGCCCAACTTTTGGTCAGCATATTCCACGCGATCCAGACGAGCAACAGCACGCCGCTCAGCACTTGAATCAACGCAAAGTTGATGACCTGTTGCAGTGTGTCCGTGTCGCTGGTAAGACGACTCATCAGATTGCCCGCTTCGTTCTCCGCGTAAAAGCCAAGCGACAAGCGGTGCAGATGTTCAAAGATCTGGACGCGCAACGTTTTGAGAACGCGCTGACCTGCCCACGTCATCGCAAAGAACATTGCGCCGCTCACCACCGCGCCGAGAATGTAAATGCCCACCAACAGCGCAACCAAGCCACCCAACCCCGCCAGTCGCTCGTCGAGTGTCCACGTCGGGCTGGGCGTGGTGTACCAGCAACTGTCCGCGCGCGGCACCAGAAAGCAATCCACCACTTGCCCCGTCAGGTCGGGCGTGATGACCTGAGTCCACGTCTGGAAGACGAGCAACAACGCGACGAGGAGCAGCGCGAACCAATACGGCTTGAAGTACGTGACCAGACGCGCGAGTGTCGCGCTCACACGGCGCGGCTTGCGCGCTTCTTGCGCCAGGAGATAACGCGGACCACCGAACATTAGCGCACCTCCTGCGTGGACGAAGGACGAAAGACCAATGACGAAGGTCGTTCGTCTGGCTCATCGCCAATCAACTGCGAGTGATAGATTTCTGCGTAGAGTTCGCTTTCCTCCAGCAACTCGGCGTGCGTGCCGCGCGCCACAATTTCGCCCTTGTCCAGCACCAGAATTTGATCCGCGTTCAACACGGTGCTGATGCGTTGCGCGATGACGAAACTGGTGCGCCCCTTCATCAGTTGATCGAGCGCTTGCTGGATGCGATACTCGGTGGCATAGTCCACGCTACTCGTCGAATCGTCGAGAATGAGGATGCGCGGGTCCAGCAGCAAGGCGCGCGCAATCGCGATGCGTTGCCGCTGTCCGCCGCTCAACGTTTGCCCGCGCTCGCCGACCAGTGTATCGTATCCGTTCGGAAAACTCATAATGAACTCGTGCGCTTGTGCTGCGCGCGCTGCCGCGATCACCTGCTCCATCGTCGCGTCGGGACGCCCAAAGGCGATGTTGTCGCGAATCGTACCACTGAAGAGCGTGGCATCTTGCAACACGATGCCGATTTGCGAACGCAATGAGGCGAGCGTCACATCGCGCACGTCATAGCCATCAATCAGCACGCGCCCTTCGGTCACATCGTAAAAGCGCGGGATGAGGTTGATGATCGTCGTCTTGCCGCTGCCGGTCGCGCCGAGCAGCGCGATCGTTTGTCCGGGCAACGCTTCGAAACTGACGCGCGAAAGAACGGGGCGCTCGCTGCTCCAGTAGCGAAACGTGACGTTTTCAAACTTGACGTGTCCACGAATCGGTGGCAGAGTGATGGCGTTGGGTTTGTCGCTCACCTCGCTGCGCGCATCCAGAATTTCAAAGATGCGCGCGGCAGATGCTGACGCCTGCGACATTTGTGCGACGATAAAGCCGAGTTGTCCCAGCGGGAAGAAAACGAACACCAGATACAGCGAAAATTTTTGCCACTCGCCCAGCGTGAGCGTGCCTGCGAGGATTTGCTGACCGCCAAAGTACAGCACCGCGGCTTGCGCCAGATTCGCCACCAGAAAGATGAACGGAAACAGAAACGAAAAGATGCGGCTGATGACGAGTTGCTGGCGCATCAAATCGTCCGCCGCGCGCGCAAACCGCGCTTGTTCGTCCATCTCGCGCACAAACGCTTTGACGACCTTGATACCAGCGAGATTTTCTTGTAGAATCGTGTTGAGCGTGGAGAGTTTTTGTTGCACCCGCGTAAAGAGCGGCTGGCTCACTCTGCCAAACACAAAGAACAAAATGACCGCGATCGGCAGCGTGGGTAAAACGATTAGCGTGAGCGCGAGGTTCGTCAAGCCCAGAACGATGAGCGTACCGAACAAAAAGATGAACGCTTGCAACGCCAGCATCAAGCCCTGCCCGATAAAGATCCGCACTTTTTCCACATCATCGGTCGCTCGAATCATCAATTGTCCCGTTTGGGCTTGATCGTGATACGAGAACGAGAGCCGCTGAATCTTGGCAAAGAGTTCGTTCCGCAAATCGAACGCGACGCCTTGCGAGACGCGCTCGGCGTTGTACGCTTGCGAGAACGCGAACACACCGCGCATTACGGCAAAGCCCACGATGCCTAGCGCAGACGCAACAAGCCACATCGGCGCGTCGGCAAGGAGAGTCTCGTGCGCCAGTGTGTCAATCGTCGCCTGAACAAGTTGCGGCACGGTGAGTTGCGCGAGAATCGAAAGGAATAAACTGGTGTAAGCAATCACGGCGACGCGGCGATAGCGCGCTAGGTAGCGCATCGCGCGGGACAAGCCCGCGTTGCTGACGCGCGCGTCGCGCCTGTGGGGAGTACGAGCGAGTGTTTGCATCGGGTTTGATTATACGCCGCTAGGGTTGCGTGTCAAAGTGGACGGATGACGAAGGACGAACGACGAAGGATTTTCGATTTGCGATTTGCGATATGCAAAATCGGCATTCGGCAATCGAAAATTGGCAATCTCCAATCGGCGGTCGGCGGTCGTCCGTCAGCGGTCATTTTTTTGCAGGAGCCATTGTGGAACGCAAATGGATTTTTCTTTCGGTCGGCGTGGGCGCGCTGATGTCGGCGATTGGTGTCAGCGTCGTCAACATCGTGTTGCCCATCGTCAGTCGCGAGTTTGGCGTGAGTGTTTCGACAATCGAGTGGGTCATCACTGTGTACCTGCTCATCGTCAGTGGATTGCTGTTGAGTTTCGGTCGCCTGGGCGATTTGCGCGGGCACAAGGTCGTCTATCTGACGGGCTTGACGATTCTCGTCTTTGCCTCGCCATTGTGCGGGCTGGCGCAAAACGCGCCGATGTTGATTGCGACGCGCGCGCTGCAGGCGCTTGGCGCGGCGATGGTCTTTTCCAATTCGCCCGCGATTCTCACCAGAAATTTTCCAGCGACGCAACGCGGTCAGGTGCTGGGCTTGCAATCTATGATGACTTATGTGGGACTCACCATCGGTCCTTCGCTGGGTGGTTGGCTGACGACGCAGTTCAGTTGGCGCGCGGTCTTTTTCATCAACTTGCCGCTGGGTTTGATAGCGTTGTGGTTGGGGGCGCGATTCATTCCGCGCGATGCTCCCGCCGAAACGCGCGAATCGTTCGATGTGGTGGGCGCGGCGACGTTCATGGTCGCGCTGGTGCTCTTGTTGCTGGCATTGAATCAGGGACACGCATGGGGCTGGACTTCGCCGACGATTCTCGCGATGCTATTGGCCGCGTGTCTCCTCGGCGCGCTGTTTCTCCGTATCGAACAACGCGTGCCCAGTCCGATGCTCGACCTCACCCTGTTTCAGCGGCGGCTGTTTTCGGCGGCGACGCTCAGCGCGGTGGCGAATTATATTTGCATCTACAGTGTCATGTTCTTGATGCCGTTCTATTTGATTCAAGCGCGCGGATTCACGGCGGCGCAAGCGGGCTTGCTGCTCACCGCGCAGCCGTTCGTGATGGCAATCAGCGCGCCCATTTCTGGCGCGCTCTCCGACAAGATCGGCTCGCGTTTGTTGGCGACAATTGGGATGCTGCTGCTTGCGCTCGGTGCGCTGGGATTGTCGCGTTTGGGCACAAGCGCGTCACCAAACGATGTGGCGATCGCGCTCGCGCTTGCAGGGTTGGGCACCGGCTTGTTCACATCGCCGAACAACAGCGCGTTGATGGGCGCGGCGCCGCGACATCGGCAAGGTGTCGCGGCGAGTGTGTTGGCGACCGCGCGCAACGGCGGAATGGTTTTGGGCGTGGGACTGGCGGGCGCGATTTTCGGAACGGTGCAAACGCAACTGGGCGGTACGATCTTTGACGCGATCAGCGCGGGGTTGCTCGCGGCGGCGGTGGTCGCGCTGCTCGGCGCGGCAACGTCGGCGGTGCGCGGGTAGCGGGAGGCGGGTGGCAGAAGGCAGGAGGCGGGAGGCGGGGATTTGCAAGTTGGGCGACTGCAAGTTGCAACAAGCCCTGCCGACCTGCGTCGGCAACAGATCTTGTTCGCGCAGGCGGACATTGCTCTGCGTAGCGACAAATTTATTTGCGTGGAAGAAGGAAGAATTGCCTTTGCCAAATTGTCAAGGTTGTGTTATACTGTTAGTGCCATGAACTCCAAGCACTGGGGTATCTTGTTGCCATTTTTGATGGGTGTGACGATTTTGGGCTTGGGCGTTGTGACGGTGCCGCCCGGTCAACCCACTGTTGTTGTCAACGTGGCAGGCGCATTTTTATCCTCGCCTACGGCAACGGTGACTCAAACCGCCACGCCCACTCTGACGCCGACACCAACCGATACACCCACCCCTACCGCTACGTTCACCAGTGCGCCCACCTTTACTCCGACCCCTCTCCTTACACCGTTGTTTACGCGCGTCCCCTCGCAGCGCGTTGTGCGCATTCCGATTTTGATGTACCACTATGTCAGCGTTCCGCCCCCCGATGCGGACAAGTATCGCCTCGATCTCTCTGTTACACCGACGAATTTCGAGGCGCAGATGGACTATCTTGCCAGAAAGGGTTATAGCCCCATTCGTCTTGTTGATCTGGCAGAATTCCTCACGAATGGTCAACCATTGCCAGTCAACCCGATTGTCATCACGTTCGATGATGGATACGCGGACAATTACCAGTACGCGTTTCCGATTCTCAAAAAGTATAAATTCACCGCGACCTTTTTTGTCATCACGCAGGCGATTGATGATGGCAAAACGGGGTATATGACGTGGGACCAATTGGAAGAGATGGCAATCGAGCGGATGGAGATTGGCTCACACAGTATGACCCATCCTGAACTCAAAGGCAAACCGCGCGCGTTTCAGATAGGTGAGATTGTAGGCTCGAAACTGCTCATCGAGTCGCGCCTGGGGACGCCGGTCAAAACATTTTCCTATCCAGCGGGCAAATACGACTCGACCACGCTCGAGGTGCTACGTTCGGCGGGGTATCTGGCGGCTGTGACGACCGAACCACAGGGCGCGAAACAAACGGTGGATAAACCGTACGAGTTGCAACGCATTCGCGTGCGTGGCAGTTTTGCGGTTGCCGATTTTGCCTACTGGCTCGACTATTTCTTGAACAACGGTAAATAACTGGACTTTGGCAAGTGCTAACGTAATTTGAACCTGCACGGAATTTCTGCTATAGTGGGAAGGGCGAAATATCATTCCTACGGAGGGGGCCATGCTTACTTATACTCTAAACTCAAGTTTCGCACAAAATCAAAAGGACTGTGAGGAATTATTGATCAATCCGGCATATAGCGTCTCAGGCAAGCGCAAATAGTGCAAGACTTGCTTGTGCAGTTCTGACAGCGCGGTGATGTGCCACGTGGTCTGGCGATCGACCACCACGCGTGTTAACGTAATTTGCGCGCGGGCAAACGCTTGCAGAATCCGTTTGCCTGTCGGACGATCCGTCTCCCGTGTGGCTTGACCCGCATACAAGCCCTTCAGCGGCTTGCCCGCCTGACGCAAGCCCTGCCGCACCTGGCTTTCTATCAACGTCAACAGACGCAGCCCCAAGGTCAATAACCGCGTCAGTCCTTTGATCTGGTCATCTTTCCACACGAACAACGGACTCAG
>Ga0209101_1003070_pt1 | contig 10412 bp, 12 predicted proteins | sample ConPoolayeCmetaG_FD_185481 | JGI IMG/M metagenome (GOLD analysis project Ga0209101, IMG submission 185481) | Hot spring microbial mat communities from California, USA to study Microbial Dark Matter (Phase II) - Cone Pool mat layer C metaG... ... | reverse complement strand
CTCTTATTTAGATATTGAGATAGTTGAGTTTGGTTGTGGGGTGGGTTAGTAAAATCAAATTGTCAGAGTGATAAAAGTTTGGTGATATAAGCAAAGTTATTGCCAAGTTATATCAAATTACCATGGAATGAAAATGCTGGAGAGAAAAAATGAAAAACCATCCAGCTTAGAAGTAAATTAAAGTTTGAAAAAAAAAATACTTTTCTAGAATAGTTATGGAGTTTTGTACTTTAATGACAAATGATACTCTCAATGTCTTTTGGGCTGCTTTTTTATCTGTTCTGACAATTGGTTTGTCTGTTACTATGTATCAAGTTTTTTTTATTCTTAGAAAAATAAGTAGGATTATTGTGTTAGCAGAGAAAAGAGTAAAAGAATGGGATAAAGTTATGGAAAGTATCAAGAAATTCTCAGATGTGCCTATAAAGGCAATTTCGATTATTTTAAAAACTACTAGCAGCTTATTAAGAAAATTATTAAAAGAAAAGAAAGGGGTGGCAAATGAGTAAAAGTTCAATATCTAGAAAAGGATTTTTGGGTGGAATATTGCTTGGATCACTTGCTGGTTTCGTTTCTGCTATATTAATAGCTCCAAAAGCTGGTAAAAAAATAAGAGAAGAAATGAGAAATCAACTCGACAATGTAAAAAGTAACATCAAAAAAAGTTTAAATCTTGTTGGCAAAGAAATTAAGGAGTTTAAAGAGAATAATAAGGAGAACCTTGCACTTTTGAAACTGAAAGCAAGAAACTGCTTTGAAAGGATAAGACATAACATTTTGGGGATTTTTATTGATGATGAAACCAAGAGTGATATGAATCGCAAGGGTAAGCTTGATTGATAAGATAGGTGAATTTTGGTGATATAGAAAAAGTGATATTTTTTCTATTGATCCAACGAGATTTCTATGAAAGAATGTGATAATACTGAAAACAAATTAGATGAGCTTCAAAATAGCTCTGTTGGGTACGAAGAAATTTTGTCTCTTCTTATTCTGGCTGATCGTGTAAAGAAAAAAATCAAAAGTCTTTTTTCCTTCTCAAAGATAAAAATTGAAAACTCACTAGAACTTCTTAGGGGTGAAGGAATAGATGTAGAAATGGCAAAAAGATCCTTTTTGATTTCTGAAAGAGTGTTATCCGGAGACAGATTAACAGAAGACGATTACAGTGATGCATGTAAGGCCTTTAAAAAAATTATTGAAAAATTAGATGACTTTAGTGAATTTGGCTCAAAAAGATTGGTTCTTAATATTAAGTACTTTTTTTACTTCGGTTTTGGGTCAAAGATTATAAGATTGGTGATTTTCGTGCTTATTTTTTTGTCATTTGGCGTGCAATACATGGCACATACCAGAAGTGGGAATGAATTAGTGTTAAAAGTTGTAGAAGTAAGTGATTTTGTAAGAAATGGTATTTTGGTAGTGTCACTATTTTTGATGCTTTCTTTTGTCTCAATTGTGTTTTTTGTATTTGCTCTGGATAAAAGTTCTTTTCGTGGCAAAAAATAAATCTTAAGCACTTATAAAAAGCCAAGTTTGTTGAGATAATACTTTGAAGGAAGCAGGAATTCTGGTAACAAGTTTTTCTATTTCAAGTGGAATTTTATTTGGTCAAGACCTGCCTATAATTCAAAACTTGATGTAACAAACCTTTTTTATTTTGCTTGCTTTTTTGAGAAATAAAAGAGCTAAGTAACAATTTATGAGGCTTTCATGCACTCAATTGATTTTTTTAACCTGTGTCTTTTTGATATTTTTTGTATATTTTATATTGTAATTCAAGTTATCTGTAAAGTTTTAGAGCCAGTTTTAGATTTTTTATGATTTTGCAATAATTTTACCAGAGCTGGCTTCTTTTTACTTATTTTTTTAGTTCTTTTAATTGGTATTTTAGATTGTAAGTGTGACTTTAGTAATCTATTTCATACTCACTAAGAACCTTTTTCTTTTCAGCAAATCCAGTTGATTGGATATCGTATAACATTTTATATACACCGTCTTTCTTGGCTAAATCGTTGTGATTACCTTCTTCGATAACTTTTCCATTTTCAATAACGCAAATTTTATCGGCCATCTTGATTGTCGAAAGTCTATGAGCAACAATAATGACTGTTCTACCCTTCATAAAGCTTTCAAGAGACTCTTGAACCAGCTTTTCGGATTCAGAATCAAGAGAGTTTGTAGCTTCGTCTAGAATCAAAATAGGCGGGTCTTTTAGAATTGCTCTTGCAATTGAAATTCTTTGCCTCTGACCTCCAGAAAGTTTCACGCCTCTCTCGCCTATTTCTGTATCAAGACCTTTTTCAAATTTCTCCACAAACTCCCAAGCATTTGCTCTTTTTAAAGCATCGTTGATTTCATTCTCTGTTGCACCCTCTTTTGCATATAAAAGGTTTTCCCGTATAGTGCCGGAAAAAACGTAAGAATCCTGCATTACAAGGCCAATGCAACTTCTTAAATCTTTCTGCAAAACTTTATTGATAGGGGTTCCGCTTATTGTTATTTCACCAGAAGTCGGATCAAAAAATCTGCAAATAAGGCCTGTTATTGTGCTTTTTCCGGAGCCAGATTTTCCAACTAGAGCTGTTATTTTCCCGCCTTCAAATTTTATATTTAGATTTTCCAAAACGTTATCCTTTCCATCTTGATAGCGAAAAGAAACTTCCTTAAATTCAATATCACCTTTTGGATTTTTCAGGATCTCCGGGTCTTTTGGATCAAGCACTCTTTCTTCTGAGCGCAAAATTTTTAGATATTGCTTTGATCTCTGAACAGTCATCTGTGTTTCCAACATAAACCAGTTCACTACCCAAAAAGGTTCCTGCGAGTTATTTATCATACTTTGGACTAAGACAAGAGTTGGTATTCCAAACCTTCCTTGAAAAGTAAAATAAACGGCTAAAAACCTTGTAAGAATGGTTGGAATTTCAACAAGAAAATACTCAAAAAATATAGCTATATTCCAATATTTTTCTATTTTCTTATTGATTTTGAACACTTTACCGTAGAATTTATCAATTAAACCTTTTTCAGCCTCTTCCTTTCCAAAAGTTTTTACTAGCTTGATTTGCGGAATGGTTTCCCAGACTCTGGAAAATTCTTCATCCCAGATTTTATCTTGGGCATCATTTAATGGAATTGTTTTTCTGAATCTTATTAAATGAATCAACGAGTAAAAAAAAGCGCTAACCAAAACTCCAACTCCAATTTCCCATGAAATTGAAAAAAGAATAACAAGAGAAACTGAAGCTTTGATAAAGTTTCTTAAAAAAGCAGAAAAAGCGCTTGTAAACGATTCAGAAATTCTATTCGCTGCCCTGTTTACTTTGCTCAAAAGTTCTCCGGAACTTTCAGAATTTATATATTCAACATCATGAAAAATAAGTTTCTCATATCCTTTTGCGAAAACTTCTTTCCATGTCCTAAAATCAAGAACTGAACCAAGATAGTAAGAAATCCTAGAAAAAATATAGAGGAAAAGATTCACTAAAGCTAAAAATAAAAACATTTGTGTCAGATGACTTGGATCAGATAAATCTTCGCCTTTTGCTCTTTCCAAAAAATTTAGAACCTCTCTATCAAAAAAGGGCCATATTTGTTTTGTGATTCCTTCTACTACAACTATGCATAAAATAAAGAGTAAAAGATCTCTGCGGACTTTTTTATTGGATAAGATAATTTTTAAAATATCCTTCACTTTCTCAAGTTAACTAAACCAACGGTTTGAGAAGTTTTTGAGTGGTATAAACTAATTGATAAAATTTGGTTTTCTTTTCAAAGGCAAACTCTTTACTAAATCAAAAAGAACCACTCTTTAATCACTGCAGTTTTTTAATCCTATCGCATAAGGCTTTATCAATCCGTGGTTAATTCTACACCAGAAAGACAAAAAAACAATAGGAAATTCAAGTAGCACTCTAAATTCTTGGGAACAATTTTCTGAAAAATTTCTTTTCCAATCCTAAAATCCACAGTTAATGACCTTTCATTGCTAACTTTTTGAATCACGCAATTCTCAACCTTTCTACTATCAGCAGAAAAAAGTTTGAGATTATGCGTTTTAGAAAAAAACATCTCAACAAGATCTTTTATTGAACTTGTGTATTCAACAAAAAAACTCAACTTCTCATCAATAAAACTCGAAATGTCAATGATTTTGTCTTTAGAAAAAACACTTCCAGTAAAATCACCAAAAAAAACAACATTTTTTATCCCAAGGTTAGAAAACTTTCCAAATTTCCAATTGCCAAAATCATCAAAGATCCAGAATACAGCTTGTTTTTTATCTGAATCACCAGAGCTAGAAACCACTTTCTTTAAATCGCTAAACTCTTTCATTTTTACGTATACTAAACTGTTGCTAACTTTTTCTAAAAAATCTTCTAAATTTTTGATTGAATTTTTGCCCCCAAACACCAAAAAGAACCTATCAGAAATTTTGGCTATCTTTTGTTTGATAGAAACAAATTTTAACCCTCGGTAGGCATTGGTAAGTTTTTCAAGAATCAAAGCAGAGAAAGAAAAAACTTCCTTGCCAAAAAAATATGGGAGGATAACTGAAAAGTATAAGTTTTTGGTTACAAAAAAGGAGCTAAAAAGGAGTGCAAAATAACAAAAAACTAAAACAGCTCTTTTATAGCTAAATTTCCAATCGTAGTTTTTTTTAGAAATAAAAAGCGCCTGATAAATAAACTCAGCAATTAAAATAAAGAGGAAAACAAAGCCAGAAAAAACTTGAGACAAAAAAGATATAAGAAGGAGGAAAATCCCCAACAAAAATCTTGGCGGGAAAATGCCAAAAACTTTAAGGGTTGGCAAATAAACAGGTAGTATTCTCTGGAATAAGTTCCTTGCTCCCTCTTTTCTAAAGAGAGATTTAAGATAAAGAAAAAAAGAAGATGCGACAAGAAAAACTAAAAAAATTTGCTCAATTATTAACCCCAGATTCATTGTTTTTCTTTTTCAGAAACTTATTTTTAAAAATCTTTAAAAAACAAGATAAATTATCTAGTTTTCCATCTAGAATCACTCCAAATTCCAGCAAAACTATCCAAGAAATCGACCAAACAATATCAAACGAAGATTTTAGGGCAGATTTTATATAAGTTTCATATTTTCCTATCATGGACCCACCGCCTTCAACCGGTCCTAGAATCAAAGCTTCCAAAATAACCTTAAGAAAGTTTTGTGCTCCAAAAACCAAAACGATCACAGAAAAAGCCTTAACAGACCAGAAAATAAACTTTTTCAAATTTTCAGAAAAATTGCTTTTTGAAATTTTTGAGTTGGAAAAGAAAAGTAAAAAGCCAAAAGACAAGAAAGAAGAAATAAAATTTATCATTTGAGCCTTAAGCTGCTTGTCTGAAGATTGGATTTTTAGGTACCTATTTGAAGAGGTTCCCCAAAAAAGTTCAACTGCTGTTCCAAATGTTCTTTGAGCAGAAGTAAAAAAATAAATGAACGAAACAGAAAAAAGCAGAAAATAAAAGAAAGACTTAAAGCTTGCTTTGATGTCATTTATGTCGATTTTAATTTTGAATGGCATCAATATACTTACCGCAATTAGAAAGGTTAAAGCCAAAAAGATATTTGCTATGTCAATATCGATCATTTTTTACTTTTAATTTCCGAAAAAACGTTTTATAATTTTAGATGATTTAATGAAACTAAATACACAAAACTAAAACACTAACGGCTAAAAACCATTTAGGCGAAAAAGATGATTGATGATTAAAGAAATGAGATATCAGGAAAGCTTTCTAGAAAACCTAGATTTTATTCTATTAGCTTTGTTTTTACTTATAATTTTTGTTTTGGCAGAAATATCAACTCTTTTTTGCAAGACAGGGAAAATTTTTTTTGCCTCATCCTTTGACTTTTCTAAAGCTTTTTTGAGATCCTTTATAATGTTTTTTAGCCTATTTTTTCTTCTTAGGTTTATTTTTCTTCTTCTAGCATCCACCCTGATTTTTTTCTTTGCAGATTTTGTATTTGCCATCTTTAATTAGCTTAAATTAGATTTTTTAACTCTTACTCCTAAGTGTATTAATTAACTCACCTATCTTGGTGGGATTTTCAAATGCTATCTCAGAAAGCACCTTTCTATTTAAGTTACTTCCTGACTTTTTTAATAGATTGATAAATTCGCTATACTTTGATCCAAACATCCTGCAAGCAGCATTTATTCTAAGTATCCAAAGTTTTCTTAAATCTCTTTTTCTAAGTTTCCTGCCAACATACATATCTTCTCCTCTGTGTATAACAGCTTCTCTTGCCCTTTTAACGGAAGTTTGCTTCGATCTTCTCAAGCCCTTTGCCCTTGCAAGCAATTTTTTGTGCTTCCTTCTAGTTTCTACTCCTCTTTTTACTCTTGTCATAAGCTATTCGGTATTAATTTTTTTATCTTTTTGATGTCGCATCTAGCAAAAGGCATATCTTTGCTTGTCCTTCTTTTTAGGGTTTTTGATTTTTTAAAAAGAAGATGATTCCTTTTTTGACATCTTCTTAGAAGCTTTCCTGTTGCTGTAACTTTTACTCTTTTTGATGTTCCTTTGTGTGTTTTAAGCTTTGGCATTTGGCTCAATTTTCATAAAAAGCATTTTACCTTGCATTTTTAGTTCGTCAGTTACCTGAAAATCGGGCATTACTTTTCTAAGTTCTTCCAAAAATATTGCAAACTTTTCTTCTCCTATTTGACTATTTAAAAATTCTCTTCCTTTAAATCTAAGTTCTATTCTAACCTTATTGCCTTTTTTTAGAAACTCTTCCGCCCTTTTTACTCTAACAAGTATATCGTTCAATGCAATTCCAAAAGTTAGTCTAATGCACTTTTCTTCAATCTTAACAGGCTGAGACTTTTTGACTTTTTTATGCTGAGAATACAGGTACTTTCCGTAGTCCATTATCTTACAAGTTGGTGGATTAGAGTTTGGGTCAACTTCTACCAAGTCTAGTTTTCTCTCTTTTGCCATTTCAACTGCTTCCGAAATTGGGACATTTTCCAAAAAACTACCTTCGTAAACAACATTAACAAACGGAGATTGGATTTGCTCATTTTTTCTTAGCTTTTTTTGAGAAACTTCATTTTCTTTTTGAAAGTTCTTTCTAAATTTCATGCTAAATTCATATTAAAATATCAAATACAAATAAAAAACTAAAATTGCTTAAGAGGAAAATTTTTTGTTTTTTTCTTATCTTTGCAAGATTACAACCAATTTTCACCGTTTCTCCTTTTTATTTCTTCAATTAAATCTTTGAGTTTTTCTGCCTTGTTTGTTGGCATAACCAGAAGCACATCACCTGTATCAATCAAAGTTGTGTTTTCCATATGAAAAAGAGCAATAAGTTTACCTTTCTTTTCTTCAAAAACCAAATTTTCTTTTGACTGGAATCCTAAAATATTTCCTGAGCCAAGAATAACATTTCCATTTTCATCCTTATATCCTGTTTCGTAAATCATATTCCATGTTCCAGCATCTTGCCAAAAAATACTTGAAGGTATGACTAGCATTTCTTCTTCAGTGTTTTCTACTCTATCGTTTATTATGTAGTCGATGCTAATTTTTTGAAGAGATCCATAAATATTGCTCATCAAGTCTGAATAATCGTCCTTTTTAAATAATTCTTTTCTCTCATTCATTGGATCAAAAATTTCAGGTGCGTACTTTTTGTAGAAATTAAACATTGTCTCTGGCTTTGTTGCCCACATTCCAGAATTCCAAAGAAAATCCCACCTTTTTATGTATTCTTTTGCCTTTTTAATATCAGGTTTTTCGTGAAACTTTCTTACCTTATAAAGCTCTATTCCACTCCTTTTATCTATAAAATCACCCAGCTGAATATATCCAAATTTTGTTGAAGGATATGTTGGTCTTACACCAATCCTAACAAGTTTATTGTGAGATTCGGTTATAGCTATTGAACCCAAAACAATTTTCTGAAACTCTTCGCCTTCATCCATTATCTCTTCAGACCACGTGCCAAAAATGGGGACATTTCCTCTTTTTTTGTTTATGTACATACATGCATACAAAACTGCTGGACCACAATCTTTTCTGGCTGGTTCAATTATTAGATTTTCTTTTGGAAGTTCCGGAAAGTCTCTTTTAACAAATTGCTCCATCCCACGAGTGGTGGAAACAAACACATCTTCTGAAGAAAAAACCTTCATTATTCTTTCTGCAACAATTCTAAAAAAACTTCTTGAGTCAAAAATAGACAAAAACTGTTTTGGGTTTTTTTCTCTAGACAATGGCCAAAGCCTTATCCCGCCTCCACCTGCAAATATTACGGCTACTCCTTTATATTTTTCCTTTATTTTCTTCCTTGCTTCCAAGGAAAAATTTGCCTCCTGATCCAGAAAGTTAAAAAAGCAAGAAATTACTACTTTTTAAATAATAAAAGTCAATTTTGTTTATTGCTTTTTTATATATCTTTATTTTCTTCTTTTCCCTTTGGATAATTTAGTTCTTTTTGGTTGCTTATATTTTTTATGTTCTTGAGTATCGAACAGTAAGAAATTTTTGTAAGTCATATCAAAAACCATAAGCATTCGAAAAACAAAAGTTTTTTTAATGGATGCCACACTAAATGTTCATAAACTTACTCTAGCTACACCAAATAATGCAACCTTTCTCAAATTATGTTCTGACACTTTAAAACTATAAAATATAATTCTCACATCAAACAAACTATCAAAATCAAAATGAGAAAGTTTGTTTTACTTAGGCTGTTATAAAGAAGTTTTGTTTGTTTTGGAAAATCTTAGTCTTGTTGATAAAGCGCTAGCATGTGTTAGAAACCAAGAGCACTATTGGCGCATGAAATGTCTGGACATTCTAAATGGGCAAAAATAAGGCATCAAAAAGCTGAAAATGATGCAAAAAGAGGAGCCATATTTACGAAACTCCTAAGAGAGGTTAGAATTGCTGCTAAGAAAGGTTCTGATCCTGAAATGAATTTTTCATTAAAATCTGCTATTCAGAAAGCAAAATCTGGTGGTGTTCCAAAAGAAAAAATCGAATCTGCAATAAAAAGCTCAAAAAGTGATGAAAGCTTGTTGGAAGAAGTGTTCTACGAGGCTTATGGGGCTGGCGGGGTTGGAATTCTCATCAAGTGCATAACAGACAACAAGAATCGTACATTTTCTGAAGTTAGAACTGTTTTAGATAAAAATGGTGGTAGTATTGCAAATGTTGGGTCTGTGAGATTTTTGTTTAGAGAAGTTGGTGAAATCATCACAGAACCTCCAGGAGACAAAGATTCAATAGAGTGGGAGGAGAAAATTCTAGAGCTTGACATAGAAGATTATTCATTTGATGCTGAAGGAAATAAGGTTCTCATAAACACAGATTTTCAAAACTTGGCAAAAACCATTCAAGAGCTTGAAGGTTTAGGTTTTATAATCTTCGAGTCATACTTAACATTTTACCCAAAGAACCCTTTAGATCCCCCTTTTGAAGTTAGAGAAAAGATAGATTCCTTAGTTTCCAAAATAGAAAACCTAGATGATGTTCAGGAAATTTGGACAAATTTGAGTTGATTTTTGATTATTTTTTGACTGCTAAATTAGCATAAAGAATCAGTATAACCTGCTTTTTTATCTATTTTTATCAAAATTTTATGATTTAAATTTGTTAGACTTTATGTTTCTATTCATAAAGAAAAAGGAGAAAACTCATAGAGCTCGAAAATAGAAAAAACTTATTGAGATAAATCATACTCCACTTGTGGGCGGCCTAGGAATCGAACCTAGGACCTCATCCTTATCAGAGATGCGCTCTAACCATCTGAGCTAGCCGCCCTCCAATCGCTTTTACATTAGAAACTGAAACCCTACTACTTTTTACCAAACCGCCCAAATCTTAAATTTCGAAAAATAATTTTCAAGTTTTTGTTGCACCTACGTTACATTTATTTTTTGATGTTATGCTTATTTGGTATTTTTGTCCAGAAAGTTATATGTATTTTTACAAAGTTATGGTTGGTTAAAATTTTTATCACGTTGATTTTTGGTGTTGATGGTTTGAAATTTTAACAAATAAATGTGTTTTCTTGTTAGATAAACTTTCTTTTTGCTTTGTTGGTTTTAAATTATTATGTAGTTAAGTGTGTTTTTCTCTTAAACTTTTCTCCCTTACTATTATAGTTTATTATTGAGGTTAAAATTAAACTAAAATTGATGAAGTAAAGTGCTGCTTTAAGTTGGTCATCTTTTTATTAAATAAATAATGCTTCCAAGGACCATGTTTCTTGAAAAAATGTGTATCTAGTATCATAAATCATAAAATCATAAGTTGATTTTTGCTACTTTTAATTGTCCTAAACTGGAGGTTTTGTTTGAATTTGAATTTCTGAAAAGAACTATAAAAAGTAGCATGGTCATCCCTGTTACCAAAAAGATTATATTTATC
>Ga0209101_1003069_pt1 | contig 10413 bp, 8 predicted proteins | sample ConPoolayeCmetaG_FD_185481 | JGI IMG/M metagenome (GOLD analysis project Ga0209101, IMG submission 185481) | Hot spring microbial mat communities from California, USA to study Microbial Dark Matter (Phase II) - Cone Pool mat layer C metaG... ... | reverse complement strand
CAGCCTCCCATGCCTGTTCGAAGGCAGGAAAGATCTGCTGGCTGAACACCTCCTCCTGGGTGCTAAAGGCATAGACCACCAGGCGGACCGGGGCATGGCGGTCGTTGAACACCGCCCGTCGTGCATAAAAGGCCACCAGGACCAGCAACGCTGCGCTCAGCAGCCAGCTCGCCAGATGGTGCCAGCCCCCTCCCCCGATGCCCCGCCAAACTTTGTCGTTCATCGCCCCTCTCCACGTCCAGATTCTGTCGTGAACAGGTCCCCGTCACCCGATGTCACCCGCCAGGTAGTGGCGGGTTCGCTCATCCTGGGGCCGGCTAAAGAACCGGTCTGCCGGGCCGCTCTCCACCAGTTCTCCCAGCCAGAGAAACAGGACATGATCGGCCAGACGGCGCGCCTGTCGCAACAGATGGGTGACAAGGACGATCGTGGTTTCCTCCCTGATGCTGCGCAGTTGCTCTTCGATCCGCTGCGCCGAGATCGGGTCCAGAGCCGAGGTGGGCTCATCGCACAGCAGCACCTCCGGCTCTACGGCCAGGGCACGGGCCAGGCACAGCCGTTGTTGCTGGCCGGTGGATAGCCCGGAGGCCGGCGTATGGAGGCGGTCCTTCACCTCGTCCCACAGGCCGGCAGCCCGCAGGTAGCGTTCCACGATGCGGTCCAGGTTGCGCCCGTTGCCCCTGTCCAGCACCTGCAGGCCATGGATGCGGCGGCCATAGGCCACATTGTCATAGATAGACATCGGCAGGGGGAACGGTTTGGGAGCCAGCATCCCCACCCGCGTACGGACCTCGGTCACGTCCACACCTCGACCGTAGATGTCCACGCCGTTGAGAAAGACCCGCCCGGCCACCCGCGCCCCATCCGCCTCCTCCAGCAGACGGTTGAGGCAACGCAGGAGCGTGGTCTTGCCGCAGCCGGAGGGACCGATGATGGCCGTGATCTGGCGCGCCGGGATGTCGGCGGTGATGCTTTTGAGTGCCTGCTCGCTCCCGTACCAGGCACTCAGCTCCTCAATGCGAATGACCGGTTCCATGCTCCTGTTCCCTTCCATTGTCAGGGCAGGGCAACTGCTCGCAGTTGCCTTGTTTCATTTAGCGAATGATCTGTTTTGTCCACCGCCTGGTCAGCCGCCGCGAGATCAGGCTCAGGGCCAGAACGATCAGGGTCAACACCAGGGCCGAAGCATAGGCCCGTTCCTGCACTGCCGGGAACGGCGTGCCGAGCTGGAAGAAGACGGCCAGCGGCAGCGAAGCTGCCGGGCTCAACAGCGAATCGGGCAGGCGGTCGGTATAGCCGGCGGTGAACAGCACCGAGGCCGCATCGCCAATGCCCCGCCCAAAGGCCAGCAACACCGCCGTGAGCAGACCCGGCGCCGTCTGCCGCACCGCCACTTTCACAGCCGTCTCCAGGCGGGTGGCTCCCAGGGCATAGGAGGCCTCCTTCAACTCCCCTGGGAACATGGCGATGGCTTCGTCCATGCCGCGGACCATGATGGGCAACTCCAGGAAGGCCAGGGTGAGGATGCCGCCCAACAGCGAGGCCCGCACCCCCAGCCGGAGCATGATCACGAAGCCAAAAGCGCCATAGACGATGCTGGGCACCCCCCACAGCACATCCAGGGCCAGCCGCACCACCTCAGCCCGGCGTGAACGGGCAGCGTAAAAGTGCAGATAGAGGGCAATGGGCAGGCCGGCCAACAGCGCCAGGGCCGTCCCCCCCCCGGCCAGGCAGAGCGAGCCGACTATGGCGTTGAGGATGCCACCTTCCTTACCCAGGTAGTAGCCCCCCTTCGGCGTCTGGGTCAGCATGGCCAGATTCAGGGCCGGCAACCCTCGCCAGACGACAGTCCCCAGGATCAGGGCCAGGCTACCCAGCACCCCCACCACCGAGCCGATCATCAGCAGTCGAAAAAAGCCTTCTTCCAGTTTTGCCTTGCGTCTGCTCATCACATCTCCTGGACATTCGATGGGGCCGTTCATCATCCGTTGACACTTCACACCGATTGACCCCTCTCCCCAATGGAACCATCCTTCGATTCGGATATCAATCGCTTCGTCCCAGCCGCACCAGCACCAGTCGTGCCGCCAGGTTAAAGATGAACAGGATGACAAGCAGGATCAGCGCCCCACCCAACAAGGCCGCATCGTACAGGGGAATGGACATCATCTCGCCATAGTTATTGGCGATGAGCGCCGTCAGGGGATAGGCAGCATCCAGGATCGAGCGGGGTACCTGCGGCACGTTGCCCACCACCATCAGCACGGCCATCGTTTCGCCAAAGGCCCGGGAGAACCCCAGCACCACGGCGGCCATGACCCCGGCCCAGGCCCGCCGCAGGACCACACTCCGCACCATCTGCCAGCGGGTGGCCCCCAGAGCCAGGGAGGCCTCACGCAGCCCCTGAGGCACAGCACGGATCACATCCTGGGCCACGGCGATGATGACAGGCAAGACCATGACGGCCAGCACAATGCCGCCGCTCAGCACATTATAGCCGGTCGGGTTATCGCTGCGGAACAGCCGCAACGCCCCCAGCCAACGGTTCAACGCCGGGGCCACCGCCTTGCCCACAAAGGGCACGACGGTCAGCACCCCCCACACCCCATAGACGACCGACGGGATGCCCGCCAGCAGGTCAATGAGCGGGTTCACCACCAGGCGGAGCCGGGGTGGGGCGAACTCGGCCAGGTAGATGGCGGTCAGCAACGAGGGAGGCACGGCCAGGATCATGGCGACTGCCGTCACCCACACCGTGCCCATGATGAACGGGTAGAAGCCAAAAGCCCCTTTCTGCGGACGCCAGGTGGTGGAAAAGAGCAGGTCCCTCAACGGCATGGCGGCCAGGATCGGCCGGGCACGCAGGAAAAGGACGGCGGCGATCAGCGGCACCAACAACAGCGCCGCCAGGGTCAACAGGCCCATCAGGTGTCGGGCCAGTTGGTCGTTTCGCCGCCGTCTTTGACGGATGGTCAGGGTTTGAGTCTGTCCCACGCTCACTGGAGTTTTGACCACTCGCCGTTCAGCTTCTCCGCAGGCAGAGCGATGTAGCCCGCCTCGTCCACAAACTGCTGGCCGTCGGTCAGGACCCAGAGGAGGAAGGTCCGGGTCAAGCCCGTCGGCTTGCCGTGGGTCACCAGGTTCAGATCGCGGGCCGGAGGTGACGGGTAGCGGCCGGCGGCCACCGCTTCGACGGCCTGGGACTTGGTATCGGTCACCTCCTCAGGGTCGGCCTGCCTGTTGTCGTTTCCATCAATCGGCACCACCTGCGCCCCGGCCACCGGTTTCCCGGTTGCAGCATCGAAGGCATAGTTCAGGTTGTTATAGCCGATGCCGAGCGGATCCTTGATCACCGCATCCAGCAGGCCGGGATCGCCATAGACGGCCACCCCCAGCAGGTCTTCCTGTTTGCCCCCCAGATATTTGGCCCAGGTCTCGGCGGCGCCACACGAGTCGGAACGGGTGAAGAGGTGGATCGGATCGGTGACCTCAGGCCGGTCCACCACCTGTCCCCAGGTCTTGATCTCGCCCGTGATATAGATGCCGATGAATGTCTCACGACCGATCCCCTTCTGATGCAGGTCTTGCCAGACAGGGTTCTTTTCGTTGACCACGGGGAAAACGGCATCTTTCACCACCGCGATCCAGAACGCGCCTTTGGCCTCCTCCTCCGGCGTAACGTCACGGGAGACCATACCGATGTCCACTGCGCCGGCCAGGGCATCGGCCATCCCCTTGCCAGCACCGCCGGCTGAAATATCCACCCTGACCCTGGGGTTCAGCTTTTGGAACTCCTCCCCCCAGCGGACCATCATCGGGTAGAGCGCCCAGGCACCCGACACGGTGATGGTTCCTTCCAGCCCTCCTTCAGCCGCAGGGGTTCCTCCGCTACCCGCCGGGCTGCAGCCGGCGGTCACAAACAGCAGGCCACAGGCCACCAGCGCAAAAAGTTTTGTGTTCATTCTTTTCCCCCCTATCTCAGAGCCTGTCGGAAAACCACCACGACACCAAGAACACCATGCCGTTTTTATTCGTTTCCTTCGTTTTCCTTTGTGAACTTTGTGTCTTTGTGGTAAGCTTTTCAGACCAGCTCTCAAGAGCAACCGCAAGGGCTGCCGGGCAACCGCAAGGGCTGCCCCTACCTCGATCCGATCACCAGCACCGGCCGGTCGGCCCAACGGAACAGAGGGCCAGGCCAATCTGCCTGAAACCAACGGTGCCATTGAGGGCAGGGGGTCGCTGCCAGCACGATCAGGTCGTAGCTCCCTGTGATGACCTCCTGGTAGATCTGCTGGTCCGGCGGCCCCTGGCGTAACCGCAGCGTGCCCTCGATCCCCTGGTCCCGCAGATGATGGGCGATCTGCTGCCTCTGCTGTCCCAGGGCCGTATCGGCCGTCAAGAGCGCCGGCAACCCCCTGTCCATACAACCTCGCCAGCGATCCAGGGCCGGCTGCGGCGGGACGAGGGCCAGAACTGTGATCGCCCCTCCTCCTGCCTGGGCCAGATGCACCGCCCAGTCAACGGCTGCCTGGTCCACTTCCCCACCGCCCAGGACAAGAAGGATGCGGTCAGGCGGCCAGCGGGGCCGTTGCACAACAAGCAGGGCCCCCAGATCGCCGGCTTGCCCTGCAACCAGCCCATGATCCGCCAGACCTGGAAGCAGACGGTCGAGCACGGGATGGTCTCGCGTGCTGAGGATGGCCAGCACAGGCCCTCCGGCTGCCCGGCTCTGCCTTTCAAACTCACCGGCTGTCTTGACACGGCTGACACCAACTCCCAGCATCCGGCCTACCCTCCGGGCATACCTCCACACCTGGCCGGGCACAGACTGCGGAAAGGCGATCACCAGCACCTGCCGGATGTGAGACTCTCCAGGCATGGAAGTAGCATACCACAGGGGGATGACAGGGGCCGTGATGAAGCTGTGACAAAGCTGTGACAGGGAAGGAAAAGGTGGCTATGAATCCTGATTTACCACCAATCCGTAGCCCAGACCGGGCACGGTTTCGATATACTTCAGCTCGGCGGCTCCGGCGTCACCGGCCTGAGCGATCTTGGCCCGCAGCCGGCGCACAAGCTGGCGCAGCATGTCGCGATCACCGCCTTCAGCCCCCCACACATGAGCGATGATCGCCTCGGCGGTCAGAATATGGCCGGCGTTGAGCATCAAATAGTCCAACAGCCGGCTTTCCAGGGGGGTCAGGGTCACGGCCTCGCCGTTGCCCAGGCGCAGCTCCCGGCGGCTGGGATCGAGCGTCAGGGCGCCCACACGACGGAGGGCCGGAGTGGCCGCCTTGCCTGCCCGGCGCAGGAGGGCGTGAGCGCGGGCTACAAGCTGGCGAGGGCTGAAGGGCTTGGTCACATAGTCGTCGGCCCCCAGTTCCAGGCCATGGACAATGTCATCCTCTTCTCCACGCACAGTGAGCAGCAAAATCGGCACATCGTCCTGCTCGCGGATGCGGCGGCACACCTGGAAGCCATCGAGACGGGGTAGATTGACATCCAGCACGATCAGGTCAGGTCGATCTTCGGTCCAGCGTTGCAGGGCCATCTGGCCATCGTGAGCCAGGATCACCTGGAACCCCTCCCGCCTGAGGGTAAAGGCCAGCACGTCGGCCAGGACCCGATCGTCATCCACAATCAAGGCTTTCATCGTTCCTCAACCAGGGGCAGGGTAAACCAGAACACCGATCCTCCCCCCTGTTTTTCTTCGACCCCAACCTGACCGCCGTGGGCAGCGACGATGGCTTTGACGACAGACAGGCCCAACCCGATCCCAACCTGGGCCTTGTCACTGCCGGAACCGGGGTGCACAAAGCGCCGGAACAGGTTTTTCCTCTGGTCTGCCGGCACCCCGGGGCCGGAATCGGCCACCGCCACGCGGACCCAGTCCCCCTCGACCGTGGCTCGCACCTCAATTTCGGCCTCGTCGGGGCCATATTTGCTGGCGTTGGATAGCAGGTTGACCACCACCTGCACAGCCCGGCGGGGATCGGCCCGCACGACCGGGATGGCCACCGGCATCTCGACCACCAGACGTTGACCATGTCTGTCCAACAACGGTTGCATCATGGCAATCGCCTCGGCGATGATCTCCCCCAGGTCGGAAGGGCGGGGCCGCACCTGGAAATGCCCCGTCTCGATGCTGGCGCTCTCCAGCAGGTTGTCAATCAACGTTTGCAGGCCCAGGACCCCCAGGTGAAGGGAGGTCAGCAGTTCCTCAAGCTCGACCGGGCTGAGGTCAGGGGCCTGGTCCAGCAAGAGTTCCACCGAAGCGGCCAGGGCGGAAAGGGGGGTGCGGAATTCGTGAGCCACATTGGCCAGAAAGTGACCCAGGAGACGGTGCACCGCCTCCTCCTCGCTCACATCGCGGAAGACCAGCGCCACACGGGCATCGCCCCCCTCCGGGGGCAAAAGCCGGGCACCGGTAAAGGCCAGGACCGCCTGCCGGCCGTCGCGGAGCTCCACGGGGATCTTGCGGTGTTGTCCCGGCGGCGGGATGAGCTGGCTGAACGGCCCTTCCGCCTCAAGGGGGCGGAACACCCGGTCACAGGGGCAGCCTGTCACTTCGTCCCGCCTCCAGCCTGTGATCCGCTCCGCCCCGTGGCTGAAAAAGGTGATATGGCCATGGCGGTCGAGGGTGACGATCCCTTCGACGATGGCCTCCAGCAGATGATCGGTCCAGGCCTTTTCCTGGCGCAGTTCGGCCAGAGAACGTTTCAGGTCCAAACGGGCGCCTTCCAACGCCTGGGCCACCAATGTCACCTCGCGCACGCCAGACCTGACGGCCAGCGGTTCCCCCAGCTCTCCCCGGCTCATCGCTGCCGCAGCAGCGGCCAGGTGATCCAGCGGCCCCCCGATGCGCCGGGCCAGGAAGGTGCCCAACAACGAGGCGATGGCCGTCACAGCCACGGTGCTGCCCAGCAAGAGCCACACCAATCGCCGCTGCGCGTCGGCCACATCCCATCCATCCAGCGCCACCTCAGCCTCCAGGCCTGAATCGTCCAGGGGGAAGCGAGTGGTGTAGTAGGGGTGACCATCCAGGTTGAGTTTGCTCCGGCGCAGATCCCCAACCGGCGGGGCGAGCCACGAGCGGCGTGCGGGCAGGCTGGTGGACACCGGCCGACCGGCCACCAGAAGCGTGTGTTCCATCCCCGTTTGGGTGCGCATCTGCACGGCCAGATTGTCGTCCAGGACCCGGCCCACGACGACCCGGCAGGGCGAATCGGCCTGGTCTGTCAGGGGATGATCGGCCACCAGGAGGGGCACCACGGCGCTGCGCCCCTCCTGAGGCAGGCCACCCTCCACAACCAGGTAAGAGCCGGCCTGCTCCTGGCGGGCGCAGAGGTCGGCCAGGCTCACCCGGCCGGCCTGGGCAACGGCCTGGCCTGATTCACAGACAAGCACCAGGTCCAGCCCCGATCCCTGTTGCAGGGTGCGCAGATAGGCCAGCAGCGCCTCCCCATCTCCCCTGCCCACCAGGTCACGGAGAGTGGGCCTCTGCGCAGTCAATGTGGCCAGGCTCTTCAATTCCTCCTGCATGGCGGCATAGAGCGCCCGGGCGGCACGCCCCCCCCGTTCTACCTGCGCCCATGCCTGGCGCTCAAGTTGGCGATGGGTCAGCCACACCGCCGGCAGGAGGGCGGCTACGGCCATCAGCCACACCAGGGCGATGAAGCTCAGGATCATCTGCGCCGAAAGGGTGCGCAGATCAGGTTGTAGACGTTTCATAGGACCAGATCCCTGTCCGTTGGGCAAGACAGCTCACTGCCCCCGTGAAATCCGTGTCATCCGTGTCCCATAAGAGCTTGTCTGAAAACCACCAAGACACAAAGGACACCAAGGACACTATGCGTTTTTTTCGTTTCCTTCGTGTTCCTTTGTGGCCTTTGTGTCTTGGTGGTAAGCTTTTCAGACCGGCTCTAACATTCTGCGCTTGTGAAAAGTGTCAACCAATTTTGGCCGATCCTTGAACCATCCCCGGCTGAAGCCTTGACAGAAGCCGCTGCGTCTGCTTTACTCCAACAGGCTGCCGATCAAGTCAGGGATAGTATACACCCGATCGCAGCCAGAGACCAATCACCAGGGTAGCTCTGGGCTGGACAAAGAGGTCAAGGTGTGATACAGTCCTGGCAGGGGGCAGAAGGTGGCCGGCCCTGACAAAGCAGCAGACACCTTCAGCCACTCTGTCCGGTAGAAGGGGATGCCTGTGGTCCATATCAATCTGGCGGAACGTGGCGGATCTGGCGATCTGTCCCAGGCGAATTGGGGCGTGCTGAAAGCGGCGCGGGCCTTGCTCTTTGTCGGCGCGTTGTGCATCGCCGCCCTGGGCCTGCTGACGGGCAGCATCGGCCTGGCGGGCGGCCTGTTCGGCCCCCGCCGCGATCGGCTGGTGATGATCACCCTCTGGATCTCACTCCTGACTCTGACCGTGGGGTTGGGTCTGGCGCTGGCCTGGCACGGCTGGCGGTCGCTGCAGGGCCGTGAATCCACCCCTTTTCAGCCCCGGCGCATCTGGCCGTGGGGCCTGTTATATCTGCTGACCCTGCTGGCCGGTCAGATCATCCTCTCCTGGGACCTGGTGCCTGTCCTGACCTTTCCGCCTTTCCATGTGGCTGCCGGCGTCCTGCCCCCGCTGATCGTGGTGGGGTTGGTGGGCCGCAGCCTGGGCGGCACGGTGCGCTGGCGAGGGGTGGTGTTTCAGGTCAGCAGCGGCGCATTCCTGGCGACGAGCCTGGCGTTTGCCATTGAGACGGCCATCATCCTGGGGCTGCTGCTGCTGGCCCTGATCGCCGTGGCGGTCCAACCTGGCGGCCCAGAGCTGCTCCAGGCGCTGGCTGCACGCCTGGAGGATCCGGCCTGGCTTCAGGACCTGACCCGGCTGGCCGGGCTGGTCAGAGAGCCGATTGTCCTGGCGGCTATCTTCCTGGTGGCGGCGGTGGTCATCCCTCTGGTTGAAGAGGCGATCAAGACGCTGGGCGTGGGGCTGCTGGTCTGGCAACATCCGGACCCGGCCCGCGCTTTTGTGTGGGGCCTGGCCGGGGGAGCCGGTTTTGCTTTGGCGGAGAACCTGCTCAACACGGCCGGCGCCCTCGACGCCTGGGGACCGGTCGCCCTGTTGCGGGCGGGAGCCTCACTGTTGCACTGCCTCACCGGCGGACTGATGGGCCTGGCCTGGCGCCACCTGGGGAACCTGCGGCGCTGGGGGCCGGCGGCAGGGCTGTATGTCGCCAGTGCCGGGCTTCATTCCGCCTGGAACTGCCTGGCCGCCGGGATGTCGGTCGTTTCTCTGAACTCTCAGAGCAGTGGACAGGCGGTGGTTGGGCCGGGGACGGCCACCATCCTGGCCCTGTTGATCGGGCTGAGCCTGTTGGTCGGGTTGGGCCTGGCAGCTCTGAGCCGATTCCTCAGACAAGGGCAATCAGCGTCTCGACCAGAGTCATGAGGCCGACCGTTGAGCCAGGATCATCCCCGCCAGCCGTGCTGCGGCCGCATTGCTGAGCATCACCACCATGCCGGCAGCGCACAGCCGGGCCTCCTGGTCGGCCACCTGCCGGGGGTCCTGGCCGCACACCCGGGCGATGAGCAGCGGCTCATCCCGCTCCTCTCGCCGGGGGACCTCGGCCAACACCCCTGCCAGGGTACCGGCCGGATCGGGCAGGGCGGGGTGGCCCAGGACCACATCCAGGAGGATCAGGGCCACGTGTGGGTCGGTCCAGGCCTCTTGCAGGGCGCGCAACTGAGCCACCGGGTCAAAGCGGGCAGCCGGACAGGCCAGGGAGGGCCTGCCCACACTCAAGTCCAGGAAGGTCGCCTGGACCTGACCGCCGCTCACCTCGGCCAGCATCCGTTGCGCTTCCTGACACAGGAGGCCGCCCGTAAACACCCCCCGCAATTGATCCCGACCGGGGCCGATCTCGGCCCGCAGGTCAGCGGCCAGGGCAGCCCATTGCTCATCAAAATCTTTCAGCCGGGAGGAGACCAGGGCCTGATCCCAGCCCCGCACCCAGGCCGCTGCCCGCATGGCTGCCTCGTCGAGCCGCGCTGCCGGGATGGCCCCCGCCCGCCAGATGAGGCGTTGGTCGCTGCCCAGGAAACAGACAACGGTGGGTTTGTCGCTGGCACGAACCTGCGTCAGGACCTGGTCCGCCGCCGTCGTTGAGGGGAGGCCCGACAGGAGCACGATCACCTCCGTCGCCGCATCGGCCTGCAGAGCACGGAGCCCGGCCAGCATCGCCTCGCCGCTGCCCTGCGGACCCAGATCATCGCCGGCCACGGCAATCGTTTGCGAGGCGGGTACCCCCTCCCGCGCCAGCAGAGAGACGACCTCCAACAGGCCGGCGTGGCTGGCCGAGACGATCCCCACCGCCCCCTTCACCTCCTGCTGTGCAGTGTGGCGAGAGGAGTTCAAGG
>Ga0209101_1003067_pt1 | contig 10416 bp, 10 predicted proteins | sample ConPoolayeCmetaG_FD_185481 | JGI IMG/M metagenome (GOLD analysis project Ga0209101, IMG submission 185481) | Hot spring microbial mat communities from California, USA to study Microbial Dark Matter (Phase II) - Cone Pool mat layer C metaG... ... | reverse complement strand
GTTCGGGCCACCCTTTTCAGGACCCAGCGACCCGTTACTTCGTGACGGTCTTGTAGACCCCAACACGATCGGCCTGCTGTGTCCTCTTGTTAATCATATCATACTAGGTCACACGAAGGAACACGAAGAAAAACTTCGTGAACCTTCGTGTTCCTTCGTGGGTATTTTCATCCGAACGCTGGTGAACGCAAGTTCATGGGAAATTCCTTTGAAAATACGTTTGTCCACAAAGGTCACGAAGGAACACGAAGGAGTTGTGCATGGGCGCGTGCGCCCGCCACTGGCTAAAGCAAGCCGATGGCTGAGCCTGAATTTCGTCGTCCTTCCCACGGAATAACCCCACTCCTCCTCCTGCTCCCTTTTCTCCCCGCAAAGCGGGAAGAGAGGGAGATGGGTGCGGGGGAGTGGGCGGGCGGCGAAGCCGCTCGCCCACTCCCCCGCACTTGATCCCCCCTCCCCACGCCGCTCTGCGGCGTGGGGAGGGGCTAGGGGGTGGGGCTTTTCGCGATGGATGACACGGCTGAGCAATTACGAATCCTCCTGTGCTACGTGTGCGTACACCCGTACAGGAAATCACCGATAAAGCGTTGCGCCGAGTGTTGGGTATCCAAACCTCTCCTCCTGTGCTCATTTCCTCTCTTCGTCCTTGAGTTGGCGTACCTCTTTTGCCTTTTCTCTCCACCGTGCCAATCGCGCCGCGATCTCGCGTTCATAGCCCTGATCCCCCGGTTCATAAAAACGTTTTCCGCGCAAGCGCTCGGGCAGGTATGGTTGTTCGACATAGTGCTCGGGAAAATCGTGGGGATACTTGTACTCTTTGCCGTGTCCCAGGGCTGTGCCATCGCGCGAGGAATCTTTGAGATGATCGGGCACCTCGATGTGACCTTCACGTTCCACTTCGGCAAGGGCGCGAAAATACGCACCACATGAATTGCTCTTGGGTGCGGTTGCCAGATACAACGTGGCTTGAGCAAGATGGTACTGTGCTTCGGGCAGACCACACCATTCGAGCGCACGCGCGCAGGCGGATGCAACGACAATGCCCTGTGGGTCAGCCAGACCAATATCTTCAGCCGCGAGGATAAGCAAACGGCGCATAATGAACCTGGGGTCTTCGCCAGCGTAGATCATTCGCGCCAACCAATAGAGTGCCGCGTCGGGATCCGAACCGCGCACCGATTTGATGAACGCGCTAATCGTGTCGTAATGTGCATCGCCGTCACGATCATAGCGCACCGCGCGCCGTTGAATCGCTTGCTCTGCCAGTGGCAGGTCAATGCGAATGATGCCGTCTTCGCCGGGCGCTGTAGATTCAACGGCGAGTTCCAGCGCGTTAAGCGCCGAGCGCGCATCGCCGCCGGCGATGTTGACCAGATGCGCCAGCGCTTCATCGCTGATCGCCAATCTCAACTTTCCGTAGCCGCGTTCTGGATCGGCGATGGCGCGGCGCAGCAAGGTCAATACGGCGTCATCGCTCAAGGGACGGAGTTGAAAGATGCGCGAACGCGACACCAGCGCGGCGATCACCTCAAAGTACGGGTTCTCGGTCGTCGCGCCAATGAGGGTAATCGTACCATTTTCGACGTGAGGCAACAGCGCGTCCTGCTGGGCTTTGTTAAAACGATGAATCTCGTCCACCAACACGATGGTGCGCGTGCCGTGCAGGGCGCGTCGCTCTTTTGCGGCTGTGATCAGTTGACGAATATCGGCAACGCCTGCGGTGACGGCACTGAGCGTGTCACAGTGCGACCGCGTGGTGTTGGCGATAATCATCGCGAGTGTAGTTTTACCGGAGCCGGGCGGTCCCCAAAAGATCAACGAAGAAAAAAGTTTGTCCGTTTCGATGGCGCGTCGTAGCAAGGTGCCGGGACCCACGATGTGTTCCTGTCCTACAAATTCTGCAAGTGTGCGCGGGCGCATCCGCGCGGCAAGAGGCGCCTGACGTTGTTCCAACTCGCGACGGTGATACTCAAAAAGGTCCATCGTTCTCTCTCTTTCTCGTTCGGCGTTATTGTATGCCGAATGAGAGGGTTTGACAAGCACGCGGGGTTGAAGAGAAAAAACAAAACGGCAACTTGCGTTGCCGTTAGGCACAGGGGCGGCAGGAATCGAACCCGCAACCTACGGTTTTGGAGACCGTTGCTCTGCCAATTGAGCTACACCCCTATACTGCCTTTATTTTAGCACAACTCGCGTGAAGATGCAAACACGTCTGGTAACTTGATCCATCCTATAACTTGTAACCCAACTTGCGCACCAGTTCTTTGCGCCACGCGACGCCTGAGGCGTCTTCAACACCTTTGGATTTGACGCCATCAATCACCCCCAGAATACCGCGCCCTTGTTCCGTTTCCGCGATGATGACCTGTAGAGGATTTGCTGTCGCGCAAAAGATGTTGACAACCTCGGGCACGCTTTTGATGGCGTGTAAAACATTGATGGGGTAGAATCCCGCGCCCAAAAAGACAATAAACGAATGCCCTGCACTCAGCAGCAGCGCGTTTTTCTGCGCCAGTTCCACGAGTGTGTCATCCGTGCCGCTGGCGCGTACAAGCGCGTGTCCAGAGGCTTCGCAAAACGCCAGACCAAACTTGATACCGGGTACCGCGCTCACTAATGCCTCGTGCATGTCCTCGACAGTCTTGATAAAGTGTGCCTGTCCCAGAATCACGTTCAGTCCATTCGGATTCTCGATAGAAATGGTTTTGAGTTCCATTACTTCCTCCCCGAAATTATTTTGCCCACTCCTTCGTCCTCCGTCATTCGTCCTTCGTCCTCCGTCATTCGTCCTTCGTCCTCCATCATTCGTCCTTCGTCCTCCGTCCTCCGTCCTCCGTCCTCCGTCCTTCGTCGTTCGTCCTTCATCGTTCGTCCTTCGTCATTCGTCCTTCGTCGTTCGCCCTTCGTCATTCGTCCTTCGTCGTTCACTACGGCACTGTCCGTTGTGTCCATTCCAGCGGGTCCACATACTCGCCGTTGACGATGACACTCCAGTGGAGATGCGGTCCTGTGGAAAGGCCGGTGTTACCCACTTTGCCGATGAGTGTTCCCGCCTCGACCATTTGCCCCGTTTGCACCAGGATGGCGGCTTGATGAAAGTACGCACTAAACACACCGAGGCCGTGATCAATCACCGTGAGTTCGCCACGCACTTGTGTTGTCCCGGCAAACACGATGCGTCCGCGCGCGGGAGCGTAGATCGGTACGCCGGCGTCCACGTCGAAATCGGTGCCCTCGTGACCACACTCGCGTATCGGTGAGTTGTTGTACGAACGGCGCGTGCCGAATGCCGATGAAACAGGACCGTAGAGGGGCTGACGCCACACGCCACTCCAGAGTCGTGTTGGCGTGTACTGGTTGACCAGCGCATTGAATTGCGCGTTTTCTTGCACCTGTAATGTTGGCTCGAGAAGCGCGCTTTTGCTCGCAGGAATAGTGATACGTTGCACTGCAAACGCTGTCGCTTCGATAGAGATAGTCGCGGTTTCGGTGACGGTATGTCCCGTTGTGTCGGTAAACGTCAAACGCAAAGTTGCCTTGCCGATCTTGGCGCAGCGCGAGATACCGACCAGCGCGTACCAGAATCCCGCGCTCGGTGTAAATCGTAGCGGCTTGTTATCGAGCGTGCCGCTCACGCTGGTCAGATGGGGACGCGCGACGCGAATCAGCACCGTGCCCCCTTGACGCGCCGTCGGCGGCTCGATCAGCACGCCCGGTTTGACCACGCTCGACTGAGCAGGCACCAGCAGGGCTTGCCCTGGCACAATCACATCTGGATTTGCCAGATTATTGAGTTGCGCGAGGGCGCGCACCGTTGTCCCGTATTGCAGCGCAATGCGATACAGCGTCTCATCGGTCTGGACGATATGGCGCGTGGTCGTTGGCGATAGTGTGGTCGGGGCAGGAATCAGCAACCGTTGACCCACCTGAATCACATCACTGTCCCCCAGACGATTCAATTGCTGGATGGCGGCAACGGTAGTGCGATAGTGTATAGCGATTGCCAGAAGTGTATCACCGGGTTGAACAATGTGCGTGCGGGGTGTATCCGCTGGCGGCGTCGCATAGGTTGGCGCTGGTAGTGCCACCCACAGCAGTACCATCAAAAGCAGCGCGCGCCCAATCGTTTGCATACCTACTCCTTTCGACCGCGCCTATTATACCATCTGGGAGATGGCTTTGTCCAATCGAAGGTAGCTCAGTTCAAATCCTGTGCTGCTTTATTTCCCAAACGTATTCACTCCTTCGATGAACCATCCTCCTTTGAGTTGGCTGAGATAAAATTGATACTCGATGCCATCTATATCTACTCTGGCAATCGCTTGCTCCACGCGCGGATCGGTGAGAGGTAGCGGAATGAATTTGCCTGTGGCGTCACGTCCCAGATACGTAATGTTGCGCAGAGTCAAACGGCGTTTGTACGTGATCCACTCTTGAACCATTTGGCGTACATTGGCGGCGTACTCTCTGGATTGACTGGTGTTCCAGTACGTCAACGCTGTGTTCAGATCGCCTCTGTAGAGTGCAGTGAAAAATTCCTGGAGCATCGTGACCGCTTCGCTATCATCGCCGGGCAGAGGTGGCGTTGGTGTTGGCGCGATGACCGCGACGCGTGTAGGCAAAGGTGTGAGTGTCGGGGTTGCGGTTCGAGCGGTCAAGAGAGGTGACGGAGCAAAGCAGGCACTCGTTTCGAGCAGGATCATTAGAAAGGTCATCAGCGTCATCAAGCGATGAGGTAATCGCATCATGCCACTCCTCCATAAAGTGTATTTCTATTTTAACGACGTCTGGATGAACCTACGAGTTCCCGCCGTGTGGAATTTCATACGTGGGTGATGTACGCCCTAACGCCGTGCCGTGCCTTGATACAGCGTCAAATGGACACTGTCGTCGAACGTGTACGTCGTAATGGGTGTGAGCGTCGCTTCTAGCCACTCGCGCGTGGGATCGGTTAACGTGGCGGTGGCATCATCATAGACGAACCACACGCGCGCGTACTGCTGGGCGAGTCGCGCTAGCAACGCGCGAGTCGCCTCATCGAATTGGCGCGGATCGCGACTCAAGCCATACCAGCGTACACGCGCGCGATTTTCGTTGAGGAAGAAGGGCACACGCGTATCATCATTCAGAATCAGTACATCCCCCGCTTGTTCCTCGCGCGCCAGCGTGTGGACGAGCGCGCGATACCCCTCGCTACCGCCGAGGCGCGCATCGTAGCGATACCGATACATCGAAAAGAGTGATATGGCGACGGCAAAGATCAACGCAGCAGCAAGCGCGAATTGTGAATGCGCTCTCGCGCGTTGTGTGCGATAAAGCATCATACCGCTGAACGCGATGAGGACGATGACAGATACGACCGTCAGCCAATCAATGACAACTTGATTCATGTGGACGCGTATCCAGGCAAAATCGAGCACGCCAGGTTTCAGCAACTGGATCGAACCAAGCAGCGGAGAAGCAAGTGGTGAAAAGACGTAATCCTCCATCGGTGTGGGCGAGAAACGCACCAGGCGTTGATAATAAGCCAGTGCAGGGATACTGATGCCTAGCAGTTGAATAGCGACGGCAAGTCCGCACAAAGAAATCAAGATCAAGGCAAAGACTCGCTGGGTTCTGGCAAGTTCAATCGCGGGTGCCATCATCAGAACAAGAAAGGGCAATGTGGGCACCAAAAAGCGCGGTCCCCAGTTGGGTCCACTCCACCAGTAGTACCAGAGCGCAAAGAGCACCAGATAGAACGCAAAGAACGCACTGATGAAAATCGCCTCTCGCCGCGCGCGTTGAAAGAACGCCGGCGCTGCAAAGGCTAGCGTTGCCAGAAAAGGCACGTACAGAAACAGCCCTTTGCCCGGACTGAAGAGCAAGCCATACACACCGAGTAGTAGCGGTGTACTGAAAGTTTCGTCCGCGCGATAGCCAGTGACAAGCGGATGTCCATAACGCACGGCGTTGTACCACGCGATTGAAAGGGCGATGAGGCTGAGAATCAGTGCACACCCTCCCAGACCTCGCCGCGCGCGCACGTCATTCCAGCGCTCACCAAAACCGTACCACGCAAACAGAGGCACAAGCGCGGCATTGGTCACGCGGGTCGCGACACCCAGTCCCAGGGCAACAGCCGCGAGCAGCGCGTCGCGCGTCTGATGGTGCGCGCGAAAACGCTGCAAAAAGTAAAAGGCGGCGAAGAGACACGCGAGCGCGTATGGTTCGCTCCAGAATTGTTTGGCATACACCCACGCCGGGGTAGCAAGACCGAACAGCAATGCCGTGATGATGCTGGTATCGCGCGCAAAACCCAATTGCCGCGCGGACAAAAAGACTAGTGCTCCGGCGAGCGCGATGATCATCGAACTGGTGAGCAAGGTCGTCTGGATCAGACCGAGATCGAACGGCAAATAGAGAGCGATCGTGTACAGCAGAACGGCAAAGAGTGATGTGCCGTACCCGTACTTGGCATACGATTCGCCATCCGGTGCAATTTCGTTACGGGCTTTGAACAACGTCCAGAGTTGATTAGTGTTCAACTCGCCGCGCTTGACCCAACTTTCGGTCACGCAAAACATAGACATACCGTCTTGCGAATAGAGGATACCGCTAAAGGACAGTAGATACACGCTAAATAACAACAACGCCAGCCAGAGGGCTGTGAAGGAATCCGTCGGCTTGTTCATCGGTGGCATTCTACTTTTTTTCCGCAAGTTGTCAAAGCAAAATTGACAAAACTTTTTTGCTGTGTTATAAACGACACGCAACTGAATAGCACTGGACACTCATCCAGAGAGGTGGAGGGAACGGCCCTGTGAAACCTCGGCAACCGCTTAGTGGTGAGTGGTCAGCAATCTGATCACTGTCCACTGAGACCAGGTGCCAATTCCGGCAAGCGTGGCGAACGCGCTTGGAAGATGAGAGCACGATGTTGCGATTCTCTCTCATCGAGAGAATTTTTTGTTTCTCGGAGTAGGGATGCGAACGATCGAGATGCATAACGGCGTTGTCAAGATGATTGACCAACGCCAATTGCCGCACCACTTGGAAATCGTCGAATGTCGCGATTACCGCGCGCTCGCAGAGGCGATTCGCAATATGACGATTCGCGGTGCGCCGGCGATTGGTGTGGCAGCAGCGTTTGGTCTGGCGCTGGCCGCGCTCGAATCGCGCGCCACGACGCGCGAGGATTTGTTGCGCGATCTCGATACCGCCGAGAAAATTTTGCGCGCCACGCGCCCCACCGCGGTCAACCTGATGTGGGCACTCGATCGGATGATGAACAAGGCGCGCGCGGCGAATCTCGATGGCAACGGCTTGCGCGATCTCGTCGTTGCCGAAGCGCAGAACATCGCCGAAGAAGATGTGGCAATCAATCGCGCGATGGCGCGTCATGGCGCCGCGCTCATTGACGATGGCGACAATGTGTTGACCCACTGCAACGCTGGCGCGCTCGCTACAGTGGACATTGGCACCGCACTCGGTTGCCTCATCGAAGCGCACCAGCAGGGCAAGCGCATCCACGTCTTTGTGGACGAGACGCGCCCGCGCTTGCAAGGCGCGCGCTTGACCGCGTGGGAGTTGATGCGCGCTGGCGTGCCAATGACGCTCATCGCGGACAATGCGGCGGGCTATTATATGCGGCGCGGCAAAATCCAGAAATGTTTCGTCGGCTCGGATCGCGTGGCGGCAAACGGCGACGTGGCAAACAAAATTGGAACGTACAAAATTGCGGTGGTCGCATACGAAAATCGTATTCCGTTTTACGCCGTGATGCCCACCTCAACGATTGATATGACTCTTCCCAACGGCGATGTGATTCCTATCGAGGAGCGCGACGCGCGCGAAGTCACACACATCGAAGGTGTGCCGATTGCGCCCGAAGGTGTGCGTGTGGGCAATCCCGCGTTCGATGTAACATCGAACAAGTACATCACCGCGCTGGTGACAGAACGCGGCGTCGTGTATCCGCCGTTTGATGTGAACCTGGCGCGTTTGTTTGGAGGACAGGTTTAGAAATTTGTCCTGCTGTGGGAGGGCAAAAATGTTTGACCTTGACCTCAAACGATTGTACTATGGCGCCACCGCGTTTCTCGTTTTTCTCTTCGCGTTCTTTGCAGTGCAACTCCTGGCGGATAGTGTTTTGCGTTTGATGGTTGTCTCGAGCGTGCCGTGGGAAGAACGCCAGCCACCGATTCCAACACCGCTTCCAACGCTTACGCCGGTCGTCGTGACACACCAACCCACGCCGGTGCCGGAGCCAACCTTGACGCCGGAGCAACGCGCTCAAATCGAAGAAATGGAACGCGCGCGCGTGGAAGATTGGGAGTTGCGTGGCAATAAGGAAAGCGTTGCCTCGTCGCTGGCGATTGTGTTGGTGGCACTGCCGGTGTGGTTCTGGCACTGGCGCCGCTGGCGCACCTTGACGCAAACGCAATCCGCGCAACTCTTTCGTCTGTATGTTTACGCGCTGATGCTGATCGCGCTGGTGACTGCGGTCATTCGCGGCGCGAGTGCTATCGGCAAGGTGCTGACGTGGCTTTTGGGCGTCGCCGATCTGTCCACGCGCTATGCTACGTTGACATTTACGCGCGAATTCATCGGTAGCATCCTCGGCGCGTTGATTGCTTTGCTCGCGTGGTGGTATCACTGGATCAACGTGCGCGGCGAAAATGAAGGCAACTGAACACTGAACACTGAACACTGGAGTTCCAATGAGTGTCCTTATCACCGGCTCCATCGCATACGATTACATTATGCAATTCCCCGGCTATTTCCACGAACACATTTTGCCGGAAAAAGTCGCTAATCTGTCTGTCTCGTTTCTCGTGGATTCGATGAAAAAGCAGCGCGGTGGCGTCGCGACGAACATTGCCTACAACCTTGCGCTCCTGGGTGAGCGCCCGCGCATTATGGCGACCGTCGGTCAGGATTTTGCCGAATATCGCGCGTGGCTTGAACAGAACAACGTGGATACGCGCGCCATCATCGAAATCCCGGACGATTTCACCGCGTCCTTCTTCGTCAGCACCGATGGCAAGCAAAATCAAATCGCGATGTTTTACATCGGCGCGATGGCACACGCGCACAAACTCTCGTTCAAGGAACACGCGCGCGGCGAACCCATTGACCTTGTTATTATTTCGCCCAACGATCCGCGCGCGATGGTGCTGTATGTGCGCGAGTGTAAAGAACTGGGATTGCCATACGTGTACGATCCCAGTCAACAAATCATTCGTCTGAGTGGTGCCGAACTCGCTGAAGGTGTGCGCGACTCGACTATGACGATTGTCAACGAATACGAATTCGAACTGCTGAAACACAAAACGGGTTGGACCGATCGTGAGGTCGCGCGCGCAACCCAAACACTCATCGTCACTCTCGGTGAAAAAGGTTCGCGCATCCACACCGCCGGTGAAACCATTGACATTCCGAGTGTATCTGCACGTCGTCAGGCGGATCCCACGGGAGTCGGGGATGCATATCGCGCGGGGGTCATCAAAGGATATTTGAACCAGTTGCCCTGGGAGATTATCGGCAAGATGGGCAGTCTGGCGGCTACCTACGCACTGGAAGAATACGGAACTCAGAATCACCGCTATACGCTAGAGGAATTTTGCGAACGTTTCTATCAGGCATTTGGCGACAGGTTGCCCGTATAGAGCAGAGAGAATGGAGCAGACATCCTACTTTGACCATACCGCTCAATCGGTAAAATTTGAGCGCGATGGACAATTCAACATCATTGGCGTACGCGCGTTCATCATCAGTTGCGCTTCTATTGCTGATTGGATGGACGATTTGTATATGCTGCTGGGCGAGCGGTTCATTGACGCTCGTTTGTATCTCAGCGCGCGCCGCGCTGCCCGACGTACCGTCGCCGCGTTGTTGGCAGAGTTTCACATCCCCGACGAACCCATCGCCAAAGAACGTTTCTTCACCGAGTTTTACGCGGCAATTGGATGGGGCTATATCACGTATCAACTCGATTATGCCAAAAAGAGCGGTCAGGTGATTGTGAAAAATTCTTTTCTCGCCCAGGGATTTGCAACCAAATTTACCTCCGAAGGGCGCAACGTAACAACCGGACAAAAATCGGATATTACACGCTGTGCTTTGTTTGGGGCTTATCTTGCGGCGCAAGTGTCCAACTTTTTTGGCGAAGAAGTCGAGATGGTCGAAAAGCAGTGTGCCGCGATGGGGTACGAGGTATGTATCTTTCAAGTTTCGCACGAGCGCTTTTCATTGCGTAGTTTACGTACAACCATCGGCGAATAAAAAACTGGACTTTGGCAACAATTTGACGAAAAAAAAGATTTGTACGCCCGCATGAGGGCGCGCAAAATCGACCTCTCTTGCGAGTGGCATTGAACCAGAACTGCGACGAGAGAGGTAAATGCTCTAATCGGCTACGAGCAGGTCCAGCAA
>Ga0209101_1003066_pt1 | contig 10418 bp, 7 predicted proteins | sample ConPoolayeCmetaG_FD_185481 | JGI IMG/M metagenome (GOLD analysis project Ga0209101, IMG submission 185481) | Hot spring microbial mat communities from California, USA to study Microbial Dark Matter (Phase II) - Cone Pool mat layer C metaG... ... | reverse complement strand
GGGTGGCCGCTCCCACACCCGGCGAGCCGGCACCGGAAGTGGCGGCGGCTGCTGAGGAGCGGGTCGCCACCGGGGTCGAGGCGATCGAGACGGGGATCGGGCAGGCCCCTGCCGTCGCACCACCCCCTGAGCCTGCCGCGGCCACGCCAGGGGAGGTTGCCGTCGCGCCGCCGGAGGTTGGCAAAGCAGCGGAGGGTTTGGCTCCTGTGGCACCCCAGGTGAGCAGCGGCGCGCCGGAGCCGGCCCCTGCCGATATGCCCGGGCCGCAGCCGCAGCCCGATGCAGAGGCAGCTCCCGCACCCCCGGCGGCGGTGGGGGAGGTACAAGCCAAGGCGAAGCCGGCCAAGAAGAAGGCGGCACGCACTCCGCTGGAGTCGCAGCTGCGCGAACTCTCGGATGACGAGGTGAGGCAGCGGGTGCTGGCCGCCAAGCAGGCGGCCGCCAAGCCGGCGGTTTTGGAGCCCGTGGCCCGTCCGGCCAGGGGCAAGGCGTCGCGCAAGGCCAAGTCGGCCGCCGATGCGGACGAGATCCGCGACCTCTTGGCCAAGTTCGAGGAGTCGCGCGTACGCGGCGCCGATGCGGCGCCCGTCCAGGCGCGGCCCCTCGCGCCGGCCGGCAAGCAGCGGCCGCAGCGGGCTCGGCGGTCGCGCGGTGAGGCGCCCGTGACGGCTCGTGCCGTGACTCTGGAATTCCGCGACGGGGGGAAGCCAGAGGGCCCCATCTACCTCTCGGAGGCGATCACCGTTCGGGAGCTGGCGGAAAAGCTCAACGTCCTCGTTAAGGATTTGATGGCCTACCTGATCTCCAAGAAGATTCTGGTCACTGCCAACCAGAGGCTGCCCCAGGAGCTGGCGGAGGAGATCTGCGCGGAGCTCGGGGTCGAGGCGATGGGGGTGACGTTCGAGGAAGAGATCGACCTCGAGCAGGAAGAAACCGCCGCCGCTGCCGGCGTCCAGATCCAACGCCCCCCCGTGGTCACCGTCATGGGCCACGTCGACCACGGCAAGACCTCACTGCTGGACGCCATCCGCTCCACCCGCGTGGCCGCCGGCGAGGCGGGGGGCATCACCCAACACGTCGGCGCCTCGCGCATCGAGTACGGTGGCAAGGCCGTCGTATTCATCGACACGCCGGGCCATGAGGCGTTCACCCAGATGCGCGCCCGGGGAGCTCGAGTCACCGACATCGTCGTGCTGGTGGTAGCCGCGGACGACGGCGTGATGCCGCAGACCATCGAGGCGATCAACCACGCGAGGGCCGGCCGCGTGCCGATCATCGTAGCCATCAACAAGATCGACAAGCCCAACGCAAACGTGGACCGGGTCAAGAAGGAGTTGGCAAGCCAGGGAGTGTTGGTGGAGGGGTGGGGTGGGGACACGCCGGTGGTGGAGGTTTCAGCGCTCAAGCGCCAGGGGATCAGCGATCTTCTGGAAGTGATCCTGCTGGTGGCCGAGATGGCGGATCTCAAGGCGACCGTCGATGGACCGGCGCGGGGCACGGTGCTGGAGGCGCGGCGAGATCGCGGGCGTGGCGTGGTTGCAACGGTGCTTGTGCAGCAGGGAACACTTTCGGCCGGCGATTACTTCTTCGCCGGCGCCACCCACGGGCGGGTGCGGGCGATGGTGGATACCAACCGCAAGCCGGTGCGCCAGGCCCTGCCCTCGGACGCGGTGGAGATCATGGGGTTCGATGATCTTCCCGAGGCCGGCGACACCTTCCAGGTCGTGGAGTCAGAGGCGCGCGCCCGCGAGGTGGCCAGCTATCGCCAGGCGAAGCTGCGCGAGGAGCAGATGGCAACCTCTCGCAAGGTGAGCCTGGAAGGGCTGATGGACAAGATTCGAGCCGACGAGGTGAAGGCGCTGAACATCGTCCTCAAGGCGGACGTGCAGGGGTCGGTGGAGGTTTTGCGTGACACCCTCGCGCGGCTCTCCACTCCCGAGGTGGGTGTCAACGTGCTGCACGCCTCGGCGGGCGCGGTCACCATCAACGACGTCCTGCTGGCCTCGGCGTCCAACGCCGTGGTGATCGGTTTCAACGTGCGCCCCGAGCGCTCCGCCAAGGAACTTGCGGAACGGGAAAACGTGGACGTTCGGCTGTACTCGGTCATCTATCATCTCACCGAAGATATCCAGAAGGCGATGGCGGGCATGCTCGCGCCCACCTTCCGCGAGGAGGAACTGGGGCGGGCGGAGGTGCGCGAGGTGTTTCACGTCAGCCGGGTGGGCACGGTCGCCGGGTGCATGGTGGTCGAGGGCGCGATTCCACGCCACGCCAAGGTGCGGCTGTTGCGCGACAACGTGGTGGTTTGGGAGGGTGCCCTGGCTTCCCTCAAACGGTTCAAGGACGACGTCTCTGAGGTCAAACACGGCTTCGAGTGCGGTATCGGCCTGGAGCGCTTTCAAGATATCAAAGTGGGCGACGTGATCGAGGCCTATCGCGTCGTCGAGGTGGCCCGCGAGTTGGCCAGGGAGGCGTGATGCGCCAGGCCGCGGCAGGGGGCAAAGGGCTGCGCCGATTCCGCATCGGGCCAGCTGGCACGGAAAGGGGAGGGGGAGCGTGAGCGGGCGGGCCTCGCTGTTCGTGGCGCTGGGGGAAGCGGAGTTGCACTTCCCCGGGGCACGCTCGCTCAAGGACAAGCGGCACGACCTGCGGTCGCTCATCGACCGCCTGCGCGCCCGTTGTACCGTGCTGATCGTCGAGAGCGACCATCAGGAGCTGCACCAACGGGCGGGTCTGGCGCTCGCCTCCCTGGCCAGCGACGGGGAGGCGGCTCGCGCCACCGTGGCGCGAGCCCTGGATCTGCTGCACGCCAGCTGCCCAGGGGTGGTGCTGGAGGAGCGCATCAACGTGGTGCAGGTGCGATGATGAGCGCCCCGTGCCCCTTCCCTTCGCCCGCCTGGTTCCTGACCCCAGCGCCGCAACGGGGGATGGGGAGAGTGCATGCGTGATCCCGCCCTGCGCCGCGCCCGCCTCACCCACGCCCTCCGCGAGGTGCTGTCCGAGCTTCTTTTGACCGAGGTAAAGGACCCGCGCCTGGCGGGGGTGGTGATCTCTGAGGTGGAGCTGTCCCGCGATCTCAAGCTGGCGCGGGCGTACTTCTCGGTGATCGGCGAGGCGGAACGCGAGCGGCAGGCCGCTGACGGCTTGGCCCAGGCGCGACAGTATCTGCGCCGCGAGGTGGGCAGGAGGCTGAAGATCCACAACGCCCCCGATCTGGTTTTCGAGCGCGACCGCGGCTACGAACGCGCTGACCGCCTCGAGCGACTGCTCGCCGGCCTGCGCCCAGCCGGCTCCGCGTCCGACCGCGGCGCGGACGAGGATGGTGATGCCTAAGGTCACTGCCGAGGCGGCCGAAGCGGTGGCGTATCTGCGTCGGGCGCGGCGTGTTCTCATCACCTCCCACGCCTCGCCGGATGGGGACTCGCTGGGTTCGGCGCTGGCGATGCAGCAGCTCGCCCGCGCCCTGGCGATCGACGGCCACGTCGTGCAGCGCGACCCCCATCCGGCCTCGCTGGGGTTCCTCCCCGGGCTCGAAGCGGTGGAGATCACCGCTGGGATCTCCCCGGGCCTGGCAGACACCTTCGATCTGGCCGTGGTGCTGGAGTGTCCGGGGCGCTTTCGGCCGGGTCTGGAGGGGCTGGAGCACTTGCCCATTCTCAACATCGATCACCACCTGGAGAACGAGCGTTACGGCGAACTCAACTACCTCGACGAAGAGGCGCCGGCGGTGGGGGAGATGGTGCTGCGCATGGCCGAAGCCGCTGGCGTGGGCGTCACGCCGGCCATGGCCACCTGCTTGTATACGGCGCTGGTCACTGACACCGGCGATTTTCGCTACTCCAACGCCACGCCCCGCGCCTTCGAGGCGGCGCGCCGGCTGGTCGCCGCCGGGGCCGCGCCGCACCTCATCGCCGAGGCTTTGTGGAACCAAACCCCCGCGCGCGTTGTGCGCCTGACCGCCGAGGTGCTGGCGACCCTGGAGCTTTACGCTGGCGGACGGCTCGCCGTGGTCACCTGCGATCTCGGCATGCTCGCCCGCGCCGGTGCCCGTCCTGAAGACACGGAGAATCTCATCAACACCCCGCGGACCATCGCCGGGGTGGAGGTGGCGGTGCTGCTCAAGGCGTTCGCTCCGGGCGTGACCCGCGCCTCCCTGCGCTCCCGGGGCGAGGTGGACGTGCAGAAGGTGGCGGCGCGGTTCGGCGGCGGAGGCCACCGCAACGCCGCCGGGTGTACCCTCTCCAGCCCTCTGGAGGAGGCGCGGCGGGCGCTCCTCGACCACCTGGTGCCTTTGCTGGAGCTGCGATGAACCTCTCTCGTGATGGACTTCTCCTGGTGGACAAGCCCGCCGGCCCCACCTCCCACGATGTCGTGGAGGCGGCGCGGCGCGCCTTGAGGGAACGCCGCATCGGCCACACCGGTACCCTTGACCCGGCGGCCACCGGCCTGCTGGTCCTCTGCGTCGGCCGGGCCACCCGCCTGCAGCACTACCTGTTGAGCTGGCCCAAGACCTACATCGGCGAGATCCGCCTGGGCTGGGCGACCACCACCTACGACGTGGAGGGGGAACTCGCCGGTGAACCGTCGCCGGTGCCAACGCTCGACGAGGCGACCCTGGCCGCGCTGGTGAAGCAGTTTAGCGGCGAGCTGGATCAGCTGCCCCCACCGTACTCAGCCAAGAAGACCGGGGGAAAGAAGTTCTACGAGTTGGCGCGCGCCGGTGAACAGGTTCCCCTCGAGCCCAAGCGCGTGAGAATCCACGAGATCGCGCTGCAGAAAAAGGATGACGAGTACATCGCCTTCGAGGTGACGTGCTCGTCCGGCACCTACCTGCGCTCGCTGGCCCACGATATCGGCCGAACCCTAGGGTGCGGCGGGCATCTCGCCTCGCTGCGCCGCCTGCGCGTCGGCCCGTGGGACGTGTCCCGGGCGGTGCCGGCCGAGGTGCTGGCCAACCGCCCGCGGGATATCTCTGAGGCAGCCTTCGTTCCCCTTTCCGAGGCGGCGCTGCCGTTTCCGACCGTGGTGCTCAATCCAGTGGCGGCCAGCCACTTCTGTCACGGCCAGGACGTGGTGGTGCGGGAAGCCGAAGGGGATTTTGTCACCGGCAAGGAAGTGGTGGTGCGTGACCGCGACGGTGGTCTGCTGGGTGTCGGCGTGGCGCTCGCCTATCTCCCGCGGGCGCGCACCCTGAACCTGGCGCCGCGGGCGGTTCTCGCAAGCCAGGTTGAAGGCCGGCGGCAGCCGTGATACCCTACACCTCCTCCTCGCGCCACCGGGAGGACGTTGGAGTGATGAACAGATGACTGAAAAAGAGTACCGGGAAGCGAAAGACAAGGTGATCGCCGAGTACCGGCGTCATGACCACGACACCGGATCTCCCGAGGTGCAGGTGGCCCTCCTGACGAGGCGCATCGCATACCTGACCGACCACTTCAAGGTCCATGCCAAGGACCACCACTCCCGTCGCGGCCTTCTGATGATGGTCGGCCAGCGCCGGCGGCTGCTGGAGTACCTGCGGCGGAAGGATGTCAGCCGGTATCGCGCCCTCATCGAGCGTCTCGGCTTGCGCCGCTAGCCATCCCGGTTCTGCCGACAGGACCGGTCAAGAGGAGCCCAATGGTCGTCACAGAAACAGTGGAGCTACAAGGGAGATCCCTCCAGCTGGAAACCGGAAGACTCGCCAAGCAGGCCGATGGGGCCTGCTTGGTCCGTTTCGGGGAAACTCTCGTCCTCGTCACCGCCTGCTTCCAGAAATCCGCACGCGAAGGGATCGATTTTCTGCCCCTCACCGTCGACTACCGGGAGTACTCCTCGGCGGGGGGCCGCATCCCGGGCGGTTGGTTTAAGCGCGAGGGCCGCCCCACCGAGAAGGAGATCCTTACCTGCCGGCTCATCGATCGCCCGCTGCGGCCGCTGTTCCCCAAGGGGTACACGCTGGAGACGCAGATCATCGGCACGGTATTCTCGGCCGACGGCATCAACGACCCGGACGTGCTGGCGATCAACGGCGCCTCGGCGGCGCTGGCCATTTCGGACTGCGCCTTCGACAACCCCATTGGGGCGGTGCGCATCGGCCAGGTGGACGGTGAGTTGATCGTCAACCCGACGCACAAGCAGCGCGACGTGGCCACCTTGGAGATCATGGTGGCCGGCACGGCCGACGCGGTGGTGATGGTTGAGGCTGGGGCGCGCGGTGTCAGCGAAACCGTCATCCTCGACGCCATCGACCTGGCGCACGGTGAGATCAAGCGCATCGTCGAGGCCATCCGGCGGCTGCAGGCGCGCGCCGGCAAGCCGAAGCAGAGCGTGACCCCGCCCGAGCCGCCGTGGCCCTCCCAGTTCGCCGAGGAGATCCAGGCGCGCTGGTCCGGCCCCCTCGATGAGGCCCTGCACACCCGCGGCAAGCTCGCCCAGTACGCCGCCATTGACCGCGTGGAGGAGGAGGCGATTGCCGCCCTTCCCGAAGCTGAGCGCACCGAGCGCGGTCCTTGGGTCAAGGCGATCATCCACGACATGGTCAAGCGCCAGTTCCGCGCCGCCATCCTGGAGCGTGGCGAGCGGCTGGACGGGCGCGCCTTCGACCAGGTGCGCCCGATCAGCTGCGAGGTGGGGTTGCTGCCGCGCACCCACGGTTCGGCGCTGTTCACCCGCGGCGAAACCCAGGCGCTGGTCACCTGCACCCTGGGCACCTCGGAAGACGCACAGACCATCGAGGCGCTGGAGGGGGAGACCGAGCAGCGCTTCTTGCTGCACTACAACTTCCCGCCGTTCTCGGTGGGCGAGGTGCGCTTCCTGCGTTCGCCCGGGCGCCGCGAGATCGGCCACGGCGTGCTGGCCCGCCGTGCCTTGGCCCCCGTCCTCCCGGACTTGAAGGACTTTCCCTACACCTTGAGGATCGTCTCGGAAATTTTGGAGTCCAACGGTTCCTCCTCCATGGCGACGGTGTGCGGCGGCACCCTGGCGCTCATGGACGCCGGTGTGCCGATCAGCGCGCCGGTGGCCGGGATCGCCATGGGCCTGGTCTCCGACGGCTCCACCTTCGCCGTGCTCTCCGACATCGCCGGCCAGGAGGACCACTACGGCGAGATGGACTTCAAAGTGGCGGGCACCCGTGAGGGGGTGACGGCACTGCAGATGGACATCAAGATCTCAGGCCTGCCCCGCGCGGTCATGGAGCGGGCGCTAGAGCAGGCGCGCCGCGGGCGGTTGCATATTCTCGAGGTGATGGAGCAGGCCATCAGTGCCCCGCGGCCCGACATCTCGGTGTACGCGCCGCGCATTGTCACCATCCATATCCACCCCGACAAGATCCGCGACGTCATCGGCCCGGGGGGCAAGACCATCCGCGCGATCCAGGAGCAGACCGGCGCCCGCATCAACATCGAGGACGACGGCCGGGTGGAGATTGCCACCGCCGACAGCGCCGCCGCCCAGAAGGCCATCCAGATCATCGAGGGCCTGACCCGCAAACCCCAGGTCGGTGAGATCTTTGACGGGGTGGTGCGGCGCATCGAGGCGTACGGCGCCTTCGTGGAGCTGCTGCCCAACCTGGACGGCCTGTTGCACGTCTCCGAGTGGGCCTGGGAGCGCACCCGCGAGATGTCCGAGGTGGTGAAGCTGGGCGACGTGGTCAAGGTGAAGATCATCGGCATCGACGCCAACGACCGCGTCAAGCTCTCCCGCCGCGCCCTGCTGCCGCCTCCCGAACGCGGTGAGGGCGACGAGGCAGAGCCGCAGGAGGGCGGGGAGCAGCCGCGCCGCGAGCGCGACGGCCTGCGCGCCGGCGACCGCCGCGAGGGCGGCCGTCCCCCGCGCCGGGACGGGGATCGCCCGCCGCGCCGGGACGGCGACCGCCGTCCCCGCCGCGCCGGCAACCGGTAGAGGCACCCTGGGATACCCCCGGGGGTAGCGAGGGTGGTAGGTCTTCCTACCTTACCTTGTGCTGAAGATGCAGGTGCGACGGAGGCCATGGCACGAGAAGCCTCCATCTCGCGCACCTTAACCCGGCCGGCCTCGGCTAGACGCTTGCCCGGCCGCCGACCCGGTGAAGGCCTGCAGCGGGGGGCGGCGGCGGTGAAAATCCGTAGCGCGCTGGAAGGCGTGCGCCAGGGTAAGTGCCGCGTCCTCCCGGAAGAGGTTGCCGCAGAAGGTGATCGAGGTTGGCGTGCGGTCGGCTCGGAAGCCCGCCGGGACCACCACCGCGGGGTGGCCGGTGAGGTTGGTGAGAAGCAGGTTGGCGCCACCGTAGGTGGGCGAGACGTAGGCGTCGAGCCCGGCGAGGATGCGGTCCATCTGCTGCATGGCCAGGCGGCGCACGCGGTTGGCCTGGATGTACTCCACCGCGGGGATGGCGCGCCCCTGCCGGAAGATGTTGGGCCACGCCCGCTCGTCCTGGCGGGTGAGCTCGGCGTCGCGCCCTGAACGGGTGAGCTCGTCGAAGGCCGCCGCCGCTTCGGCGGTGAGGATGAACGACAGGGCGTCGATGGGCAGCTGGGGCAGCTCCATGGGGTGCAACTCCACCCCCAGGGAGCGCAGGACTTCCAGGGCGGCGCCCTCGTGGGCGCGCCACTCGGCGTCGTCGTCCCGGGCGAGGGGGCGTTCGAAGAGGGAGGCGAGGTAGCCCACGCGCAGGCGCCGCACGTCGGCTTGCGCGTCCCAGACAAACGGCGCCTCGACCACCGTGTCGTCGCGGCCATCGCCGCCGCGAATGGCGTCAAACACCAGGGCGCAGTCCTCGGCGGTGCGGGCGATCGGCCCCAGCTTGTCCAGGCTCCACGCCAGCGCCATGGCGCCGGTGCGTGGCACCGTGCCGAAGGTGGGGCGCAAGCCGGTGGCGCCGCAGCGGGTGCAGGGGGACAGGATCGACCCCCGCGTCTCGGAGCCGATGGCAAAGGCCACCAGGCCGGCGGCCACCGCCGCGGCGGAGCCCGCCGAGGACCCCGACGACCCTTGCTCGGGTTTCCAGGGGTTCTTGGTGGTCCCGCCGAACCACACGTCGCCCATGGCCAGCTCCCCGAGGGTGAGCTTGGCCACCAAGATCGCCCCTGCCTCATCGAGCCGGCGCACCACCGTGGCGTCCTCGTCCAGCACCTGGTCCTTGAAAGGGCGAGCGCCCCAGGTGGTGGGATACCCCCGCACCGCCAGGAGGTCCTTGGCCCCCCAGGGGATGCCGTGCAGCGGCCCGCGCCAGCGACCCTCCGCCAGCTCCCGGTCGGCGCGCTTGGCCTGGGCTAAGGCGCGCTCCTCGGTGAGGGTCACCACGCACTTTAGCAGCGGGTCGAACTGCTTGAGCCGGGAGAGGTACAGCTCGGTGAGCTCCAGCGCGCTGACCTGGGAGGTGCGCACCAGCTCCGAGAGGGTGACTACCGGCAGGAAGGCGAGATCCTCGGGGTCGTTGGGCCGGGTGAGGCGGCCGGAGCGGCTGGGGCGCAGGCGCGAGGGCGCCGGGGGCGGCGGTGGCAGCCGCAAGGCGAGCGCCGGCGCGACGGCGTTGTCGAGGGGCACGCTGCGCAGCTCCGCGAACTTCTGGCGCAGCTCCTCCACCCCTTTGAGCATCATGTCGCGCTGCGCGTCGGTAAACTCGAGCCCTGCCACCTTGAGGGCGGCGGCCAACGTCTCGCGGGTCAAAGGCTGCCGCTGCGCCGCCGCCCACAGGCGCCGGGCCACCGCCGCTGAGACCCCAAAACCCCCCAACAGGGCGACGAATGCTCGCCGGTGAATGGTGGTCATCCCTCTCCCTCCTCGCTGCGCTTCGGGCCGCCGGCCCCGCCGCCGGTGCGGTAGCCGGTGAGCTGGCCATCACTGTAGAAGCGCTCAACGGAGTTGGGAAGAAACTCACCCAGGCAGTCGGCGATGGAAAGCACCACCACCGGCTGGGGGGCGGTGGCCAGTTCCCGGGCCAGGCGCTCGTAGAAGGCCCGCCCGGGGCCCTCGGGCTTTACCGGCCGGTACAGGTACACCAGGTCGTATCCGGTGATCGGGGCGTCCAGCACGTCAGCGTGCACCCAGCGCACCCGCTCCCGAGGTACCCCTAACCACTCCTGCAGGGCCCGGCCGCTGTCCAGCATGCGGCCGGAAATTTCCACCTGGACGCTGAGGCGATGGGGGGCGAGGCAATGCACCAGCAGCAGCTGCAAGCCGTTGCCGGCGCCCAAGTCGATGGACGCGCTGTCCGGCCGGAGCACGTCGGGTGCCTTGAGGATGGGGGAAAGCCCGCCGGCGTGACACCAGTAGCCGCCGGTGGCGCGCCGGCGCGCCCGCTCCGCCGGGGTGTAGGGGGCTTCGTGGCCGTGCAGGTGAGCGTACAGCTCCAAAAGCGCTTCCTCGATCCCCTCGCCGTCGCCGCTGGCCAGGCGGGTGCGCAGCTGCTCCTGCAGGGCTGCCGCCCGGGGGTGGAGGCCGAGTGGGTCAGGGGG
>Ga0209101_1003065_pt1 | contig 10422 bp, 10 predicted proteins | sample ConPoolayeCmetaG_FD_185481 | JGI IMG/M metagenome (GOLD analysis project Ga0209101, IMG submission 185481) | Hot spring microbial mat communities from California, USA to study Microbial Dark Matter (Phase II) - Cone Pool mat layer C metaG... ... | reverse complement strand
ATCCTATCTTTATCCGCCGCTCGGTATGCGGTTCGATCTGCGGGAGAAACCAGATCACGACGTTCTTCTTGCGCGCTTTATCCTCAATCGGAAAAACGACTACGTCCGTACCCGCATCGATTGATGTTGCTTTGAAATAAATGTCGGCGAAGTCTTCCGCCGGCTTGGTCCGTTCATCTCCCTCGATGTAGAAACGCCAGAAGTGTACTGGCTCATCTACCGCTTTCAGAACGACTTCCTTCTCTACTCTCAAGTCTCCACCCGGAGCCACATAGTAACGGCCTGAGAGAAAAGAAAAGTTCTGTTTGGTTGGTTGATAGTCAGGATAAAGCCGCGACAACAGTTTCTTCATTTCGCTGACCTGATCGTCTAGGCGCCTGTCCAGCTTGTCGATCAATGCCTGCTTCGCCGCAATCTCGGCATCCTTCCTTTCATACTCGGACTGGCTTCGCACGCGTATGGTTTTCGCGGCTGTGACAAACGAAATGAGCACAAACGCCAGATATGCGGTAGTCAGAGTCAAGATCGTGAAAGCGACCGCTGCGAATAAGCTTATTGTGTGATAGCCAGCTTTAAGCTCTATGCCGTTTTCAGGTCCTGCATCGACAATGAAATAAGACAATATCTTGCGAACTCCGTTCATCACATCAGTAAATTGATAAATAATGAAGCCTAGTGCGAAAACCAGCGGAACCAGAAATTTCCAGAAATTCTTCAGTTTATCAAGTGATATTACTTTGAAGTCTTTTTCTTCCATTTTGCCCTCGCTGAAATTTGGATGTGATGAAAAATTTGCACACTGTCCGGCGCGGTTTGCTCCTAGGTGTTCGGTCACGCCAGTGTACAACTTACTGTCACATCGGACTGCAAGTTGTGGAGCATGTTGAATTATTCGCGGGCTTCATGAGGCTTTTGATGCCGGGAAAGCAATTACTTTTAATAAAAATACCACATAATTTCAATTCGTTGAAGCGATATGCCGCGATCACTGCTCGGCGACTTCGAGCTTCGCCTTGAGAAGGGCGTTCACGGTCGCCGGGTTCGCCTTGCCGCCGGTCGCCTTCATCACCTGACCGACGAACCAGCCGAGCGTCTGCGGCTTAGCTTTCACCTGCTCCACCTGCTTCGGGTTCGCGGCGATGATCTCGTCCACCACCCTCTCGATCGCGCCGGTGTCGGTCACCTGGCGCAAGCCGCGCTCCTCCACAATCTTGGCTGGCGCCTCGCCCGTCTCCAGCATCAGCGCAAACACATCCTTGGCAATGCGCCCGGAAATGACGCCGCTCGTGATGAGGTCGATCAGGCCGCCAAGATCCGCCGTGCTCACCGGGCTCTCGGCAATGTCCTTGCCCTCGCGATTGAGGACCCCGAACAGGTCGCCCATCACCCAGTTTGCGGCGAGCTTGGCGTCCCGCCCGGCCGCAACGGCTTCGAAATAGTCGGCGGCCGCCTTGTCGGCGACAAGCACATCCGCATCGTAAGCGGAAAGGCCATATGCCGCCATGAAGCGGGCCTTCTTCTCGTCCGGCAGTTCAGGCAACTGCGCGGCGATCTCGTCCACATACTCCTGGCTCAGTTCGAGGGGCAGCAGATCGGGATCGGGGAAATAGCGGTAGTCGTGCGCCTCCTCCTTAGTGCGCATCGGCCGGGTTTCGCCTTCCTTCGGGTCGAACAGCCGCGTTTCCTGAAAGATGCGGCCGCCGTCTTCAAGAATGGCGATCTGGCGGCGGGCCTCGTAATCGATCGCCTGGCCGATGAAGCGGATCGAGTTCACGTTCTTGATCTCGCAGCGCGTGCCGAGCTTGGCGCCGGGGCGGCGCACCGAGACGTTCACGTCCGCCCGCAGCGACCCCTGCTCCATGTTGCCGTCGCAGGTGCCGAGATAACGCATGATGGTGCGAAGTTTGGTGATGTAGGCCTTGGCCTCCTCCGCCGAGCGCAGATCGGGCTTCGAGACGATCTCCATCAGCGCAACGCCGGAGCGATTGAGGTCCACATAGGAATAGTCCGGATGCTGCTCGTGCAGGCTCTTGCCGGCATCCTGTTCGAGGTGGATGCGCTCGATCCCCACCTCGACCGTGTAACCTTCCTTCATGTCAAGGATAACGCGGCCTTCGCCGACGATGGGGAATTTGTATTGCGAAATCTGATAGCCCTGGGGCAAGTCGGGGTAGAAGTAGTTCTTCCGGTCGAACACGGAGTAAAGGTTGATCTTCGCCTTGAGCCCGAGCCCGGTGCGGATGGCCTGGCGGATGCATTCCTCATTGATGACGGGCAGCATGCCGGGCATGGCCGCATCGACGAGCGACACGTGATCGTTCGGGGCGCCTCCGAAGGCCGCCGATGCGCCCGAAAACAGTTTCGACTTCGAGAGCACTTGGGCGTGCACTTCCATGCCGATCACCACCTCCCAGACACCGGTGGCACCTTTAATGAACTGATTTGGCCGTGCGTCCGTCATGTGAGCGCCCCAATCGCATTCCGCCATGCGTTACCATAAAGAAACATGCGCTGGAACGCGGTCGCGTTCCCGCCCATTACCGGCAAGCCTTCAACGCAAAACTCATGGACGATGAAAAAGAAGCGGCCCCGCCCGCTTCCACACCATCAATTCACTCCAACCATTCGTTAAAATCAAGCGAACATTCGTAGTCATAAGGAACCGGAGGCATCACCGTTGCGGGGCGGTCGGGCTGACGCAACGCGTGATTATTTTTCGCCCTTGGCCAGGCGCTCGCTGAGCTTTTCCTCTTCATATTGAATGAACCAGCCGATCATCTGCCGCCACAGCGCCACGGCCAGGTCGGGCGGCAGGCCCTTTTCCCTAGCGCGCGCCTCCACCTTGTCGATCACCTGACGGATGCGCCAGGGGACATTGGCATCCTCAGGATTTTTCTTCAGTTGCCAGGCCCGGTCCACATAAGAGAAGCGTTCGGCGATGAGATCGACGAGCTGCTTGTCGATATGGTCGATCTCGTGGCGCACATCGTCCATCGAGCGGCACTCGGCAGGCGGCAGCTTGTCCATGTCAGCCTTTTTTCTTCGATGATTTTCCGGTCTTGGCGGCCGCGGTGCGGGGCGCCGACCTGGCGCGCGCCGGCGTCTTCTTGGGCTTTGCGGCGCTAACGCCGGTCCACCATGGCTCCGGTGCAGGGCAGATGCCGGCGGCCTCCTCGATGACCCGGCCGGCGCGCAGGACCGTTTCCTCGTCGAACGGCCGGCCGATGATCTGCAGGCCGAGCGGCAGCCCGTCGGCGGAGAATCCGGCGGGAACGGACAGGCCCGGCAGCCCCGCCATGTTGACCGTCACCGTGAAGATATCGTTCAGATACATCTCGAGCGGATCGCCCGACTTCTCGCCCATGGCGAAGGCGGGCGAAGGTGTTGTCGGCGTGAGGATCACGTCAACGCGTTCGAACGCCTCGTCGAAATCGCGCTTGATGAGGCTGCGTACCTTCTGCGCCTTCAGATAATAGGCATCGTAATAGCCCGCCGAAAGCACATAGGTGCCGATCAGGATGCGGCGGCGCACCTCCGGCCCGAAGCCTTCCGCGCGCGTGCGCTCATACATGTCGATGATATCGGAGCCGTTGACGCGCAGGCCGTAGCGCACGCCGTCATAGCGCGCAAGGTTGGACGATGCCTCGGCGGGCGCGACGATGTAATAGGCCGGCAGAGCGGCGTGAGTGTGCGGCAGGCTCACCTGAATAACCTCGGCGCCGGCCGCCTTGAACCAGGCGATGCCCTGCTCCCACAGCGCCTCGATCTCACGCGACATGCCCTCCACCCGGTATTCCCTCGGGATGCCGACGCGCAGCCCTTTGACCGGGCTCTCGAGCGCGGTTTCGAAATCCGGCACGCTGAGATCCGCGCTTGTCGAATCCTTCGGGTCGAAGCCCGCCATGTGGGTGAGCAGGATCGCCGCATCGCGGACGGTGCGCGCAATCGGCCCGGCCTGATCGAGCGAGGAGGCGAAGGCCACCATGCCCCAGCGCGAGCAGCGGCCATAGGTCGGCTTGATGCCAACGGTTCCCGTGAAGGCGGCGGGCTGGCGGATAGAGCCGCCGGTGTCGGAGGCGGTGGCGCCCATGGCGAGCCGGGCCGCAACCGCGCTCGCCGAGCCGCCGGAAGATCCGCCGGGAACGAGCGTCTTGGTGTCGCCCTTGCGGCGCCACGGGTTCGCGCACGGGCCGTAATAGCTGGTCTCGTTGGAGGAGCCCATGGCGAACTCGTCCATGTTGAGCTTGCCGAGCATCACCGCGCCGGCATTCCAGAGATTTTGCGTGACCGTCGATTCGTAGGTGGGCTCGAACCCGTCGAGAATGTGCGAGCAGGCCGTGGTGCGCACGCCCTTGGTGCAAAACAGGTCCTTGATGCCGATCGGGATGCCCTCGAGTGGCCTTGCATCGCTTTTCTTTTTCAGCCGCCTGTCGCTTTCCTTTGCCATGGCGAGGGCCTTGTCGGCGGTGGCAAGAAGGAAGGCGTTGAGCTTGGGGTTGGCCTCTTCGATCATGTTCAGATGCGCCTGGCAGAGTTCAACTGCCGTGAACTCTTTCCCGATCAAGCCGGATCGCGCAGCCGCGATGGTCAATCCTGTCAGTTCGGTCATCACTCGTTTTCCAAATCCTCGAGGCGCGGACCATGTTCTTCGTCGCCATAGGCAAAAGTCATGCTGCGCTTCAAGAAATACATGTTTTCGTCCGGAACGTAGCCGAAGGCCCGTAAGGGCGCGCAGTCCTTGAAATGCATCGCCCTGAAGAATTGAGCACCGGCGTCCTGAGCCGAAGGGACAGCGACGAAGCCTATGTCTATACCCATCATTCGAATCTGGAACCGCAATAACTGGAACAGCTCCCGGCCACACCCTTTCCTGCGATAGTCAGGCCGTGTATAGATATGCAAAATCTCGCTGCATCCGCGTCTTTCACGCAGCACACCCACACAGACGGGCATCCCGTCATCTTTGCTTCCCAGAAAAAAGACGTCGTCTGGCAATAGAGCCTTTACGGCTATGTTGTGATCCGACGGCTGCGGCCTTAGGTTGCGGTTTTCGATGCCTAGCTCACCGAGCAGCATATCTATATCGGGATGGTGGCGCGGCAACCTCTGGATCCTCACGCAGGTTACTCCACGACCTTCGGCACAACGAAGAAATTATCCTCCGACATCGGCGCGTTGCGCACGATATCCCCTGGAATGCCGCCATCCGTCACTTCGTCCTTGCGCTGGCGCAAGGTCATGCCTACAGCCCCGGTCATCGGCTCGACATTGGTCGTGTCAATGTCGTTCAGTTGCTCGACCCAGCCAAGGATGGCTGTCAGTTCCTGCTGCAAGGCTGGAACCTGCTTCTTCTCGATCCTGATCCGTGCAAGCCGCGCGATGCTGCGCACCAGCGCCTCGTCTACCTGCATGTCACACCCGGCATTTACCGATGGTTGCGATGAAGCGCCCGCAATACGGCGCAAACTTGCCGGACAATAGCGACGCAACGCTCATTGTGCAACTGCAAGCTGAAGCGTCGCGCCGGTTTGCAGCGTCGTTCACACCTCGAACGCGGTGCCTGGCTCGGGCACCAGCACCTTATGCCCCTCCATTTCAGCCAGGAATTTCGAGGCGTCCGGATCGATGATCGGGAAGGTTCCGTAGTGGATCGGCACGATAAGATCAAAGGTGAAGAACGTCTTGCAGGCGAGCGCGGCCTGCTTGCCGCCCATGGTGAAACGGTCGCCCACCGGCACGAAGCCGATCTGCGGCCTGTAGATCTGCTGGATCAGCGCCATGTCGCCGAAGATCTCGGTGTCGCCCATGTGATATATGGTCTTGCCCTCGGCATTAAGGATGATCCCGCACGGGTTGCCGAGATAGAGATGCCGGCCGTCCACCATGGTCGAGGAGGAGTGGAACGCCTTGGTGAAACTGACATCGAAGCCGTTGAGGCGGATGGTGCCGCCGGGATTGCCGGGCTCAACCGTCTGCACCCCTTGCGCATTCAGCCACACCGCCAGCTCATAGCAAGCAATCAGCGTGGCGCCCGTGGCCTTGCAGATGGCGACCGTATCGCCCACGTGATCGTCGTGGCCGTGGGTGAGCACCACATGCGTTGCCCCGCGCATCGCATCCTCGAGGCTGCCCTTGAATGTGCTGTTGCCTGTTATGAACGGGTCCATCAGAATAATCGCGCTGCTGGTTTCGATGCGGAAACCGGAATGTCCAAGCCAGGTGATTTTCATGATGCATCTCTTTGGGCTGGTGGGTGATGGGCACACACTATACGCGGCCGCGCCGGCCGGGCAAGCCACAAGCCGACAAGGCCACCGGCTTCAAGGCCGGTCAGCGCAGCCACGGCCGCTGCGGTTTGCGCCATGAGTGCGCCAATTTACGACTGCGCGCAGCTTGCGCAACTCGGCGAAGTGCTGCCGCGCGAGGGCAGGATCATGGGGCTCGATGTGGGGACGAAGACCATCGGCGTGGCGGTTTCGGATGTCTTGCGCGGCATCGCCAGCCCGCTCGAGACGATCCGCCGAACCAAATTCCAGGCGGATGCAGCCCGCCTGCTGCAGTTGGCGGGGGAGCATGGCGTTGCCGCCATCGTCATCGGTTTCCCGCTCAATATGGATGGCAGCGAGGGGCCGCGTGTTCAATCAACCCGCGCGTTTGCCCGCAACTTGCGCGCGCTAACCGATTTACCCATCGCCTTCTGGGACGAACGCCTCTCCACAGCCGCCGCGGAACGCAGCATGCTTGAGGCGGACATGAGCCGTGCCCGCAGGGCGGCAGCCATCGACCGCGTAGCCGCCAGCTTCATCCTGCAAGGCGCTCTGGACCGCCTCAATCTCAGGCCGTGACCTCCTCGGCCGACCGTGCGGGCAAGGCTGCAGGTAAGGCTGCTTCGGCCTCCCCGGCGAGCGGTTGATAGGATTTCGTCGTCGTGCCCCAGAAGTGGTCGGCATAGACCACGCCGCCGCCCTGATAGGTGCGTCCGCGGTAATGGCGGGGCAGGAACATGTGGCTGGGCAGGATGGTGATGCGGTCGTAATCGGCTTCGCGGATGCATTGGGTGAGATGATGCGGCCCAACCGAGCGCCAGGCGCCCATCGGCACCATGCGCATGCGGCTCCAGCTCCAGCGTTTCAGCACATCGCGCTTGGCAGCCGCCTTGTCGATGACGAATTTCAGGAACGGGTTGCCGGGCACCGTGCCCAGAAAGCCATTGGACACCAGCGGTTTGCCTTCGAACTCGTTCGTCCAGCAGGCGAACATCTCGCTCATCAGCAGCCAGTCGTCGAGCGGGCGCAGGCAGATCGAATCCGCATCCACATAGACGCCGCCCTCCTCATAGAGGATTTCGTAACGCATGAGATCGGCAACCGCCGCCCATTTCCGAAGCTTGAGAAACGTCTCGATATGGCACTGATTGACCCATGTGCGGGCCTTGAGGTCATCATTCCCCCACAGTCGCACGCACCAGCCGGGATGCTTGTCCCGCCACGAGCGGATGCAGTCGGCGGGAAGGCGAAATTCGTCCCCCACCCATATCAAATGCAACTTAAGCGGGATCATAATTGTGAACTCTCTTAAAAGTTGCGCTCCATCTTAGTTAATGGATGCAAAGCGGGAACGCACGTAAAAAGTGTGTTTTTTAACGAGAACAATTTTTACTAGTGCGCCGCGGCCATAGCGAATTGATTTGTTCCACATGCCCAGGATCGGTTAGGCAGGAGCGTTGCCGCTCAGGGACATCCGCAACACATGCTGGCCACGCTCAACGCCATTGCCCCGGTGTTTCTCATCATCATCGGCGGCTACGTGCTGAACCGGACGAAACTCGTCGGGCCGGAGATATGGTCGGCGGTCGAGCACATCTGCTTCTACCTGCTGTTTCCGGCGCTCATTGTGAAGACGCTGAGCCGGGCCAATCTCGGCGATCTGCCCATCGCTGCCTTTGCCTTCGTCGTGGTCGCGGCCGTCATCGGCATGGCCGCGCTGTTGCTGGCGGCAAAGCCGCTGCTGGCGAGGCGCTACCACGTCTCCGGGCCGACCTTCACCAGCCTCTTCCAGGGGGCGACCCGGTTCCATGGCTTCATGGCCCTTGCCATCGTTGGCTCGCTTTACGGTGCGGAGGGCGTGACGCTGTGCGCCATCGCGCTCGGCGTGATGATCCCGCTCCTCAATCTGCTCAACGTGGCGGTGCTGACCCTTTACGGAGCAAATGCGCAGGCGGCTAGCCCGCGCCGGCTCCTCCTCAACATCATCGAAAATCCGCTCATCATCGCCTGCATCGTCGGTTTCGTCTTCAACCTCACCGGCTTGCCGGACTTCATCTTCAACGCCATCGACATCACGTCAGGTGGCGGGCTGGGGCTTGCCCTGCTGGCGGTCGGCGCCGGCATCGATCTTGATCGGGCGACGCAGACCAAGGCGCTGGTCGCCGTCGGCGTGTTCATCAGGCTCATCGGCATGCCGCTGCTGATGATCGCCTTCGCCTGGAGCGTCGGGCTCGAGGGCCTGCCGCGCACCATCGCCATCATCGCCGGCGCCGTGCCGACCGCCTCCACCGCCTATGTCATGGCCCGCAAGATGGGCGGCGATGCCGAACTCATGGCGAACATCGTCACCTTCCAGGTGATTGCGGCGGCCGTGACATTGCCGGTGTTCATCTACATCGCCGAAGCCGCATAAGCGCGGCCTCACAGCGCATGGAGCGCCGCACGCTCGATCAGCGGCAGAGGGTCCAGGCCGTGCTCGCCCGCGCCGTAGCGCTGCCCGGCGGCTGCGCCGAACTTGGTTCGGACATGGGCGTGCGCCACCTGCTCCAGCCCCGCTTCGAGCAGGTGACATGCAGCGGCGAGGCAAGCGATACGTTCGGCGATGGCTCGCGCATGGCGCTGTTCACCGCCGCGGATCAGCGCGTGCGTGTCGTCGATGGCGGCCTGCAACGTCCGGTGCGCGCCCGCTATGCGCCGGAATTGGCTCACGACACTCTCGACCGCCTCCGGCGCGCGTTCCGCCACGCGCAAAACGTCGAGAGCGATGACATTGCCCGAGCCCTCCCAGATGGCGTTCACCGGCGCCTCGCGATAGGCACGGGCAAGAAGGCCCTCCTCCACATAGCCGTTGCCGCCGAGGCATTCCATCGCCTCGCACAGGAAGGCGGGCGCCGTCTTGCACACCCAATATTTGGCAACCGGCGTCATCAGCCGGCGATAGGCGGCTTCCTGCTCGTCGCCCTGCGCGCGGTCAAAGGCGCGGGCCAGGCGGAAGACGAGAGCGATCGCCGCGTCCATCTCGATGGCCATGTCGGCAAGCACGGCGCGCATGAGCGGCTGATCCACGAGCTTGCGCTGGAACACGGTGCGATGCGCGGCGTGGTGGATCGCCACGGACAGCCCGAGCCGCATCAGCCCGGCGGAGCCGACGGCGCAATCGAGCCGGGTGAGCGTCACCATCTCGATGATGGCGGGCACGCCGCGCCCCTCCTCGCCCACCAGCCAGCCGGTCGCGCCATGGAACTCCACTTCGGCAGAGGCATTGGAGCGGTTGCCGAGCTTGTCCTTCAGCCGCTCGAAGCGCAGCCCATTCACCGAGCCGTCGGGCAGGAATCGCGGCAGAAAGAAACAGGAGAGGCCGCCGGGCGCCTGGGCAAGAATGAGGAACGCATCCGACATCGGCGCGGACATGAACCACTTGTGCCCCTCAATGCGATAGGCCCCATCGCCAAGCGGCTCGGCCCTGGTGATGTTGGCGCGCACATCCGTGCCGCCCTGCTTCTCGGTCATGCCCATGCCGATGGTGGCGGAGCGTTTCTCGCCGACCGGCTTGAACTCCGGATCGTAGATGCGGCTCAGGATTTTCGGCCGCCAGTCGGCTGCAAGTGCTGGGGCGAGTCTCAGCGTGGCGAGCGAGGCATTCGTCATGGTGATGGGGCAGCAATGGCCCGCTTCCATCTGGATCGCCATGAAGCTGCCGGCGCAGCGGTGCACATGCGCCCCCGCCCCGGCATCTTCCGCCCATGGCGAGGAGTGCAGACCTTGCGCGAAGGAAATCGCCATCAGCTCGTGATATGCGGGGTGAAACTCCACCCGGTCGATGCGCCGCCCCTTGGCGTCATAGCGCTTAAGGCAAGGCGGATGGCTGTTGGCGAGCCGTCCCAACTCCAGCGCCTCGGCGCTGCCGCACACCGCGCCGAATGCGGCCAGATCGCGCTCATCGCCGCCGCCCTCCCTGCGCACGGCATCGCGCAGCATCCTGTCCCCGAGATAGAAATTGAGGGTCTCGAAGTCTGGGCTCTGGTTGAAGACGGCGGATCGGTCGAAAGCCTTAACGGTCATGGGCATATCCTTGCGATTGCTTGCCCGCAGCTTCGGCAAGCTGCTTGCGGCGGAACGGGGTTGGGATTATATGTCCGGCCTTAATGAGTATAGC
>Ga0209101_1003062_pt1 | contig 10428 bp, 19 predicted proteins | sample ConPoolayeCmetaG_FD_185481 | JGI IMG/M metagenome (GOLD analysis project Ga0209101, IMG submission 185481) | Hot spring microbial mat communities from California, USA to study Microbial Dark Matter (Phase II) - Cone Pool mat layer C metaG... ... | reverse complement strand
GCTTGTAAGATTCAATATTCCGAAAACAGCGCCGTTATGCACAATAAGATTCAGGATAAACATAGAAAAAGACAAGCAACCGTATGCTACCGGATTATTTGATTTGAAGATAACGAGTTAAAAAGGGATTGGCAGGGGAGGTAATTGCATATTGCTTTAATCCGAAGTTTATTTTTTATTATTGACAAATTGAAAGTTTTATAAACAAAATTCTTCTTTAAATGGCATGGCTTTAAAACTTTACAATACATTAACAAGAAAAAAGCAGGTATTCAAACCAATAGAAAAAGGAAAAGTTGGAATGTATACCTGCGGGCCGACTGTTTATGATTACGCGCATATCGGCAATTTTAGGGCGTATGTTTTTTCCGATGTATTGAAGCGATATCTTGTTTATCTTGGCTTTGAAGTCAAGGATGTGATGAACCTCACAGATGTAGATGACAAAACAATAAAAAGAAGCCAGCAGGAAAAAACTTCTCTGAAAGAGATCACAAGGAAGTATGAGGAAGCATTTCTTGAAGACATGAAAAGATTGAACATTATTAAACCTGGCATTATGCCGAGGGCAACTGAACACATAAACGAAATGGTTTTATTGATAAAGAACCTTATTGAAAAGGGTTATGCTTACAAGACAGACGACGGAATTTATTTCTCAATAAAAAAATTCAAAGAATACGGAAAACTGGCGAAATTAAATTTTGCAAAATTAAAACAGACAGAAAGAATGTCGGGAGATAATTACGAAAAAGAGGAAGCAAGGGATTTCGTATTATGGAAGTTTTACACTACGGATGACGGAGATGTATTCTGGCAAACTGAGATTGGGAAAGGAAGGCCCGGATGGCATATTGAATGCTCGGCAATGTCAATGAAGTATCTTGGAGAACATTTTGATTTGCATCTTGGCGGGCAGGACTTGATTTTTCCGCATCACACAAATGAAATTGCCCAAAGCGAAGCAGCGACTGGAAAAAAATTCGTTAATTACTGGCTTCATAACGGCTGGCTTCTTGTTGATGGCAAAAAAATGTCCAAGAGCCTCGGCAATTTTTACACACTGAGAGATATTTTGGCGAAAGGATTTAATGCTCTTGCATTGCGATACTTTTATCTTTTAACACACTATAGAAAAGAGTTTGATTTTTCAGTTGATAATCTGAAAAACTCCCAAAAAAGCTACGAAAGATTAAGAAACATTATTTCGGAACTAAAAGACGATGGAAAAACAAATGAGAAATACTTGAAAAAATTTGAAAAAGCGATGAACGACGACTTAGACACCGGTAAGGCAATTCAAGTTTTGTGGGAACTTCTAAGAGACGAGAAAGCAGAAGGCAAGCTCTGCACGGCAAGTAAGATGGATAAAGTTCTTGGCTTGAAGCTTCTGGAAAAAGAAAGAATAGAGGTGCCGGAGGAGATAAAAGAGATTGTCGCTGAAAGAGAAAAAGCAAGAGAAAACAAGGATTGGAAAAAATCTGATGAACTCCGAATGAAGATGAAAGAGCTTGGCTGGTGGGTTGATGATACTCCGGAAGGGCCTAAGATAAAAAAGCTGTAAAAATGGAAAACAAAATTTCAGTTGGAAACGGCAGATTAGTTGACATTTTTGTTGTGGATAAGAATCTTAGAGACAAAGTTTTAGAAAATTATCCGTGGCTTGAAAGCAAGTTTAATGAGGATACTTCTGACAGGCAACAAATAGTTTACGGGTTTTTAAAATTGAACAGAGAAGAGTACGACTCAGTTAAGTCCCTTTTGCGCGAAAATAAAGAGAGATATGAATATGAAGTTAGAGACAGTGAGACAGGCAGGTTCATAGAATTAAATAGTTTTAGCATAGGATTTTTTAATTTTGGTTCGGAGTTTTATAACCTCGGTTATAATTAAAGGAATTATTGAGCAAAATGAAAAAAGAATGCCCAAACAAGCAGGATAATGAAAAGAATTGCCCTTGCGAATATGTTGATTGCGAAAAACACGGAATTTGTTGCGAGTGCCTTGAATATCATAGAAAGAGGAATGAAAAACCTGCTTGTATGAGGTAAAAAATAAGATGAATAATAAAAGTAGAATGGCATTCAATGAATGGAGAAGATTTACAGAGAGCATAGTGGCAGGAATATTTGGGGGTTTTGTAATACTGGGCTGGTCTCTAGCATATGAATTAGTTAAAGAAAAGCCCATTATTTGGAGAATTATTACTCCCACATTATTTTCAGTAATTGTATTTATTGTTATGATAATAATCCTTAGATTTAGTCTTGTCCAGAAATCAAAGAACGGTTAAAGATAATTTTATAAATTTGATATCGTTTAAAAGTTATAAAAGAGAGATGATGCTTGATTTTGTGCAACTGGAATACAATCTTAGCGAAAGAAAATTTGGTATGAGATTGTTGTTTAGAATAGGGCTGAACAAGACAATGGTTTATTCAATTCAGGTTTTAGGAAGAGAAGAAAAAGATAAAATCAACACAAAAAAGCACCTTTTCAAAGCAAAATGAAATACAGGCAAGGGGTTTTCATTGTTGTTTACAGGAACGAGAAAGGAAAAAGGAAGTATCTCGTTCTCCATAGAAAACTGCACTGGATTGGCTGGGAGTTTCCAAAAGGCGGACTGAAGCACGAGAGTATCCTGCATGCTGTGAAACGCGAGCTGAAAGAAGAAACTGGATGCGAGCCTGCCAGGATTATAAGATACCGCGTGCGCGGGAGATACGAATACGACAAAAAACTTGCTGACAGGCGAGGAATTCTGGGACAAACTTATGATTTATTTTCTGCCGAGGTTTCTTGTGAGAGAATCAGAATTGACAAGAAAGAACATTCTGGTTATAAATGGCTTTCCTTTAAGCAGGCACTAAAGCTTTTGACTTGGCCAAACCAAAAAAAGTGCTTGAGGATTGTGGAGAGGGGTTTAAACAAAAACCGTTGAAATAAAATTGCCAAGCAAGGCGCTTGAGATAACAACAATGGTTGCGATTACTAAATGCTCCAAAATTACTTTCAACGGATTGATATGCTCACGCTTCGCGAGGTTATAGTTAAGTGCTGTTAAAATTAAAAATCCCCAGATTACGCTTGCGTAAATTGCATTCCGCATTTCTAAAAGCAGTACCGGAAAAATAAAAGTCATGGCGAAAATGAACTTGGAAATAAATGTAGAGAATGTTGACTGCCAGATTTGTTTTTCTTTATAAATGTTTTCTGATTCTACAGAGATATGCATTCCCAAAGCGTCTGAAAATGAGTCTGCAACAGCGATAATAATAATCCCTCCTGTAACTGCGAGTTTTGACTTTGTGCTGAAAGCCAAACCCACAATCAAACCAAGGGTTGTGATAATGCCGGATGTCAAGCCAAAACTGAAACCTCTTCTTAACGACAGATGCATAATACTCTTAGGAGCAGATAGTTTTAAAATTCTTTGTTTCTATTAGGATATATGACAACCGGAAAGTTTAGAGAGTCCAAAACATCAAGCGGCAAAGTAATCCTGCTTGGAAGAAATGCTGAAAATAATGAAGAGCTGATTAGCCAGGCAGGACAAAACGAAGTTATCTTGCATACGGCAAAACCAGGAAGCCCGTTTTGCAATATTAAAGCTGATGAAAAAGATGTTATGAAAGGAGATATTTATGAAGCTGCTGTTTTTTGTGCGAGATACAGCCAAGATTGGCGCGATAATCACCAAGATGTAGAGGTTCATGTCTTTTTAGGAAAAGATATTTATAAGGATAAAACAATGAAACTCGGAACTTTTGGGGTGAGAAAATTCAAAAAAATTGTTGCAAAAAAAGAGGATATTGAAAAATTAAAATGAAAAAACAAACTGCCGTATTTCAGATTGGAAAAAAAGGATTGACGCAAGAGTTTATAGAACTATTGAAAACAGCTTTCAAAGACAGAGAAAATGTGAAAATTTCAGTATTGAAATCGGCAACACGGGATAAAGATGAACTTGAAAAAATCGGGAATAGTGTTGTTGAGGGGCTTGGCAAGAACTACACTTATAAAGCTGTTGGATACACAATTTTCCTGAAAAAGTGGCGGAAGCAGATGAGATAAATTTATAAACACATTTTACAAATGAGATTTAGGCTTAATCGCTCTAAGCGATTCTAGTGCTGCAAAGCACGGCTGTTTAATAGAAAATGAGTATATACCAAGTGGCTCCGGATAAGTTTAATCAAAAACTATCTGAAGAGCTAAAAAAACTCGCTGAATTTAGCATGCCTGAATGGGCAAAGTATGTGAAAACAAGCGTAGCCAGGCAAAGGCCTCCAATTGATAATGATTTTTGGTATAAAAGAGCTGCTTCAATATTAAGACAGATATTTTTAAGAGGAGTTGTCGGAGTGAACAGATTAAAAACAAAATACGGAGGAAGGAAAGACAGAGGCTCAAAACCTGGGGAGCATAGAAAAGGAGGCGGGAAGATAATAAGAGTTATATTGCAACAAGCTGAAAAAGCAGGATTCGTTGAAAAAGTCAAGGGGAAAAAATCAGGCAGACAGCTTACTAAAAAAGGATTTGAATTTTTAAATAAAATCGCTGAACAGGTAAAATGACTAAATGTTACCAGAAAAAAGTAAAATTAGCGAAATACGGGAAAAGGACAAAGTGGGCGCCTTTTTGGGCAGTGATTAGAAGGTTCGGCAAAGGAAAAAGAGTGCACTCCAGCCAGATGACAAGAGTAAGAAGAAGTTGGCGCCAGGGAAAATTGAAATTAAAACCAAGAAGAGTTAAAAAGCAGTTTATAGGATAAAATGGCTGAAAACAAGGAAGAAAAAATAGTATTAGAAAGAGAGTATCTTGTTCCACTTAGAAGGAAATGGAGAAATACTCCTGATTATCGCAGAGTGCCTCGGGCAATAAGAGCGCTAAGGCGTTTTATCGCAAAACATATGAAAGTTGAAGAAAGGGATGCTAATAAAGTTAAGATTGACAGACTTCTAAATGAAGAGCTGTGGTTTAGAGGAATAAGAAAGCCCCCTGCTAAAATAAAAGTAAAAGCGAAAAAATATGAAAACGGAATTGTTTTAGTTGAGCTTTCAGAATTGCCAGAAATGCTGAAATGGAAAGCAGAGAAAGAAAAGAGAAAAAAAGAAGCGAGAAAAGCTGAGAAAATAGAGAAAAAGCCTGAAGAAAAGGAAGAGAAGAAAGCTGAAGCAGAAAAGAAGCCTGAGGAAAAAACCGAGAAGCCGGAAGAAACAATGAAAGAAAAAGAGAAATCAACTATTGAAGCGGGATTAAAGTTAGCTGAAAAAGCGCACAAACAAACAAAACATGAAGTTGCTGAAAAGCACGGCATTAAAAAGCCATTAAGAAGAATGGCCCTGAAAAAATAGTTTTCTATGAATAGTGGCTGGATAATTAAAGTTTACAAATGAGGGGCTGTTTATAGTAAGCGGTTAGATTATGATCAAGAAATAATTTAAAAACATTTAAGATTTCAGTATGGCAACACTAAAATGCTAATTAATCTTGACAAAATTAAAAATGAAAAACCATTAAATGAGCTATTAGAGTTCTCAATCATTAATCTTGATAAACCTTGCGGGTTGACAAGTTTTTTAACTGCAAAAATCGCTGGAAAAATTCTTGGAGCAAAAAAATTTTCGCATTTTGGGACACTTGACCCAAAAGTGACTGGAGTTTTGCCAATTGCTCTTAATAGAGCGTGCAGATTAGCAACATGGTTCATGAAAAAAGACAAAACTTACATTGGAATTATGAGGCTCCACAAAGAAATTTCCGAAGAGAAGCTGAAAGAAGAAATGCAAAAGTTTGTTGGAAGGATAAAACAATTGCCTCCTGTAAAATCAAGGGTAAAAAGAGAAGAACGGGAGAGGGCGGTTTATCGATGGGATATTCTTGAAAAAGACGGAAAAGATGTGCTGTTTGAAGCAGAGGTTGAAGCCGGAACATACATAAGAAAGTTATGCGATGATTTGGGAAAATCAGCCGGAGGAGCGCATATGCTTGAATTGCGGAGGACTCGCGCGGGAATTTTCTCTGAACAAGACAAAGAATTCGTGAATCTTTATCAGTTGGAAGAAGCTGTTAAAGCATGGAAAAACGGAAACGAGGAAATTTTAAGAAAAATTTTAATTCCCGGAGAGATAGTTTCAAAGATTATGCCTGTTGCCCAAGCAAAAGAAAAGAGCGTCTCTAAACTGTTGAAAGGAAAACCTATAATGCGAAATGACTTAAAGGAAGATTTGGGATTAGAATCCAACAAAAATGTTGCTGTGTTTTGCAATGAAAGGTTTATAGAAGTTGCAGAAATCACAAATGAAAAAAACATCACAGCAAGGCCGAAGTTTGTCTTGAATTAAAATGAGAGAATTCGTGTATTTTTCATCAAAAGCATGGACCAGCGGAAATTTTTCTGATTTAATGAAAGCCGGAAGAATGGACATAGCGATACATTTTCTGATTAACGCTCTTTTCTTATCGCATGACATAAGAAAAGACACGAAAGTTCATCTTGTTTTTTACGGGCCGCCAAATCCGCCGAGACATCTTGAGTTTTTCTGGAAAGATGGCATGCCGATAAGCAAAAAGGATGTTGCCGGCTTGATAAAAAGAATGCTTTATAAGTATCGTGAGGGGCAGAAAACAGAGATTTTTCCCGGATGCTTTATAGAGAAAAAATCGCTTTCAGATGTTCTTGACGAGATTTCAAAAGACAAAAAAGTTTATGTTCTTGAAGAAAACGGAGAAGATGTATCCAAAACAGGGCTAGAGGAAAACGCGGTATATGTTATAGGAAGCGAAGACGGCTTCCCGAAGAAGGAATTGAAAAGACTGGAGCAAAAATATAAAATTATTTCCCTTGGGAAGACAGTTTATTTTGCAAGCCATGTTGTAACTATAATAAACTACCTGCTTGACAGGAAAGTATAAAAATCAGGCAAACAATATTTAAGAATGAAAAAAGCGGTAAAAGTTGAGATTTTCGGAACTGTGCAGGGCATTTTTTTCAGACAATTTATATACGATAATGCAGAAAATCTTGGCATTAAAGGGTATGTAAGAAACAAACCTGATGGAAGCATTGAGGCATGGCTGGAAGGAGACGAAGATAATGTCAAAAAAATGATAGAAGTATGCAAAAAAGGGCCTCAACATGCTGTTATAAAGAGAGTTGATGTTGTTGATGGAAACTTTCAAGGTTTAAAAGAATTTAAAATTTTAAAATGACGCGCGAAGAAGAAATCATAAAAAAGAGAGAGGAATCTATAAAGAGCTTAGAAAAAGCGAAAATAAATCCGTATCCTTACAGATTTGACAAGAATACTGATTCTGAACAGCTTAAAAGAAAGTATGAAGATATAAAGCCGGATACAAAAACAAAAGACAAAGTAAAGATTGCCGGAAGAGCCATGATAATCAGAGATATCGGAAAAATAAACTTTATTACCTTGCAGGACGGCTACGGAAAAATACAGGTTATAGTGCAAGAAAAAGAAACCCCAGACAAAGTTGTTGATTTGTTTAAAAGATTCGTGAGTACCGGCGATTTTATAGGGGTTGAGGGAATTGTTTCAAGGACGAAAAGAGGCGAGCTGTCTGTAATCGCAAAAAACATTGAAATTCTCAGCAAGGCAATTCTGCCGCTGCCTGAAAAATGGCACGGACTTCAAGACAAGGAGGAAAGGTACAGAAAGAGGTATCTTGATTTGATTATCAATCCAGAAATTAAAGAAGTTTTCATAAAAAGGGAAAAAATCATTGAATCAATCAGGGAATTGCTGAAAAGTAAGGGGTTCGTCGAAGTTGAGATTCCGTATTTACAGACAGTTTACGGAGGGGCTGAAGCAAAACCTTTTAAAACCCACCTTAATGCGCTTGATATTGACCTATTTTTGTCAATCTCTCCGGAGTTGCATCTGAAAAGATTGATTGTCGGGGGTTTTGAGAAAGTCTACAGCATCGCAAGAAATTTCAGAAATGAGGGAATAGACAGATGGCATAATCCTGAATTCACAATGATGGAAGTTTATCAAAGCTACGCAGATTACAATGACATGATGAATCTTTTTGAAGAGATATACGAAAATGCCTGCAAAAAAGTTTTAGGGACAACAAAAATAAACTACCAAGGAACAGAAATTGACTTCAAAAGGCCTTGGAAAAAAATCAAGTTTTACGATGCTATAAAGCAGTATGCTAAAATAGATGCGAAAAAAATGTCTGTTGAGCAACTGAAAAAATTCTGTAAGGAGAGAGGAGTTGAGCCGAAAGGCTATTCAAAAGGATTAATAGCTGCTGCGATTTTTGAAAAATTCTGCGAAGATAAATTGATACAGCCGACTTTTGTAATTGACCACCCAAAGGAAACAAGCCCATTGTGCAAGGTTCACAGAGAAGATTCCGAGCTTATTGAGAGGTTTGAACCATTTTGCATGGGCGCGGAAATTGGAAATGCGTATTCTGAATTAAACAATCCGAAAATTCAAGAAGAGCTTTTTGAAGAACAAGCGAAAAGAAGGATAGAAGGAGATGAAGAAGCGCATCCTTATGACAAAGATTTTGTGGAAGCATTAAGATACGGAATGCCTCCGACAGGCGGACTCGGACTCGGAATTGACAGAATGATTATGCTGATGACAGGCTCGGCTTCAATCCGGGATGTCATTCTCTTTCCTTTTATGAAGCCAGATGTTCAAGAAAAGAGACAAGGACTAAAATGAAAAAACGCCGATATACGCAGTAAGAGAAGAGGAACTATGAACGCCGCATTTTTTGATATATTCGGTTTCTTTGGATTTTTGGTATTGTTAGCGATTGGAATTAAGATGCTAAAATCAAGAAAAAAGCTGCCTGATTGGGCAGGCATTATTGTCGTAATAATCAGTTTGGCAGGATTGATTATTGATGCTTATAGTGCCATAACAAATTTTATTATGCCAAGATTCCCCTAATTTTAAATATTAAAAAATCTTATGCTTTACATCAAAAGATTAAACGCAAAAAGGAGGTAAAATGGCTGATTTGATTGTGAAAAGCAAGATAAAAGAAGTTGTTAAAGACTTAAATGTAGCTGGGGAGGTTCCAGAAGCTTTAAACAAAAAAGTAGAACAGCTTTTGAAAGAAGCTGCTGAAAGAGCAAAAGCGAATGGCAGAAGAACCTTGCAAGCAAGAGATTTGTAAGATTGAGTACGATTGAAAACGAGAAAATAAATTAGCTGGATGCAGGCAAAATTAAAAATAAAAATTGGTTTTCGCTTTATGTCAAACAAATCAAAAGGGAGCAATGCTGAACGAGAGCTTTTGAAAATATTTATTGAAAACGGATTCAAAGCAGCGAGAGTTGCCGGAAGCGGAGTTAATGACGAAAGCCCATGCGATTTAATTGCCGGAAAATTGAATGGAAAATATGCTATAGAGTGCAAAACTTGCAAAACCGACAAAAAATATATTGACAGAAAGCAGATTGAGGAGTTTATTGTTTTCAGCGAGATTTTCGGATTGATTCCCTTGATTGCGATAAGATTCAACAGGCAGGGATGGTTGTTTTTGAATCCTGCTGATTTAGAAGACACTGGAAAATACCTTGCAATAAGCTTGGAAGATGCTTTAAGCAAAGGAAAAAGGTTCGGGCAAGTGTTTTGTTAATTGGAGTTTACCTGGAATGCTTAGCTAGTTGAGAGTTATTTTACTGCTCTCATGATTTTCAGGATAAGAAGATGACAAATTGTTATAAAATGAAAGTGTTTTGAGCAGTTTTTGCCGGACTTCTTCACTTTTTAAAATATCTGTTAAGAGGGGGTCAAATTGGCCGGCTTCGTTATTGATTATTGTATCTAAGGCAGATTTTCCATCTAAGCGGTTTTGCCTATACACCCTAGAACTTGTCATAGCGTCAAATGCATCGGCGATTGCAATAACTCTTGAAAGGAAAGGTATTTCGTCTTCAATTAAGCCGTAGTATCCCCCAACCCCGCAATAGCGTTCATGATGATATAGAATAGATTGACTAACGGCCCCCCATATCTCGGACAGCCCATTTTCTAAAAGATAAAAGTCGTTTAGTATTTTAGTTGCAATTTCAACACTTTTCCGAGGATGTTCTCCAAAATGATGTATAATCTCTTCTTCGCTAAATCTTTGCGAGGACAATAAAGGCCATATCGGAAGATAAACTTTTCCTAAATCATGAAAAAAACCTGCTATATAGGAAGCTTCGCATAAAATATGTCTAGGGATACTGCAAAGTTCGGAATTATTTATTATGTTATCCAAATGCGGCAATTCTAAGAGAGTCTTAGAATAGAGTCCTACTTTTTCGCTATGCGAACCTAAATGCATTTCACTGAATTTATCAATAACAAAGAAAGTGTCGTTTACCTCTTTGAATACAGATGTTAAATGGCTTAAAGGAGATTTCATATTTTGCCCATGAGTCCTCTG
>Ga0209101_1003060_pt1 | contig 10434 bp, 6 predicted proteins | sample ConPoolayeCmetaG_FD_185481 | JGI IMG/M metagenome (GOLD analysis project Ga0209101, IMG submission 185481) | Hot spring microbial mat communities from California, USA to study Microbial Dark Matter (Phase II) - Cone Pool mat layer C metaG... ... | reverse complement strand
TTTGAAAGCTATAAATTGTGCTTATTTGTTTTCTTGCTGTAAAATATGCGTGTGTTGCCTGGTGGTGTAATGGTAGCACGCCGCGCTCTGGACGCGGAAATTGGGGTTCGAATCCCTGCCGGGCAGCCATTTAGTAAAGTTTTATAAGTATGTCAAAGAGCAAAGCAATTGTTGGCAAGAATGTGCAAAAGTGTAGCCTGCAAAAAGATATATCTCAAGACCGCCTCTCCAAACTGGCGGATATGGCTTTTCATACCATCGTTAAGATTGAATCGAGCGAAACCCAAAATCCGACAATAGACACAGTTAAAAAGATCGCGGATGAGCTTGGCGTTAGTATTGATGATTTAATGAAATAAAGTTTATGACTAAAGAACAAAAATTTTATAAAGCACTGCAGAATGTTTTTATCGGCGCCAAGATTGAGGGTGAAGGCGGTTTTATCAATTTGATGAGGATAAAATCAAATTACTACCGCAAAATTGAAGACATCCTCAAGAAAGATATTGAAACAGCACTGCAAAGCCATCCTAAATTCAGAGATGAACTTTTTGACAAGCTCTATTCTTTTTTTAGTCGCTACTTTACCGAAAGCGGCTCAATTTATTTTAATTCCACACCATTTCATAACAACTTTTACGAAAAAGTTTATACCGACGAAAAAGATGTCATTCTCTTTTGGAAAACACAGATGCTCTACTATGTCAAAACCGACCGGATTTTTAGAAGTTTGCCGGTTGAGTTTGACGGCTTCAAGTTTTACTTTGACGCTTCAAAAATTGAATCTAAAAAAGCCAACGAAAAACGCTCGCTGATTTTTGCGTTAAACAAAGTCCGCGAAGACGGTACAATTGTCTTTAGTGTTCAATACTCCGAAAGGAGCACAAAAACAAAACAAGATGAGATCTTGAAAGCAATAAAGAAAAAGGGCATAGCGATTACCGAAGAACAATTGGAACGGGCATTCAGAGTTTTTGAAAAACAAAGCGAGATTGATTTCTTTATCAACAAAAACGCCAAAGCCTTTTTACAAGAGCAATTTAAGCTTTGGAGTTATCAGTATTTTTGGGAAGGGGCTAAAGAGTGGAGTGCGGAGAGAATTAATCAACTACAAATCTTAAAAGATATTGCTTTCAAGATTATTGACTTTATCTCGCAGTTTGAGGATGAACTGGTGAAAATCTGGAACAAGCCGAAGTTTGTTAAAAATTCAAATTATGTAATTACGCTGGACAAAATCAATGACGAAAAACTTACTGAGAAAATTTTGAGGCACAAGAATATCAATGAACAAATCAAGGAATGGCAAGAGTTAGGAATAGTAGATGAACATTTTAAGATAGCAGACATTTTTGAAAAAGATTTAACTGGTAAGCATCCTGCTAAAAAGTACGAACATTTGCCGATAGATACCAAGTATTTTAAGGATTTAGAACTTGAGATTTTATCGTTGTTTGATGATTTAGATAATCAATTAGATGGTTGGCTGATAAAAAGCGAAAATTATCAGGCGTTAAATACAATATTGCCGAAATTCAAAGAAAAGGTGCAGACGATTTATATTGACCCGCCTTATAACACTGAAAACGATGAATTTATTTATAAAGACAAGTTTAAGCATTCGTCATGGCTTTCCCTGATTGAAAATAGATTAAAAACAGCAAAATTCTTGATGAGTAAAGATGGTGTTATTTTTGTAAGCATTGACGATCACGAACAAAGCAAACTTACATCTCTGCTTATGGAAATTTTTGGGGAAGAAAATTTTATCAATCAAATTATATGGCAAAAGAAATATTCTCCCCAAAATGACGCTAAATGGCTTTCAGATAATCATGATTTTATTACATGTTTTGCAAAAAATAAAGAAACATGGAGACCTACTCTTTTAGAAAGGACAGAAGAACAAGACGAAAGATATTCAAATCCTGACGATGACCCACGAGGACCATGGAAATCCAGTGGACTTGATGTAAAAACATACTCGGCGGAATATGATTACCCGATAAAAACTCCTTCGGGGAGAGTTGTAAATCCTCCCAAAGGAAGATGTTGGCGATGTAGCAAAGAAAGATTTGAAGAATTAGTTAAAGATAATAGGGTTTGGTTCGGACCAAATGGAAACAGTGTTCCTTCCGTTAAAAGGTTTTTAAGTGAAGTTAAACAAGGCATTACTCCTCTAACTATTTGGACGTATCAAGAAGTTGGGCATAATCAAGAGGCTACTCAAGAGTTAAAAAACATTGGGTTTGTTTATTCCTCCCCAAAACCTGTGCGTTTAATAAAGCGTGTAATTCAAATTGGCTCTAAAAAAGATTCAATAATTTTAGATTTCTTTGCGGGTTCTGGTACCACTGCGCAAGCCATTATAAAACTAAACAAGGAAGATGGTGGAAATAGAAAATTCATACTTGTCGAGATAGGAGAATATTTTGACGCTATTACACTACCAAGATTAAAAAAGGTAATTTACTCTCTTAAGTGGAAAGAAAGCAAGGCTCAGGAATCTGATGGAAGTGGCGGCTTTTTCAAATACTACGAACTTGAGCAATACGAGGAAGCACTGGCGAATTGCAAATATGAAGATGGAGATTTGTTTAATGCTCCGGGCAGGTCTCCATATCAGGAATATGTTTTCTTAAAAGACGAAAAAATGCTCTCGGCTTTGGAAATTGATTATAAAAATAATAAAGTCAAGGTAGATTTATCAAAACTCTACCCAAACATAGACATTGCCGAAACATTATCAAACTTAACAGGTAAATGGATAAAGAAAATAAGTGTTGACGAAGTAGAGTTTGAAGACGGGACAACAATAAACACCAAAGATTTGGATTATAAGCTGATAAAGCCCCTAATTTGGTGGGAGTAGAAATATGAAAGTAAAGAAAGTAAAAAATATTAGTAATTTTGGTCAGTTTAGTAATTTTAAGTGGCCTGATAATTTGAATGAATTTAATAAATATAATTTCTTTTACGGTTGGAACTATTCAGGAAAAACAACCCTTTCAAGAGTGTTTAGGTGTTTTGAATTAAAGCAATTACACAAAGATTACACAAATGCAAGTTTTGAATTAGAAACAGATGAAGGTGAGAAAACAAAAAACGATTTTAATTTAGATTATCCAATTCGTGTTTTTAATGAAGATTTTATTGTAGATAATTTTGATTGGAATAATGAGGATGCAGATATTGAACCTTTATTAATTTTAGGAAAAGAATCAATAGAACTGGAAAAAAAATTACAACAAAAGCAAAAAGAAAAAGATGATAAGGAAAAGCAGAAAAGCGATATAGAAAAAGAAAAAAGTCAAAAAGAAAATGATATTCAACAAAATCTTCAAAACAAAGCATCAGAGATAAGAAATATCTTATCAATTACTAATCCAAGAGATTTTGACAGAAACAATTTAGAACAAGCGATGGAAGATATTAAAAATAATTATTCAAAAAAAATTTTATCAGATGATGAATTAAAAAAACTGGTTTATCTTATTCATAGTCAAAAATTAGAATCAATCGCCTTTACAACAATAGAACTTAAACTTTCTCGGTTTATAAATGATGTAAATGAAATACTTACGAGAACAGTTTCGGCTCAGAAAATTATAGAAAAACTAAAACAAAATCCTAAATTAAGTCAATGGGTCAAGGAAGGTATTGAACTACACAAAGGAGAAACGGCCTGTCAATTTTGCGGGAATATATTAACGACTGAACGCATTGAAGAGTTAAATAAGCATTTTTCAACGGAGTTTAATTCTTTTATTGAAGGAATTAAGCAAAAAGAAGAAGAATTAAATGAACACATTAATTTGATAGATAAATACTCATTGCCAGATAAGGCAAGGTTTTATAAAGAATTTCAAGATGATTATGAGAAATTAGTTACGAATTTTAAATTAAAAAAAGAAAATTATATAAATACTATTCAAGGATTGTTGAGAGAATTAGCGCGAAAGAAAGAAAAGCCATTTGAATTATTAAATATTGACCAATCAATTAATAACAACATAGAAGTTGAAATCTTCAGTTTATTTAAACAAATTGAAGACTTGGTTAAAAAGCATAATGCTAAAGGAAATTCATTAAACAATCAAAAAAATGAAGCGAAGGAAAAAATTAAGCATCATTACTGCGCAAAATCTATTCAGGAAGAAAAATATTTTGAAAAAAAACAAGAAATTGAAAAATTAGGTAAAGTAATTAGTGAATTAAAAAATCAGATTAGTCAGCTTCAAGATGAAATTGCTAAAATAGAGGAAAATATTGAAGCATCAGCCATTGGTGCTCAAAGGTTGAATACGTATTTAAGAAAGTTTTTCAGCAACGATAATTTAAGAGTGAAGAAGACCCAAAATGGAAAGTATAAACTTTATAGAAATAACCAAATTGCTAAAAATTTAAGCACAGGTGAAAGAAACATAATTTCTCTTGTCTATTTTTATACAAAACTTGAAGAATCAAATTTTGATTTCGGCAGTGCAGTAATTTTTATTGATGACCCTGTGTCTAGTTTAGATGCAAATCATATACATGCTGTTTATGCTTTTCTTAATGAAAAAATTAAAAATGCAAATCAAGTATTTATTACAACTCATAATTTTGACTTTTTTAATTTGTTAAAAGACATATATAGATATGGCTTACAAAATCAAGATGGTAATTTCTATCTAGTCAAAGCGATAACAAATGAGCAAAACCGTTGTTCAACTATAGAACAACTCCCGGACATTCTTTTTAAATTCAAGAGTGAATATAATTATCTATTTTATATATTAAAGAAATTCGATGACACTAACGACAAAAATAGTTTTGATCAACTTTATTTACTTCCCAATATTCTTAGAAGATTTTTTGAAATGTATTTATTTATGCGTTATCCAGATGGTAAAAAATTCAAAGATAAAATCGAAACATTTTTTAAAAATAATACAAGTAATAAAAAGATAAAGGCACTTAAAATTATGGATGAATATTCTCATGAGGAAAATATAGAGCACTCTCTGCGTTTTCCAGATATAAGCGAACTTATAAGTACCTTAAGATTTATTTTAAAGGCTATAGAAGAACAAGACCAAGCACACTATGACGCTTTAAAAAGTTCAATTTCGTGATGAATGATAAATTGATAAAACTATTGATTATGTACGCATATTTAATTTATGAAGCAAAACGAATTTAAAAAAGGTGAAATAATTATTTATAAATCTCCAAAAAACGAGATTGAAGTTGAAGCGCGTTTTGAGGGTGAAACTGTTTGGTTAAAACAAGAAGAAATTGCTCGTTTATATGGCAAAGATCGATCAGTTATTACCAAACATATAAATAAAATTTTTGCCGATAAAGAGGTTGATAAAAAAAGCAATGTGCATTTTTTGCACATTGCTCATTCTGACAAACCGGTCGCTTTTTATAATTTAGATGTTATTTTAGCCGTTGGTTACAGAACAAATTCTGCTCGGGCAATTCATTTTAGAAGGTGGGCTACCAATGTTTTGAAAAATTACTTAATTAAAGGATATGCCGTAAATGAGAAACGGCTTTTGCAAGCGCGCAATCAGTTGCAAGAACTGCAAGGCGCCATTTCTTTTTTGCGAGAAAAAGCTCAATACGAACTTTTATCTGGACAGGAGAAAGAAATTTTAAATTTATTGGCTCATTATGCGAAGACACTCACTTTGCTTGAGCAATATGATAAAGAAAAACTATCTTTGATTGGAAAAGGCAAGAGTAAATTTATTTTGAAGTATGAAGAAGCAATGAAAGTCATTCAAGAGATAAAAAAAGAACTGATTGCAAAAGGTGAAGCCAGCGATTTATTTGGACAAGAAAATAGCGATAAGTTTAAAAGTATTTTAGGCAGTATCTATCAAACCTTTGGGAAGAAAGAATTATATCCTTCATTGGAAGAAAAAGCCGCTCATCTTTTGTATCTTGTCATCAAGGATCACCCTTTTGTGGACGGCAATAAAAGAATTGCCTCTTTTTTGTTTGTATATTTTTTGGATAAAAATGATTTTCTTTATCGCAAAACCGGAGAGAAAAAAATCAATGACAATGCTTTGACTGCTTTAGCTCTTTTGATAGCCGTGAGCGACCCGAAAGAAAAAGATAAACTAATTAGAATTCTTACTAATCTGTTAGCAGTATGAAATTATATTTACAAGATATAGTAGGGGATATTTCTTTTGAAAACTTGCCTGCAAAATGGCAGGGATTTGATTTTGTGCCATTTTCAAAAGATAAAACTCTTTTTGATTTTCAACAGAATGCTTTAAAAAACGCTCTTAAAGGTTTGTGGCTTTATTTCAAAGATAAAAATGCCGATAAAGAAACTTTCTTTAATCACTACAAATTAAATGGACTTGAAGAGAATTTTGACCATAACTTAAACCGCGAAAGAAAAGTGGCAAAATATTTTCTAGAATATCCGGAAGATTATCCGGTAGTTGATAATAAAATATCTTTTGCTTATTTTATCAATCGGATGAGTTTTTGGATGGCGACTGGTTCTGGAAAAACGCTCATTATCGTTAAACTGATTGAGCTTTTAGGCAAACTCATTGCCGAAAAAGAATTGCCAGCGCGGGATATTCTCTTTTTGGCGCACCGCGACGACCTTTTGGACCAGTTCAAAAATCATGTTGATGAATTTAACAGTTTTAATTTTGATACGAAAATAAATCTCAAAAATTTGAGAGATTACGAAAGTGTCAAGCGCGAAAACATCCTGCCGTTTGCTAAAAACGAGATTACCGTTTTTTATTATAAATCTGATTTATTTACTGATAAATCTAAAGAAAAACAAATTAATTTTAAAAACTACGATAATAACGGTCAATGGTACATTTTGCTTGATGAAGCACATAAAGGAGGGAATCAGGATAAATTAGCCGATTCAATTAGACAAATAATATTTTCCATTCTTTCAAGGAACGGTTTTTTGTTTAATTTTTCAGCTACCTTTACCGATCCGAGGGATTTTGCGACCTGCGCTTTTAACTTCAATCTTTCAAAGTTTGTAGAAGAGGGATACGGCAAGCATATTTATGTATCTTCTGTCGAAATTGGCGCCTTTCGTGGGAGTGGCGATTTTTCACCTATTGAAAAACAGAAAATCGTTTTGAAAACACTTTTACTTTTGACTTACATCAATAAGTATTTTGAACAAATAAGGAATATTGGAAATTCGCTATACCACCGTCCACTTCTTTTGACACTAGTTAATTCCGTAAATGTTGAAGATTCTGATTTAGAGTTGTTTTTTAGAGAATTGGAGAAGGTTGCGAGGAACGAAATGAGGGCAGATTTGCTTGATAAAGCAAAACAGGAGCTTATTCAAGAGTTTAGCAATAATCCAAAATTTGAGTTTGAAGAACTGGAGTGCATTGTCAATGCCGATTTGATTTCAAAATTAGACTATAAAGATGTTTTGAAATATGTTTTGAACGCTAAAACTCCGGGCAAGATTGAAGTTTTGAAAATTCCCGGAAATAAAAATGAGTTAATATTCAGGTTAATGACCGCTGAAAAGCCATTTGCGCTAATCAAGATTGGCGATATTTCTGGCTGGCTGAAAGACAAGCTTGAAGGATATGAAATAAACGAAAGTTTTGAAAATGAAAGTTATTTTAGGCGAATCAATCGTGATGATTCCGATATAAATGTTTTAATGGGTTCGCGATCTTTTTACGAGGGTTGGGATTCTAACAGGCCAAATCTGCTTTTGTTTGTCAATATCGGAGTTGGAAGTGACGCTAAAAAATTTGTTCTTCAATCGGTAGGTAGGGGTGTAAGAATAGAGCCAATAAAGAATAAAAGAAAGCGACTGCAGAATTTGCTAAATGCAAAAGAAGTAAAAGAGCAGTTATTTGAAAACATTAAAAATCTGATTTTACCGATTGAGAGTTTGTTTATTTTTGGCACTAACGCAGAAAATCTAAAAGAAATAATTGCAACACTGAAAGCAGAAAAACAAGATAAAAACTTGTGCGAAGCATTTATTTTGAATCCCGAAGCGCAAAAACATCTTCTTTTAGTACCAGTTTACAAAACGGTCGAGAGAATTTTTGCCGAGGAAAAAAACCCGCAAAAATATTCTGTAAGCCGCGAAGATTTTAATATAACATCGCAATTTTATGAATTTGTGGGCGATAAAGTTGCCGTTGCTAAATATGATTGTGAAGTGAATGTTTTGAAAAAGATAAAAGAAAGTTTTGTGGAAAAAGAACGATATTATGATTTTGGCGAAAGGAATTCGCTCTTTGAGCCGGAGTTAATTCTAGGCCGGATTTTTGATTACCTCGGAGTTAAAAGCAGGGAGTTTGAGAAGTTTAAGGAGTTAGAAAATGAAATCGTACATTTTAAGCATGTTAAATTTAGTGATGGTGAAAAATACGAAGAATTAAAAAGAAAAATAGAAGAAGTTAGACATTATCCCGAAAGACAAAAAGAGCTAGATAGGCAGTACGGCAAAATCCCCAGACATGAATTTGAAAGACAGATGACTTTATTTGAGCAAGCTGGAAATTTTGAAATGAAAAATCAAAAAATACGTATCAAGTATTTAGCTAACCACTACTATCTTCCGCTGATAGTTTCAGAAACCGAAAAAATTGACTACATTAATCACATTATCAATGTTGACAGCGAAGTAAATTTTATTAAGCAACTAGAGGAATATCTTGCCAAGCCGGATAATGTATTTACGCAATTTGATTGGTGGATGTTTTCAAAACTTGACCAAACACTGGACGAGGTTTTGATTCCTTATTACAGTCCGAAGGAAAATAATATCGTCAATTTCAAACCTGATTTCATTTTTTGGGCGCAAAAAGGAAAACGCTATTTAATTCTGTTCGTTGACCCGAAAGGAACCGAACACGCAGACGGATACAGAAAAATTGACGGCTATTCAAGGATATTTGAAATTGGCGAACAAAATCAAAGCAGAGATTTTTCATACAACGAATTTACGATAAACACAAAATTATTGCTGAAACCGAGGCGAGGCATTGCAGAGGTATTAGAAAATTACAAACGATACTGGTTTGACAGTTTTGATGATTTTGCGAACAAAGTCAGTTAGTTTTTTGCGGTGCTCCAGCTTCGTTAGCAAGAATTCGGCAGCGGAAAAGCGAAGGCGGGCAAAAATACCTCCAACCCCTTTCCTTTTTGCCGGCCGAGCGGTTTTTTTAGAAATCAGTGTTGGGATTTTCCTCGAAAAAAGTTCGGATTTTGTTCAGAACAGACAGTCCAGATTCCGGTGAGGTTAACGTGATCTCTAGAAAAGCCCATGTTTCCCTTCAAATTCAATTTTATAATTTAGGTTTTTAGTTTCTTCTATATCACTAATCCCAAATTCTTCACAAGCTTCTCTTCTAGCTACATCTCCTAAACTTTCACTGGACTCAATATCTCCAAAAGCAATTGTCCATTCATCCTCTCTTGATTATAACCTAGTTGAAGTCGACAATACAGAAATGACTAAATCAAATTTAGCTGAACCATCCCAAAGCGCATATAAAAAAGTAAAAGAGCTATAGAAACACGATCGCTATTTGGGTGCTTTTGTCTTTAGCTCAGTGGTGCGAGGAGAGCAGGACAAAAACAGTGATTTTGATGTAATTGTGGCAGTTGATAAGGATAATGACTGCAAAGAGATTAACCATCCAATTATAAAAGGATTGAAGCTTGATATTTCCTTTCGGTCCTTAAAGCAAATTGAATAAATGGATGAAGCGGTTATCAAAAAAGGTGAAAGAATGCCAATGCTTGCCGAATCAATTATTGTGTTTGATAAAACTGGGAAGTTAACTGAATTAAAAGATAAATTCAAGAAAGTAAAACCAAGAAAAGAAACTCAAGCCGATTTTCAGCAGATTCACTTCATGCTTTATCACTCAGATAACAAAGCAAAAACAAACTTGGAGAGCGATAATGCTACGGCACTTTTAGCCTCATCTATAAACATAAATGACATTCTGAAATATTATTATCATATAAATGGAAAATAGTAGCTAAGCAATAAAAGGCTGCTTCCGGATTTAAGGCAATGGGATCCTAAGATGGCGGAACTAATTGAGCAGTTTGTTTCAACTTCAAAAGTTGATAAAAAATATGAACTCTGGAGCCAGATACTTGATTATGTAGTCAAGCCAATCGGTGGAAGAAAAGAAATATCGGATATTAATTGTAACTGTGAGGTTTGCAAAAAAGACTTAGCGCTTCTTACTTCTTAACCTTTCTGTTAAAATAGCCTCATCTATGGAAAATAAAATCAAGATCAGATTGAGATTGGTAATAATAAATGAAGACAAACTTCTTGCTTATTACGATTCAGTTGATGATTATTACTTTTACATTGGTGGAAAGCTTGAATTTGGTGAGACTGTCGAGGATGGGTGGAAACGAGAGATTAAGGACGAATTG
>Ga0209101_1003059_pt1 | contig 10435 bp, 8 predicted proteins | sample ConPoolayeCmetaG_FD_185481 | JGI IMG/M metagenome (GOLD analysis project Ga0209101, IMG submission 185481) | Hot spring microbial mat communities from California, USA to study Microbial Dark Matter (Phase II) - Cone Pool mat layer C metaG... ... | reverse complement strand
CCCAGCCGCGCCAGCGTCTCCGGCGTGGGGATGCCGTTAGCATCCCAGCCCCGCTTTTCATAATAATAGTCGAGCATCTTCTGAGCCGCCTCCGGCGGCGTGAATTGGCCATCCGTGACGCCGCCGACGGCCGGCTCCTCCACAAAGCGGGGCGGGGGCGCATCCCAGGCCCGCCCAAAGCCCTCTACATCGCGCACCCAGATCAGGCGCGTCAGGTTCCAGATCCGCTCCGAGATGTGCAGCAGCTCCTGCCACGAGTATTCGACGCCGGTCAGGGCGCTCAGAGCCGGGGCATAGTGTTCCAGCGGCATGCCCAACTCAACCCACTGCAGGCGGCAGCAGCCCAGGCAATCCAGCAGGGGGCGGATGTGCTGCAACTCGACCACCCTGGCAGCCTTTTCGGGCACCACCCTGTCACGGCCCACGGCCAGGTCGTAGGTGATGGCCCAGGCGCGGTTGTGGTGTGCGCCCACGTCGGCGGTCATGTAAGCCAACAGCATCGAGGTGGCGCTGTGGGTGGCGTAGGCGCTCTGCTCCATCCCCTTGACGTGGATGGCCCATTTCTCGCTGCCCTGTCCCACCTCCGCCGCGGCTCGCCTGACCCCTTCGGCCAGGAGGTTGCCCAGCCAGCCCTCGCGGCGGGCGATGCGCTCGATGAGGGTAAAGACGGCCTCGGCGTTGCCGAAGCGCAGCTCCAGCCCGCCGGTCTGCTCCCTGCTCAGAATCCCCTTCTCGTAGCACTCCATCGCCCAGGCGATACAGCCGCCGGTCGAGATCGAATCCAGCCCCAACTCGTCGCATAACTGGTTGGCCCTGGCAATGTCCTCGATGTCGCCCAGCCCCACGTCGGAGCCGAGCATACCGTTGGTCTCGTACTCGGGCCCTTCGACGTAGATGTTGTACTTTTTCGAGTAGGAGTATTTGCCGCACGGGCACGGGCAGCCGAAGCAGCCCTTGTCGGTGAGGACGATCTTTTCCCGAAAGACCGGGGCATAGATGTTGGGCCCCTGTTCGAACGAGCCGGATTGAAAGTTGCGGGTGGGCAGCGCGCCGTTTTCGTCGCACCAGGAGGTGATCATCATCGTGCCGTAGCGCGTCCACTCCTCCAGCAACTCGGCCTCTTTGCAGGCGCGGTAGGCCGCTTTGGCCGTGCGGAGGAAGCGGTCCACATCGGCGATGGGGATGCCCTTGCTGCCGCGCACGGCGATGGCCTTGACCTTCTTCGCGCCCATCACCGTGCCGACGCCGCCGCGCCCGGCCTGTCGCCCATAGTCGTGGTTGATGCAGGCGTACCTGACCAGGTTCTCGCCGGCCGGGCCGATGGTGGCGATCTGGAACTCTTCGCCCAGTTCTTCCTTCAGCCGCTTTTCCAGTGCGAACGAGCCCATGCCCCACCAGGCGCTCGCATCGCGCAGTTCCACCCTGTCATCGTCCACGAACAGGTAGACCGGTTTGGGGCTGACCCCTTCGAGGATGATCGAATCATAGCCGGCGTAGCGGATCTCGGCGGTGAGCATGCCGCCGACGCTGGCGCTGGCATAGCCGCCGGTGAGCGGCGACCTGGTGGTCCAGTCCATCTTGCCCGCGCCGGGGAACAGTGTGCCCGACAGCGGCCCCGGCGAGGCAAAGAGTTTGTTCTCCGGCCCCAGTGGGTCGGCGCCTTTGGGCACCTCGGTCCACAACAGGTAGGCGCCCAACCCCCGGCCGCCCAGGAAGTCACGCACCACCTTCTCCGGCGTCGGTTCGGTGGTGATCGCGCCGGTGCTCAGGTTCACGCGCAGGATATGTCCAGCATAGCCGTACATCATTGTCTACCTCCTCGATTATTCGGCGATCCACAGCGCGGAGGTGCCGCACACGTCCACGCACTCGCCGCACAGGTCGCACTCCCAGACGTGTTCGACGTCGGGGCGGGTAAAGACAACGCCTTCGGGGCAGGCGTCCACGCAGGCCAGACACAGGGTGCACTCGTCCGGTTCGACGTAGTAGGCACCCCTGTCGTTCTGGTGGATGGCCTCCACCGGGCAGACCGCCGCGCACTCCCCGCACTGGGTGCAGACCTTGACCTCGAAGGTACCCGGCGCGGGAAAGTGGGGCACGATGGCCAGGGCCGCCTTCTTGGGGTTGTTCTCGCCGAACAGGTGCAGCGAACAGGCCACCAGGCAGGCCCGACAGCCGGAACATTTGGCGTTATCGGCATAGAGTCTCATCGGCATCCTCCATATGATGGTTTCATCTATTGTATCCTCTATCTTCCTTCCAGAGACCTTCTCCTGTTTTCAGTACCTGACCCTCTCGTTCTTCAAAGTCGGGACGCTCCAGATCCTCCACCGCGCCGCCGACGGCGGGGAGCACCTCCACGTCCTGCGAGATCGTCTTGAGGATTTGACGCAGGTTTTGCAGGGCTAGCATTTCCGACGAACCTCCTGTGACAGAGACGGGGGTTGTTTTCGTCGGTTTCCCAGCGGGCAGGATTGTTCAGGATATAACAAGTCCCCATTCCCTCTCGTCGCGGATGATGTGTTCGTAATAATTACGTTGCCATATGGGGACACCGGGGGCGTCACGCAGGGCGTTGATGCGTTTGGTGACGGCGGATTTGAACCCGGCCAGGAATGATGCCAACGAACGTCGCGCAGGGCCATGTGGAATCGGTGTGGTGGCCAACGTAGGGGCGACCGGCCGGTCGCCCCTACCGCCGTCCTGGTCGCCCCTACCGCCATCCCGGTCGCCCCTACACGGGGCTTCGGATTCCATGGACATTCCCCTGTCCAACGGATACACCCCATCAAATTCTCACCCACGTTCCGGCCAATCGAGCATCATCACCCGCACGCGCGCCCCGGCAGGCAGATGGTCCACCTCCTCCGGGATGATCGCCAGCCCCTGTGCCCGCACCATCGAGAGCAGGATGCCCGATCCCTGGTCGCCGGTCAGCCGCGCCTGGTAGACGCCCTCCCGCTCCTCCAGGCTCACGCGCAGATAGTGACGGCGGTCATCCTTGCTTCTGATCCCATCCAGCAGCACCGCCTCCACCGTCGGCTTTTCCAGGCGGGTCTTGCCCAGCATCTTGAGGATGGCCGGGCGGGCAAACAGTTCAAAGGCCACCATCGCCGACACCGGGTTGCCCGGCAGGCCCAGCAAGGGGACGCCCCGCAGATGGCCAAAAGCCAGCGGCTTGCCCGGCTTCATCCGCACCCGCCAGAAGGCCATCTCCCCCTCGGCGGCCAGCACCTGCTTCACCACGTCGAAATCGCCCACCGAGACGCCGCCAGAGGTGAGGAACAGGTCAGCCCCCTGCTCCAGCCCGGCGCGGATTTTGGCCGTCAGGTCGGCCACGTCGTCGCGGGCGATGCCCAGCAACAGGGGCACGCCGCCGTAGCGCAGCACCTGGGCAGCGTTGGAGTAGGAGTTGGCGTTGCGGATCTTGCCCGGCTGCCAGGGGGCATCGATCTCGATCACCTCATCGCCGGTGGCCAGGATAGCCACCCGCGGCCGGCGGTGGACCCACACCTCCTTGTGGCCGAGGGCGGCCAGCATCCCCACCTCTTGAGGGCGGACCTCGCTGCCCCGTGGCAGGATGAGCGCGCCCCGCTGCACATCCTCGCCGGCCTGGCGGACATTCCTGCCCACCGGCACCCCCTTGAAGATGTGAACCCACTCCCCCTCCCGCGCCGTATCCTCGAACTGGACCACGGCATCGGCGCCGGGCGGGAGGGGGGCACCGGTCATGATGCGGATGGCCGTGCCGGGCCGCACCGCCACGTCGGTGGTGTAGCCGGCGGCCAGGTCGTAAATGACGCGCAGGCGCGCCGGCCGGTCGGGACCGGCTCCGTCCGTGTCGGCAGCGCGCACAGCATAGCCGTCCATCGCCGTGTTGGTCAGGGGTGGAATATCCATGTCGGCCAGGAGATCCTCGGTCAGCACCCGCCCCAGAGCTTCCAGCACCGGCACACGCTCCGGCTCCAGCGGCTGGAAGGCGGCCAGCACCCTTTCCAGAGCTTCCTCCACACCCAACATGGGATACAACTCGCTCATCTCCTCATCTCCCCGCCACTTCCAGACAGTATCGCAGCATGGACCCGGCGCCATTGTGCAACTTTTTTCCCAGAGGCCTTGGGAGCCCTCTGGCCATTACACCGGCCTGTCCCTCCCCCCTGCCGCTGCGCGGTGCGGGGATGGGGAGGAAACCTTGCCAGTCTGAAAAGCTCACCACAAAGGCACAAAGAACACGAAGGGAATGAAAAAAAGAAGCATGGTGCCCTGGTGTCCTTTGTGTCTTGGTGGTTTTCAGACAAGCTCTCACAACCTAACGTTGCACATGGCATCGGACATATCATACAAGAGAACGAGGCGATTGGCAAGCGGACCGGCGGCTGCGACGCAGCCCTTGCGAAACAACCTCGCCCCAGGAAACCGTTTGCATCTGCCGGCCGGCTCACACCACCTCCCAGCGGTCGCATCGCCCGCCCCAGCGGGCCACGATCCGCCCATCCATCCGGATCTGAGCGATCTCGCACAGGTTGGGACAGGCGTGGCACTCAAAAGAGGTGGCCTGGACCTCCGCCTGGGCCACGTCAAAGCCCTTGAAACGACCCGGCCGGCCGTCGCTCCACTCCAGCGCCAGCAAGGCTGCCCCCAGCGCCCCCATCACCTCGTGGTGCGGCAGCACGATCACCTCCGTCCCTAACGCCTCGCGGAAGGCCCGCACCACCCCGGCATTGGCCGCCACCCCGCCCTGAAACACCACCGGCGGCTCCAGGGTCTTGCCCAGCGCCAGGTTGTTCAGATAGTTGCGCACCAGCGCCTGGCAGAGGCCGTAGATGATGTCATCCACCGGATGGCCCATCTGCTGCTTGTGCACCATGTCCGACTCGGCAAAGACGGTGCAGCGCCCGGCGATGCGCACCGGATGGTCGGAGCGCAGCGCCCGCTGCCCCAGCTCCTCGATGGTGATGCCCAGCCGATGGGCCTGCTGCTCCAGGAACGAGCCGGTGCCGGCCGCACAGACACTGTTCATGGCAAAGTCCACCACGACGCCATCCCGGATCAGGATCAGCTTGGAATCCTGCCCGCCGATGTCCATCACCGTGCGCACATCGGGGACAAAGTGCAGGGCGGCCACGGCATGGGCGGTGATCTCGTTCTTGACCACGTCCGCCCCGACAATCGCCCCCGCCAGTTGACGGCCGCTGCCGGTGGTTCCTACCCCCAGGACACGAGCTTCGGAGGGCAGCCGCTCCGCCATCTGCATCAGCCCGTGGCGGATCGCCTGGATCGGCTGTCCGCCGGTGCGCAGGTAGAGGGAAGCAGCCAGCCCGCCCTGCCGATCTACCGCTGCAAACTTGGTCGTCACCGAACCCACATCAATGCCCAAAAAGAGCTCGCTCATCTCGCCCCTCTCCAGTGCAGCATATCCACAAACGCCTCCAGCCGCGTGACCAGGCCGGCCTCGCCGCTGTGCTCGTCCAGCACGAGCGTCATCAAGGGTACGCCGCTCTCCCGGCTCAGCCGCTGGATCTCATCCAGCAGGATTGCATCCGGCCCGCAGCCGAACGCCACCACCGCGATCAGCCCTTTCACCCCCCGCTCCAGCGCCAGCCGCGCCGCGCCGACCAGTTCGTACTCAAAGGCCCAGTAGTCGTCCGCCGGTTGTGGGCCCAGCCGCTCCGGCGTCAGCGCCTTCACCCCCAGGCGGGCCAGGCGGACCAGCAGGTGATGGTTGATGAACGGGTCGTACAGATTGTACGGGTGGCCAACGACGGCGACCGGCAGGCCATCGGCAGGCGCAGGGGACAGCTCGCCGGTCGGGCGGTCGAAGCCGGCGGGCGTCAGGCGGCCCTCCATCATCGCCTGGCGGGTGGCACGATAGGCGTCCCAGGCTGCCAGAACCGCATCGCGCAGCGTCAGGGGATTGCGGCTGAACGGCGCCCCCGCCTCCAACAGCAGCGACATCAGGGCGCGGGCCTCCTGGCTCAGGTCAATGTCCGGCGCGATCAGCGGCGGCAAGTCGGGCATGGTCGCCCGCAGCAGGTCGGGCAGGCCGATCAGCCGGGCGCAGTTGCTCGAACCGGGGGCCAGGCGCCGAATCGAGGGCACCAACAACTGGTCCACCCGCCCGACCAGGGCGCGGACATGGCCGTAAAACAGCTTCATCGGCAGGCAGGTCTCGGTGACGGCATAGCGCAACCCGGCTTCCAGCATGACGCGGTTCGTCGGCGGCGAGACGACGAGTTCGAGCCCCAGCCGGTCAAAGAAGGCAGCCCAGGTCGGATGGAAGCGATAGAAGGAGAGGGCACGGGGGACACCGATGCGCATCGCTCACCCCCTTCGCCGGCGGACCGCCCACAACATGTCCACGAACGCCTCCAGGCGGGTAACCACGCCCGCCGGGCCGGTCTGTTCGTCGAAGGAGAGGTTGAGCACCGGCACGCCGCGCTCGCGTTGCAGGGCGACCAGCGCGCTCTGCGCCACCGTCTCCGGCGTGCAGTTGAACGGCGCCATGTGGATCAGACCGTCCACCTCCCCTTCGGCCATCAGCGCCGCCTCCCCGATGGTGGCGCGGGCAAAGCCCCCCACATCCCGCTTTAAGTAACGGCTCCCGGCCCGCCGCGCCCGCCCGCCACGGTCCCGCCGCAGGCGCGAAGGCAGCGGCAGGTTGATGCGGCCCGTGTAGTGAAACCAGCGATAGACCTCCACCCCCATCCGTCCCAATCGCACCTCCAGGTTGTGGTTGAGGAAGGGGGTGAGGATCGTGTAGGCGTCGCCGACCAGGCCCACGCGCAACACCGGTCGGTCGGGGTCCGGTTCGACCGCCTGCACCAGCTCCACGATCTCGTCACGCTGCTCGTCCAACTCCCGCCGGTTGCGCAGCGCAGCGACGCGCTCCAGCGCGGCGGCATAGGCCCGGTCCACCGCGCCCCGCTCCTGCTCCCGCGCCCGCGCCACCAGCGTCGTCGTCTCCAGCTCGTCGGTCAGGTTCAGCAGACCCAGCAGGAAACGGACCGGCTCAACCAGTTCGTAGGCGGGGCGACCGTCAGCGAAGGCGCGGGTCAAACGGAACAGGTCCCGAGGGACATGGTAGAGGTCCAGGGTGTGCGTGCGCACGGCAAAGCCCCATTCCCACAGACGACGGGCCTGCTGGGCAACAGAATAGCCCAGGCGACAGGTGCCAGGGCCGCCCAACATCACGATGTCGGTTGCCCCCTGTTCCGCTGCCTCGACATAGTTGCCAAAGAGCAGCTTGCAGGGGATGCAGACCATCTCCGGCGAGCCTTGCACGCCGATGTCGAGGGTACGGCGGGAGGTCGGCGGCGGGGTGACCGTCTCGACTCCCAACGCGCGCAGATACGATTCCGCCGCCAGGCTGATGAGGCCCAGCGGCGGGAAGGCCACCCGTCTGTTCATTTCCTACCCTGCCCGTTCACGGATGTAGGGCAACTGCTCGCAGTTGCCCTACTTGGGGAGAAGGATCGGAGGCGGGGTCATGATCAGGGTAGGGGTAGGGACAGGCGCAGGTTCGATCTCCACCTCGATCGTCTCAGGGATGACGCTCAACACAGTAATCCCCTCCGGCACCACCACTTCGGGCCTGACGCGATAGACACCCAGGGCATAGCCGTACAGGTTCACGACGATCTGGAGGGTGTGCGGCTTCAATTCGGCCAGCCGGGGGTCGGGTCCCTCCAGAATGACCTCCACCACCGGGGGCGAGGGGGTGGCCAGCCACCCGGAACGAAGCCCCTGGATCTCGACCGTTCCGGTCATGGTCCGGCTGCTCTGAATGGGCAAGATTTCGACAAACACCGTGACCAGATTGCTGCCGACGGCCGTAATGCCGGTCGGCAGGGTCAGCGCCGTGCGCAGGGACAGATTCGCGGTCGCGTCCGTGATCGAAATGGGCAATGTTTCGACAAAGCCGGGCAGTTTGTCCAGAAGAGAGGGGGGCCCTTGCAGGGTCACGGTGGAGGGATCGATCAGCACAATCCCCTGCCGGTAGCCTGTGGCCGGTTTGCCCCGCAGGTCGGGGATTACCTCCACATCGGGCTTGTAGCCCACCCGGCGGCGTACGTTCACCCGCACCTCCACCTGTTTGGGCGTGAGTTGCAGGCCGGCGACCGCCCTGCCGTTGGCATCCAGGGGGGTCAGGGCCACCCGTTCGCTGACATTCTGCCTGGCCCCTTCAATGTCAATAAAGCCGGTCACCGAGACCACCGAGGCCAGATAGGGTTCCGGCCCAAGGAGGGACACCTGGTCAGGGAGGATCTGCGGCGGGGAAGCCTGGTAGCCGATAGCCACCTGACCGCGGACCTGAATCTGGACCGGCATGGTGATCGTGCGTTCCAACTCCAGGTGGATGATCTGCCTGTCAGGGTTGATCGCCTCGATGCGGATCGCTTCCTGGGTGGTGGTGACCTGAACCGTCACCGGCGTCGGCGTGCCTGGCTGCACCCCCGCCAGGTCCATCGTGGCTACAAAATCGGATGGCTTCAACCCGGCCAGCACACTCTGCGGGGCACGGACCTCAACGCTTACCCGGTCGGAGACCTGGTTCTGGTTAAAGAGGACGGTGCCGGCCGGCTGGTGTTGCATGGTGATCGGGATGTTGGCCACCTCCTCCCTGGTGAACGGATCGGCCTGAAGGGTGGCCGCGATCCAGATGGCAAAGGCCAGCAGCAGGGCCAGGATCACCGACCCCAGATTGTTCAGGAGCTGGCGCAGGGCATTGCTCATCGGCTGTTATGCCCTTTTTTCCCCCTGCTCAACAGCCACCACAACGCCAATGCCGAAGTGGCCACCCCCAGCAGACCGGCCACAGCCGCCGCCTTGGGCTCATAGAGCGGCCTGGTGACGGCCGGCGTGTCGCCATATTCGGCAAAGAGCCGTCCCCAGGGGGTGTTGAGCGCCTCCTGGACCCGCTTGTGGCCGATGAGCGGATACCACAGGCCGTCGTAGTAGGCCCGTGAGGCGACATAGGACCAGGGCACGATGGGGGTGCGCAGCAGCAGCTTCTCAAACGGCTTGAGCGGGCCATGGTAGATCATCTTCTGGCCACGGCTGGCAAAGGTCTCGCCGGTGCGGGCGTGCCAGCGCACCTCATCCACATCCACGTCGCCCACGATCTCGATCTGCTTGAGGTCGCCGACGCCCAGCCCCTGTTCGTGGCCCAGGCGGATAAATTTGAGCTCCATCGGCTCGAACCCCTGCAGATAGGCCGACACGGCATCTATGGCCACCTGGTCAGCCGAGGCCAGGATCAGGCCCTTCTCCTGCCACCACATGGCCCGTGGGCCGGGGCCATCGCCCACGAAGGTGCCATCCATGACGGCAAAGAGGCCGGTGTGGATCTCTTGCTGAATGGCCAGCAGGTCAACCACCGTCTCATGGATGACGCTGTGCGTCCAGTGGCGGCGCTCCGACAAGAGTCCACCAAACGCATTCTTCATCGCCCCGGTTATCACGGTGAACACATGGGTCTTGACCGTCGGCAACTGGATGATGTTTTTATCAATGAAAATTTGGGGGATTTTAATGCCGTCGGGGTATATTTTGTCCAGCACCAGCATCGGCGTCTTGGGTTCATAGTAGACCCACTCGACCTCCGGCTCGTAGAGGTGCACGTTGCGCAGTTGATATTTGTCGGTGACCAGCTTGTGTTTGTTGTTCCGCTCGCCCACGTAGGCATCTACCACCACCGTCCGGTTATGGGCAGCGATCAGATTCCGGTAGCCGTCGGCCAGCAGGGTGAGGATGACCCCTTCCAACTGCCAGGGGGCCGTCGAGCAGGCAGGGTACCACTGCTGCCAGGAGATGTTGATCTTGAGCAGGGTCTCCCGATCTTTCGGCAGGGCCGCTTCATAGTTGGCCAGTTTCAATAACCGGCGGTAATCGTCCAGGACGGTTTCCGGCTGTGTGTGGAGCAGGGCCACACGGCCTCTGCCCGGAAAGTTTTTGTCAATCACCTTGCCCTCCAACAGTTCCACGAAATCGAGCCGGCCTGGAAAGGTCAGGCCCGGCAGGAATAGTATAGCGCAATTCAAAGAGAATGTCCAGGGGCAGCCGCCATGTAGACCTGAAAGTCAAGGAACCGCCATTCGCCATTCATTCCGTTTTCCTGCTCCCGCCAGGTCTGTGACCTGGCGGCCCCCCACTGGCGGGGGTCACAGACCCCCGCTGAGCGATGGGGTGCCCCACGCCCATGTTCTGCTTCACCCCAAGGAACCGCCATTCGCCATTCATTCTGTTTTGAGGTATAATGGGATGGTTCAATTTTCTGGGGAAATTGGGTTACACTTTTGACGGGCGTTAAAAGTCCGCCTGGCCCTCACCCCTCCCCCTGCCCCCTCCCCTCTCCCGCTCGCCTGCGGCGGCGGGCGAGGGGAGGGGGTGGGCTGATCCCCCCTCTCCCCTGGCCGCAAGGCAAGAGGGAGAAGGG
>Ga0209101_1003058_pt1 | contig 10438 bp, 8 predicted proteins | sample ConPoolayeCmetaG_FD_185481 | JGI IMG/M metagenome (GOLD analysis project Ga0209101, IMG submission 185481) | Hot spring microbial mat communities from California, USA to study Microbial Dark Matter (Phase II) - Cone Pool mat layer C metaG... ... | reverse complement strand
GCATTGAGGAGAAAACCTACCATCATACTGCTTGCAAGGAGAGAAGATCCTCCATAACTGATGAAGGGCAATGGAACTCCCTTGCACGGCAGGAGAGAAGTCACCACACCGAGGTTCGCTGCGGTTTGTATACCTAGCATGAGCACAATGCCCGCTGCGAGATACAATGCAAACGGATCGCCGCGAGACAAGACGAAATAAACTCCCATAACAAAGAGGACAAAGAACACTCCGAGGAGGGCCACTGCTCCTACAAACCCGAATTCCTCCCCTACAATGGCAAAAATAAAATCGGTCGAGGCTTCAGGAAGGTACCGCAACTTCCGCTGGCTGTTCCCGAAACCGACCCCTGCTATACCACCGCGTCCGAGTGCAATTTCCGACTGCACCTGCTGATACCCCTGCGCCTGTTTGTACTTCCATGGGTCACGCCATACTTTAAGACGGTCGAGCCGGTAAGGCTTCATGAGGACGAGCACCGCCATAACCACTGCCGCAATCGAAAGGAGGACGACAAAGTACTTAGCACGCATTCCTCCCATCAACATGAGAGAAATCGCCGTCGCAAAGATGATGAGCGCGGTGCCGAGGTCCTCGATTGCAATAACGAGCACGATCCCTGATACAAGGGTGAAGGGATAAACGAGTTCCTGCCACAGGCCCATGCGTTCCCGCTTGTTACAAATAACTTCAGCGAGATAGAAGATGACGACAATCTTTGCGAACTCAGAAGGCTGTACCATCATGAAGTGGAGATTTATCCACCGTCTCGATCCATTTATCTCACTGCCAATGACAAGCGTCGCCAGCAGAAGAAGGATGATAAAAAGGAGAAGGTATTTTATCCACGCTCGTACCGCATCTATGTTTATGAGGTATGCGACGATGAAGCCGAGTGCTGCCATCCCAAGGTTCAAACCTTGTGCGCGCAGGATGGCATATACATGGGATTCGGGGCGATCTACCATAAAGACTCTCACGTTGAAGACCATGATCATCCCAAACATTACGAGCAAGAAAAAGAGAGCAAAGTAGACCTTTACAAAGCGTAACATTACTGTTGCTGCTTCTCCCGTTCTCTAAGGTCTGCTACCCGGCGCACAAAATCATCTCCCCGTTCCTTGTAGTTCCTATACATATCGAAACTCGAACAGGCAGGAGAAAGGAGTACAAAGCCGCTTCCTTTTGCAAGACGGTATGCTTTTTCGACAGCGTCTGTCATCGAATCGGCCTCCTCCAAAGGGGAGAACCCATCGAAATACTGCCGAATAATCGGCCGCGCCGCTCCCATGAGAACCACCCCCCGGCACTTCGTCTCAGCGATAGCGCGAATCGGCTGGTAACTTCCTCCCTTGTCTACCCCGCCGAGAATGAGCACCACCGACTTATCGGGAAATCCAACAAGCGATTTTTCGACAGCCCCCACATTGGTTCCCTTCGAGTCATCAATGAACTCGACTCCTCCCACCTTCCCCGCAGGAGTCATGCGATGCGGCAACGGGTTGAACGCATAGGCGGCATCAGCCATGCGGGACGGTTCTTTCATGAAAGGGTGTGCGAGAATCATCGCCGCCATCAGATTTTCCACGTTGTGTTTTCCGCGGAGCCGGGTCTGGTTCATTATCACCTCGACACCACGGTAAGAAACCACCTGTTCACCGAAGGCAACATCACTGCGACCGCCGACAGAGAAATAGGTAATGGCTTTTCCCAACCGTTCCACCGCCGAGCAGAGTAATCCATCACAACCATTCACCGCAACAACCCCTCCCGGTGCAACCAATCGAGCAAGGTGTACCTTCGTCATGAGGTATTCCTCATAGTCGGCGTAGCGATCGAGGTGATCGGGACTCACGTTGAGTATTGCGACGGCAGCGGCCACGAGAGAAGAAAGAGTCTCCAACTGAAAACTCGAGACCTCGACAACGAGAAATTCATACGCTTTCCCAACGAACGAGATGAGTGGTTCGCCGATATTGCCCGCAACGGCACTCTTACGACCGTCACGGGTGAGCATTTCATGGACGAGCGTCACCGTTGTGCTTTTACCGTTGGTTCCGGTTACTGCAATGACCTGCTCCCCAGCAAGGAAGCGAGCCGCTAGTTCCATTTCTCCGACAATATCAATACCCTTCTCGCGCGCAGCCACAACAAGCCTGTGGGTACGCGGGACACCCGGACTCACCACGAGAAGGTCAATCGCTTGAGGCAGTTCTTTGCTTTCTAGACGTTCCCACGCAGTATCCGCTTCGGAAAGTTTCTTTTCGTCATCGTCATACACGACGATATCCCACCCCTGTGTGGCAAGGAATCGGGCTGCTGCAACGCCTGACACCCCCAACCCAACGATAACCGACCGTCTCGTCATTTTCCCTCTCCTTACCGCACCTTAATGAGCGCTATTGAGAAAAGCGCCAGCAAAAGAGAAAGAATCCAGAAACGAACGATGATTTTCGGCTCTGTTGCTCCTCCTTTGACCTCGAAATGGTGGTGCAACGGAGCCATCCGGAAGAGGCGGCGTCCTGTTGTTTTAAAAAAGGCGACTTGTACAATGACCGATAAGGCTTCGAGAACAAAAAGACCGTTGAAAATAAGCGACAAGAGCTCGGTCTTAGTTACCACCGTAAAGGCGCCGATCATTGCGCCGAGCGCAAGCGAGCCGGTGTCCCCCATGAAAATCGAGGCCGGATAACTGTTGAACCAGAGAAAAGCAAGTGCTGCTCCAATTGTAGCGCCACCTACGATGGCAAGTTCGCCCGATCCGCGGACGATCGGCATGTGGAGGTAGGCAGCCAAACCAGCATGGCCTACAAGATAGACTACAACAGCAAGGAAAGTCATCGAGATGATCGTCGGTACGATCGCGAGCCCATCCATCCCATCGGTTAGATTGAGTGCATTACTCGTCGCAACGATGACAAGGACGCCGAAGGGGATATACCAACCTCCGAGGTCGAATACGAACTCTTTGACAACAGGAACTACCAGCGTCGGCTGAAAGCCGCTGTGCCGGTATACGATGAGCATGAACACTGTGGCACAGACCACCTGCAAGGTAAACTTCCACCGAGAACGCAGTCCTTGCGGATTACGCTGTGAGACCTTGAGCCAATCGTCGAGAAGACCGACTAAACCGAAAAGAACCAGTAACAGTGTTATCATCTGTACCCAAAAGTTGTGCAAAAAATCAGTCCACAGAAAAATGTTCGCTATAACCGAAAGAAGGAGGACAAGGCCTCCCATCGCCGGTGTACCTGCCTTCGCGAGGTGGCTCTGGGGACCATCGGTACGAATTACTTGTTCGACCTTCGTCTTTTTGAGATAGGCAATGAATCGGGGATAGATGAAAAGAGACAAAAAGAATGCAGTAAAAATCGCCATGAAGGTTCGGAAGGTAATGTAAGAGAAGACATTGAGCGGTGTGAACAGAGGGAGGAGTTCCATCTTGAGGTAGTACAACATCTCACTCTCCTCCATCATCAGATGCAAACAATCGTTCCAGCCGGTTCCGCCGCGACCCCTTCACAAGGAATCGGCCGCGTACAGGAAGTGCCGCAGCAATCTCTTCAACAGAATGGGAAAAGTGGAATCTTTCGTCATCTATGGATTCATCACGCACTTTTTCGAACTCCTCACCCAGCAAAAAACTCCTCTTTATCACTGTAAGAGTTTTCAGATAATTTACAAGTTCTCTGTGATACTTTTCGGAAAAACGACCAAGTTCTGCCATATCGCCCAAAATGAGGTAACAAGGCAGATCATCGGCAGCCTCTCCTGCTCTCGCCACAAAATCGGCTATTGATTTTTGCATACTATCGGGATTTGCATTGTAGCAGTCAACCACGAAACAGCGCTCGCCATCGTGGACCTCTTCTCCTCGATACGGCGGAAGAGAACATGTTTCAAGCGCCCGAAGAATCACCCGAATATCACGGATGAATGGAGCCGCGATAGCGGCCGCAGCAAGCAAGTTCTCTACCTGATACTCGGGGACTCTCGGCATGGGGAAGCGATATTCTGCACCAAACCAGCGGAGACGAAGAAATCCCTGCTCCTGGCACGCCCAGAGATCGCCATCACAACGTTTTATCCCATAAGTAATCCCTTTCCTCGCCGGATGGGCATCCGCCCACGAAACAACAAATGGGTCATCGAGGTTGATGGCTGTACTCCCGCGTGAGTGCTCGAACAGTTCGAGTTTCGCTTCCGCAAGCGCTTCACGTGAGTCGAAATTACCGATATGGGCACATCCTATGTTGGTGATGATCGCAACATCAGGATCGGCTATCTGGCAAAGGGTAGCAATCTCCCCTGCATGGTTCATCCCCATCTCCAGAACGATGACATCACACGAAAGAGGAGTCTCGAGAAGAACGAGGGGTACACCGATATGGTTGTTGAGATTGCCCCGTGTTCCATGGACGATTACCCCACTTTTTTCGAGCATACGCATGGCAAGGGCACGTGTCGTCGTCTTACCAGAGGAACCAGTGATAGCAATCACTCTTGAACGTTGAGCATCGCGACGAAGGCGCGCAGTGACCGCAAGGAACAGAACAATATCAGTTACCTGTACATATCCTTCTATTCCCAACGGTTCCGTCCCTATACACAAAACGCCGCGCGCCACAAGATCTGGAACAAAAACATGGGCATTCGTTCGTTCTCCCTTAAACGCACAAAAGATGTCCCCTGGGCGGGCAATACGACTGTCTACCACTACTCTGCCAAACAATACAGGATCACAGCGGACGGAAGAGCCGCATCGTGCTAGTGCCTCATTCACGATGGTGTGCGATATCATCCTCTTTCTCCTATGGCGGTCAACACCTCCTCACGATCCGAAAATCGCCGCTTTTGTGTACCGATTATCTGATAATCCTCCGCCCCTTTCCCTGCAATGAGGACAACATCACGAGGAGTCATCAACTCAATCGCTCGGCGGATCGCCGCAGATCGATCGGGTATGGTTTCACAGTTCGTACCATGCGGTATACCGCTTGTAATATCAGCAATGATGGCGATCGGATCCTCCGTACGCGGGTTATCGGAGGTGACAATGACGATATCTGCATGACGCGCCGCAACGGTCCCCATTAGGGGCCGTTTCCCCTTGTCACGGTCCCCACCGGCACCAAATACAGCGATGACGCGCCCGCCAGCGGAGCACTCTCTCGCTGCTATGAGAGATTTTTCAAGCGCATCGGGCGTGTGAGCATAATCAACGAATACCTTGCCGTACGAACCGACGCGTTCCATCCTACCCGGAATGACGACATCCGTAGTATGCAGCACAGCGCGGGAGGGTTCCACCCACGGGGAAACCGCAAGAATCGCCGCAAGAAAATTGGAGATATTGAAGTGACCTGGTAAATGCAAAGAGGCGCTCAATTCTTCTCCATGATAGAGGAGGACGAGATCATATCCCACCTCGAGCTGAACAATACGTCGTACCCACAGATCAGCTGCCGGATCGGTCACTGAAAAGAGCCGTACGTTGCGCCGAGTTTCGATCCAGCGTGCCAACTCCCTTCCCTTGGCATCATCGGCATTCACAACCGCTTCACCCGTTTCTCGGAGATACTCATCGAAAAGTCGTTTCTTTGCTCCGAAATAGTTCTCCTCAGAGCCATGGTAATCGAGGTGGTCACGCGAGAAGTTAGTGAAAACCGCCACATCGAAACGCGTCCCAGCGATACGATTCTGATCAAGAGCATGCGAACTCACTTCGGCGACGACATATCGAACGCCGTCGCGTCGCATCGCCGCGAGAGTACGATACCACACCCACGGAAATGGTGTTGTGTTTTCAGCCGGTATCGTCGTTCCTTTCCACCGATATCCGAGGGTACCGATGATGCCGGTAGGGCCAACCTCCGCCAACATTTGCTCAATCAAGTAAGTAGTCGTCGTCTTACCGTTTGTTCCTGTCACTCCGATAAAAACAAGATCCTTCTGAGGGTTACCATACACCGCCGGAGAAACAGCCCGGAGGGCTTCCTGCACATCGGTGACCTGTACATACTTATCGCTGTGAATCGGTGCGGTTCCCACTGCCGCGAGTGCTCCTCGTTCGATCGCTTCAGTAATGAAGGTATGGCCGTCAGCATGTTCTCCACGCACTGCGAAAAAGAGCGTTCCCGGTTTTACCAACCGATGATCAACAGCGATATCGGTTACATCTCCATCGTACAGCGCCCCGTCTCGCACAATCTCATATGCTATCCGTTTTTTGAGATCGGTGAATCGCATCATTCTTCTCCTTCGTCCACCTCCGATGCCTCTTTCTCCTCTTCAGTTTCCACAATCACCGAAGCACCATAAGGGACATGTTCTCCCGCCCTCGGCGATTGCCTCCGCACAACGCTCGATGGATTTCCAGACACCACTACATCGAGCCCTGCCTGATTGAGCAGATACATTGCCCGGTTCGCCGGCATCCCTTCAACTGCAGGAACGGAAACAATCTCGATCGCAGATGGAATGCTCTCGCTTCCAATAGTCTCAATTGCCCCTGTCACATCATCACTTCCTTCCCCCCCTGCGACGGATATCCTCTTCTTTTCCCGCCCGACATATACCCCGAGAAGCGGCAAGACCCGCCGCGCAATCTCACGGAAAACCGGCGCTGCCACAGTACCGCCGTACTCACGTCCTTCAGGTTCGTCTATAATCACCATCATCGCCAATTTGGGATCTTCGACCGGCGCAACACCGACAAAGGAGCACACTTCTTTTTCCATGCTGTACTTACCTAACTCTCGATCGAATTTCTGGCTTGTCCCTGTTTTACCCGCCACCGTCACCCCATCCAACGCCGCTTTCTTGGCCGTTCCTCGCTCGACGACACCCTTCATCATCGTAATCATTTTCTTGTCCGATTGATACTTGAACTCGATCCTCGAAAAAGAGGGTAGAGATTCATAGACAACGCGGCCGTCGAACGGAGAAACTGCTCGATCAACAAGGGTTGGCCGCCAGAGAACACCGCCATTGAAAAGCGAGGAGATAGCAGAGACCATCTGAACCATATTTACCCCTACTCCTTGGCCGAAACTAATGTTCGCCTTATCTATCGGCATCCATTTCGCAGGGGGACGTATCTTTTTCATGACTGCTTCCCCCAGCACCTGTAATCCCGATGGTCTGAAGAACCCGAACATCTGCAGATAAGCATACAAGGTTTCGGAACTGATGCGGTCAACAATCTGGACAGTTCCAATATTCGACGAATAGACAACGACATCCTCGAGAGTCATGATACCACGACCTTCATGATCACGGATGATACGACCACCGTATCTGAACGAACCGCCAAACCCGTTGAATTTTTCGCCTGGACGCACGGTATTTTCGTTCATTGCGGCAAGTATCGAGAAAACCTTCAAGGTAGAGCCGGGCTCGAAAAGATTAGCAATCGCTCGATTGCGCCTCCGTTCGAGGGGGAACCGATCGTATTCCTCAGGGAAGAAACTTGGGTTATTTGCCATCGCAAGAATCCGGCCGGTTGACGGTTCCATGATGACCACGGCTCCCCACTTCGCCTTACTCTTCTCGACCATCTTGTCGAGTTCTTCTTCCGCAATCATCTGAATCGCAATATCAATGGTAAGGTAGAGGTCAGCACCCTGCTTTCCTCCTGTTTCTTTTTCAACTTCAAGCATCCCCTCTCCGATTCCTGGCACCGAAAGGCGGCGAACCTTTATTTCACCGCCTGACAGGTATCGGTCGAAGACCTTTTCAAGACCCTCCAGTCCCTCATTGGTGTGAGGCAACACCCATCCCAACACATTGGCAAGTAGTTTTCCCTGCGGATAGATACGCTTGAATCCATCCACGAGAATCACATTGTTCAGATCGGCAACCAGTTGTTGAAGACGACGTCTCTCTTCTTCTTTGCCGTTTTCGAGTCCACGCTTTCGCTCAAGATCACGAAGTCGGGACACTGCCTTCTGCCGTATTTCATGAATCCGCTTTACAACATCGTAAGAAACGTCTTTTTTGATGTACCGAAAATTTGAGCGCTTCTGTAGTATGCGAAGAATCTTTGACTCGTCCTCCCCCAGTATGTCAGCAAGAATGGCTGTGATAGTCTTTTTATCTTTTATCCCTTTAGGATCTACCGCGAGATCAACGCGCGGCTCCGATATCGCCAGCACCTCACCGTGGCGATCGTAGATAGTTCCCCGGCGCCCTTTTATTACTCGAACCACTTCCGAAGAAGAGGAATAGCGTCCGAGTTCTTCGTGACGGACGATTTGGATGGTATAGAGTTTATAGAAAACCAGAAAGAAGAAAACGACAATGAGCGTCGCTACCATTACAAATATCTTTTTTTCTCGCCTCATCAATGCACATTAGAGGGGAGAGAGACGATCCTTCGTTACTGGTTGCAAATTAATCTCTTCCGCTCGTTTAAGGAGCGCAGGTGCTGAAACAAGGCGGAGATACTGCGTCTCGAGATCTGTCCTTTTGAAATTTTCAAGCCGACTACGTTCTGTCTGCACCGTAAGGCGCATCAGTTGTGCATTGCGGTAGCTTTTAAGGTACGAGTCAATTGTCAATAAACATGCGAGCAAAAATACCACGGCGAGAAAAATGAGGACACCGGGAGAAAAAAGGTCGAGTTTCGCTCGTACCCGCCGCATCTCGAGAACTGCGGGAAACATGAGTTCCTTTTTTACCCGTACTGGTACTACTCCTGACATAAGACACCTCCCCTGCTCTATTTAGTTCTTGATGAGTACCCTCATCTTTGCGCTACGCGAACGAGGATTCATTGCCTTTTCTTCTGCTGTAACCGCTCGGGATTTCACAATTGTTACCGGCCGCGGTGTTTCGCACGAAAAGGGAGCCGGCAGCGGCATCAAACGCCGTCGCTGTTCAAAAAAGGATTTGATTACGTGGTCCTCTACCGAGTGGAACGTGATAAACCCCATGACTCCTCCCGGCGCAAGGGCAATGTAAGAGCGGAGAAGCATACGTTCCAACTGTTCGATCTCGCGGTTGACTGCGATACGAAGAGCCATAAAAGCCTGCGTTGCAGGGTCTATACGCTTACCATGGAAGCGCTTCGCCGCGTGGATTGCCGCCCGAAATTCCGCCGTCGTTGTCGCGCCTTTCTCGGCAGCCATCTTCAGAGCACGTGCCACCCTGCGGGACTCGCGTTCCTCGCCGTACTTCGAGAGGATAGTCGTCAGTTCTTCCTCAGTCGAACGACGTACGAGATCGAGAGCAGTTTCTCCCTCCCCCGGATTCATCCGCATATCGAACGGACCATCGTGCTTAAATCCAAAGCCACGCTCAGGATCATCGAGTTGCATACTGCTCACGCCGAGATCGGCGAAGATGTAATCGGCACGACGCAGTTTGAGCAAAAAAAGAATCTTGTCTACATCCCCGGCAAGTCCGTGAACGACGGTGACCCGCTCCATGCCAGCAAATTTTTCTCTGAGCCGTTCCACAGCTCTCCGATCACGGTCAATGAGAACCAGCCGGGCCGCTGGATAACGACGTATAATCTGTTCAGCATGTCCCCCAGTTCCTGCCGTAAGGTCAACGTATACCGCGAGCCGTTCAGGTGCGACCCCCACCGAGTCGGCAAGGAGCACCGGACGGTGATCGCGGCATACGGTCATCATTCCTCAACTCTCCGTGGTTGTACGAGACTTCGCTCTGTTCAGAAGAGAGAACACTTGAAGGAAGTCGGGTGGTTCCACCGTCTCGATGCGCTCAAGCACATCCTTTGCCCATATTTCGATACGTTCGATACACCCTAAAAAGACGAGTTCTTTCTCTATCGCCGCGAAATCCATGAGGTGGCGCGGGAGGCGAATACGGTTTTGGGTATCCAGTTCAATCTCTTCGGCAGTTGAGACATACCACCGTATCACCTGTTCGCGAAGCGCCCCCTCAGGAAAAGCGCGGTCAATGAGGGCTAACCGTTCGTTCCACACTCGCGGCGCATACAATTCAAGAAACTTGTGCTCTGCGGAAAGGCCACGCGCAGCAATGAGTTTTTCATCGCGGCGCAGATCGAGTGGAGCAAACCAATGAGGAGGAAATGGCACGCGCCCTTTTGCATCAATCTTGTAAGAAATGCGTCCTTGGAAGCGCCCGGAAGAGATCATTTTTTACCACCAAACAACCTTACGAATACACTATTTACCACTTCAGACGAAAAAACGCAAGAAAAAAGCAGTTTTTTTTCTTCAGATCTTCTCTAATCTTTCAAAGTCACTACTAATAGCGGTGCAAAAGTCAATACCACACTATGTAGGGGGGAAGAATCCTGTGCTTCCCCAAAGGAAACCTTACTTTTCAATATGGTCCAATCAGGACTTCCCCCGACAATTCGATGCTCGATTAAATAGCGGCCAAGGAAAACGAAGACTCATCGAAAGAAGCACCTGAAAATTTTCAGGTGCTTCTTTCGATG
>Ga0209101_1003057_pt1 | contig 10439 bp, 4 predicted proteins | sample ConPoolayeCmetaG_FD_185481 | JGI IMG/M metagenome (GOLD analysis project Ga0209101, IMG submission 185481) | Hot spring microbial mat communities from California, USA to study Microbial Dark Matter (Phase II) - Cone Pool mat layer C metaG... ... | reverse complement strand
CACGCCGACTCCAACTGTGACTCCGACGCCGACGCCGACTCCAACCGAAACTCCGACGCCCACGCCGACTCCGACTGTGACTCCGACGCCTGCGCCAACTCCGGCCGTACCCCCGGTACCGTCGGCGCGACCGGAAGCTTCAACGTGGTGGAAGCTTCCAACGAGCACGAAAGCCTCGACCAGCAGCTCAGGGCTGGCAGGGAAAGAGGCTGACGGATCACCATCGCGCTCACTTCTCGAACGGCTTCTGCGGTGGCTGTGGCCCGCAGCAAACCAAAGCGGTCAAGCAAGCCAACCGAGGTCGTAAGCGAAATGAGAGCGCACAAGACATCCTTGTTCGTGGCTCTTAACGTCCGGCGAAGAGACATTGGGGCGCCTGTGGTACGCGCTGCCCCAACAGTTCGGGCTGCGCCATGTCGCCTCCTCTCGAAATCTCCGGACAAGAGGTTGGTGCCTATCTGCTGTGGGGTCGCCCTCCTGCTGCTCGTCTCGCCCGCCTGGGCGCAGCGGGAGGATCCCATTGCCGTCAAGGTGGCGGAGCTGGAGAGCCGGGTGGAGGGTCTGCGGGTTCGCGGGGGGGCTGTACTGCCCCCCGCGCAGCTCGCCGAGGCGGCGGCGGCGGTGGCGGCGCTGAAGAAGGCGCGGCGGGTGGACCTGGCCAAGTTACAGGAGGCAGAAGCGCGGGTAGAGGCGCTGGAGGGACAGCTGCGCCGCCATCAGGAGGCGGAAATCGAGCGGGCGGTGGCTGGGTATGAGGCCGCTGGAGGGCTGGTGGCGGCGCTTGGGCGGGTGGGCTCCCCGGCCTCCTGTCCGGCGTTCGACGAAGCCAAGGCGCGCATGGACGGGGGGCTGAAGCAGGCCCGGGACGCCTTGTTGCGCATTGAGGCCGACGACGCGCAGGTCAAGGCGGTGGACGGCGCGGTGGCTGCCGTCGAAGCGGCGGTGCGCGCCGGGTTGGTGGCGCTCGCCCGCTGCGGGGAGAACCCCCTGCCGCGCAACCCGGAGGGGGGTTTGGTGGCAGCCGCGGCACGGGCGGCGCGAGAGGAAATGGAAAACGGGCACTTGGACTCCGCCGTGCTGCTGGCATTGGCCGCGAGTGCCGGAGCACCCGCCGGCGCGCCCGCCCATCGCGAGGCTTCCCACGTGCTGGCGGCGGTGTCGTCCGAGCGCCAGGAGGAAATGGCGCAAGAGGTGGCGCGGCTGCGGGATGGGTGCCGGGTGGCCGAGGCGCGGCTGGCTTTCCTCCGCCTGGAGGACGTGATTCGCGCGCTTTCCCTGGCGGCGCCGCAGCGGGTCGCCGAGCCCGTGGCGCGGCGGTTGCCGGCTCTGGAAGAAACGCTCGGGGAGGCGGAGCGCCGCTGCACGGCGGCGGTGGTTGCAGAACCCACCCCGCTGCCGGTGAAGACCACCCCAGCGCCCAGAGAGACTCCTTCGTTCCCACCTGTGCCGCCCCCGCCTGCCATCGCGTCGCCTGTTCCTACGCCCGCACCGACGCGCATTGGCACGGCGCCGCCGATCCCCGCCGCGGCCCCGAGCCCATCTCCGGCCGCCACGCCGCCCGACATAGCCCAGGCGCGCGAGGCGCTGGCGGCGGGCAGGTTCGAAGAAGCGCTCGACCGTCTGCGACCCCTGGCCGCGACCGCCGAGGCTCGGCCGCTGCTGGCCGCCGCCCTGGCCCAGCGGGTGGCGGCGCGGTTGGCGAAGGGCGAGGTGGATGGGGCGCGGCAGGACGCCGAGGCGGCGATGGAGCTGGACGCCTCGCAGCGGGAGGTGCGGCGCGCCGCCGCCGCCGCGTGGCTGGAGGCGGGACGGGCAGCGGCGCGGGCGGGCGCCGGAGCGCGCGCCGTGGAGTTGCTGGGCCGCTCGGTGCGCGCCTGGGAGTCGTCAGTGGCGCAGCGCGAGCTGGCGCTGGCGCTATACCGTCAGGGGGATGTGGAGGCGGCGGCCTCGCACCTGCGCCAGGCGCTCAAGGGCGGGGAGCGGGTGGATGAGGAGATCCGCACGGCGGTGCTGGTAGTGGGTTCACTGCTGGCAGGCGAGCAGGCCGCGGCCCTGGAGGCGTGCGACGCCAATCGGCCCCGTCTGGCCGGCGACCAGACGTACCGCTGGCTGGCGGTGCACGCGCTGCGGTTGTCGGCCTACCGCGACCTGGCGCCCCGCGTGGTGGCGGCTGCCGGGCGGGGCGGGCCGGTGCACGGCCGCGACGGGGTGCTGGTGTTCGCTGGCAGCGCACGGGACGGACTTCCCGCCGGGGTGGCGGCGGCGCTGCAGCGACCGTCGCGGGCGCAAATCGCCCTGTCTTCGGATGGGCGCTTCCTGGCGGTAGTGGCCGGCGGCGGGGTGGCGGTGTTCGACGCCCAGGGGGGGAGGCTGCCACGAGCACTGCTGAGCGCTCCGTCGATTGCGCCCCAGTCGCCGTGGCGGGCGCTGGGCGCGCTGGATGTCCTGGAGGGAGCGGCGCCATTTCTCGCCCGCGGCCCGGCAGCGGTCCTGGAGCGCGGGGGCGATCGCAGCGTGCTGGAGCGAGCGTTGGGGGAGGCGGTACGCGACCTTGTAGGCCCGACGGCGAGCTACGTCATGGTGGTCACCACCTCGGGCGCCGTGGTCACCGCGGCAGGCCTTTCCGGCCCTGCCCCAACGGGCAACGACGAGGCCAGCGTGCGCGCCGGGGCAGCCACGTCGGTGATCAGCCAGGTTGCTTCCTACGGGGGCAAAAATTACCTGGAGGTGGCAGTGCCGCTCACCGTGGGCGGCGCCCGCCGGGGGGCGCTGAGGCTGGGCATCGCAGCCGAGGTGGAGCGCCTGCGAAGCGCACTGGTGGCGTCTGGAGGAGCTTTGTGAGTTTGGAAAAGGCGGTTCCGCCAGCGGGGCAGCCCGTCGCCACGGCTGGCACGCCGCAGACGTGGCAGCAGGCGCGGGCGAGTTGAGGAGAGAGCATGGCGCTGGTTCATTTGATCGTACGTCGGGGGAACGAAGTATTGGTGTCCCAGGCGCTGGATCGCGGCACCTACCGGGTCGGCCGCTGGAAACACGGTCAGACCGATTCGGTGCCGGAGATTCCCATCTCCGGGGCGGAGAGTTTCATCTCGAAGCAGCACTGCCACTTCATCGTTGAGCCTGGGCTTATCGAAGTGGTGGACGGCTGGCCGGACGGGCTGGCGCGCAGCACCTTTGGGGTTTACGTCAACGGCGTGCGCGTGGACCGGTTCGAGGTCGAGGTAGGGGACCAGATCGTGCTCGGTGACCCGACCGATCCCGAGCGCCACGTGTGGGTGGAATTAGCACCTGCCGGGGCTGCTACCGCGCCTCATGCGATTCCTCAAATTTCGGCAGCCGTCGAGGATCGGGGAAGGGAACTCGCCAAAGAGATCGCCAGGGTGGAGGTGAAGCTTCGGGGAGGGGCGACAGCGTGGGCGGCGGAGGAGGCGAAGGATCCCCCCGGTGAGCAGGCGGCGGCTCCATCGCCGGTCGTCCGCCAAGACCCCTGGTCGATGCCGCATGCCGCCGCTGCCCCCGAGGACGACACGGGTTTTATCGCTGAGCACCATGTCTCCGAGTACACCGGTGGCGTACGGCCCACCGAACACCTTCCGCAGGTAGGCAGCGTGGGTCCGACCCCAGACCAAACCGAGATCGCCACCCGTGAAGCCGAGGTGGAGGTGATCCGCGGCATCTCACAAGCCGACGCAGAACGGCTGGGTCTGCCAGAGGACCGCGCCGGGTACCGGGGCCGGCGCTTCCGCCTGCACCAGCACCAGCAAGAGCTGGTTATCGGGCGGGAGAATTCGTGCGATATCGTCATCTACGATACTGATCCGGCCGTGCAGCGGCGCATTTCTCGCCAGCACGCGCGCATCGAGTACCGCCCCGAGGAGGGTTCGTTCCGTCTCTACAACCGCTCTGGCAATGGCACCATCGTGCAGCGCCTCCGCCAGCCGGTCATGGATGACGCGGTGCTCACCGATCGCGATGTGATCGTGATCGGCAGTACGGCGCTGAAGATCACGATTTCACAGATGGAGCGGCAACCCTTGACCGGCGCCCGTCGGCGCGCCGTGTTAGGGCTCGTTGCCGCCGGGGCTGTGCTGCTGGCGACCGGCCTCGGCGCCGTCGCCTGGCACGTGCAGCGGTCGGCGGGGCAGCACGGACGTCTAGCGCCGACGGTGCGGTGGAGTCGGGCGGTTTCTTCCGCGCCGGAAAGCCGTGTGGCCACAGCGGTGGGGAGGCTCGCTGGGACGGCGGCGCGCGATGTGGCGGTTTCCACATCTGACGGCGGCGTGCTGGCGCTCGACGGGGTCGGCGGGAACCCGCTGTGGAGTCAGCGTCCAGCTCTCGAAGGTGCGCCGACGGCCGTCATCGCCGCCGATCTCGATGGCGATGGGCTCGACGAGGTCGTCGTCGCCTCTGCGGCAAGCGCCGCCCAGGGTGGCAAGGTTTCTGTGCTCGCCGGTGGTTCCGGGCAACTGCGCTGGACGGCGTCGGCTGGGTGTCGTGGGAGCTGCTCGTATTTCGGACCTCCGGTGATCGCGGATATCACCGGCGACGGGCTCCCCGAGTTGCTGGTGGCCGGCGAGAGTGGGGGGCAAGGGTTTGTTGCCGCCGTCAACGCGCGCACCGGGCAAACTCTCTGGGCGTTCGACGGATCGTCGGGACGGGGTCTGGGCGCGGTGCGGACCGGCATCGCCATGGCGGCGCCACAGCTCGGCGCGCCCCCCGTGGTGGTGGCCGCCGGGGATGACGGTGTGGTGGTCATGCTGGATGCGGTCAACGGTTCCCTGCGGGGCATGGCCGAGTTGCGCAGCGGTCCGATAGGTTTCCCTGCCCTGGGTGACGTCACCGGCGATGGCTCGCGGGAGTTGATTCTTCTCAGCCGCGCCTACGCGCTGGCGGTGATGGACGTCGCCACGGGGAAAGAGCTCGGCACCTGGGTCATGAGCCAGGATCTGTTCGGCGTGCCGCCGGCGGTCGCCGATCGCCGGCCGGTGACGGCACCGCTCCTTGTAGACCTGGATGGTGACACGCGGCTCGACGTGGTGGTCGCCAACCCCGGACGTCAGGAGGACGTGAACACGGTCCACGCCCGCTCCGGCGCCGGGCTTGGGGAGCTCTGGTCCATTGGCGTTGGCAACGGCCTGGTTTTGGCGCCGCCCGCTGCCGCAGAGCTGTCGGGCGACGGTACGCCCGACGTGGTGCTACTGGTTTCGTACCCCGGCCGCCGCCAGGTCACCTTGCAGCTGGTGAGCGGCCGGGATGGCCGCGTTCTCTCGGGGCTGGACGTGATGGGCAGCCCGGCGGCTACCGCACCGCCGCTGCTCGTCGACCTGACCGGGCAGGGCGTGCTGGACTGCGTGGTGGGCCTGGAGGGCGGCACGGTGTCAGCAGTTTCGTTGGGGGTGCTACAGAGCCTGGCTGGGTCCTGGGCTTGGCCCCGAGGGGATGCGGGCCACACGGGGGAGGCGCCGGCTCTGCCCAAGGCTGGTATCCCCGTCCTTCTCATCGCTGGGGTTGGCGGCGTTCTACTGGGCTTGGCAGCGCTCGGGGGGGCGTTGTGGGTGCGGCGGCGGGTGCAGTGGGCCTTTGCCTGAGGAGAGCGGCATGGGAGTGATCGCTCATTTCGTAACCGATCGCGGCCTGGTCAAGCAGAACAACGAAGACGCGGGAGGCGTGTTTTTCGGCGGCAGGTTGGTCATCGTGGCGGATGGCATGGGGGGGGGGAAGGCGGGCGAGTACGCCTCCCAGCAGGCCGTTGACCAGGTGCGCGAGGTGGTCGGGCAGGCCAAGTACTACGTCGATGGAGTTGGGCTGCAAGTGGACGGGTCCGGGCGAGAGGTGGGGTTGCGAGGCCTTGAGATGGCCGTGCAACACGCGAATACCTTTCTTTACTCGATGGCTCGCGCCAATCCCAGCTTGCAAGGAATGGGGACCACCCTGGTGGCGTGCCTGATCGAGAACGGCCGGGCTCTCTTCGCCAACGTGGGCGACAGCCGGGGCTACATTCTCCGGGGCGGGGTGTTGCGACAGATCACTCGTGACCACTCGCTTTTCTCCGACCCAAAAGCGACCAAGTCGAACATCATCACGCGGGCGCTAGGTCGACGCTCGTACGCTGAAGTGGATTGCTTTGAGGAAACGCTTGTTCCTGGGGATGTCGTGCTTCTCTGTTCCGACGGGCTTTCAAAAGTGGTTCCTGAGGAACAGATACTTAGAGAGCTTGGGCACCCAGGAGCGGACCTGCCCGAAGCACTGTCGGCGTTGCTGGCCAAGGCCAACGCCAATGGCGGTCCGGACAACATCTCGGTCGCCGCGGTCAAGGTCGACGCCCTCTTGGGGGAGCGGTGCCAAGGGGTATGGCAGCCGGTGGCACTCCGTGGGGATGGCGAAGACGACGCCGACAGATCCGAGCGAACGCTGGTCTTCAAGCCAGGCGAATCTCCCCTCTCTCAGCCGGCAAGGCTGCCCGCAAAGGCGCCACGTACCGCGCGGGCTGAACCACCCGCGCGCAGAGCGTGGCGGGCGGGCACGCGACCACTGCTGCTCGCTGTGGCTGGTTGTGCCGCTGTCGTCGTCATCGCGGTCCTGTTGGCTTTGCCGAGCGGCAAGCCTGCGACCCAGGTGCTTGTGGTCGAGGTCATGGCGTCAACGGGCGATGCCGGTCGCAGCGTGCCAATTGTTCTCGAGGTTAGGGGTACACGGCGCTGGGAAGCGAAGGTCGAGGTGGGTGGGTCCGGTGGCTGGCGACTCGCCGTCCGTTATCCCACCGCTTTAGCGGAGACTCTCGAGCCAAACGGGGAAGGGCTCGTACAGGTACCCGTGCCCGCCGAGGACCTCTCGCTGGCTTCCGTTCGAATGGGAAACGGGATCGTTGCAACAGCGTCGCCTTCGCAGAACACCCTGCCGATGAGCAGTGCGTGGCAGGCTGGCCAGGGAGGGTACCGACTCTCGCTGATCACGACGGCCGCCCTAGCAGCCAAAAGCGAGGTTTGGAAGCAAGCGCTCCAGGGTGCCTGGCCGGAGGCTGCGGCGGCGCTCGAGCAGCTTCTCAAGGGCGCGCCGCCCATCGCCGCCGATGCCGAGCGCCGCCGGTTCGACGAAATGCGGAGCTCATGGGAACTTGCCAGGCGGGCGGGCGCCGCGGTGCGCCAGGCAGCCGAGGCCAACGACAGCGAAGGTCTGCTGGCGTTGCCCGCGCGCGCGGAGGAGTTTCGGCGGGCCGTGAACCAGCTGGACCATCTCCGTCCGCCCGGCGCAACCTCGCTGAGCAACGATTTGGACTCCTTGGGCTTAGCGCCTCGGTGGAGAGTTGTGGAGCGCCGCCTGAGCTCCGCCATGCGCCTCCAGGCGGCTCTTGACGCGGCCAGATCGGCGGAGCAGGGAGGTGGTTTGCGGGACGATCTGGCGGCGCGCCTGCGGGCCGCGCTGCAGGAGGCTGGCGTCAAGCCGACTGGCGCCGTGGCGGCGACGCTGCAGCGCTCTGTGCAATCCGGTGCGTCGGGCGGGACCCGCGGCGCGACGCCGGGGCCGACTGCGACACCAATAGCGGCAGCGGTGTCGGTGATTACGCCGACACCCACGCCGCTTTCCGCGGAGGCTGTGGATCGGTGGAGGGAGGTTCGCGAATTGGCCGATGCACTGGAGCGAGCGCGCCGCCAGTGGCCACGAGAGGAACTTCTACAGCGAAGGAACGAGCTATCTTTGCGCCGGGAGGTCAGCGCGCTGCGCGAGAGCACGGTGAGAATCTTGGCCGCAGCGGTGCGTGGGTACCAGGCCAATTTACCTCCCAACGAAGTTCGTGCGGCGATAGGGGAGTTTGTCAAGCTCGAGTCGCACCTGGCGAGCTACCTGGGGTGTGCGCTGAAGCCCCAAGAGGATGCGCTTGCGTTGTTGCGTGACATCGCCGCCATCCCAGGCTCCCACGCCAAGAGGGCGCAGGACACGCTGGCCATGTACAGGGGGGATTGCCAGTGAACAGGGTACGGGCTGTGGCCCTCACGTGGCTGAAAGGGTCGGTACTCCAGCCGCCGGCAAGTCCACTGGTGCCAATACTAGTTTTTCTGCTTCTCGCACCGGTAGCTCGGGGCGACGATCTCACCAGTCGGTTTGAGGCGGTGCAGGAGCGTTTTCACGGCCGTTCCGTGCCGGCTCGAACGGCGTTGACCCTCGTGATGGCGGAGCTGGAGGCGGTGAACGAGGCAGCCATCGAACAGTTCCGCGACGAAGACTCGTCGTTTTTCCCCTCTCTGTATCTAGCGTGGGGCTCGTGTCTGGTAGGGATCGAGCGAGCCGCCAAAGAGGGCGAGGGAAGCGCCAGTGCGGCCGTGTCGCTGAGCGAGACCTCGATCCCCTTGAGCCTCTCGGAGCTGCAGCGCTTCGCCCTCCTCCTCGCTGCTGAGCCCGCGCTACGTGACGATGAGCGGGTGCGAGGGGCCTTACTGGGCGTGGCGTCCTGCCTCGCGGATGCCGTGAAAAGCATCTGGGTGGCGGTGGGAACGAGCCCCGCAGCGGTGGCCGGGGTACAGACGGCCCCGTTTTGGCAGGGCCTTCAGAGTCTCGTGGACCAGGGCCTACTTAGCCTCGATGTGGAACGCCTGCGCCGACCCATGGAAGCCCCAACGCCGGCGCCGTTCGTTGGCTCTCTCCTCGAGGGGTCCTGGGTGACCGCCACGAAGGTTACGGGACGGTTGCGGGTGACCCTGACGTTGCTTCCCGAGGCGGCACGGGCGGCAAAAGTCGGCGAGCTCCGCGCCCGTGCGGTTGCACCGGGGGTGGACTCCCAAGAGGTCACCGTGCCGCCGAAACGGGTCACTCGCGTCGGCAACAGTTTCATCTTCTACCTGCCACTGGCGCAGCGTGAGTCAACGGTTTTGCAGCGCGGTTCGCGGGTTCGGCTCGTCGTCACCCTCGACGGGGAGACCCGAGAGTACGACGCGATCGCGCTGGAGTGAGGGACGGGAGTTGGATCGAGGTCATGAACGATAGCGTTCCCTCCACGATTTCCGGTTTTCAGGTGGTTCGCCTGCTGGGGCGGGGAGGGTTCGCATCGGTGTTTTTGGCGCGCACCGGCGAAGGTGAGATGCGCGCCATCAAGCAGCTTCACCCGGAGCGTCGCTCTTTTGGTCCCATCGTGCGCGCCTTCGAGCGGGAAGCGGAGATGCTGCTCGCCCACGATGTTCCTGGTGTTGTCCGTGGCCTTCACTTCGATCGGGCTGAGTGGGCGATTGTCATGGAGTACCTGGAGGGTCCAACCCTGGAATGGGTGATCGCCAACGGGCTCTCCCACCTGCCCATCCACACCCGCATCTTCGTCGGGGTGGAGCTGTGCGCCGCGGTGCAGGCCATTCACGACCGGGGGTGGCTGCACCTCGACTTGAAGCCGAATAACGTGGTGCTGTGCCGTGGCGGCCGCGTGGTGCTGACCGATTTTGGGGTGGCAGCGGCGCTGGGGGTGAGTGACGGCGAGCGGCGGCCCGTGCTTGGGACGATCAACTACATGTCCAGGGAGCAGCTGACCTCGGGAATGAAGCTCGATGCCGGCGCCGACGTCTTCTCCCTGGGGGTCATGCTGTATGAGCTGCTCGGCGGGGTCAAACCGTACCGCATCAGCAAGGCAACAGAACTGCGCAAGGCGTTGGAACGGGTGCGGCCCCTGGACTCCCTCGGGGTCGTTGGGCTTCCCGTGGCGGTGGCCCTCGCCGTGCAAAGGGCGATGGCGTACGACCGCGAGGCCCGCTGGCGTTCAGCGCGCGAGTTCGGCGAGCTGTTGAGCTGGGAGCTGTCAGGTCTCTCACGCCAGGATCTCGCCGATGATCTGGCCACCGCGGTGGACGAGCTGTCGATGCTGGGGGAATCATCGTCGGTTCGGGGAACAGATCCGGTGGAGAAAGCCCCGGCTTCATCGTCCTCGCACGAGGACAGGCGACCGGCCGCTGGGGGCGGGATCGCCGCGCGAACGCAACCTCCAAAGGAGAAAACTGCGCCGAACCCGCGCCGGCCACAAGCGCGGAAGATTCGCAAGACCAAAGGCTACCTTGCAGCCGTCGGGCTGCTGCTGACGGTCGCAGTGGCGGGGGCGATACTGGCCTGGGGGGCGCGCAAGCGGCCCTCGGCGCCCACCCCGCCTCCGCAACCACCGTTGGTAGTTGGCCGCTTTGAACCAGCGGGGCCAACCGCGACGCCCACGCCACGAGCAATCCAGCCATCTCCCACCCCGCCGCCGACCCGCGCCGCGCTGGGCGAGCTGCGGGTCAACTGTACTCCCGATGGGGATGTGGTAAGTCTGCGCCGCGAACGGGATGGCCGTGAGTTGCGACATCTCGTGAAAGACCAGTACTGCCCGTTCCCTTGGCTGCAGTTGGAGGAGGGCCGATACACCCTGGTGGTGCAGAGCTCGGTGGGCGGGCAACGGAGGCAGCGAACGATCGAGGTACGGGGAGGGCAAAGAT
>Ga0209101_1003054_pt1 | contig 10442 bp, 4 predicted proteins | sample ConPoolayeCmetaG_FD_185481 | JGI IMG/M metagenome (GOLD analysis project Ga0209101, IMG submission 185481) | Hot spring microbial mat communities from California, USA to study Microbial Dark Matter (Phase II) - Cone Pool mat layer C metaG... ... | reverse complement strand
CAAGGCAGGAGCAGCAGCGGCACGCCCTTCTGGGCGCCAAGCGGCAGTAGCGGCTACAGCTACGCGGATCCCGCGGGCAAGCAAGGGCCCGTGCGCAAGGCGAAGATCACGCGCTCCTCAGGCGGCGCCCTCAAAGTGAAGGTGCGCATTTCGGGGAAACACGGCCCGCTCGACGTCCTGCCGCCCGATCCAGGGACCAGCGCCTGCGTAGCGCTGCAGCTTGGCATCGCGCCGGAGGCGGGCGATCGCTACTCGCTCCAGTTCGGGCCGGACAGCCGCATCACGAACACGGGCAACACGCGCTTTACCGCCAAGAAGCCCTCGCTGAGCGGCGTGTGTCCTCGCGGCCCGGTGACCGTTCGCAGCGTCGCGCCCGAAGCCACCGACCCGCTGATCGACACGCGCGCCGGCGATCACGTGGTGGCGGTTCCCCTTCCCGGCACGCGCGTCGGCCGCCTCGTCGTCTTCTTTCCGGGTACGGGCGGCCGCCCCGACCAGTACACCTCGGTGGTACGCCGAGCAGCCGAGCGCGGCCACCACGCCATCGCGCTCGACTACGAGAACTCGGCGAGCATCAACTTCCAGGTCTGCCCGGGCCAGCCGCCGAGCTGCCACGAGGCGGCCCGGCTCGAGATCCTCACGGGGCAGGAAAGCCCCTACATCGAGCCGGATGTCGATCCGACCAACTCCGCCTTCAACCGGCTCGCGCGGCTGCTCGCGCACCAGCAGCTCGCCCATCCCGACGAGGGATGGGACGTCTATCTCGCCGGTGATACCCCACGCTGGGAGCGCATCGTGGCCGCTGGCCACTCGCAGGGCGGCGGCCACGCGGCGATGACCGCCAAGCTCAACGCCGTGGCGCGCGTCCTGCTGTTCGGCGCGACCGAGCCGGCGGCGTGGACGCTCGCGTCCTTCGCCACCCCCGCAAACCGCTTCTGGGGTCTGGTCCACGCCGACGAGCTCGTGGCCAACGGCGTCCTGCTGTCGTGGACCAATCTTGGCCTTCCCGGCGCCCCGGTCGAAATCGAGCTGAGCCCGCCGCCCGATGCCTCCTCCCACCGGCTGGTGACCACCGTGAGCGAATGCGGCGGCGACCCCATGTCGAACGGCTACTACCACAACTGTTACACCGTCGATGGCTGGATGCCCGCGCCCAGTCCCGACGGCAGTCCTGCCTTCGGCCCCATCTGGGACCACATGCTGACGCGCTGACCGCCGTTCCGCAGCGTGAAAGATCACCGCGGTCCGTAGCCGCAGCGATTGGAATCGTGCGCCCATGACACGGGGCGCCATGGCGGCACGAGGCTTGCTCGACTGCCCGGCAGGGGTCCGCCATGTCGCGCTGTCGGCTGACTTCCCTGGGCGTCGGGGCGACGATCCTCGCGCTGGCATCGGTGCTCGCGATCGGTTTCCCAAGGACGGCACCCGGTGTTCCCGAAGTGGCGGCGGCGGCCGGGAAGTCGCTCAAGCAGTGCAAGAAGACCTGCCGCTCGATGGCACGCAGCTGCAAGCGCCAGGTGGCAGAGGAGCTGCAGGCAGCGCGGAAGGCCTGCGCCGGGACGCGTGCCGAGAAACGGCAATGCCGCCGGGCGGCGGCCCGGAGGGCGACGCAGGCCCGCGGGCGCTGCGCCTCGGGGCTCGCTGGCTGCAAGGTCTGCTGCGCTCGCAGCGGCACGCCGTGTTTCGACGGCGTGGGGCCGGGCATCGCAGGCCGCGTGCTCGACGTCGCCGGCAACCCCATCGCCGGCGTCACGGTGAGGGGGCCAGCGGGCGAGGCCACGACCGACAGCGACGGCCGTTTCCAGCTCGCGGCGCAGGTGGGCGACGGCCAGATCGTCACACTTTCCCGCGAGGGTTTTGTCAGCAGCGCACGGATCGTGAGCGTCCCGCCGGACACGGTCGCCTGGCTTCCGGTCACCATGATGCCGCTGGCACCGCCTGTACCGCTCGACGCCACGGCAGGCGGCACGGTCGTCGGGGCCCGCGGCAGCTCGCTCACAGCGCCGGCGGCGGCCTTCGTCGATGCCGAAGGCACTCCCATCGCCGGCGAGGTCGAGGTGTCGCTGACGCCCTACGACCCGGCGATCCCCCAGGAGGCGCTGGCCTATCCCGGCGAGCTGCGGGGACTGACGCTGGACGGGCGGACTCTTCCGCTCGAGACCTTCGGGGTCATGGACGTCACCGTGCGCCAAGGAGGCCGCGTGCTCCAGGTGGGCGAGGGAAAGACGCTGGCGCTGCGCCTTCCCGCGCCGTCGGCGGGCGCGAAGCCCGAGACGGTCCAGATGTGGCGCTACGATACGGCGCGGGCGCTGTGGGTGCAGCTTGCGGGCGACGGCATCTACGACGCTTCCAGCAACAGCTTTGCGGCGTCGGTCGGGCCGGGCATTCCCCTCGACCTGCCACTCAACTGCGACAACCCGCTGCGACCCACCTGTATCTACGGCCTCGTCACGGATCAGGCGGACGTGCCGGTGCGCGGCGCTCGCGTCACGGCCCAGTCGGCAGATCCCGGCGACGTGGTGGGCGTGTACTCCGAGACCACGACCAGCTTGTATGGCAGCTATTGCATGACGGTCGAGATGGAGAGCCAGGTGCTGCTCACCGTCACGACCCGAGACGGCGTCGTCACCCAGCGTCGGATCACGGCCGGCAGCACGCTCAGCACTGAGTACCCGGCGGACTGCTCGACTGGCCGATGCAAGCAGGTGCGGACCATCGTCACTGGCACGCCGGATCCCGGCGAGTCCAGCGCCGACTGCAACGTGACCGTCATGGACAATCCCTTCGCCGCCACGTGCCTGCGGCTCCTCGGCGAGCTGTACGCCTGCTTCGCTCCGGAGGGCCCGTGTACCTCGCGCATCGATCCCGGCCTGGGCGGGCTGTTCTCGATGGAGATCACCTTCGCCAATGGGGCCAGGATGACGAGCGGCGAGAGCCTGTTCGATCTCTTCGCCACGCGGTACTACGGCCCCGGCGGGCGGTACTGTGGCAAGATGTCGAGCTTCGGCGATGACATCACCATCGAGCTGGCCTCCGGCGCCAGCACGCGCTACGCCATGGCGACGACCGCCGACGGCGGCGTCGAGGTCACCTGCGAGAGCGGTGCGACCTATCGCCTGAGCGGCGCGCAACTGGACGCCCTCGCCGGCTGCAGTGGCGGGACGGGCGACGAGCGGGGAACGCGCTGCGAGCCCGCGCCCGGGTCGTTTCTCGCCCCGTGCCTGTTCGGGTCGAACTGCGACACCGGCCTGGACTGCTGCGGGTCGCCCGTTCAGCCGCGAGCGCCAGTGCCTCCCGAGCGGCATGTGCGAGCTGGTGTGCGCGATCAACGCCGAGTGCGGCAGGTTCGGCCACGACTGGATCTGCTGCTCGAACGGCCTGTTCGCCCAGTGCCTGCCGGTGTCCGCGTGCCGGTGACCGTGCTGCGGGGGTAGCTGCGCTCACTCGCGTTCGAAGCCGTGGCTCGTGAAGCGCAGGGCGCGGCAGTTCTCGGTGACCGTGCGCACGAGCTGCTCGGAGGCGCCCTCGGGCAGCACCGCCTCGATATCCAGGGTGACCGTCACCTGCGCCCCGACCTGCCCCGCCAGATGGGCGATCACCTCGTCGCCGATGCGGCTTGCGTCCCGGCCAGCGCGTGCCGGGTCGAGCACCACGCTACCGTGGAAGCGTCGGGGCCGGGGTGGCGCCGCCGGCCCTGGCCTCGGGGCAGGTCCCGGCGCCTCGCTACCCGTCCCCGGCCTATCCTTGGCCGGCGGTGGAGAGGGCGCAGGAGCTTCGGCTTCGAGCTGGCGTCGTGCTACCTCGGGCTTCACGAGCAGGCCCGGACTGTCCACCCCGAGGGTCACGACCTGCCCTGCGCGCAGGCCCCGGTAGCGGCCCACGGCCGCATCGAAGCTGTCCGCGTAGGCGAAGGTGTCCTGCTCCCACGTCAGCAGGGCCACGCCGTCTCGGACGGCCTGTACGAGCACCTCGGGACCTGCCAGCCGCGGTAGGTAGAGGTAGCGCGCGAAGTCCTCGACGAGCTGGCCGAGGGGGACGTGATCACCGCGCCACAGGGGCACCGCGTCCAGATGCTTGCGCAGGATCGTCGCTCCGAGGACGGTGACGAGCAGCTCGTCGTTGCGCAACTTGCGGCTCGCGCGCACCGCGAGCCCCTCGCCGCCGCCGGTGAGCCGGATCGCCTGCCAGGCGACGGCGGCGTCGGGTCGCGCCTGCTCGGGCACGAGCACCCACTGGTAGGTTTCGGGGAGCCGCGCATTCACCGCGCTGTCGGCCGCCTGATATTGGGTCTCGACCTGCCGCACCTGGTGGGGGTCGAGGTTCAGCGCGTCCTTTTCTTCCAGGATCGATGCCCAGGCGAGGAAGCGGGCGATCGCCTCGTCGAGGTCCTGGAGCCGCACCCGGTCGGCGGCAAGAAAGACCAGGGTGTTGCGGTAGAGCCGCGGCGTGTTGCCGCGCGATTCGAGGATCGCCTGCGCGGCCACCACGGCAGCGCTCCCGGGCTCCTTGCTGTAGGTGTGCTCACGACCGAGCACCACGAGCCGGGCCTCGCGATCGTCGGACACATCCGCCCCCGAACGGGGCAATGGATGCACACGCGCGAACTCGCCCCGCGCACGGAGATCTTTGCGCAGCCGCCGCTCCAGCTCTTCGGCGAGCTTGTCGCTGTCGCGCAGGAGCTGCTCGGCACGGTCTTCGGCGAGCTTCGTGACGGTGGGCTGGGTCGCGTACCAGAAGCGTGACCCGTCCTGGTAAAGATAGGTGGCGGCGGCGGCGAGGCGCCGGAGCGCATCGCCGAAGACGGCCGGCGATTCGCCCGGCATGGTGCAGCCGAGCTTGATGCGCCGGTCCTCGATTCCGCGGTGCGCCGCACCTGCCGTCGGCGCCGAGCCGAGATAGATGGTGCGCGCCACCCGCCGCGTGGCGGAGAGCCGCCCGAGGCTTGGCTGCTCGGCGTCGATCCGGCGCGGCAGGGCCGTCGGGCCGTCCACGTCCTTTTCGAGAATCGGCGCCCAGTTGTCCGACAGGTAGCGCGTCAGCTCGAACTGCACGCGCGGGTCGTCGATGGGGATGGTGGCTGGCAGGACGAGCGGGCTCTGGTCGCCATTTTCCCACAGGCTGTGGATCACCGCGGCCATCAAGCGCAGGACACCGCGCGTGCGCTGGAACTTCACCAGGGTCGACCAGCCGCCGTAGAGCTGATCGAAAATCTCGGGGTGGATCGGATACGCGGCCTGGAGGCGGCGCTCGTAGTCTGCGCTTTGGCATTCGGGCGGGAACTCGCTGCGCTGTGCCCGATAGAGGTCGGCGAAGGCGCGGGCGGTGAGATCGCGCTGCGTGTACGCCTCCGGGCCGGCGAGCGGCTCGAAGAGGCGCCGGCGCACGATCTCGAAGCCTTCCTCGGCAGTGGCCGGGCGCCACGACGACTCGAGGCGTCCGACGACGTTGCGGAGCCGGTCGAGGGCCTCGCGGCCGCGGATGCCACCGACCTCGACGTCGTCGGCGGCGAGGTGCGGCGAGCCCTGCGTGTCGGATGCTGGCAGCGAGACGACGAGCAGACAGTTGCTCACCGCCCGGGCCGACTCGGTCAGCGCCTGGGCGAAGGTGAACTGCGTCTCGAAACTGCCGGCAGGCAGATCGCTCTGATCGTGGAGCTGGCGCGCGTAGGCCACCCATTCGTCGATCAGGATCAGGCTCGGCCCGTGCTTGCGCAGCAGCTCGCGCAGCGCGTCGCCGGGGCTGGTGGCGTTTTCGTCGTCCTTCGCGATGCGCGCATACGCCTTCTGGCCGCCGAGCTGCCAGGCTAGCTCGCCCCACAGCGTGCGGATCACCGTGCCATCCGGCTTGGTCGTGGGATTGCCCGGCGAGATCTTGTTCCCGACCAGCACCACGCGCCGCGCCCTGGGGAGCTGCGCGACGCCGGCCTCGGCCAGCACCGCGTCCACCCCGGGCAGGTCGGCCGGCGGCACGCCCGAGCAGAGGTGGTAAAGCGCCAGCATCGAGTGGGTCTTGCCGCCGCCGAAGTTGGTCTGGAGCTGCACCACTGGATCGCCGCCCGCGCCGGAGAGACGCCGGGCCGCGCTGACGAGCAGGCGCCTGAGGCTCTCGGTCAGGAAGGTGCGGCGGAAGAACTCCTGCGGATCGCGGTACTCGTCCGTGCCCTCGCCCAGGTAGACCTGCCAGAGGTCGGCGGCGAACTCGGCCTGCTGGTAGCGCCCGCTGGCGACATCGGCGTGCGGGGTCACGACCTCGCGCCACGGCTTGAGCGCGCCGGCGGCCGCCGCCTCGACGAGCGACCCGCCCGCCTTGCGCTTCTCGCTGCGGAGCTGCTCGGCGAAGACGAGGCGCCGCAGCTCGAGCTTCATGCGGTTCACCTCGTCGGCCTCGGGGGCGGAGACGGCGGCGAGGAGCCGCGCCATCGAGTCGAGCGCGCGATCGGCGTCGTCGCTCGAGAAGGGCTCCTGGTGCGCCCACTTGTTGCGCCAGTCGCGCAGCTCCTGCACGAGCGAGCGCTCGGCGCGCCCGAGGGTGCGCGCGAAGACCTCGTTCCACGCATCCCAGAGGAGCTTCAGCAGGCCAGCCACGTCCCACTGCGCGAGGGGCTTTCTCGCAAGCTGCGGGTCGTCCACGAGGCGCTGCACGGCCTCCGGGCGCACCGTGCCCGCCTGCGCGGCCGCCTGCAGCTCGCGCTCCACGTAAGGCGCGAGCCCCGCGCGGAGCAGCCCCAGCGCCTTGCCGATGCGTTCGTGGTTGGTGATGGCCATGGTGGGATCTCCTATCTCGCCACGCCGAACCACCCGCGAAGAATCCCCGCCAGGCGAACAAACGAGCGATCCTCGCAACGCTGCAAGCTCACCCGGGACCCGAGCTTTCGGAACAGCGACGACGATCGAGGCAGTCTAACGCGGCGCAGCACCCACTCCATCGCGCGCTTTGGATCCTCGGGCTTCGCACGCCCGCGCTCCCAGAGACCCGCCGCCGCGAGCGCGTCGCGGAGGGCGGTGGGTTCCGTCCAACTGAGAGTCGTGGCGACATGGGGCGAGTCGCTGAAGACCCAGGCTTCTAGCTCGGGCTCGATGACAATAGCCTTGCCCCACCCCGCAGGGCCGATCCGGGACAACTCCTGCTCAAGCAACTTTTCCAAAGCGGCAGCATCTCCTGCCGGAGCCCCATCCCAGGCTCGATCCAGCACGACGAGCGCGTGGCGCGCCCGGTCCGTGTAGCCGCCGAGGAGTTTCGCGGGCTCGTGCAAGCATCCGGGGTCGCGTTCGGGGTGAACGAGCGTCTCGAACTCGAGGGGACAGATTCCGAGGGCCTCGTGCCTGCGAAGCACGGCCTCGATCGCCGCTTCGATGCTCCGATCGGCAACGAGGCAGACGAGATCTATCACGACAGGATCCCCGCAGCGAGGAGCGTTCCCATGTCGATGCTGCCCTTCCAGTCGCGCAGGCGAGGATGTTCCGTTCCCGCGACGAGGTCGGTCGCTCCTTCCGCGGTCCGGCCGAAGCAGAGGACCTGCCCGAGCTCCGCCATGCGCACGACGACCGGCGAGTGCGTGGCCAAGAGGACCTGCGCCCCGTAGACCGAGGAGAGGGACTGGAAGACCGTCTCGACGGCCCGAGGGTGGATCCCGTTCTCCGGCTCCTCGATCAAGTGGATCCCCGTGAGATCGGATAGATAGGCCAGCACTGTCAGTGCCAGCAATCGCAGCGTCCCGTCCGAGACCAGCCAGGAGGGCGCCTCGAGACCGCTTCGGTACCGGAGCACCAGATAGCGGTGGCGATCCTCTTTACGCTCCTGGGTCGCGATACTCTCGAGATCTGGGAGCGCCTCGCGGACGTGCTCGATCCAGCGCTTGAAGCGCTCCGGGTGCTCGCTCTCGAGCGCATGGACGACATGGGGCAGATTGGATCCATCCGGGAGATAGCCTCGAGATCGGCCCGGCGGGCTCGGCCGGCGCATCTGCTCTGCCGAGAGGACGATGCGCTGGACACCGTCCGTGAGGACTTTGCGGAACCAGGTCGCCACGGGGAAGCGCTCCTCGTCTTCGGGCAGGCTTGCGAGCGCTGCCTTGTCGGCCTCGATGCGGAATGGGTTGTTCCAGCCGGACGTCTCGGAGAGGAACATCACCCGCTCGGGCTCCTCGCCGCGGGAGACGACTTTCTTCCACCCACTCGGTGTGCGCTTCCGGGGCGCTTGGACGAGGCTCTCGGGGGGAGCCGGCGGCTCGGGGAACAGAGTCCGCTGGCGTGGTGCCGCGTCGGGTTCTTCTCGCTTCAGCCAGAGGGTCTCCGCGCTGATCCGCAGGGGGCCGGCCACGTCGACCGCCACTTCGTAGCGACAGACGTCGGGGCGATCGTTCTTCATCCGAGAGAGCCGTTCTCCCGGGATCGCGACCTCGATCGCCAGCTCGAAGCGATCGCGTCCTCGCATCCAGGTCAGGTGCTTGCCGTCGGGCGCGCGAAGCGGGATCCCGAAGCGAGGGTCTCCCTCGACGGCGGCGGTGACGCCCCCGCGAAGCATGTCGCCGAGAAACGCGACGACGTCCAGGAAGCTCGACTTTCCGCTCGCGTTGGGACCCACCAGGACGTGGAAGGGACCCAGTGGCTGCGAGACGTACCGGAGCGACCGGTATCCCAGCGCCTCGATGCGCGTGGCGGTCCCCGGAGAAGGGGTCCTCGGATTCATATGTCGATCCTTTCAAAGAGCCCGCCCTGTTCGGGTCGCGCCCTCCCGCCCTCGCGGGCGAGGCGAGCGATCTCCGGCCAGCTCTGCACCAGCGCGTTGTAGGCGAGCGCCTCGGCCGCGCGCTTCTTGCGCTCGCAGACGGTGTAGAGCCGGTAGGCGAGTTCACGCGCGACCTCGGCCCGGCTGCCGAGCTTGGCGACCAGCGCCGCAGCGGCGGACTCGCCGCCTGATTCGAGCGCGCGGATGAGCTGGTGCACCGTTTCCCAGGCCGTCAGGCGCGTATCGGTGGCCGGGTCCCAGTCGGCGGGCAGTTCGTCGGGCCTGAGCAAGCGCACCTTGCCGCGCTTCGATTCGACGATGCCGGCCTCGACCATGCCGGCCACGCTCGTATTCTTGGCCTTGGACAGCGTCTCGGCCACGCCGTACTCGCCCTCGGCAAAGCCGTGCTGCTCGAACCACGCCAGCGCCCAGCGGCTGTCGGCGTCGAAGTCGCCCTCCTGCTCCGCGAGCGCCTCGTCGAGCGTGGCGTTGATGAGCGCCAGCGCCTCGCGCACCGAGAGCGGCCGCCCTTCCGCGTCGAGCACCTTCGCATAGCGGGTGTAGACCGCCATGCCGGGGCCGATGGCCGCCTGCGCCAGGTCCACCGGCGCGATGTTCGCCTTCTGCAACTCCGCCAGCGCCTGCGGCAGCTCGGCCTTGAGCGCGCTGACGAACTCGCGGCGCGTGGCGGTGGGGGCGTTGGCGGGACGCGGGCGGCAGACGAGGACGATGCTGGAGGCGAGGGCGTTGGATTCGATCCCTCGACTGCGTGCCTCTCGCTCCGTACGCATGGGCCACGTACCGCTGATGCCGAAGCCGGCGCGAATGACCGCGTCGAGAAAGGTCTCCCAGCCTGTGCTGGCGGTGCCTTCGTCGCTATCGCTATCCGACTGCTTGAAGGCGTAGTAGATGGTGACCGGAAAGGCCGGGTGCGCTTGCTCGGCCAGCCGGTGCATCGCCTGGGTCATGCCGCCCAGGAAGAAGGCCTCGGCCTTCTCCTTGCTGCCGTGGCGGTAGGGCGTGGCGACCAGTTCCTCAGCCTTTGGCACGGCAAGTGTCGCGAAGAGATCGGGAAAGGTCGGGCGCAGTGAGCGCCGGAGCCAGACGTAGAAGAAGTCCGACAGGTCGGCGTAGCCGACGTTGTCGTAGTAGGGCGGGTCGGTGGAAACGACTTTCTCGGTGCTCACGGCTTGTGTCTGCGCGTCTGCGAGCAGTGCGTGAGCACCGTTTCCGGGAACGAAGCTCTGAACGACCCTCTCGACCCATTCCATACATGTGGACGACCAGTTGCCGCCGTTGTTGGAAAACGGGTTTGACTCCGCGAAGTCCCACACCATAGGAATGGCTTGGCGGGTGAACGCATGCGCGACGAACGCGCCGCCGGGTTCCCAGGTGGCATTCGAGTTCCAATAGTCCGCCGCTCGGCTGATCCCACACGCGAGATACGCCCCCACCGCCTCCGCATACGCCGTCGCGCCGTTGCCGCCGTCGCGCAGCGGCTGGGCGTCGTCGGGCAGGCCGGCGGCGAGGGCGTCGCGCCTCGCCCGCGCCATCGCCTCGCCCACCAGGTCCGAGAACGTTGTCAGCGCCACGAGCTGGCGGGGGGTGAAGAGGTCGCTCCACTTCGTCATACCGTAGTTGCCGACGCGAAAGCCCAGCGCCTGCTGGAAGAACTCGACGTCCGGCCTCCACTCGGGCTTCGCCTGCCGCGCCGC
>Ga0209101_1003053_pt1 | contig 10445 bp, 8 predicted proteins | sample ConPoolayeCmetaG_FD_185481 | JGI IMG/M metagenome (GOLD analysis project Ga0209101, IMG submission 185481) | Hot spring microbial mat communities from California, USA to study Microbial Dark Matter (Phase II) - Cone Pool mat layer C metaG... ... | reverse complement strand
TCTTTACTTTCTCCCCTTTCTCATCACAAAAAAGTAGAAGTAGGCAAAGTTGATGATTCCGGTGAAGGTGAGGCAGAGAAACATCGCCTGGAAATCGGTCAACCGGAGGATGACCCCCATGATCACAGCGCCCAGTCCCACTCCCAGATCTGAGAGGGCTGTGAAGGTGCCTAAGGCCGGTCCCCGAGAGGAGCCTGCCAGATCGATCGCTAAGGCGACGAAGGCCGGAAAAGCAAAGGCATTTCCAGCGCCCCAGATGACGGCGACCAATATAAACATGGGCGTTGTTGTAGAAAAGGCCAGAAGGAGTGTTGCCAAAATATAGGTCAATAAGCAGGGCATAATCACCCTTTCCCTGCTGTAGAGATCGAGGATCCTTCCCCCAAAGGTCCTGCCGAGGATGAGCATCACGGCAAAGGCGGCAAAGAAGAGTCCAGGATTGCTCATCCCGTGTTTCAGGGCATAAAGAGGGAAGAAGGCGGTCAAGGCTCCCCAGATGATATGGGTGAAGAAGGCGAGGATGGCAGGCGGAAGGGCTTTTCGGGAGAGGAAAGAACGGTCCTCCATGTCCGGGGTTTCAGGAGATTTGGTTACCCTCGTTTTCAATCGTAAGGACAGAACAAGAGCGCAAAGGGAGAAGGCTGTGCAGACCAGAAAGAGGAAGTGGAAAGGGAAGCGGTTGATTAAGAACATCCCGAAAGAGGGTGCCAGAGCAAAAGCAAAGTTGAAAGCGAGGAAGAAATAGCTGAGGCTCTGCCCGCGGTGTGCCTCCGGGCTGATATTGGCAATGAAGGTGGTCGAGGCGGTATAGAAGAGGGCAAATCCAAATCCGTGAAGAATCCTAATCATCAAAAAAGGCCAGAAGGGAAGCAGGAAGATATAAGCGATGGAGCAGAGAATAAAGAGCAGGGCACCTCCGGCCATAAAGTTTCTTTCCGGTATTTTGAGAAGGGCCCTTCCAACGAGGGGTCTCAGGATGAGAGAGGAGACACTGGAGGTACCGATCAGGATGCCGATCTCTGCCTCTTTTGCCCCTAACCTGGCGAGATAGATCGGCAGGGTCGGGATGAGAATGAAGAGGGAGGAGGAGAAGGTCAGCTGAGCAGAAAAGGTGAGAAGGAAATCGCGACTCAGAATCTTTTTAAGAGGCATGGCCTTCGATTTTAATGGGCTCCGATCTTTGTTGTAAAGGTTTTTTGAATCGTTCCAATCTTAGCAAGAAATTGGGGTCAGGCCTCAACCCTTTTCTTTCAATCAGACCTTCGGAACCGGTCGAAGGGGTCAAGAGTTGAGACCTAACCCCAACACTGTTATAATCCCTCCAACCATGCGAAAGCAAGTCCTTCGGGCGATTGGTCGCCTCTGCCTTTGTCACCCCAGGAAGATCCTCCTCCTCTTCATCGGCCTCTTTGCGATGGCCTTCCTGTTGACAGGCAAGCTTCGCTTCGATCCTGATTTTCTGAAGCTCTTCCCTGCCGAGAAGGGTCCGATTAAGCTCTATATGGAGAGTTTGAAAGAGGTCGGGACCTTCGACCTTCTCTTCGTTCTGGTTGAGAGAAAGGAAGAAACCAGCATCGAGGATTTCATCCAGTCGGGGATAAAGGTCGCAGAAGGGTTGAAGGAGCTGGAGCTCTCGGGAGAGAGGGCTTTTAAGCGTGTCCGTTATCAGAAGATCGAGCCGGAAGACCTGGAGGCGGCAAAACCCAGCCTCGACCTCTTTCTGACTCATCCCTACCTCTTCCTGGATGAGGAGGACCTCCCGGCGTTGAAGGAGAGGTGGAGCGAAGCAGAGATCTCCAAACAAATCCGGAAAAACCGTAGGGTCCTCATCAGCCAGGCCTCCTTTGCAATGAGAGACTTTATTCGGAGCGACCCCTTAGAGATGCGCTGGCTCTTCATAGAAAAGTGGAGGGGGGGAGCCAAAGGGATGGCGTTCGATGAGTCTAGTCCCCTCTTTCTTTCCAGAGACGGAAAGGCCCTTCTCATCTTGACCGAACCCGCTCAACCTGCCACGAACCTCCCTTTTTCGTACTCTCTGATGAAGGCTTTAGATTCATTCGTCCCCGGGTTAGATCAGAAGAACATCACGGTCTCTTTCACTGGTGCCCATCCCATTGCCACAGCCGAGTCGAAGACCCTCCGATGGGATATGCAGACTTCCTTCATCACCTCTCTCCTCCTCGTCCTCGCGCTCTTCCTCTTTGTCTATCGGAGATGGATCACCCTCCTCTTTGTCGGCCTTCCCCTTTTCGGAGGCATCCAGATGACGATGGGAATTGCCTCGCTCACTCTGGGGAGTTTAAATATTCTGACGGCTGCTTTCGCAGCCATCCTGACCGGACTTGGAATTGATTTTGCCGTCCATCTCTATGACCGCTATCAACAGGAAAGGGCATTTGGAAAGGAGATCGACTCTGCCATTGAGACCACCCTGGCCGAGACCGGATCGGTCATCTGGACAGGGGCCTTCACAACGATCTTCGCCTTTGGAGTCCTCTCTTTTTCAAGGGTCAAAGGGATCGTTGAACTGGCCTTTCTCGTCTCCACAGGCCTCCTCTGTTCTCTTCTATGCATCTCCTTTGTCCTGCCCTCTTTTCTCATCTGGATCGATCGAAGAAAAAAGGCCTATCCGTATCCAGAGATTCAGACGCTTCCCTTCCGTCGCCTCTCCTCCTTTCTGAAGAGGAAGAGCCGAATGGCTTTTTTCATTCTGATCGGGACCAGCCTCTTCTTTCTCCTCTCTGCGTTCGGGACGAAAATAGAAAGGGATTTCAGAAAGTTAAAACCGAAGGAGATCGAGTCCCTCGAAGTCCTCGATCGATTGACCCGAACTTTTGGAGGGAGAAAACTTGAAGCGTTAGCCGTCCACGAGGGAAAGGACCTGAGTGCTCTCCTCTCCAGAGAAGAGGAAGCGGTCAAAGTCTTAAAAAGGTTTCAGAAGGAGGGGAAGATCGATACCTTTGTCTCTCTCTGCCAATTCATCCCCTCTCCAGAAGAACAGAGGAGAAGGGCAGAGGCCATCCGAAAGTCGATCGATCTGAGGAGGGTCAAAGAAAGCCTCACCCAAGCCCTCCAGGAGAATGGTTTTGAGAGGAGTGGCTTTCAGGAGGTTTTGCAGAGCCTTGAGGAGATGAGTCTCGGCCAAGAAAAGGTTTATTCACCCGAGACCCTGATGGCCTCCCTCGGACGGAGCCCCCTGAAAAAAGGGATCGAGCCCTTCTGGGTTCAGAGAGGGGAGACCCATCGCATCATCTCCCACATCTACTATCAAAAAGGTCATCTGGATCTGGATGAGCTGGAGAGAGCACTGCCTCAGGTCTCCATCACCGGGCCGGAACGGGTGGAATCAGAGATCCTCCGGGTGGTGAAGGAAGATCTCTTTCTTCTCACCCCGATATCCTTTGTCATCATCCTCCTTCTCGTCTTTTCCCACTTCAGGAGATGGCCGTTGACCCTCTTGACCCTGATGCCTTTGACCATGGGATTGATCTGGATGTTAGGGGCGATGGCCCTTTTGAAGATCCAAATCAACTTCGTCAATGCCGTCATCCTTCCCATGATCATCGGCATGGGCATTGATAACAGTATTCATCTGATGCACCGTCATCTGGAGGCAGGAGAAAAGGATCCCCTCCGCGCCCTTCGCCAGACCGGAAGGGCCATTACGCTTTGCACCCTCACCACGATCCTCGGGTTTGGATCTCTGGTCACCGCCCGGTATCAGGCTCTTACGATGATGGGATGGGTGACGATCCTGGGGATGGGATTTTGTCTGATCACCACTCTCACTCTTCTTCCGACAATTCTCCTCTTGAAAGGAAGACATGGGGAACGATAAGAGATATGATGCCATCGTCATCGGCGCAGGGGTGGGAGGGTTGACGGCGGCCACTCTCCTTGCCCGAAAGGGATGGAGGGTTCTTCTTCTGGAAAAGGAGAGACAGGTCGGAGGATATGTCGTCTCTTTCAAAAGGGGAGCCTTTACCTTTGATGCCACTGGATCTTTTATCGGAGGATGCGAGGAAGGGGGGGAATTTTTCCAGATCCTGAAGGAACTCGATGTCCATGAAGCCATCGAGTTCCTTCCCATTCGGAACATCCAAAATATTTATCCGGGGTTTGAGGTCCGTCTTGACCAAGGAGGATTCTCCTCTTATGCCGATCAGCTCTTGACTCTCTTTCCCGAAGAAGAGAGGGGATTGAAAGAATACCTGTCTCTGGTCCGGAAGATCGGAGAGGAGGTGAACGCCTACTCCAGGATCACTCCGATCCGAAAAATCCTCTTTCCAGTCTTCTTCAGAAATCTGATTCGTTTTCATCGAACCACCCACCAGAAAGTTCTGGATCGTCTCTTCAGGGGGGGTGAGATCAAGATGGCCCTTCATACCCTTCCCGTGACCGACCCTCCCTCCCGACTCTCCTTTCTCTTCGTCGCCACCCTCATCACGAAAGCCCTGATGCAGGGCGTTTTCTATCCAAAGGGAGGGATGGGGAGAGTGACCGAGGCAATGGCCCAATCCTTTCTACGTTTCGGCGGAGAGCTTTTCCTTCAGACAGAAGTTGATCGGGTTCTCATCAAAGGCGGAAAGGCGGAAGGCGTCCTGACAAGGGATGGGAAGATGTTTCCATCCTCTTACATCCTCTCTGACATCAATCCCAACCATCTGGTGCAGAAGCTTCCTCGGGACTATCAGGCGTCCCTCCAGAGGAAACTGATGAGACTCGAATACTCCCTCTCCTCTTTTATTCTCTACCTGGCCACGGATTTGGATTTGGGGAAGATGAACCTTCCCTATTTTACCTATCATCGTTCCCTGTCCGATCTCGAACAGGAGTTTCGAATGATTCTCGGCGGCAAGATTCCCCAACATCCAACATTGGTCGTATCGATTCCGACGCTATTGGATTCCTCCTTAGCTCCGAAAGGGGCGCACCTTTTAAAAGTTCTGGTGGTGGCCCCCTTTGATTACCAAGAGAGGTGGAGGGAAAACGACCCGGAACAATATCGACGTATCAAAGATGAATTTTCTCGAAACATTCTTCTCCAGTTGGAGTCCAAATTGATTCCAGGGTTAAAGGACCATCTTCTCTTCTTCGAGGCGGCTACGCCAATAACGCTTGCGCGATATACAGGAAATGAACGAGGGGCGATGTATGGGCTTGCTTCCACCCCTCAGCAGATCGGAAACTTCAGGCCTCCTCATCAAACCTCCATCCCTGGACTCTTTCAAGTGGGCCACTACACCCGGCCCTCTCATGGAATTGTAGGAGCCAGCCTTTCGGGCCTCTTTGCGGCGAGAAACCTCCTGGAGAAAGCGAAAAAACCATAAACGATGGACGAAGGGCGATCAACGATGAAGAAGGAACCATCAACAAAAGACGATCACCCCTACCCCGGGAAATGCCAACCCGTGGAGTTGAAATCCATTTGCTTAACATCTTACAATTCCATCAATGGAAAAATTGGATTGCCTCTTTGTCCATGTCCCCAAGTTGAACAACTATTACCGGCCCATCGGTTCTTTCATCTGGATTAACTTCCTCCCCATGGGGCTCTTGGCCCTGGCGGATCTTCTCCATCGGAACAAGATCACCACCGAAGTGGTTCACCTGGGAGTGGAATGGATCGAAGATCCCCACTTTTCCCTTCTCGATCACCTCAGAAAGAGAACCCCCAAGATCGTTGCCTTCGACCTTCACTGGCATCATCAGAGTTACGATGTGCTGGGAGTCGCTAAAAGAGTGAAGCAGGCATTCCCTTCCGTCTATATTCTCCTCGGGGGGTTTACCGCGAGTCTCTATCATGAGGAGATTCTGAGAAATTTTGACGAAGTGGACGGAGTGATTCGGGGGGAAGCTGAAACTCCTCTCCTCGAATTAGCCCATATCCTCCTTCAGGGGAAGGAAGATCTCTTCTCCGTTCCCAACCTCACCTGGCGAAGAAAGGGGAGGATCATGATCAATCCCCTTTCCTATGTGGCCTCAGAAAAAGATCTGAACCGACTCTCTTTTACGAACTTTCCTCTCCTTAAAAATTTTCGCACCTATATCCAGTTTATCGGTCAGCCCTTCTATGTGAAGGGTGTCTCCCCAAGGAGAAGAATTTCTGGATGTATTCTCTTAAATCGCCCATCTACCATCTCACCCTTGGCAGGGGGTGTCCAGTTCAATGCACCTGGTGTAGCGGCAACATTCCTTCTCAGAAGATGATTACAGGCCGAAGGGGGGTCACCTTCAGAGGAGTCGAGGAAGTCCTCCAATCGATCAGAGAAGCCCTCTCTTATGGTTACGAGACCTTCCATATCTGTTTCGACCCTTTCCCGGGAAACCCCGAATACTTTCTGGAACTCTTCGCTCGCATTCGTGAAGAAAAGATCCAGATGGAATGCTTTTTCGAATCCTTTGGATTACCCACGAATGCCTTCATTCGATCCTTCAAAGAGACTTTTCCGGGGCAGAAATCGCTGGTCGCCCTCTCTCCTGATGTCGGGTCGGACCGTTTGCGAAAGGTCCATAAGGGGAATGCCTATACGAATCAGGACTTGATGACATGCCTCGATCAATTGAAAACCCATCAGGTCTGGTGTGATCTCTTCTTCACCCTGGGCGTGCCCTTTGAGAAGGAGGAGGATCTGGAGGAGACGATCCGTCTCCAAAAGGAAATCCGCCACCGCTATCCGAACGTGAGGGGAATTCGAACTTTTACGATCGAGATGGAGCCGGGGTCTCCGTGGCATCTCGATCCGGAGACCTTCGGTGTGAAGACGCCCCTCTGGAGTTTTATGGATTTTTACCATTATCATTCCGATCGGGAGAACGCCTTTTCCTCTCTCGGTTACTGGATTCCGGAATATTTCGATGACATTAAAGATGCGAAGACCTTTGAAAAGAGGTTGCTTGAGTTGAAATGCCGTCATTTCTGCTTCATCCACCCCAATGCGAGGAGGTCCTCCAGTCCCTTCTGGGGGAGAAGGCTCTGTGATCTTTCGAGCCTCTTCTGGAAGGCAAAAGGTTTGATCAAGAAAGGATAGCATGACCCATCACCAAACAACCCTTACCAGATGGCAATGGTCTGGATTTTGGAACATGAGAAATTTTTTGAGATCCGGATGGTCTGTGACAGGCAGAGAGTTTGGTAATTGGAAATGACATCTAAAAGGAGGAACATGCGATGAGAAAGACGAGTGCCATTCTGTGCAGCTTTCTGGGTTTATTGCTACTCTCTCCCCTTCCCCTTCTTGCCAGTGAGATCGGCAAAGAGGTGAAGATCACCTATCTGGGCCATGCTGCGTTTAAATTCGTCTCCCCCAAAGGGGTCGTCATCTATATCGATCCCTTTCTCAGTCAAAACCCAAAAACCCCACCGGAATTCAAAACGGTAGATAAGGCCGATCTTATCCTCGTCACCCATGGGCATGGAGATCATGTGGGGGATACGATCGCCATCGCCGAGAAGACGAATGCCAGAATCGTTGCCATGCCTGAACTGGGAAGGTACCTCACCCGGAAAGGGGCCAAACAGGTTACGGGAATGAACAAGGGCGGGACCTTTATATCACATGGCATTGCCATCACGATGGTTCATGCCATTCATAGTTCAAGTGTGACCGAAGGGGATCAGGTCATCTATACAGGGGAACCTGCGGGGTTCGTCATTCGATTTGAGAATGGGTTTACGCTTTACCATGCCGGGGATACCGGCCTCTTCGGGGACATGAAGATCATCGGAGAGATTTACAAGCCGGAGCTTTCGATCCTTCCCATCGGAAGCCACTTCACGATGGACCCCCGGGAAGCAGCCTATGCGGCCAGGCTTCTCGGTTCGAAGTACGTGATTCCCATTCATTATGGGACCTTCCCGGTGCTCACGGGCACGGTCGAGGATTTTCAAAAATGGATGAAAGAGGTTCCGCAGACCAAGGTCCTGGTGGTGAGACCCGGAGAGACGGTTCACTAGTCGATGTCCTCTCATTCCTTTTTCTCATTTGATCGATCCTTTCGGTTCTCCCCGACCTCTTCATGCCCTCCTCATCAAAGAAGCGGAGGGCATGAGAACCCTTTTTAAAAATGTCATTGAATCCCCCTGGGCATATCTGGTAAACTACCTTCCAATGATGAACAAGAGGGTTAAAGAGTTCGTCCATGATCTACAGGATTTCTACCTCCTCTCCTTTCAAGGCCTGATGGGAGGAGTGAGGCGCCCTCTCTACGTGAAAGATTGGATCGACCAGATGGACTACGCCGGGTCAGGTTCCCTTCTCATCGTCCTCCTCATCTCCCTCTTCATCGGGATGGCCCTCTCCCTTCAACTCTCGGCTGAACTGTCCAGGCTAGGGTTAAAAATGTATACAGGCAAGGTAGTAGGGATCTCCATCATCCGGGAAATCGGTCCTGTGCTAACAGCCCTGATCTTCGCTGGCAGAGTTGGATCGGGCATCGCCTCCGAACTCGGCTCAATGGTCCTGGGCCATCAGGTCGATACCCTCCGAGTGTTCGGTGTGGACCCTGTGAAGAAACTGGTCACTCCAAGAATTTGGAGCGCCATCATCATGCTTCCTGTTCTCACGATCATCGGGGATGCGGTTTCTCTCTTCGGCGCCTATTATATTGCCGTCTTTGTGAGCCACCAAAGCGGAACCTTCTTCTGGAGCTCCATCCGCGATATTTTGATCTATGAAAATGTGCTGGCGGGGGCCATGAAGCCTTTCCTCTTCGGTTATCTGATCGCCTGTATCAGTTGTTATATGGGCCTTTCCACAAGAGGCGGTGCCATTGGCTTGAGGCGAACGACGACCCGAGCGGTCGTCCTCTCATTTATTGCCATCATTGTTGCCGATTTCATCCTGACCAGAGTGTTGCTCTATCTCTTGGGGTTCACCGTATGATCACCTTTGACCGGGTCTCCTTTTCTTACGGGAGTCGTTCCATCCTCCAGGACCTGAGTTTCTCCGTCCAAGAGAACGAACGGGTGGCCATCCTTGGAGGGAGCGGGGATGGAAAGACGACCGTTCTGAAACTGATCATCGGCCTTCTCCGACCGGACTCTGGGAGCATCTGGATCGACGGAGAAGAGATTACCACGAAGACGGAGGAAGAACTTCGGGACGTCCGAATCAAATTCAGCATGGTCTTTCAGGAGGGAGCCCTCTTTGACTCCCTGAGCGTGAAGGAGAATGTCGCCTTTCCATTGAGGGAGTATACCCACCTCACTGAAGAAGCGATAGACCAGAAAGTGAGGGAACTCCTGCGGCGGGTAGGATTGGAGGAAGCCATCGGACAGATGCCCGAGGAACTCAGTGGCGGCATGCACCGGAGGGTGGCCATCATGCGATCGGTGGCTGCTTTTGAGCCGAGGATGTTCCTCTACGACGAGCCGACGACAGGCCTCGATCCGATCAATGCGGATCTCATCTGCAGGTTGATCCTCGACCTTTCCAGGGACGGAGGAGGATTCATTATCGTCACCCATAAGATGTTTGATGCCTTCCGACTGGCAAAACGGTTTATCTTTTTAAAAGGGGGGAGGATCATTTTCGATGGGGATCGAGAAGCCCTTCGAAGCTCACCCCTTCCGGAGATCAGAACGTTTCTTCGAGAGCTGAGCATGGAATGCAATGGGTGAACGGGGAGGAGAGAGATGTTTGAGATGAAAAAACAGTTGAGATGGTCCAAGTTAAAGGTGGGGATCGTGATCTCTCTGGCCCTTCTGGTGCTGTTGGTCGCGGTCTTCTTCGCAGGAGGCATTGAGAAGATCTTCTCGCCGAAGATGGACCTGAAAATCCAGTTTCAAGATGTGAGGGGTTTGCGAAAAGGAGCTCCTGTCTGGCTCTTTGGAACAGAAGTCGGGTCGGTCAGAGAGATTCAGCTGGATCGAACGTTGGGAACCGTCGTAACGGTCTCACTCAAAAAGAGTGCTCAGGGATTTATCAAGAAGGATGCGCAGGCCAGTATCATGACGATGGGGCTTTTAGGGGATAAATATATTGAACTCACCACCGGTTCTCCCAAGTCGGAATCCATTGAAAAGGGAGAGATGATCAAGGGCTCTGTTCCGGTTGAAATCTCAGAGATCATGGAGACCGCAGGAATCTCCATCGGAAAGGTGGGCGATGTCATCAATCGACTGGACAATCTCATTTTGAAGATCGACGAAGGGGAAGGGACATTGGCAAAATTTCTCACGGATCCTTCCATCTATGACCACCTCAACCGAAGCGTTCAGAGCTTGTCTCACACCCTCCAAGAGATTAAAGAGTCAAAAGGGACGCTCCGAATGCTCATCGAGGATCCTTCCCTTTACGAGAGAGCCGTTTCCGCTGTTTCTTCCATCGAGGAGTTTGCAAAAATGACGAACGAGTCCGTGGGAGAGATAGTCAGAAAGGTGAACGAGAGCAAAGGAACACTCAAAAAACTGGTGGAGGACCCTTCCCTCTACGATAAAGCCC
>Ga0209101_1003051_pt1 | contig 10446 bp, 12 predicted proteins | sample ConPoolayeCmetaG_FD_185481 | JGI IMG/M metagenome (GOLD analysis project Ga0209101, IMG submission 185481) | Hot spring microbial mat communities from California, USA to study Microbial Dark Matter (Phase II) - Cone Pool mat layer C metaG... ... | reverse complement strand
GGTCTAACATGGCGCAGGTCGCAGGTCGCAGGGAGCAGGTCGCATGTCGCAGGGAGCAGGGCGCACGTCGCAGGGCGCACGTCGCAGGGCGCAGATCAGACGTACTCGTATACGGGCACCTGAATCACACGTTTGGGCCGGGTTCGTTGCCAGACCATTCGCTGCAAGCGCTCCACCGTCTCCGGTGAAAACAACTGTTCACCGGTCTCCACATTTACCCGTGCAGGAACATTCTCAATGACAATGAGTTGACCATTCACTTCCAGCATATATGTGACTCTGGTTTCTACCAGATTTTCCTCCCAATGGTAGGTGCTCATCTCTTTCTCCTTACTTTAAAGTCAATCCACCTGGCTGGTTCCGGTTCGTAAAGGGTGATAATCTTGACCAATGGCCGAGAGGGATAACTACACTGAATATGCAGGGGTCTGCCCGCTCGGGTAAAGCCCAATACCAAACAACTTGGACCATACTTGTCCTCTGGATAATCCTCAATGATCTCACCATTCGCAATTGCTTCCCGCAGTTCCTGAACACTGATTCGGCGCAGGATGCTTTGGTCAACTGCGTGTTTGGAGAATTCAAACTGCCCTGCCTGAATCTTGGCGCGTATCTGCTCAATCATTTTTGAGTCCACTGCAAAAACTCATCGCAGAGAACGCAGAGATTTTCATAATATTGCTCTGCGTACTCTGCGGTAAAGAGACCTTTTTGCAGTGAAGTCAAGGATGATTTTTGTGGCGGCGAAGCCGCCACAAAAATCATCCCTTTACTCCCAGCCACTGGCGGGCAAAGGCGCGTACAACCCTGGCGATCTCTGCCGGTTCCGCATATCGTGCCCATTCCCGATAGTCATCCACGCCCATACAAAACCACCCCTCTGGCGAGGATTTCGCGCAGGAAGAAGTTATGCGGCAATTCCTCTTCCAGTTCGCGCGGCGTCTTGACAATGATGTCCACAGGGAACGGGCGCGGATACAGAAGCAACGAGATGGTCACCACGCGCTCCCGGCGAGGTTTATCGGTGTCCCAGATGACCAGCAAATCCACATCGCTATCCGACGTTGGCTCTCCGTAGGCGTAGGAGCCAAACAGGATAATTTTCTCCGGATCCACCTCACGGACAAGTTTTTCTATGGCTGCCGGCAGGGTCTCCGCCACCGGCGGCAGGCCGCGAGGCGCGGTGTGCAAGGTGGCGAGAATGGGAAAGCCTTTTCTGTTCATCTCTAACGATACCCTTGCGCCCGGAGCACCACCGGCAGATAGGCCGCGTAGGGGAGTCTCCCGAAGATGACCACCCGATTCTCCCCATAGTGGGTCAGATATGCCCGTTCCCGTGCCGGGTCAAAGGCCATACTGTCGGGATAGATTCCCACCCGCAGGACGTACCGAAGACGGGGGCCATCCAGGACGGCGACCCGCGAACCTCCGGCAATGTATCCCATTCCATCCAGCGGGTTAAACCAGGCACGGTCGGGATCAAACGGCAGCGGAACGGTGTACATCGTGGTCCCACTGAAGACCGCTGCGCTGCGGGCACCGGACAGCGCGCCGTACACCCATCCGGTGTTCGGGTCCGCCGCCAGCGCTTTGGCATATCCGGAAATCGGCATCGTTACAACCACGCTGGGGCCGTTCAGAATCTGGATGATTCCCTGAAAACCCGGATCCTCACCACAGCCTGCATAAGCCAGGCCGTTAAGGGGCTGAGCCGTCAGAGCAAATGTGGCCATCCCGCAACTCAACGAAGTCACCCAGAACGTTTGGGTAATGGGAGTGGTGATGGAGAAAACTGCGATGTAGGATGCCCCCCCCAGCCCATACAGCCATCCTCGCTGCGAGTCAACGGCAAAGGATGAGAGACTATAAGGATACCCGGGCCACTGAACAGAGGTGAGAATCTCCGTACGGCTGATGATCAAGACCTGGGGCGAATCAGACAGTGCAGCATAGACCACACCATGGTCCGGGTCAGCAGTCAGTGCATTTGCCACGGGATAGTAGCCAAAACCGGAAAGAGAAATCGTCTGCACCTCGGTCCCACTGATGACCCATAACCGATTTGCCCCTCTATGCCCCACATAGACCATCCCCGTCCCCGAATCCAGGGCCATAGATTCCGGGCGCGGCGCCAGGCTGGAAGCCATCCAGGGCTGCAAATTCACCTGCGTCAGGACCTGAGTCCCGAAGAGCAGGTAGAGGGTGCCGCTGAGAGTATCCAGCGCGTAGGCCACGCCGGTATCGGGCCGGACGACCACCGGCCCCAGGCCATAACCGCTGGGCAGGCGGGCCAGCGGCATCGTCCCGCTGAGAATCAGCAGGCCGGTGAAGGGGTCCGGCGGATAGGAACCATCCCGTTCCACCACATACACCCGCCCGGAAGGATGCGCGCGCACGGTGAACGGCGGAACGGCGGTCGTGATGGTCACAGGGTCTTCCAGAGAGGGGGGAAAGATATAAACCCTTCCTGCACTGGAGACCGCAACAACTATTTCCCCAGAGGGAGAAACCACATCCAATGTGTTCGGGGGGCTCAGGCTGCCAGGGGTAGAGACAATGGTAACCGGAGTGGTCCGGGAGAGGACCTGCAGGCCTCCGGAGATCATCGTCAGGTACACCCGGTCCCGATTCGGGTCGGGGGCCAGGTCCACAGGAGAAGTGACGGGGGCGGTGCCCCGAATCTCGGTGCCGCTGATCGCGGCGACCTGGCCTGCCATTTCGCCTCCCCAGACGTAGACCAGGCGATTGTAGGGATGGAACCGGACCCCCCGGATGGGACCACTGACAGGAAGGGAAGCCAGCAACTGGGTCCCATTGAGGACATGGACTACAGAACCGCCCGGCACATACGTCAGCCCGGTATCGGGGTGGACCTCCGGACGTCCTCCATACGCGCCGAGGCTTCGTGTGTATACCACTGTACTTCCCTGGACGACGGCCAACTCGTAGTTGGGGGGATACCCGGGCACAGAGACGACCGCATAGAGCAGTCCGTTCTTCGGGTTGTATCGGGCCGTCATCACCGTGTAGGGAAAGGTCACGGTCAGAACCACCTGCTCCCCGCTGAGAACGGCCATCTCCGCGCCCGCGACGGCGAACCGCCGTCCGGTCTGCGGATCCACGTCCACCACGCAGTAATCCGGGATAACCGCAGTCACTTCCGTGCCGGATACCACTGTTGTGCCGCCCCTTCGGCAGACCAGGACCTCGCCGGTCCGGGGATCCACCATCGGGCGTCCCGGCGAGGCCCCGACGCCGGGAGCGACCCATCCCGTCGCCACAGGGAAGAGGGAAGCCGTCGTCGCTGGGGAACCTGTTCCGGATACCGGAACCGGCGAAGCCTCTACCGTTGAGAGGACCAGCAGGACTCCCAGCAACAGCAGAACGCTGAGAGTGATGCTGATTACCCAGCGCATATCAGCCTCCTGAAAGAGATGGTTTAGAAGAAGATGCCTTTTCCCGATTTGTGCTGCCCCAAGGGGGTTCAAAAGCGCCCACTGAAACCCATACGATACCTAATCCAATTGCCCCAGGACAAACCGATGCAGGATTTCTGCGATCAGACGCTGGGAAGACATCCCCGCTTCCTGCGCTTTACGTCGGATGACCTGCAAATCCTCCTGAGGCAGTGCAATGGTGATGAGCCCCGCTGCTTCCAGAGTTGCCATCGCGTACGTCTGATATTGCTGAAGCCGATCTCGGAGTTGATCCACAGAACGCCACTCACCGCGTTCGTACGAGTTCAGAAGTTCTCGCTCTTCCTTGTCCAGGTCCAGTTTCCATTCGGTTGACATATTACCGCCCCCTCAGATATCGCTTTGTTGCCTTACGACTTGGGATAGCCGTTTTTAGAAATATCTCATTCTCAGATTCTACAAACGGAACCAGCCAGGCATAGTTGTTAATTTTAACAATAAAAATACGTTGCCCTCTATACTTTTCAGGATGTGGATGTTCAACAATATCCAGCAAATCGCCGGCGGCAATATGTACAACGACCTCTTCAAACGAGATACCTCGCTCCGCCTTAAGTTTCTGGTTCTTTTCCTCATTCCAGATGAAGGTTTTCACAGGGAACCTATTCCCTTCTCTGCGAGGCTTTCGCATCTTTGAGTGAGTCTTCAGAACAGCATCGGTTGCTCTGGGCGGGTGTAGGGGATGCCCAGGTGCTCGTAGGCGCGGGCCGTGGCAACCCGGCCGCGCGGCGTCCGCTCCAGAAAGCCCAGTTGCAGCAGGTACGGCTCCACCACATCCATTACTGTATCCGCCTCCTCGCTGACGGCCGCGGCGATAGTGTCCAGGCCGACCGGACCCCCGCCGAATTTCTCAATGATGGTCCGCAGCACCCGTCGGTCCAGGTCGTCCAGCCCCAGTTCGTCCACCTCCAGCAACTCCAGCGCCTCCCGGGCCACTGGGCCGGTGATGCGGCCGTCGGAGCGGACCTGGGCGTAGTCCCGCACCCGCTTGAGCAGGCGCAGGGCGACGCGCGGGGTTCCCCGGCCCCGCCGGGCGATCTCCACTACCCCCTCGTCGTCCACCTCCAGGCCCAGGACCCCGGCGGCTCGCCGGACGATAGCCTCCAGCGCCGCCTGGTCGTAGAAGTCCACCCGGAAGGTGGCCCCGAAGCGGGCGCGCAGGGGCGCGGTCAGCAGGGCCAGCCGGGTCGTCGCGCCGACGACGGTGAAGCGGGGCAGGTGCAGGCGAATGGAGCGGGCCGCCGGACCTTTCCCCACCACCAGGTCCAGCACGAAGTCCTCCATAGCCGGGTAGAGAATCTCCTCCACCGCCCGCCCCAGGCGGTGGACTTCGTCTATGAACAGCACCTCTTTTTCCCGCAGGTTGCTCAGGATGGCCGCCAGGTCCCCGGCCCGCTCAATGGCCGGCCCGGCGGTGACGCGGATGGGCACCCCCATTTCGTTGGCGACGATGTGGGCCAGCGTGGTCTTGCCCAGGCCGGGCGGGCCGTAGAAGAGGACGTGGTCCAGCGCGTCCCCCCGCTGGCGGGCGGCCTCTATCAGGATGCGCAGATTCTCCCGCAGCCGGTCCTGCCCGATCAGGTCGTCCAGCCGCTGGGGACGCAGGGCCTGGTCCAGTTGTCGTTCATCCGGTCGGACTCGCGGGGAAATGACGCGGTTCTCCATACCGGTGGTATTATACCCCAACCCGCCCGCAGAGAAAAGGCAAAATCACGAAAGGCACGAAAGACACGAAAGGCACAATACCGCATTTTTCGTGTTTTTCGCGTCTTTCGCGTCTTTCGTGTTTTTCGCGTCTTTCGTGTTTTTCGCGTCTTTCGCGTCTTTCGCGCCTATGACCACCACACCCCCGGGATGGGTTCGCCGCAATCGGGGCAGGCCCCGTCCCGCAGGCGGTACGCCGTCACGCTGAAGCCCTCCCGGGCGATGAGCAGGGCGCCGCAGCGGGGGCAGTAAGTATGATTCCCCGGATGCCCCCATACGTTCCCCACGTAGACGAAGCGCATGCCCTCCTCCAGCGCGACCTCCCGGGCCCGCTCCAGTGTCTCCACCGGCGTCGGGGGGAGATTGGTCAGTTTGTACTGGGGGGTGAAACGGGTGAAGTGCAGGGGGACGTCGGGGCTGATCTCCCGCGCCAGCCAGCGGGCCAGTCCCCGCAGTTGGTCCAGCCGGTCGTTCAGGGTGGGCACCACCAGGTTGACAATCTCCAGATGGATGCCGCTCTCGTGGATGATCCGGATGGCCTCCAGCACGGGCCGGAGTTCCGCCCCGCAGATGTTCCGGTAGAATCCCTCGTCGTACCCCTTCAGGTCAATTTTGATGGCATCTACGGCGGCGCAGAGGGCCCGCAGCGGCTCAGGGTTGATGAACCCGGCGGAGATGACGACGTTCTTCAACCCGGCGGCACGCCCCTGCCGGGCCGTCTCCAACATGTACTCGTAGAAGACGGTCGGCTCGGTGTAGGTGTAGGCGATGACCGGCGCCCCGGCCTGGAGGGCGTAGCGGACCACATCCTCCGGCGGCAGGTCTATGTTCTCCGTCTCCTCCGGGGGAAACTGGGAAATCGTCCAGTTCTGGCAGTAGAGACAGCGCAGGTTGCACCCCGCGGTCGCGATGGAGAAGGCGGCGGCGGTGGGCAGGAAATGGTAGAACGGCTTCTTCTCAATGGGGTCCACGTGGACGGCGCAGGGGTTCCCGAACACGACGGAGAACAGTCGCCCGCCGCGATTCTCCCGCACCCGGCAGTGCCCTCGTTGCCCCTCGGCGATCAGACATCCGTGGGGGCAGAGGTTACAGCGGACGTAGGTGCCGGTGTGGGGGGTGTGGCAGTAACTGACGGGAAGGGAGGGTTCGGTATCGCCGTGGCAGGCGGCGCAGCGGAGGGTGCCTTCTTCTACGGTGGGGGTCGCATAGAGGGCCTCCACCGACCAGCGCGTCGGCGGGGTGGGAGGGGGCGGAGGAGTGCCCTCCGGTTCCCGTTCCCACCACCGTCCGCCCAACCCGGCGGCGATGCCCAATCCGACGCCGCCGACCACAGCCAGTTTGCCCAGGAACTGACGCCTCGTTAACCCGCTCATGGGACCACCGACGACTGACCATAGACCACTTCACGTTTCACGCTTCACGTTTCACGTTTCACGCATCACGTTTCACGTCTCACGTTTCACGCCCCAGATACGCCACCACCTCCTCGTACTGCGCCGGAGAAATGCGCCCGGCGTCCCGCAGGACCGCCAGCATCCGGGTCAGCGGGAGGACGGCGTGGAGGCGCAGGCCGTGACGGGCCAGGTCCTCCGCCCCACCCTGCTCCCGGTCTATCAGCACCAGCACGTCCCGCACCACCAGGCCCGCCTCCTGCAGGGGAGCAGCAGCCTCCAGTTTGCTGTCGCCCCGGGTGATCAGGTCGTCCACCAGGAGGACCGTCTCGCCGGGCGCGAACGTGCCCTCAATGGGGCGCCGGGTGCCGTGCTCTTTGACCTCCCGACGGGGGTAGATGAGCGGCCGGTTCAACTCCAGCGCCAGCGCGGTGCCGATGGGAATCCCGGCGTAGGGCACCGCGGCGATGCGGTCAAAGGAGAGATGGCGGGCAATCCCGGCCATCGCGCGGGCCACATCCCCCAGGAGCGCGGGATGGCTGGCCAGCAGGCGCAGGTCAATGTAGATGGGAGAAGTCAGGCCGGATTTAAGGGTGAAGGTGCCGAACTGGACGCATCCGGCGTCAAAGAGAGCCAGAGCCAGACGGGCCAGCCCTTCCTCACCCGGTGACGGCGCCGGGGCCACCGACACCGCCTCCCGGAGGGACTCCACCCAACGGCGGGCGGCGGCGCGGGCCGCGTCGGCGAAATCCGGACCGCTGGAGGCGTAGAGGACGGCGCGGGAGACGTTGACCACCGGGCCGACCTCCCCCGCCGGGCCGTACCGGACCGCTGCCTCCAGGTCTCCGCCCTGCGCGCCCAGGCCGGGGATCAGAAACGGCAGGCCAGGGACGGTGGCCCGCAGGCGGGCCAGTTCCTCCGGATAAGTCGCCCCAACCACCAGCCCACAGGCGCCGGGATGACGGGCATCCCACTCCTCCGCCAGATGGGCCACCGCCTCGTAGAGGGGCCGCCCGGCCACCGTCCGGTCCTGCAGGTCCGGCGCGGAGGGGTTGGACGTGCGGGCCAGCAGGAAAACGCCCCGGTCCTCCCGCTCCAGGAAGGGACGGACCCCGTCCAGCCCCAGGTAGGGGTTGACGGTGACCGCGTCGGCGCGCAGGGTGTCAAAGGCGAAGCGGGCGTAGGCGGCGGCGGTGTGGCCGATGTCGCCGAATTTGCCGTCCAGGATGACGGGGGTATCCTCCGGGACCGCCTCCAGGACGGCCTGCAGGGCCCGCAGGCCCGCCGTCCCGTGCGCCAGCCAGAAAGCCAGGTTGGGCTTGTAGGCACAGGCCAGGTCGGCGGTGGCCTCCACGATGGCCCGCCCGAAGGCTGTCAGCGGGTCATCGGCCCGCCGCACCCCCTCCGGCATCTGTTCCAGTACGGGGTCCAGGCCCACGCAGAGCCAGGACCGGCGGCGCTCCTGCGCCGCGCGCAGGCGCTGAAGGAAGGGTTTTTCGGGCATGCGTTTCCTCCCTCGGTTCATTCGTACTCGCCCCTCTCTGACCGAATGGCTCCCGGGCTGGCAGCGACGCGGAACCCCACGCAGTGGGAGCGGTGGTCCCGGCGGGCCCGCTCCCGGACAAACGTCCGCGCGTCCTCCGCGAAGAAGTTCCAGGCCCCGCCCCGGATGACCATCTCGTCCTCGTCGTAGGGGGTGGACGTCCACTCCCAGACGTTCCCGGCGCAGTCCAGCACCCCGTAGGGGCTGGCCCCTTCGGGGTATGTCCCCACGGGGGTGGTGCCGCCGATACCGCTCTCCCGGACGTTGGCCCGCGCCGGGTCAAAGGACGGCCCCCAGGGATAGACCCGACCGTCCTCCCCCCGGGCCGCCCGCTCCCATTCCTCCTCGGTGGGGAGACGGACGCCCGCCCAGGCACAGTAGGCGGTCGCGTCCTCCCAACTGACCAGCACCACCGGGTGGTTGGCCTTCCCCTCCGGGTACGTTCGGGTGACGGGGTCCCAGTTGTAGGGGCGGGCCCACTCTTCGTCCACATACGGGACGGGATACTGGGGGTTGGCCTGCAGGAAGCGGGCATACTGGGCGTTGGTCACCGGATACCGGCTGATGCGGAAGGCCATCGTCATCACGGGCCGCCGGTCCTCGCCGAAGAGGAAGGAACCGCCGGGGACCTCCACCATCTCGTCCAGATTCCGGGGGTCGCCCAGGTAGCCCAGGGCCGTGGCGGCGGAGAGCCGTTCGGAGACCGACGCGCCGGAGCCCGCATCCAGGACGCGCACCAGCGCGTCCACGTACCATTCGGCCGTACCCTGGGCGCGAATCGCCTCCACCGCGCTGCGCAGCCGGACGGGGTCGTTGCTGATGAGGTCTGCCCAGCGGCGGGCGGGCAGGTCCGCCGGGAGTTCGGTGCTCTCCGCCCCGGTGGTCCGGACCAGGAAGATGTAGGCAGCAATCTGTTCCCGGCTCAGGGGGGCAAAGGGCGGCCCGATGCGCAGCATCCGCAGCAGCGGACGGTGGCGCAGGTACTTCTCCAGCAACGTATTGGCTTCCGTCGGGACGGGCGACACCGGATGGCGGACCTCCGTCCCCTCCCGGGCCGCCGTCTCCAGGTCCTGGATGAGGACGGGGTACTCCTGCAGGTCCCGATAGAGGTCCCGGTAGCGGGTCTGGACCACCACCATTTTGGCCAGCAGGGCCGGGACGACGGGCTCCATCACGCCGGCCTGCTCCCGCCGTCGGGCCAGGTCGGAGAGGAGGCGGAAGATGTTCAGCGCGCGCTTGACCACCCGAGGGTTCGGCTCCAGCCCGGCCGCGAAGATGGTCCGGCAGGTGCTGTCCACCTCCGGCGAGTGGTCGGCAATGTAGGAGAGAATCTGCTCCTCCTCCAGCGGGGGGAGGTAGAAGGGAATCTGGACCAGTTTGTCCAGGTAGTCCCGGCCCTGGAAAGGGACGTCCGTTTCGGCGCCGTACTGGCTCTGGACCACCCGCTCAATCACCTCCCGGTCGGCGGCGATGACGAAGACGCATCCGGGCACGTCCAGGTAGAGTTTGATCGTCTCCAGGACCTCCACGGCGCGCGCCGGGAGACACCGGTCCAGGTCGTCTATGAAGAGCACCAGCAGGCCGTTGCGGGACCAGATGTACTCGCGGACCAGGTGGGCGAATCCAGCCTGAAACTCCTCCAGGAACGACAGGCGGCGGCGGTGGATTTCCACCCGTTCCCGCCGGAACGCCTTGACCAGGTCCTCCACCACGGAGACGTTGCCCTGGGCCAGTTTGACCAGTTCGGCGAGTGTCCCCGGTCCGGGGATGAAGGAGAGGCCCAATTTCAGGGCGGCGCGGCCGGCGGCAGGCCAGTCCACCTGCAGGGAACCCAGTTCGGTCCGCTCCACGTCGGCGTAGAGGCGCATCCGCCAGTCCTCTATCTGGCGGGCGTCCTCTTCGGAGAGGTCGTCGCCCCGCAGGCCCTCCAGGACATGCAGGAGGAGCGCCCGCCAGAGGGCCGCCTCGTCCCGCTCGTACTGCCAGGCGTTGAACCAGACGGTGCGGGCGCGCCGATGGCCGGGGGTCCGCTGGCCCACCAGCCGTTCCGCGATCAGCCGCATCAGGCTGGTCTTCCCGCTCCCCCACGGCCCGAAGATGCCCAGGGTGATGGGAGTATCGGCGGTGAGGATGATGTCGGCCAGGATGTCGGCATAGTCGGCGAAATTCAGCCGGTCCTCGTTGCGGTTCTGAATGGGACGGTCAGTCCAGAGCGTTCGCGTTGCGTCCATCCCCCACCTCTGACCATTGACCACGGACCATTGACCACTGACCACAGACCATTGACCACTGACCACGGACCACAGACCATTGACCACTGACCACGGACCAC
>Ga0209101_1003048_pt1 | contig 10451 bp, 8 predicted proteins | sample ConPoolayeCmetaG_FD_185481 | JGI IMG/M metagenome (GOLD analysis project Ga0209101, IMG submission 185481) | Hot spring microbial mat communities from California, USA to study Microbial Dark Matter (Phase II) - Cone Pool mat layer C metaG... ... | reverse complement strand
TCGCCCTGCCGGTGATCACCCCGCAGGGATGCCGTTGTGTAGCCAGGGGCGTCAGCCCCTGGTGTAAGTCCGGACGATCTCGATCAGCCTCGCAGGGGCGACAGAACAAAGACGCCGCCGCCCCGTCGGGGCTGGAGGGTCTTCCTCGCGGCACCATCCCCAGGGGCTGACGCTCCTGGCTACTGACCGCGGCCCCCTTCGGGGCCGGTGCGTCGCCCAAGAGGGCCGGAACCGGCACGGCGATGGGGCCGAACCGCCTCCGTTGGGCATGAGCGGCGGCCGTGCGGACAGGAACCGCCTCCGTTCGGGCCGTGGGCGGCTCGAAGAAAAAACCGCCCGCGGCCCGGAAGAAGACCGCCGCCGGCGTGTACCTCCTGTGACGGCGCGAGTGATGTGGCTCGACGCCGAAAAGTGAACCTGAACCAATGGGAGGAACGACGATGTTCAAGAAGATGCGAATGCGGCTGGCGGCGGTTCTGACGGGCACGGCCTTGATGGTGGCCCCGATCTCGCTGGGAAGCTGCGAGATGATCTACACGCCGAGCAGCGACCTGGGGTTCCCGGTCGAGGATGGGTCCGAGATCCTGCCCCCCGCGTACGAAGACGACAGCGACTTGGGGGATTTCGGCGGATACCAGGGCGGCCAGCAGGGCGGCTGGTTCTACGGCGGCGGCTTCTGGATGAGGTGAGTTCATCCGCCTCCGCCGCGACTACTTGAGACCCCCGCCCGCCGGAAAAACCGCCGGTCGGCGGGGGGCCTCGCCGGCCGGGCGGCGAACAGGCGACGCAGCCGTTCAGGTCGCTTCCTTCGTGGCCTCGTCTCGCGGGAGACGGATCGTAAAACAGGAACCCTGGCCCGGCACGGAGGAGACGGTGAGGTCTCCGCCGTGCTGCCGGATGATCTTGCGGGCGGTGGCCAGCCCCAGGCCCGTGCCGGACTTTCTCGTGGAGTAGTAGGCCTCGAAGATCCGGGCCTGCTGGTCTTCGGGGATGCCGGGTCCGTTGTCGATGACGTCCAGGCGGGCCTCGGTCTCGCCCAACGGGGCGGCGTGCAGGAGGAGGCTCCCGCCGTTGGGCATGGCTTGCTGGGCGTTGAGGAGCAGATTGAGCAGGGCCTGCTTGACCAACCCCTCGTCGATGTGGCAGATGAGCGGCGCGGCGGCGGGATACGTGCGGAAATCGAGGCGATGCGCTTCCGCCTGAGGCCGGAAGAAATCGGCGAGGTCGGTGATCAACTCGTTGAGGTCGACCGGCGTGCGGCGAAGCTCGCGGCCGGCCACGAAACCGAGGAAGTCCTGTAGGATGCATTCGAGATGGTCTGCTTCGGCGATCAGCGCTGCGATCCGCCGGCGGCTCCGGCGGGCCACCTCCTGCGGGTCGCAGGGCCGGCGGGAATCGGCGGACTCCACCTGCCGCCAATCCTCATCGAGGAGCTGGAGGTTCACCTTGAGCGTGGAGAGCGGGTTGCGGATCTCGTGGGCCAGCCCCCCGGTGAGCGCGGACAACTCGACGAGCTGATCGGCCAGGGTCGCGGCGGCGGCCGGCAAGGGCGGCAGATCCGGCGGTGGTGGTTCCGGCGTGTCGCTCATGGCGGGCGAATTCCGCGTTCTTGAGGAAGGCACGCGGCGGCCCGATCAGGAGCCGGCCTTGGCGTTGTCCCTCGTTTCGCTTTTCTTGCCGCCGCCCTTTTCCTCCAGCAGCACCTGCTTGCGGGAGAGCTTCACGCGGCCGGTGTCGTCGATCAGGATGACCTTGACCTTCATGGTGTCGCCGATCTTGCAGACGTCGCTGACCTTCTGGACGTAGCCGTCGGACAGCTCGCTGATGTGGCACAGCCCGTCCAGGCCGGGGGCCACCTCGATGAACGCGCCGAAGTCCTTGATGGAGGTGACGCGGCCGGTGTAGACACGGCCCAGTTTGACGCCTTCGGAGATCTGTTCGATGGCGTCGTAGGCGGCCTGCGCGCCGGCGGCATCCACGCAGGAGATCTGGACCGTGCCGTCGTCCTGGATCTCGATCTTGGCGCCGGTGCTGGCCTCCAGCCCTTTGATGCCCTTGCCGCCCGGGCCGATGATCTTACCGATCTTCTCCGGATCGACCTTGAGGGTCAGCAGGCGGGGGGCGTACCGGCTGATCTCCGCCCGCGGCTTGGGCAGGGCGGACAGCATCTCCTTGAGGATCTTCATGCGGGCGGTCTTGGCCCGCTCCAGGGTTTCGACGATCTGCTGCTGGGTGATGGTGCGGGTCTTGAGGTCGAGCTGGATGGCGGTGACGCCCACCTGCGTGCCGGCCACCTTGAAATCCATGTCGCCGAAGTGGTCCTCCTCGCCGAGGATGTCGGTGATGAGGGCGTAGCGGCGGTCGTCGTGGACCATGCCGATGCTGATGCCGGCGACGGGGTGCTTGATGGGGACGCCGGCGTCCATGAGGGCCAGCGTGCCGCCGCAGACCGAGGCCATCGAGCTGCTGCCGTTGGACTCCATGATGTCGCTGACGAGGCGGATGGTGTAGGGGAACTTCTCCGGATCCGGCAGGACGGCTTCCAGGGACCGCTCGGCCAGGTTGCCGTGGCCGATCTCGCGGCGGCTGACCGCGCCGATCCGCTTGGCCTCCCCGGTGCAAAACGGCGGAAAGTTGTAGTGCAGCATGAACTTCTTGCTGTATTCCTCGATCAGGTCGTCGACCAGTTGCTCGTCGCGGGAGGTGCCGAGCGTCGTGACCACCAGGGCCTGCGTCTCGCCGCGGGAGAACAAGGCCGAACCGTGGGTCCGCGGGAGGACGCCGACCTCGCAGGTGATGGGGCGAATGTCGTCCAGACCACGCCCGTCGGAACGGATCGACTCGTCGAGGATGCCGCTCGCCACCAGACGCTCCTCGATCTTGTACAGTTCCTCGGTGATGTCGTTCCGCGTGTAGGGGAGGTCAGTCGCGTCCTCGGGCAGGAGGTCGGCGTAGATCTGATCGAAGACGGCCTTGACCGCCTCGGCCCGCTCCGCCTTCTGCGGCCGCCGCTTGGCGCCGCGGAGGTCGTATTTGTCGCACAGTTCCCGCACCCGGCCGGGCAGCGAGGCATCCTTCTGCGGGGGCGTCCAGACCTTGGGCGTGCCGACCATCTCGCCCAGTTGCCGAATAACGGCGACGAGCTTCTTGACTTCCGCAAAGCCCAGGGCGATCGCGTCGGCGACCACCTTTTCCGGGACTTCGAGAGCGGCCGCTTCGAGCATGTTTACGCCGTCGGCATGTCCCGCCACGATCACCTCCAGGTCGCTGACCGCCCGCTGCGACATGGTCGGGTTGACGACGAACTGCCCGTCCACCCGGCCGATCCGCACGGCGGCCGTGGGGCCTTCAAACGGAATCGGACTGACCACGAGGGCCGCCGACGAACCGCACATGGCCAGAATGTCGGCGTCGTTCTCCTGGTCCGAGGAGAGCACCAGGCTCTGGAGCTGGACCTCGTTGCGGAAACCCTCGGGGAAGAGCGGCCGGATCGGACGATCCATGAGCCGCATGGTGAGGATTTCCTTGGTGGTGGGGCGGGCTTCCCGCTTGAAGAAGCCGCCCGGAAACTTGCCGGCGGCGTACATCTTCTCGCGGTAGTCCGCGGTCAGGGGAAAGAAGTCGATGCCTTCGCGCGGGGCCGCGGTCACCACCGTGGACAACACCATGGTTTCGCCGTAGGTGACGACGACTGCTCCGGCGGCCTGTTTGGCCAGCTTGCCGGTCTCGATCTTCAGGATACGCCCGCCGACTTCGGCTTCAACGCTGTGGATGCTCATGGTTTCCTTCCTGGGCCGGCCCACGGGGACTCGGCTGCTGTATTGCTTCCTGTCGTCCTGCGATGAATGAGAGGACAATGAAATGGCGGCCGGCGCACCAACCGCTGGCGGGCGGAGCCGGCGATCGGCCTACGCCAGTCTTACGGTTCGTCCCGGTCACCGATCGGCGGCGGATGATCGTGTGAGAGGCCCGCTGGGAGCACAACATGCTGATGAACCGTATGGGCCGCCCAGTGCCGGACGGCCGCCGTCTGTCTGGGCGGGTGTACGTTCCGAAACCGATTCGGCCCACGCCGCCGGTCGTCTTTCGATAGGAGGAAGGTGGATCTGTTGGGGCCGCGGCCGAGGCGGCGAAGCCTACTTTCGCAGGCCGAGCCGCTCGATTACTTGCTGGTAACGAGCATGATCCGTGGCGCTCAGATATCGCAGAAGGCCGGACCTGGCGCCGACCATCTTGAGGAGCCCGCGACGCGAGGAGTGGTCCTTGCGGTGCGTCTTGAGGTGTTCGGTGAGCTGCTGAATTCTGCTCGTCAGCAGGGCGACCTGCACTTCGGGAGAGCCTGTGTCCTTCTCATGCCGCCGATACGACGTCACGACCTTCGCCTTGTCCTCAACCAGTAACGCCATGACCTCAATTCACTCCTCGTGCCAATGACCGCCGCTCAGGGATGGCCCGCCTTCCGGGCCGCAGGCTCTGTTCGTACCTTCCTTCTATGAATTGCGCCATTGTATGGCGGCGCTTCGGAACGGGCAAGGGCCTCTTAACCCATGAACGGACAAATAATTACGTTTTGGCGACGGACTGGGGTTCGAGGTTGGGCCGGCTCGCGGGGCCGGCGATCGACCATGGCGGATTACACGGCGTCCGGATCCACGTATTCGCCGTGCAGGATCTCGCAAGCCCGCTCCAGAAGGCGGTCGATGCTGAAAGGCTTGGTGAAGTAGCCCGCGACGCCGAGATGCTTGGCGTACAACTCGTGCCGCTTGCCCTCGTTGGCGGTGATCATGATGACCTGAGGCCGCTGATTCTGGTCGTGGCTCGGCTTGATGCTTTCGAGCACCAGGAAGCCGCTCCGTTTGGGCATCATCATGTCCAGGACGACCAGATCGGGGTCGTTCCGCTTGGTCATCTCCACCGCTTGGTTGCCGTCGCGGGCCGTCAGAACCTTGGCGCCGGAGGCTTCAAAGGCCAATTTGACAGTTGCCAGCACATCCGGATCGTCATCGACGACGAGGATAGACCGACCTTCCAGTTTTGCAGGCATGGGCTAGTCTCCAGGTCATTCTGACCGAGCACGGTCCGGGCCCCGCCGCCACTCAGCCTCATTACTGAGTATATGGGCGTCGGCCGGCCCGAGCAAGCCGGGATTGGCGGCGGCGTTCGTTCGCCCTAAGATGGCGGAACCATGCCATCAAGCGGCTCGCAAGGTGGTTTCTCCGCGTTAATCGATGACCGGGTCGGCGAGCGGGATCCCTCCGCGGCATTTCGCGGCGGTCGCGGCGGTTTTCGACCCGTCCCCGCCGCCCTGACGGCGGCCCTCCAGTTCGCCATCCTGGTTTGCTGCGGCGGGTGTCCATCAACCGAGGCACTGCCGACCCAGGCCCCGATCCGCGAAGAAGTGGAGCTTCGCACCCAACGAGATTACCTCCTTTATGTGCCCAGCACATATTCCGATAAAGTGCGTTGGCCGTTGGTGGTGGCCTGCCACGGCACCTGGCCTTACGACACCGCGGAATTGCAAATGCGGGAATGGGCCAGGTTCGCGGAGGATCGCGGCATCATCGTGGCGGCCCCCCGGCTGATCTCCACCAAGGGGGATTTTCCGCCTCCTCCGGAACAGCAGATTTCCGCCCAGCGCGAGGATGAGCGGGCCATTCTGGCCATGGTGGCCGGCCTCAAACGCAAGTACCACATCGCCGAGGAGCAGGTCTTCATGACCGGCTGGTCCGCGGGCGGCTACGTGATCCTGCACGCCGGGTTGCGGAACCCCGAGGTGTTTCGGGCGCTGGCCATACGCCAGGGTTCGTTTGACCCGCGGTTCATGGATGTCCCGCAGGAGAAGATCTGCCGCTGGCAGCGGATCCTGGTGATTTACGGCATGAGCGATCTGCTTCGCGACCAGTCGATCGCCATGATCGAGTGGCTCCGCGACCGGGGCTGCTATGTGGACGAACGAGAGATTGCCGGCGCTCACCGGCGGATTGACCCGAGTTTGGCCTGGAAGTACTTCCGCGAGGTCGTCAAAGGAACGCCCTGGATCAACCTGCGGGTCCAGCCGGCTGCGGCGGACGACGGCCGCCGCGTGCGATTCTATGTGGACGCCGTGCCCCGCGTGCTGCGGCAGAAATGGTTCTTCGGCGACGGCTCCGAGTCGGGCGAAGCCTCCCCCGTTCACACCTATGAAGCCGCGGGCCGCTACGAGGTGACGGTCAACGTGGCCCTCGAAAACGGCAAGAAGTACTCGCGGAGTCGCGTCATCGAGGTGCGGCCGCAGCCCGAGGACTGACCGCTTCCAGCGGCCCGAGACCCGCGTCTCGCGGGGGTCCGCCCGTTGGCAGACTGCTGTCGTTGTTGTCGGGGAGCAGGCCGGCGTGTCAGGGCGTTACCATGTCGGGAGCCGGAAATTCGCCGGATGGAATCAACCGCTGGGACCGCTTGTTCGAGGCGTGGCTGAAACTGCTGGCCGGCTACTGCCTGGTGATCCTGGCGCTGGTCGGCTTTCGGGTCTTGCTGGACGTCTGGGGCTGGCGTCCTATCCCGGAGAACGATGATCGGCGTCTGCTGCATGTGGCCATCTGGCACGTCGTGCTGGGCGGCCTGTTGGCGGCGATGCTCATCAAAGCGGTCCGCTGGCGGCCGGAGACCCCATTGTGGAGGCTACGTGCGATCGCCGCGGTCACCCCCGTCCTTCTGCTGGTCTCGGCCGATTGCATCTGTGCCTACCTCGCGCCGCCGCGGGTTGGAACCAATCGCGTGTTCCTGCCCGATGCGGAGTTGGGTTGGCGGCATCGGCCCGGCTTTCGAGGGTACCTCAACGACCAATGGGTCGAGATCAACGCTCGGGGCTTGCGGGGGCCGGAGCGGGCCTACGAGAAAGGGCCGAACGAGTTTCGGATCTTGCTACTGGGTGATTCGATTGCGTTCGGTTTCGGTCTGTGGTACGAGGAGACGTTCGGCTACTTGATGGAGCGGGAGCTGGCCGGCCGGATGGGAGGACGGAAGCCGGTCGTGATCTTCGGGGCGGTCACCGGTTACTCGCCGTGGCAGCAATCGATCTTCCTGGAGCGTGAGGGGCTCCGCTATCAACCCGATCTGGTCCTGCATTGTTTTTACCTGAACGACGTTCTGGAACCTCTCCAATTGCTCCGCTTCGGGGGCCGGCAGTCGGCCGCGGACGTCGTTCTGGCCGAAGGGGCTTTGGAATGGTCGGGTCTATACCGTTTCGCGATCTTGGCGCAAGTCCAGATCAGACGATGGCGGCAGGCGAGCCGGGTCGGCGAGCACCGGGAACTGCTCACGGAGCTGGATCTGCTGACGGATCCGGAGAACGATTTGGTAAAACTGGGCTGGCAAACCACGTTCAGTGATCTGGACCAGATCATTTCCCGGTGTCGGGCCGCCTCCGTTCCGATCGCCACGGTTTGCTTTCCACATCGGCCGCAGCTCGATCCCGATCCGCCTGGAGAGCCGTGGCCGCAACGGCGGATCGCGGCGTTCTGTGAGGAGCGCGGCATACCGCTGCTGGACCTGCTGCCGATGATGCGGCAGTGGGCGAACGCTTTTGGAGGCGGCGACGCCCTGCTCGATACGATCTGCCATCCCAAAGCGGCTGCGTCTCCGCTGATCGCGCGGGAGATCATTTCGTTCCTCGAACGAGAGCGGCTCTTGCCGGTTCGCTGAGCGCAGGAACGGGTTGGAGGGCGGAGACGGTTCAGGCCGTCTGCTTGCGGATGATCATGTCGAAGTTCCGGACCATGGTTCGGTGCATCGCGTAGCCCACCAGGCCGTAGACGACCGCCGAGCACAAGGCGGCCACCACCGCCACGATGCGGCAGGTCTGGAGCGTGGCGGCGTCCAGGACCTGTCCCGGCCGGCTCAGGGCCGAGGCCGGGTCGATCGCCACATAGACCGCCGTGATCGGCGTCACGGGCATGAAGGCTGCGGTCAGGTAGCTGGTGCCCGATTCCTTGACGGCCAGAGCGCATCCGCCGGTGACGGCGAACACGGCGAGCACCAGCCCCATGCTGGTGAATACGGCGGTCAGGGTCCGGCGGGCCTTGATCGAGGCCTGCAACCCCACCAGGCAGGCGAACGCGGTGAAGCAGACGAGCAGGATCGGCAGGGTGAGGCAGGCCTCCCAACTGACCACCGGCCCCTCCGCACGGAAGGCCCGGCCGGTGATGAGGTCGAACAGGAGAAACAACCCAATCGTCAGGTAGGGAACCAGCAGCATCGGTCCCGCGGCGTGAACCAGCCCCCAGATCTTGCCGCGGATGATCATGTCGCTGGTCATCGGCGTACCGAGCAGCAGTTCCAGCGTGTTGGATTCCTTCTCGCGGGTCATGCTGGTGGCGGCGGTGGTCGTGGCGACGAACAGCGTGACGCCCAGCTCCACGGCCACGGCGCCGTACAGCCACAGCCTGGTTTCCTCAGTGGTCAGGTGGCCCTTCAAATAGTACGCCAGCAGCAGCAGGGCGAAGACCAGCCCGGAACCGAAAACCGAATACCGCAGAATCGGCCCGCCGCCCGCCGAGGCGCTGGTCACCGCTTCCCGCCAGGCGATGGGGTTTTTGCGGATGTGGCGGGCCCGCCGGGCCTTCTGCGGGTCCGCCGCGGCTTTCCGGCGATATCCGAACAGGCGATTGAGGAAGGTGGCCTCGCCTTCCTTGGCCCCGCGACGAACGAAAGCCAGGCTGAATACGATCAGGGCGAACGAGACGACCGTGGTCAGGGCCAGGTAGGCGTGCTGCGGCCAGGCCAGGAGGTAGCTCCTGGGAAACCCGTAGTGGGCGACCGACCCGAAGTCCGGTGGCGGGGTCCGGCCCAGCGTGGCGGCCAGGGCCAGGAACGGATGAAAAGCGGCCAGCCAGCTCATCCGCTCGCTCTGGCCCGGGGCCGGTTCGGCCTCCGGAGGAATCAAAGCAGACCACGAGGCGAGGGCGTAGATGACGATGAGGTAGATCGCGATGGCCAGGTAGAAGGAGAAGATCGTCCGACCGGTGCCGATGCGGATCACGCTGATGGTGATGGCCAGCGCGCCGGTGAGCAGCGCCGTGCAGCCGGCCAAGGCGATGGACAGGGCGATCTTGTCGCCCGTGACCCCGCCGTACACCATCATGATACAGAATAGCGGGATGCCCGCCACGAGCAGGACGGCCACGAAAAACAGCCGACTCAGCAGCGAGCCAAGGACGATCTGCGCGTTGCTCAGCGGCGTGGTGAGCAGGATGTTGAAGGTCTGGGAATCCTTCTCCTGGGTGATGGCGCCGGCGGTGAAGATCGGGGCCAGAATGCAGACGAGGACGAGCTGGATCATGGAGACCTGCTCGAAGACCTGGGTGGCCCGCTTGGCCAGATCGGCGAGCGAGGCGCCGCCGGCGTTCTGGTGGGCGGCGATGACCCCGATGATCGTGGCCGCCGCCAGGATGGACAGGTAGGCGACCCGAATCCACAAATGGCGGGTCCGCCGCCCGCCGGAATACACCACGCGGAGCAGGATGGGATTGGCGGGCAGGAGCCGCCAGAGCCAGGCGCCGAGATCTCGGGCGACGGAGGGCATGGTCAGAACGGCAGTTTTTTGACGCCGCGCTCGCTCAGGGCCTTGCGGACGGACTCGCGTGCGGCGGCCCGCTGCTCGGAAGTCGGCAATTCCTCCAGCCGGCGTTTCAGTTCGCGCTCGATGTCCAGCAGCGGCTTTCGCAGTCGCTCCCATTCCGTTTCGACCTTGTACATGAACGGCCCCTGGCTGGTTTCGGCCCCGAGGTTCCAGCTCAGTTGTTGAGTGATGCGGTTTTCGATCAGGGCGGCCCTCCACTCCGGAGTCTTGATGCGCTGGGCACGTTGCCGGCAGTCGTCGAGAATCGCCCGGGCGGAGTTGCGCTGGGACTCGTTGAAGCCGTAGAACTCCGCGGCTCGTTCGACGTATCCTTCCCATTGCCGGTCGATGTCGATCTGCCATTCGATCCAGCGTTCCACGTTTCTGCGGGCCTGCCGATGCTCCGGCGGCTCGTTGGGATTCTCGGGCTCGTCGGGCTGGGACGTGGCCGCCTCCTCGTCGTCGAAATCGAAGAACGGGTTGGCGTATCGGCCCACCTTGCCTTCCTCCCAGCGCTTCATGCGGTTCTCGAACATGGTGAGGCCGGCGCTGGCGGCGGTCAGATCGCCGGTGAACTTCAGCCGCTGTTTCATGGTCATCTTCTGGCCGATCAGGGCCGAGGTTTCGGTGAAGAACTCCCGAAACGCCGGCACGAAGGGCTTGGCGATCCGCGCGAATTCCTGGGCCTGCTCCCGGGGGAACGTACCATCGTTCTCGATCATGGTTTCGATCATCATCTCGATCATGTCGCGGCCGGTCTGGGCGTTCTTCTGCGCGAAATCCACGAATTGCGAGGCCAGGATCTGCTGCACCTCCTCCACCTGCTGGTCGGACAGCTCATACCGGCCTTTCATGC
>Ga0209101_1003047_pt1 | contig 10452 bp, 10 predicted proteins | sample ConPoolayeCmetaG_FD_185481 | JGI IMG/M metagenome (GOLD analysis project Ga0209101, IMG submission 185481) | Hot spring microbial mat communities from California, USA to study Microbial Dark Matter (Phase II) - Cone Pool mat layer C metaG... ... | reverse complement strand
CCTGGCAGAGGTTTTTGCCGGGGGGGGGCCGATGCAGGTCGTGGCGCTCAAACTCGGGATTTTCGGCCTTCTCTTCGGAGGCTTTCTCCTCGGGGTGGAGCGAGCGGACCTGGTGGCTGGGATACGGGAGTTGCGGAGGATGATATGGGAATCCAGGACGGGCAGGCTGTGAGGGTGCTCTATTCCATCGGGAGCAAGTTTGGCGGTGGAGGGATTGGCACCACAGCCTATTACGGTGCCCTGGGGCTCTACCGCCACGGGATGCTCCAGCGCGTGCTCTGCGGCTCTTACAGACTCGGTGAAATCCCCCCTGAGAAAATCCGCGCCGTGGGCCTGCCTGACCGGGCACTGCGCAAACTGGCCAGCCTGGATTCCAGCGGGAGCCTGTGGCACTTACAGGCCGTGCTTTTTGATGCCTGGGCCTCTCGTCACCTGGAACCCGCGGATGTCTTTCACGTCTGGGGCAACTATGGTCTGCGGAGTCTACGCCGCGCACGGGGGATGGGAATGGTGACGGTGGTGGAGAGAGCTAACGCTCATCCGATATACCAGGCCCGACTGCTGAAGGAAGAGTTCAACCGCTGGGGCTTGTCTTTTCAAATTCCGCAGCTTACAATAGAAAGAGGGCTGGCAGAGATGGCCCTGGCGGATTATGTCCTCATCCCCTCGGACTTTGTGCGGCAGAGTTTTCTGGAAGAGGGACTCCCAGAGGAAAGGCTGATTCAGATCCCTTTTGGGGTGGATATCACCCGTTTCCATCCTCCAGAGGTACCTGCCATACACTCTTTTCGGGCGCTCTTTGTGGGGCAGGTGGGCATCCGCAAGGGGATACCCTATCTTCTTGAGGCCTGGCGGCGGCTCGGCTGGCGGGATGCGGAACTCTGGCTGGTGGGGCGGGTTTTGCCGGAGTGCCGGCCCATCATGCAGCGCTATCCGGATTTGCCCGGCCTGCGGTTGATCGGCCATCTGGACGATCCGGTAGAGGCCTATCAGCAGGCGGACCTCTTTGTCTTTCCCAGCATCGAGGAGGGGAGTGCGCTGGTCACTTATGAGGCGCTGGCCTGCGGCCTGCCGGTGGTGACCACGCCCAATGCCGGCTCGGTGGTGCGGGACGGAGTGGAAGGGTTCATCGTGCCCATTCGGGATGTGGATGCCCTGGCGGCCGCGCTGGAGCGGCTCAGGGCTGATGAGCGGCTGCGGCGGGAGATGGGGCGGGTGGCGCGGGCCAGGGCGGAGGAGTTCACGTGGGAAGGGCACGGAGATAGCCTGGCACAGACTTATGAGGCTATTGGTTCACGGGTGTGAAGGATGCACGACAGAGTAGGTGCTCGGTGGACGCAGGTGTTACAGGGCAAGGGTTACGTTCAGGTCAGTGATGAACGTTTCTTGCGGCGCTTTCGAGATTCCCCTTATATCACAACGGCGTTGCGCTATGCCCATTTACAACCTGGTAGTTTGATTTTGGAACCTGGGTGTGGCAGCGGCAAATTTAGCCTGGCTTTGGCTTCTTTGGGGCATCGGGTTATTGCGTTGGACTATGTATTCGATGTCCTTCGAGGCGTGCAGGCCACGCAGGAGCGGCTGGGTGTGCAGTTGATTGGTCTTTGCCAGGGCAGTTTGGAACACCTGCCTTTTCCTGATGATACTTTCGGATTGGTGATCAACGAAGGGGTAGTAGAACATTGGTTGGACGATAGGGAGCGCCTGATGGTATTGCAGGAGATGGTGCGGGTGACCCGACCCAATGGCGTGGTTGCTGTAATTGTGCCTAATGGGGTGCACCCCTTGATCCATATATGGGAGTCCCGGCTGACTGGTTTTTCCGAGGCTCCTCCAATGACGTATTACAGCGCAGAACGATTAGAGGCTGAATTGGTAGAGGCCGGCCTAGAGGATGTCTACATCGACGGTATCTATCCCTGGCGCTCGCTGACGCGCATTGCACCGTGGAACCGACTCTACCTACTCAGCGCAATCTTGGACCATTGGGCACCTTTACCCCGCTCTCTCAGAAAAAAACTGGCGATTAACCTTGTGGGATTGGGTTTGAAACCAAAGTAGGTTATAAGGAGATGAAGATGCGGCTCAACCTTGGGTGCGGCTCCGACTATCGCCAAGAGTACATCAACGTAGATCGCGTATCCGGCGTTGCGGATGTCGTCCATGATCTCAATGTGTTTCCTTACCCGTGGCCAGACAATTCTGCGGATGAGATTGTGGCTCGTCATATCCTGGAACATCTTGACGACATCCGCAAAGTTATGGATGAACTATGGCGTATTTTGAAACCAGAAGGGCGACTCCTAATTTATGTTCCACACTTCAGCCATTTTCAGGCTTTGACACACCCTGAACATCGCCATGCTTTTCACTATAACTCTTTCCAGATGTTCACACCACAATCCAACGAGCGCTATACAAATTGCCTCTGGAGAATACAAGAGGTTCGACTTCACTTTAAAAACAGGGGTTTGGAATGGTTTTTTAATCGCCACAAGCATCTCTATACAACTACCATTCTGGCTTACCTATTTCCAGCTTACGAGATCGAGTTCATGATGACACCTGTGAAATGACGACCATTCAACACATCTCTATCATCATCCCTACTCATAATCGCAAAGACACCCTCCGCCGTTGCCTGGCCGCCGCAACGAACCAGGACTATCCAGACTACGAGGTCATCGTCGTGGACGATGGCTCCACCGACGGCACGGGGGAAATGGTGCAGCGAGAGTTTCCCCAGGTGCGCTGCATCCGCCAGGAGCCAAACCGCGGCCCGGCGGCGGCCCGCAATCGGGGAATCGAAGCCGCCACCGGCGAGATCATCACCTTCACCGACGACGACTGCCTTTTGCCGCCGGATTTCCTCTCCCGCCTGGCCGATGGCTATCGCCGCCATCCGGAAGTGGCTGGCGTGGGCGGCTACCTGGAAGCCCCGGATGACCTGCTCCGCACCAACCCTTTCGCCCGCTATGAGGCCTATGTGACCCATCGGGTATATCGGGCCGGGCCGGAGGAATCCCTGGGCGGTTTTGAATGCCCGGCCGGAGGCACCAACTCCATGTCCTACCGCAAGGCCGTGTTGCAGGAAGTAGGGGGCTTTGATGAGACTTTTCCCTACGCCGCTGGCGAGGACGCGGACCTCAAGTGGCAGGTCGTCCAGCGCGGCTACCGGCTGCTCTACGTGCCGGTGAAGGTCATCCATCTGCAACCCTACACCCTTCGCCACGTCTGGCGGCAGTACCGGCGGCATGGGCGCGGAGCGGTCCACTTTGAACGCAAATACCGGGGGCGGCCACCCTCGCCCGCGCGGTTGATCCTGCGGTTCGGCGTCCGCTGGGCCCGCTGGCTGCCAGACCTCCCGCGGCTCGGTCCCACGCTGGCCACGGTGAAACTCCTGGCTGAACTGGCGGATTGGTGGGGGCAGGTAGAGGAAGTGAGGCGTCTGCAATGTTCATGAAAGTGGCTTTGATCGTTGGGACCAGGCCGGAAGCCATCAAGATGGCCCCCGTGGCCATACGGATGCGTCAAATGCCCGAGTCCTTTCGCCCCATCCTGGTCGCCACAGCTCAGCACCGCGCGATGCTGGACCAGGTTCTATCTCTCTTTGACCTGCAGCCGGACTACGACCTGGACATTATGCGGCCTGACCAAAGCCCCTTCGAGGTGACGACCGGTGTGCTGACACGCCTGCAACCGGTTCTTCAGAAGGAGCGTCCCGATCTCGTGGTGGTACAGGGTGATACAACTTCTACTTTCTCTGGGGCGTTGGTTGCCTTCTATCTCAAGATTCCGGTTGTCCACGTGGAGGCTGGCCTGCGCACTTACAACAAACATCAACCCTTCCCGGAGGAGATCAACCGACACCTGGTCTCCGTCTTAGCCGACTGGCATTTAGCGCCTACCGAGCGCGCTCGCGCAAACCTCCTGCGCGAAGGGATCGCGCCGGAACGGATTTTCGTCACAGGCAATACGGTAGTAGATGCTTTGCAGATGATCATGAGCCGTCCGGCGCCTCCACTACCGACATTCGTGACCCAACTGATGCCGGAACAACGTTTGCTCCTGGTTACAACTCACCGTCGTGAGAATTGGGGCCAACCGCTGGAGCATATCTGCCATGCCCTGCAGACGATAAGCCAGCGCTTCCCAGAAGTGCTCATTGCCTTCTCAGTTCACCCAAACCCAAATGTGAAAAGTGTTGTGCGTCGAGAACTGCGGGATGCACCGCGCATCCATCTGCTAGAACCGGTGGCGTATCCCGCCTTTGTCCACCTGATGGCCCGCTCATACCTTATCCTCACCGACTCCGGCGGCATTCAAGAGGAAGCGCCCTCACTGGGCAAGCCAGTCCTGGTATTGCGTGAGGTCACTGAACGGCCAGAAGGGGTGGAGGCTGGCGTCCTGAAGATGGTGGGCACTGATACAGAATGTATTGTAGCCGAGGCTGCCCGGCTGCTGACAGACGAGGCAGCCTACCGCGAGATGGCCCAGCGCCGCAACCCCTACGGGGATGGGCATGCGGCGGAGCGGATCGTGGAAATCCTCCAGCGGAGTTGGGAATGCGGGTGTTGATGTTCTCCCACACTTATCTGCCCGCCCATTATCGGGGCAAGTTACGTTGGCTGGCTACCGAGGGTAGGGTAGACCTGACGCTGGTCGCTTTGCCGACTCTGCGGCTGTCTACCGGCGTTCGGCTGCTCTTTGAACAGAAGCAGGAGCCCTTTGTTGTTCGCTTCCTCCAACCTCTGGCTTTTGCCAACCATAACATCTTGCGCTTCTACCCACCGCATTCGGTGGTTGCCCTGCTACGCGATGTTCGCCCAGATATCGTCCATGCCGAAGCCGAGCCTCACAGCCTCACTTTAGGCTTATTGGCCTTCTTCAAACGTTTCCATTCGTATCGGCTGGTCGCTTTCACCTGGGAGAACCTCTTTCGGCGAGGGCGGGGGCCTTTGCGCTGGGTCGAGCGCTTTGCCTTACGTCATGTCGACTGGATGATCGGCGGAAATCAGGAAGCAATAGAGGTAGTGCGCTGGCGTGGTTATAAGGGACCGGCCGCGGTGATCCCTCAAGTGGGGCTTGATCCTGCCCATTTCGCTGACCCGAAGCCGGACTCTACCGTTGGGCCCTTTCGTATCGGCTTTGTGGGAAGGCTTGTGCCGGAGAAGGGCGTGCTGGACCTGTGGGAAGCTTTCCTGCCGCTGGCCGATCAAGCGGTGCTGGTGCTCATTGGCGAGGGTCCTCTTAGAGAAATCATCCAGAAGAGGGCAGTTGAGGCTGGAGTCGCCCGTCGGGTAGAGATCCACGGTTTCGTGCCTTATGAGCAGATGCCTCTCTGGCTGAAAAAGTTGGACGTGCTCGTGCTGCCCTCGCGCACCACAACGGTTTGGAAAGAGCAATTCGGCCATGTGCTGGCCGAGGCGATGCTGGCCGGCGTGCCGGTCATCGGCTCCGATTTGGGGGCCATTCCCGAGGTCATCGGGGATGCAGGCCTGCTGTTTCCGGAGGGAGACATCCTCGCCTTACGCGAACGGCTTGTTCTTCTGATGGATTACCCTGAGGAGCGCCAGCATCTGGCCAAGAGGGGACGACAGCAAGCTCTGGAGCGTTTCACCGACGTGGCCATTGCCCGAGCCACGTTGCAGGTCTATAAGCAAGTATTGGGGGTAGGATGAGGGTTGCTCTGTTGCGCGATTTTGCAGAGGAGAACTGGCCAAGCATGGAGGTTTACGCGGACCGGCTGGCTCAGGGCCTGCGGAAGGTGGCACCGGAGGTGGAACTCATAGACGTGCAGATGCAGGCCTGGTCATGGCAGGATTGGCGGTTGCCGATGCCCTATGGTCGAAGCGCCTCACTGCGGACCCTGGGCCTATACCTCTCCCGCTGGATCCGTTACCCGCTGGCTTTACGAAGGATACAGGCCGATGTGTATCATATCCTGGATAATAGCTACGGCCACCTGGCCTTCTTCCTGGACCCTCGGCGGACGGTGGTCACCTCTCATGGGGGCACACCGCGCTCGTGGCGGCAGTGGAATCCGGAGGGGCCGTCTATGTGGTTGTTTGACCTGGCTTTTCAGGGGATGTTGCGGGCAGCACACATTATCATTGTAAGCCATTACGCCAAACGGGAATTGTTGGCTGAAGCCAGTTACCCCCCTGAACGCATCCATGTGGTTTATCACGGAATAGATGAACGGTTCCGCCCTGCTACAGACGATGAGCGCCAGCGAGTACGCCAGCGGTATTTGCAGCCAGGGGAAAAGGCGTTGCTTCTCCACGTCGGGCATTGTGCAGCGCGGAAAAACGTGGAGGGGCTACTTCAGTCCGTCGCGTTGCTGCGGCAGAGGGGATTAAAAGTGCGCCTCTTGCAGGTCGGCGGCGTTTTCACATCGGCGCAGCGCCATCTGGTGGAAACGCTGGGCATCAACGAGGCCGTCACTCAGATTCCGCACGTCCCCAACGCCGAGTTGCCCGCCTTTTACAGCGCAGCCGACGTTTTCGTCTTTCCATCATTCTATGAGGGGTTCGGCATTCCCCTCATAGAGGCCATGGCCTGCGGAACACCAATTGTCTGCTCAGATTGGGAACTTTTCCGCGAGGTATGCGGGGATGCCACGTTATTTGCTGATCCTACCAGTCCCGAAGCCATCGCCAAAGCCATCGCCCAGGTACTGGAAGACCCGGCATTAGCCAGCGACCTGCGGGAGCGCGGCCTTCAGCGAGCCCGAGCGTTCACCTGGGAGCGGACCGCCCGAGAGACGCTCGAGGTATATCACCGTGTCCTGGAGGACAGAGTATGACGAACATCCCTTTTTGGATGCGAGCGTTACGATGGTATGCGCTCCACAGCCCGGTTCAGCGGGGCGCTTATCGTCTGGCCCTCTGGCTATACCAGCGCCTGCCAGTGCCAGATACTGAGGTTACGGTTACGTTGGACCGGACATTACGGATAACGCTTCGCTCACGCATTTGGGTGGACTATAACATTTACTGCTTGGGCTTCTATGAAGCTCCGCTGGCACACTTCTTCATCCGCTCCCTGCAGACAGACAGCGTTGTCCTGGACATCGGCGCCTATATTGGACAATATACATTGCTGGCAGGCAAATACGCGCCAGCAGGTCGCGTGATCGCCCTTGAGCCTCACCCCGAATCGTATCAACGCTTGCAGTCCCACATCCGCCTGAATCGTCTGAGCAATGTTCGGGCGCTGAACCTGGCTGCGGGCCAAACGCCAGGGAGATCTTCTCTGGTGTCGTCTGACCAGTTTTCCGACAGTGGACTGCTTCCAACAAATCGATCCGGTGATAGTGTGATCGATGTGGAAGTGCTTCCAGTAGACCAGATCGTGCGCGAAGCAGCGCTGCCTCGCGTAGATGTCATGAAGATCGATGTAGAAGGCGCGGAAGGTCAGGTGCTTCGAGGGGCGCAGGAGACGTTATCCCAATTTCACCCCTTCCTGATTGTCGAACTAGGCCGCGAGCGGGAGCGGGCTTTTGGGGATGAGCCGGAAAAGGTCCTGGATTATCTTCGCAACCTGGGATATGCTTTCTATGCCCTGAGAAGGCGCAGACTGATACCTTTAACCAGGTTGTCTGGAGATTACGAGAACGTGATCGGCTTGGCAGGCAACGAACAAACGAGGTGATTGGATGAACTTGAGATTCCCTCTGCCCTACCGTCTCCTTCGCCATCTACTTCCGGGCTCGTTCAAATACTGGCTGCGGACACTTGGATGGTTCCGACTGGTGGATGATGCGCCACCTCCTGCAACGGGACCGGCCAGTATGCCTGATAGAGTTACACGGGGAGGAGGGCCAGATGACCGCTCAGCTTCTGAATGAGAGTGAGTATACCCTGATGGGCCTGGAAGGCCGGCCCATCGCCGGTCCCATGTTTCCATCTCATATCCTGGCCCGGCCAGGCTAAGAGGCCGATATGTGCGGCATATGTGGGATTTACTCCGCTACTGGTCAACCTGTTGAGCACGGTCTCCTGCGCCGTATGAACACAGCCCTGGCCCACCGTGGCCCCGACGGCGAGGGCTACTTCACCGATGGCCCGGTCGGGCTGGCCATGCGCCGTCTGGCCATCATTGACCTCCAAACCGGCGACCAGCCCATCTTCAACGAGGACCGCAGCGTCGCCGTCGTCCTCAACGGCGAAATCTACAACTACCGGGAACTGCGGACCGAACTCCAGAAACGAGAGCACCGCTTCTACACCCAGTCCGATACCGAAGTCCTGACCCACGGCTACGAGGAATGGGGGGATGAACTTCCCACCCACCTCAACGGCATGTTCGCCTTCGCCCTGTGGGACGCCCGAAGGCAACACCTCCTCCTGGCCCGCGACCACCTGGGCATCAAGCCTCTGTACTATGCCGAACTTCCCGGCGGCCTGGCCTTCGCCTCCGAATTGAAGGCCCTGCAGAGTGTGGATGGCTGGCACCGGGAGATAGACCCCCTGGCCCTGGACTGGTTACTGGCGACGCGCTATATCCCCGCTCCCCGCTCCATCTACCTGGGCGTCCGCAAACTTCCCCCCGCCCATCGGCTGACGCTTGGCGCCGATGGGCCGTTGAAGGTGGAGCGTTACTGGGATGTTTCGTTTGCCCCGGATGACGCCGACGACCAGGACTGGCCGCAGCGACTGCGCGAGGCCCTCACCGCCGCGGTGCGCCGCCAGATGGTCGCCGATGTGCCCCTGGGGGCTTTCCTCTCCGGCGGCATTGACTCCAGCATCCTCGTCGGCCTGATGGCCGGAGTGTCGGCAGAGCCGGTGCGCACGTTCACCGTTGTCTTCCCCGGCTGGGGCACGCTGGACGAATCGGGCTATGCCCGCCTGGTGGCAGAGCGCTTCAGCATGGCCCACACCGAGATCGCCGTGGAGGCCGACGTGGCGCGGGAATGGCCGGAACTGGCCTGCCAGCTGGACGAGCCCTTCGCCGACCCGGCCACCCTCCCCACCTGGCTGATGGCCCGCCAGACCCGCCAGCACGTCACTGTCGTGCTCACCGGCGAGGGGGCCGATGAACTCTTCCAGGGCTACGGCTGGTACGGCTGGCCTCATCCCTTGCCCCTTCCCGCCTTCTTGGCCCATCCCCTTCGCCACCTGGTCCGACGGTCCCTGAGCGGACGCCGCGGACGACACCGCCTGCTGGCCCTGCTGGCTCCCGATTTCGGCACCCTCTACGCCGAAAGCATCCTTTCCAGCGTCTCCCAGGCCGAAGAGCGGCGGGCCTGGTATCGCCCCGACTGGCTGGCTTATCTTGCGGCGATGGCCCCCATGGCCGACCTGGAGGGGCTGATAGTCCATCCTACGATCCAGAGCAGTCGTATGCAGGAACTAGACCTCAAAGTCTGGCTGGAGGGGGATCCGTTGGTCAAGGCCGACCGCACCACGATGCTGGCCTCGCTGGAGGCCCGGGTGCCGTTCCTGGACCTGGAGGTGGTGGAACTGGCCGCGCGGATTCCGGCCCACTGGCACCGCCGCGAAGGCGTCAGCAAATGGCTCCTGCGCCGGAGTTTCTCCGACTTGTTGCCCGGGGAAATCGCCCGACGATCCAAGCATGCCTTTGAGGTGCCCGTCGGCGGCTGGCTGCGCGGGCCGCTGCGCCCTCATCTGGAGCATGCCCTGAGCGAACCCTCTCCGCTCTGGCAGGTCTTGCGCCCCGAACCGATCCGAAGAATGGCGCATCTCCATCTGGCGGGACGGTGCGACTATGCCCGCGAACTCTGGGCCCTCCTCCACCTGGCCTTCTGGTGGGAGACCTATGGCTGACCCTGTTCTTTTCCTGGACCACGCTCCCGCCTTAGGCGGCGCCGAGCAAAGCCTGTTGTTACTCCTAAAGCACCTGGACCGCTCCCGCTGGCAACCTCATCTGGCCTGCGTAGGCGGGCCCCTGGCGGAGAAAGCGGCAGCCCTGGGGGTGTCGGTCCATCTCGTGCCTATGCCTCGGTTGCGCCGCTCGGTCCGCGCCCCGGTGGACTGGCTGCGTGGGGTGTGGGCCATTACGGGAATTGCCCGAAAGATCGGTGCTCGCCTCCTGATCGCCAACACCGTCCGCGCGGCACTTTATGCTGCACCGGCTGCCCATCTCGTCCGCATTCCATTCATCTGGTACATGCGCGACTTCTGGCTCTCTGAATCCAGGCCTCATCACCCGTGGGCCGATCGTGTGGGCAAACGACTGCTCTGCCGGGCAGCGACCAAAGTCATCGCAAACTCCCAAGCTACCGCTGCTCATCTTCCCCGCCCGGAAAAGGTCACGGTCATCTACAATGGCATTGAGGTTGAGCACTACGATCCGGGAATGGATGGTCAGCCCTTCCGCGAACGTTATGGAGTCCCCCAGCAGGCGCTGGTCGTGGGAATGGTAGGGCGGCTGCGTCCCTGGAAGGGGCAAGACCGCTTTCTGCGGGTGCTGGATTGGGTGCGAAGG
>Ga0209101_1003046_pt1 | contig 10453 bp, 6 predicted proteins | sample ConPoolayeCmetaG_FD_185481 | JGI IMG/M metagenome (GOLD analysis project Ga0209101, IMG submission 185481) | Hot spring microbial mat communities from California, USA to study Microbial Dark Matter (Phase II) - Cone Pool mat layer C metaG... ... | reverse complement strand
GTTCCGGGAAGGCGAACTGGACCGGGAGTCAGTTGTTGCATTTTTTGCAACAACTGCCGCAGACGGGAAAACCTACCAGGTCGAATACTACAACCTCGATGCCATCCTCTCGGTGGGCTACCGGGTCAATTCCAAACGCGGCACCCAGTTTCGTATCTGGGCCACGAGGCCGTCGGTCCCGGTTAAGATCGAATATGCTGGACAGCGGTGGCGAAAGCAAAACTGGATCCAAGAACCATGAACGGAGGCAAGCCAATGGGCTATGACGAAAAAGATCGGACAAGAAAGTCGGAAGAGAGTCCCGCCACGCCCCCTCGCATCGAATACCTGAAAGTCCAGAACTTTCGCGTGCTGCGGGACGTGGAGTTTTCCAAACTGTCGCCACTCACCGTGTTGCTGGGTCCCAACGGCAGCGGCAAATCCACGGTGTTCGATGTCTTTGCCTTTCTGGCGGAGTGTTTTGAAATGGGGCTACGCCGGGCGTGGGACAAACGCGGGCGAGCAAAGGAGCTCCGGTCGCGCGATGCCGAGGGTCCGATCACCATCGAGATCAAGTATCGGGAGCCCAATTACCCGCTGATTACCTACCACTTGAGCGTGGATGAGAAGGGCGGCAGCCCCGTCGTCGTGGAAGAGTGGCTGCAGTGGCGCCGTGGCCGGCGCGGGAAACCGTTTCGATTTCTGGAATACAGCGAGGGCAAAGGGCGGGCGGTCAGTGGCGAAATGCCTGACGAGAAAGATGAGCGCGTGGACATCCCCTTGAAGAGCGCAGATTTGCTGGCGGTCAATGCCTTGGGGCAGTTCGAGGAGCATCCGCGGGTAGCCGCGCTGCGTGATTTCATCACCGGTTGGTATGTTTCCTATCTGTCCGCGGACAGCGCACGGGGGCAGCCTGAGGCTGGCCCGCAGGAGCGGCTTTCCCGCAGCGGCGATAACCTCGCCAACGTGATTCAATACTTGTCGGAGCAATATCCGGATCGGTTGGAGACGATTTTCGCGACTCTGCGCCGCCGAGTGCCGCGCATCGAAAAAGTGCTGTCTGAAACGATGCCGGACGGGCGGCTGCTGTTGCAGATCAAGGATGCGCCGTTTTCGCACCCGGTGCTCGCGCGGTTCGCTTCAGATGGGACGCTGAAGATGCTCGCCTACCTGGTGCTTCTCTGCGATCCTACGCCGCCACCGTTCATCGGTATTGAGGAGCCGGAGAACTTCCTGCACCCGCGCCTCTTGCCCGAACTTGCAGAGGAGTGCCGCCTGGCCACCGACCGCACACAGATGCTGGTGACGACCCATTCGCCTTTTTTCCTGAATGCTCTCCGCCCCGAAGAGGTGTGGGTGTTGTGGCGGGATAAGCAGGGATACACGCAAACCAAACGGGTTAAGGACATCGATGGTGTGGCTGATTTTGTCCAGCACGGAGCCTTGTTGGGACACCTCTGGATTGAAGGGTACCTGGGCGTGGGCGACCCCCTGGTCAACGAAGGGATGCCGTCGGTCCGAGGGCGGGCGGGTAAGCTACGATGACCATGCATTTCGAGATTCTCGTGGAGGAGCCATCCATGGAGGCGTTTCTGAGAGAACTGCTCCCCCGTTTGCTGCCCGCGGATCGGAGCTTTGCCATCCGTTACTTTCAGGGGAAGAATGACTTGTTCAAAAAGTTGGAGGCGCGACTTCGCGGATACGCAAAACGGTTGCCTCAGGACTGGCGGATCGTCGTTGTAGTGGATCGGGACGATGACGATTGCCGAACACTCAAACAACAGATGGAAGGCATCGCTGCCACGGTAGGGTTACGGTCACGCACTCGTTCGCCGTCATGTTGGCAACTGGTCAATCGCATCGTCATCGAGGAGCTGGAAGCCTGGTATTTCGGCGATTGGGAAGCAGTCGTTTCGGCCTATCCAAGGCTTCCAACAGCCCTATCCGCAAAGTATCGCAACTCGGATGCGATTGACGGCGGCACCTGGGAGGCCTTTGAACGGCTTCTGCAAAGGCACGGTTATTTCAGAGGCGGACTCGCAAAGATCGAGGTAGCGCGTAGTCTGGGTCAGCAAATTGACCCTTCTCGATGCCGGTCGCGAAGCTTTGCGTGTTTTCGCGATGTGCTCCTTGAAGCTTCTGGATCAACTGGACAGTGAAAGGACCAGACATGAGGTGCAGCGACACATCCGAAGCCGGGCTCGAAACGCTGATCTGCCGGGCGCTTACCGGCAGTGACTGCACGCCCCGGCCTGCCGGCGCCCCGGCGGTCGTCGCCGAAACGCAGGCTTCTTATGGCGGGGTGGGATGGCTTCCCAGCGACCCGGCGGATTACGACCGGGAGTACTGTGTGGATCTGGCGCAGCTTGCGGCTTTTCTGCGGGCGACCCAGCCCGAGGTGGCCGAAGCGCTTGATCTCGACCACGACAGCCCCACGCGGCGCAAGTTTCTGGCACGCCTTCAGGGGGAGGTGAGCAAGCGCGGGGTGGTGGATGTGCTGCGCAACGGCATCCAGCACGGGCCGCACCGCATCGAGCTTTTCTATGGGACGCCTTCGCCCGGAAACGAGCAGGGGCGGATGCTCTACGAACAGAACCGCTTCACCGTTACCCGCCAGCTGCGCTACAGCCGCGAGGAGACGCAGCGGGCGCTGGATCTGGTGCTCTCCATCAATGGTCTGCCGGTCTTCACCTTTGAGCTCAAAAACCGCCTGACCAAACAGACGGTGCACGACGCCATCGAGCAGTACAAGCGTGACCGCAATCCGCGCGAGAGGCTCTTCGAGCTGGGCCGCTGCGTGGCCCACTTCGCGGTGGACGACAACGAGGTGTGGTTCTGCACCCATCTTCAGGGCAAGGCGTCGTGGTTTCTGCCTTTCAACAAGGGATGGAACGATGGCGCGGGAAATCCCCCCAATCCCCAGGGGCTCAAGACCGATTACCTGTGGCGGGACGTACTCACACGGGCGAGTCTCGCTGATATCCTCGAAAACTATGCTCAACTTGTGGAGGAGAAAGACCCCAAGACCGGCAAGAAACGACGACGGCAGATTTTCCCGCGCTACCATCAGTTGGATGTCGTGCGCAAACTCCTGGCCGACGCGGCAGCCAGGGGTGTGGGACGCCGTTACCTTATTCAACATTCGGCCGGCAGTGGCAAGTCCAACTCCATCGCCTGGCTGGCCCATCAGTTAGTAACAAGTGTGAAGGGTGAAGTGGAAGGTGTGAAAAAAACCGAGCATTCACCCCTTACCCCTCACACTTCACACTTCATTTTCGATTCCATCATCGTGGTGACCGACCGGCGCATCCTCGACCAGCAGATCCGGGACACGGTCAAGCAGTTCGCCCACGTGAGCGCCACGGTTGGACATGCCGAGCGCTCCGGCGACCTGCGGCGCTTCATCGAAAGCGGCAAAAAGATCATCATCACCACGCTGCAAAAGTTTCCGTTCATTCTCGACGAAATCGGCAGTGAGCACCGCGGCCGCCGTTTCGCCATCATCATCGACGAGGCGCATTCGAGCCAGGGTGGCCGCACCTCGGCCAAGATGAGCATGGCCTTGTCCGAGGCCGGTGCAGGGGACGAAGACGAAACCTTCGAAGACCAGATCAACCGGCTCATAGAGGCGCGCAGGCTGCTTCCCAACGCCAGCTATTTCGCCTTCACTGCCACGCCCAAGAACAAAACGCTGGAAATTTTCGGCACACCCGACCCGCAGCCCGACGGTACGGTCAAGCACCGGCCGTTTCACAGCTACACGATGAAACAGGCCATTCAGGAAGGGTTCATCCTGGATGTGCTGGCTAACTACACGCCCGTCAAGAGCTATTACAAACTCATCAAGAAGATCGAGGAGGACCCGGAGTTCGATGTCAAAAAGGCGCAGAAGAAGTTGCGCCGCTTTGTGGAAGGGCACGAGCATGCCATCCGACTCAAAACGGAGATTATGGTGGACCACTTCCACGAGCAGGTGATCGCCAAGGGCAAGATCGGCGGCCAGGCGCGGGCCATGGTGGTAACGGGGAGCATTGAACGAGCCATTCAGTACTTCCATGCGTTTCAGGGGTACCTGGCTGAGCGCAAAAGCCCTTACCGCGCTATTGTGGCGTTCTCGGGCGAACACGAGTACGGGGGCGTCAAGGTCACTGAATCCAGCCTCAACGGCTTCCCATCGAGCCAGATCCCCGACCGGATCCGGGAGGACCCGTATCGGTTTTTGATCTGCGCCGACAAGTTCCAAACCGGGTACGACGAGCCCCTTTTGCACACCATGTACGTGGACAAGATACTCTCCGGCGTCAAAGCGGTGCAGACTCTTTCTCGATTGAATCGTGCGCATCCTCAAAAGCAGGACACGTTCGTTCTGGATTTCGTGAATGACCCGGATGTTATCCAAAAGGCTTTCGAGCCATACTACCGGACCACCATCCTTGCTGATGAAACCGACCCGAACAAGCTGCATGACCTGAAAGCCGCCCTTGATGGCTACCAGGTGTACACGCCGCAGCAGGTGGACGACCTGGTGCAGCGCTACCTGAGCGGCGTCCAACGCGACCTCCTCGACCCGATCCTCGACGCCTGCGTAACAACCTATCAGCAGGATCTCAACGAGGATGGACAGGTTGACTTCAAAGGCAAGGCCAAGGCATTTTTAAGAACCTATAGCTTTCTCTCTTCAATCCTCCCCTATACCAGCGCCCAGTGGGAGAAGCTGTCTATCTTTCTCAACTTCCTGGTACCCAAACTGCCACCGCCTGATGGGGAGGATGATTCAAAAGGCATCCTGAAGGCGGTGGATATGGACAGCTATCGGGCGGAAAAGCAGGCAACCATGAGGATCGCGCTTGCCGATGAAAACGCCGAGGTCGGCCCTGTGCCTGCGGTTGGCGGCGGCCATAAACCTGAATTGGAACTCGATCGCCTTTCAAACATCATTAAAGCATTCAATGATCAGTTTGGGAACATTCCATGGACTGATGCCGATAGGGTGCGTAAACTGATCACAGAAGAAATTCCGGCGCGTGTAGCGGCGGATACTGCTTATCAAAACGCATGCCGCAATTCGGACAAACAAAATGCCCGTATAGAGCACGACAGAGCACTTCTGCGTGTTATGACTGCTCTCATCCAGGACGATACCGAGCTGTTCAAACAATTCAGTGACAATGAATCATTTCGGCGATGGCTGGCGGACAACATTTTCAGCCTGACCTACCGTGAGGTTGGGACATGAAGATAATGTTGCTGTTGCTGGGTCAGGGCAAGTATGCGGACAAGAACTGATAAGCAATGAACAGGTGCCGGCTGGCCATCCCGGCCGAGGAGTGGCGGAGCCATCCGCCAGCCTGGATGGACCCCCTGTTTCACCGCGCCTACGTCTCCTGTCTCGACCTCCAGCGTCGATAGTGCTTGGCTTCTCTCATCGCGACGAAATCGTCCAGAACCTGGACGCGGTCTCGAAAGGGCCATTGCCAGATGATCTCCACCGCGCGATTGACTACATCGGCATCGTGCATCCGTTGATCTACCAGGGCCGTTCGGAACTTTGATCACGGCCGGAAAGCCGGTTTCCGATGCGAGGGGAACGCGTGGCGGGCCTCGGACGCAGGTCTCGGCCTGTCGCTTCAAGCGGGATTTTACGAGAGGTTATACAATCCTGCAATGCCGCGAATGCAGGATCAGGGACAAGGAAGGCTCGCGCAATGGCGGGATTACTTGAGTAATATGACCGTGCCGGGGGGCGGTTTGCCGGCGAAGAGGCCCGTAAGGGTCAGTCCGCGAATCCGGCCCGCTGACGGAGCGGTGATGTTGTCCATGACCCACCAGACAGCTCCGGGATCAGGCCAGATATCGTCAATCGCCATGCGGGGCCGGACACCGAAGTAAATCACCTGGTGCTGGCTGAACTGATTCGTCTCCACGATCTGAAACCCGTTGGTGCCTCCCAAATATGAGTGCGGCCAGTGATAACCTGAAGGCTGAGGATCTGCGCCTCCCGCCCAGGCTCTGGCCATGACGACCCACAGATTTCCCTCGTGATCGTGCTCCGCGCCCAGACCGTAAATACTGGTGGAACTTACAGGGACGATCTGCTCTGAGCTCCAGTTGGTGCCGTCCAGCATCCTGTAGCGAAGGTCCGAATACGCATAGAATACGTAAAACCGGCCTCGGCCGTCAGGTTCGATCTCGCATGAGGACGATTGATGGGAGCCGTATGCAACCAAGGATGTGGTCCACAAACTTCCGTTTGTCGAGGAATAATAATACCACCGACCGCCGTAGCTTGGTGTTGTGTAGTAGGCGACCACGTGGACCTGGCCGTTGCTCACAGCGATGGCAAAGGGATTGCGGCGATACCGGCGGTGCTGATTTGGATCGTGTCCGGCTACGGAGTCGGTGCGCTTTCCAAAGTCATAGACGGGAGAAGCCGGCCACGCATCGGGATTGGTGGGATCCGCGCAACGGGTGTAGAGCACCTTGAAGGAGACATTGGTGTAGCCCGAGTTATCGGTGGGCGTACCGGTCATGAACCCGTACGTTTCATCCCATAGAATGTGGACGGAGCCGTCCGTGTCAACGGCCATGTCGTGAGAATAGTTGTAGTTTGTGACGTTCGGGTTGATTGTGACCCAGTCGGAGGTGGGAATTCGCACTGCCACCACTGGCAGAGTCCACGGTTGGCCGGGGGCCTTTCGGGTATAAAGGAGATTCGTGTCGTCCGCCTTGTACAGAAGATGGAGCGTATTGCCCGGCCCTTTTTCCAGAAGAGGCGACCAGCCGGTTCCTGGAGAGGCATTGGTTGTCCACACGTTTGTCTGCCATGTCTGGTACACAAGTCCGGTTGTGATCAGATGGAACACGCCATCGTCGGTCCAGGCATACGCGGGCTGGGAAAACTGTGCGACGCGGATAACGGAAGGCGCGTTGGTTGTGTAGGCTCCGGCCACAAGACACGGCAGCACGAGGAAAATCACGGGGCAGAGCAGCCATTCGCGATGGAGCGCCGGACTGCCTGGAAAATGCGCTCTGGACGCCGGCATATCTTTTCGTTTGATCATACAACTCATTATCTCCGCCCCCCTTGACAAGTTCAAGCTGAAAGTGCTATGATATATTGTGATGATTATGCTAATAAAAGCAACAATAAATTTGGGGTCTGAAAATGCCGCGCCTGCCGTTTGCCATCAACAGAGATGACGCATTGCCGTTGACCGAGCAGATCGCGCGCGGGGTCAGGGCTTCTATCCAGGCCGGCATGCTGAATGTCGGGGACAGGCTTCCAACCATTCTTGAGATGGCTTCGGAATTGGATGTCAGCCCCATGATTGTTCGGACCGCGGTGAAGAGACTTGTGCAATCCGGCGAGTTGAGCGCGCGGAGGAAGACCGGCATCCGTGTGGCTGCCGCGGAGGGCGCAGCCAGGGCGCATATTCTGTACGCCACATGGAGCGGCGCTGTGTCATACTATTTCGCGGCCAGGGACCACGCTTTTCTCACGCGTCTGCGCGAGGGCGGATTTCACGTCACAGTCGTTTACATAGACGGCAGGGAGGCTGCGGCCGGCTATCCCCACATGAAACGAGTGCTGGACATTCAGCCGGTGAGTCTGGCGGTCATCAGCGGCGGTCCGTTCGGGGCTGACGCTTTCCTTGCGGACCGGGGCATAAGATTTGTTCATGCGTTTCCGGTTTCGCCTTCTGCGCGGGCAATGGCGGTTGTGGATATTGACTGGAAGATCCCGATGCGCCGCCTGGCCAGGCATTGCGCATCGTGCGGGAACCGGAAAGCGCTCGCTTATGCGAAACTTCAGGGGCAGGCCCTGAAGGATGCCATGACGGCATTCGGCGTTGACGTGGAAGTGGTTGACATGGACAGCCTGCCCAGGACCGGTGACGGCTGCAACCCTGTGGAGCAATCCGGCTTCTGCGAGGGGAAGAAACTCCTGGCCGAGAGGCGACAATTGCCGGATTTCATATACAGCGCGGACGATTTTTTTTCGAGAGGGTTGGTGATGGCGCTCGTGACCGAGGGCGCGCGGATTCCCCAGGACATTCAGTTCGCCACACAGTGCAATGTGGGCAATGTTCCTGTTTTCGCCAGCAGGCCGACTCGCATAGAAATGGATCCGCAGCGGGATGGTCTTGCAATGGCTGGCCTTGCGGCAAGGGCGGCTGTTGCGGATCGGAAGAGTTACAGCAGTGTGATCAGAATTCCGAAGTTTGTCGCGGGCGGAACCACGAGGAGACGCTCATGAACCGGAACGCGCCTGCAAAGAACGCGGGAGAACGACCCATGAACTTGAATCCGGTGGCTTCCATCGTCTTGCGCGAGCTGGGGCATGTTGTTGTTGCCGCGCTTCTTCTGGGGCAGCCTGCGGTGGCAGCGTTCACAAACACCGTAACGCTCCGGCTCCGGCAGGGAGAAGTGCCGACAACGAACGGCGCGCCGGTCGCAGGAGCTCCGGCATATACCGGCTGCGTTGACACGTATATTCACAGGGAATATCCGGACACAGCCTTCAGCAATGCGGCTGTTTGCCTGTATGGCGGGGCTGATTGGAAAGGTTTTCCGAGCAACGCGGCGCGGGCGTATATCCGCTTTGAAGGGTTTGAGAATTACATGCCTGCGAAAGCGCGGGTGCTTTCTGCCAGACTTTATCTCACGAGCGCCGGCGACTGGGTGGAAGGCGGCTCCGGTTCCGACATCTATTACATGACGGTCTCCTGGACCGAGGCCCTGACATGGAACACTCGGCCGGCCAGGGGGCAAATGATCGGAAGTGTTCTGCTCCAGCCCTGGGCGCCGAAGCCCGACGGGTCCAATTCAGTGCTGGATCTTTCGTCGCTGGTTCAGGCCTGGCATCTCGGCGGATTGGCGAACAGGGGAATCAGTCTGGATTGCAACGAAGATGGCGAGCTGCATTCCGGCCGTTCCTTCTACTCGAGCGAGGCGGCCGCGCTCTCGAATCGGCCATGCCTGGAAATCGTGTATGCGCTCACCGACACGGCAGGGGTGTTTCATCCTGCGTGGCCCGGCAGGGAGGGCCGGCAGGATGTGATCATCACCAACGGCCCGACTGTGTGGAGCGACACCTACCTGAGCGCCGACCATGCCAATTATGTCTCTGCATCGGTGGCTGACCTCAGGACATACAACTCTGCAAACACGCCGCGCCGGGCGCTGCTGCGGATCGAGACTGCGGGTCTGTCCGATCGGCTGGCGCGCAGTTCGGATCCCCTGCGTCCAGGTGTGGCCAGGCTCGTCAGCGCATCGCTTCAGATCTCGACGCGCACGATGTCTGACCGATGGTTCCAGCTCTGGAGTTGCGCTGAGACATGGGCCCCCTCGGCAGTGACGGACCTCACGCGCGACGGGGCGAACAGCTGGGCCCAGGCATGGACGAATACGGCTATTTCGAATGTTTCGGATGATCTGGGCCGCAGGGATTTTGATGTCGCATATCACGGAACGGCAATGGCCTGGGATATAACCGGAAAGTTGCAGGACTGGATTGACGGTCTGCCGAACACCGGCTTTGTTCTGGGACATGCCTCCGCAGCCGCTTATCTCAACGAAGTCCTGCTCACGGAATTCGGTGTGCAGCACATGCGCCCCACGCTCATCCTTCAGACATGGACCCCCCTCTATCGGGGCACGGTCGTGACGGTGAGATGAAGCCGGGCGAACCCGGCGAACCGCCCGATGTGCGATCGAACAGTTCGCCTGCGAGTGATTGCTTGACGATCGTCCGGCCATTTCATCGAATGGCGCGCCGGGAGGATGGGATGGGATGAAAAAACCGATCAGGCTTGGGATTGTTGGCGCCTGCGGCAGGGGTGCGAGCTTCAAGCTTGCGTGCGATGCCATGCCGGAGTTGGAAATCGTTGCGGTGTGCGACACGAACACCGAGCGACTCCCCGAAGCCAGAGCGCGACTCGGGGCGCGTGAGCAGTATGCCGATTACACGGAGATGCTCGAAAAGTCGGACATCAACGCTGTAATCCTTGGAACGCCAATGCCGTTCCACGCTCCGCAGGCGATTGCCGCGCTGGAGCGGAACATGCATGTGCTGTCCGAAGTGCCCGCGGCGGTTTCCGTGGATGAATGCCGCAGGCTGGCGGCTGCAGCGGCGCGGAGCCGCGGTGTCTATATGATGGCGGAGAACTACACTTACATCAGATCGAACGCGATCGTGCGCGAACTCGTCCGCAGGGGATTGTTCGGAAGCACGTACTATGGTGTCGGCGAATACATACACGAGCTGAAGGAACTGAACGAGATCACAGTCTGGAGACGCAAGTGGCAGACCGGCATCAACGGAATTACATACGGCACGCACAGTCTGGGGCCGATTCTACAGTGGATGCCGAACGACAGGGTCGCGCGGGTCTGCTGCGCAGGCAGCGGTCACCACTACAGGGACCCGCGGGGCGCGGAGTACGAAAACGAGGATTCGTGTGTTATGCTATGC
>Ga0209101_1003044_pt1 | contig 10456 bp, 8 predicted proteins | sample ConPoolayeCmetaG_FD_185481 | JGI IMG/M metagenome (GOLD analysis project Ga0209101, IMG submission 185481) | Hot spring microbial mat communities from California, USA to study Microbial Dark Matter (Phase II) - Cone Pool mat layer C metaG... ... | reverse complement strand
TGCGTATCTCACACTCGCGTGCAAACCTGATGCTAAATGCCTATCCGAAAAACGTAACCGACGCATCCCTATGCGTCGGTATAAGCGGCATAGGGATGCCGCTTGTACGGTTTTTCGGATAGGCTCTTAGTACAGGGTTCTGAGTCACCGCTGTGGGCTATATGCTATCTGAACATATGTCTACCGGACCAATCCGGCAGGCTTCAAGCGGCCCGGCTGCGGGGAGTTCCCACCACAGGCGAGGGGGAGTTGCAGTTGACATAGCACTACTTCCTGGGCAGATACGATTGCAGTAATTTGTATACTTGTACTATTCAGGCGGTGACTGTGGGGGCAAGGTGAACCTTGCCCGTACACTTTTGGGCCGCAGGTTCGGTCGGCTTTCGCCGGGTACGGGCGATTAGTCAATCGCCCCTTCCTTGCCACACCACCGGGCAGGGTCGGTGGATGGGCGATCCGCCGGATCGCCCCAACCGGTGCGAAGCGCCCAAAGGGAGTGATTTCAATCGGCCTGAATAGTTACGCCCCAATTATACATTCTTTTGGACCTGCTGCCAATGTGGGGTTATCTGGGGGTGTTCGAAGCAGAAGCGATTTGGGCTATGCCGACGCCGCTTTTCCCGCCCGGGGTCGAGGTTTCAGCCGGTTTGAGCCACGTTTGCGCTGGCTAAAGTACCCCTACCTACTACCCGACTCCCTCCCCGGATTGGGATTTGCTTCGGAATCCCATCTGGTGAAAAGAAGCCACTCATAGCTGCCGGATATAGTAATCTCATGTAACTGCCTGCCCCCGCCGACTGAAGTCGCCCACTTTGGGCTGCAGGCCTTCGGTCGGCCCGCGCCGGCCGCTGTTTCCGCGTCGGCACAGGCGTCCGTAAAGGTCGCTTTCCAATCGGCACACGGGGGCAGGCAGCCGGGCAGGTAATTACAATCTCATGTAGATATTTCCCTAAATATAGCGGGTATTGGCGTGGGGTTGATTTTGCAGTCCGACCATCAATACCAGGTGCAACGACTTGGGCAAGCCCGGTCCCTGGCCTTTCGCTCAGGGCTGAATGGTCATTCTCCCTGGCCTATAGGCGCCGTTGTAGCCCCGGCACTCTCGATGTACTCTTCGGCGACAGCCTGCACGTAGGCCGTGAAATGTGTTGCGCCGTCGGGGCTGTGGCCGTAAAAAACCCACACCGGTTGCGCGTAAATCAATTGCGCCGGCTGCGGCTCGCAGTAATAGGCCAGTTCGACGCGGTCTATGATGAAGGTGCCCTGTAGTGCAGCGGGCAGCAGAGCCGCTTCGTCCACCACCTGGGGGCCGGTATCCACCGGGAACTGGTCGGCGCTGGTGGCGGCGACGGTCTCCTGGCCGGCCTGACTGCTGACAAGTCTCAGCACCGGCAGCCCGGCGTAGGTCTTTTCGGGATGCACCACGCCGCTGACAAACGCTTGTTCCACGTCCATCAGCGGGTCCTGGCTGGAAGTCCAATAGCCTTCCAACGATTGGTCGAGAACGTAGCGTTGTCCCGTCTCGTGGTCGGTAAAGACGGCCACCTCACGGCCTTCCAGTCTCTCCAGGTCTACGTGGCCGGGGAATCCCTGGAGTCGTTCCTGAGGCCAGAGCCGTTCGAAGCGTTCCACCTGGATCGCCTGTCCATTGGGGGAATCTTGAGCAGGAACGACCCTGCCCCATACCCGCACGTGCAGTCGGTTGTGCTGGGCGATTTCTTCCAGCAATTCTGTCGGGCCGGCAAGTGAGTAGGGTGGTTCCTCGTCGGCCTCATCCTTGTCCAGATACGCTTCCACACGCCGGGCGTCTCCGTTCACATAGAGTGTGGCGTAGACCGCGCCGGTGAGTTCTATACGTTGGCCGATCTCGAAAGGCGCTTCGACTTGCGGCGTCTCAATTGCTTCCACCACCACGATGGTAGAACTGCTGGCGACAGGGACAGGCCGTTGCTCAGAAGCGGGCGGAGAACTGATGCCCCACCAGTTCACAGGCTCGCCCCCGGCGGGCCACTCGTCGGCGCAGACCTCGATGCGTTCGCCGTCAACCAACGCCTCGGGCGCATCGGGCAGGCGATACCGTTCTTCTGTGTCGGTCACCAGCCAGGCTGTCGTCCCTTCCTCGGCAAATGTGCCGACCTGACACGCCGGAGGCTGAACGTTACTCGCCGGAATGAAATTCCAATCCGTGACCTCCATTTGCCAGCGGTTTGGCCCTGTTCGAGCCACGATGATGCCCCGTGCCCGGACATCTCCAAACCCTGACTCTGGGGCAGCCAGTTCTGCGACCCGAGGGCCGGTCAGGTCGTACAGTGTGCCGTCGCGGGCAGTCAACCGGGCGCGGATCTCGTTGCCCCCTTCGGCGACCAGAACATGAATCCAACCGGTGGCAGTCACCGATTGGCCAGGCGTGTAGGCGGGAGGCTCTGGGCGATAATGGCGGATGTCGGTGGTGGGCATGGTCAGGTCAACATCCAACCGGAATGGGCTGCCAATCTCTTCACTCCTGCTCAATGAACCATAAGCATCCTCGGCGGAGCGGATGGGATATCCTTGTCCGCGTTTGAAAGTCAGCGGGTTGAGGCTGGCATAGACCACCTGTCCGGCCGGGTTGACGAGGACGTATGCCCCGGCATGATTCCCTACCAGCGGGTAGTCGTCCAGCACCGGCACAATGCGGATCGCGCGAGTTGGGCTGTCTCCTCCAGGTGCTTCCGCCTCCTCGGTCCGATAGTGGTCGGGCAGCAAGCCGCGCTCGCGCAAGAAGGTCACTGCGGCCTGGCTGGCCTGTTCGAAGGTGAGCGACGGGCCTTGTGCGTCGGCAACGGCGTAGTCGTTGCTGTAATCTATGCTGCCCATCGGGCCAAATCGGCGGAAGATCAGTTGCTGCCCATCGTCTCCCAGGACGTAGATTGACCGGGATTCGCCGGGGTTACGGTAGACCTTGGGGTTCGATATGCCGAACTTGAGTGCCCAGGCGATGGCTTCTTCCGATGTGGCAGGGACCGGCGCGGCTGCGGCGACGTAGATGGGCATTTTCTTCGGTGCGGTGGGGAGTGGAGCGCTCAGTGTCAGCGTGGCACCGGCCAGCAGGCCGGTTGGGGCGGGGCCGGAGCCGGCAGCATATGCCAGACGGGGCAGGGGCGGGAGCCCCCGGCTGCCGAGCAGGTGGGGGAGTACCAGCGTCAGTGACGCCACGAGAATCGCGGCAGCGCCAGCCCACAAGAGCCGATGGACGGTGGAGCGACGGGCAGCGAGGTCTCTGGTCTGGCGCTGATGGCGCAGCCGGATAGAGAGCCCGGTGACGAAATCCGGCGCAGGTTCGATGCGGGCGGCGCTCAGGCGCAACGCCTCTACAATGGCAGCCTCGGCCGCGTCAGATTCGGCAGGCGGCTGGTCCATACAGGTATTCAGTTTTTGGGCGAGACTTTTATCATCCTTTTTCGCTTTCATCCAGGCACCTCCTTCTCAGATCGGCGATGGCGCGCGAGATCAGGACTTTGACCGCGCTTTCCCGACGATGCATAACGGCGGCAATCTCGCGGATGCTCAACCCGCCCCAGAAGCGTAACTGCAACACTTCACGCCGGTCGGGGCTGAGGTGGTGCAGCGTGCGTTGTACGCAGTCCAGCACACCGTTGTGATAAGCGCCCTGCTCCGGGTCCGGCGTGGATGGGTCGGGCTGCGCGCTGATAGTCTCTAGGGGCTCGCCGGGGTTGGTATTGAGGCTGCGGTAGTGGTCGGCGCACTTGCGGCGCGCGATTCCGAACAGCCAGGCAGCGACCGATCCGCGCCCCCGGTAACCCTTCAGCCCCTCGAGTGCCGCCAGGAACGTCTGGGCCGTCAGGTCCTCGGCTTCGCTCCGCACCCCGGTATGGGCATAGCAGTAGCGGTAGATGGGAGTGACGTAGCGGCGGTAGAGCGTGTCGAACGCATCGGGATCGGTTTGCGCGGCCCTGATCAGCGTCGCATCGTCCGGTTCGGGATACGAGTTCACCCTTGTCCTCCTTCAGCGCTGATGGAAGTCACCATGTATGTCGCCTGGATGGGGAAAAGGTAACAGCAGTCAGTCGCCCAATCACTTCGGCCAAGCCACCGGCCAGGCGTCGTCCAAGGCCCGCCGGAGGTCCCACGTCTCCGCTTCGGCCAGCCAGAGGGCGGAATCGCGGCGGAACGCCAGCCGGCGTCCATCCGGGCTCCACACGGGGCCGCCACCCGGCCCCAGGCAGTGTTCCTCCTCACCGTCGGCGCGCAAGACGCACATCCCCTCTTCGTTGGGATCAGCGGCCGGCCAGACGACATAGGCCAGCCACTCCCCATCCGGGCTCCAGACCGCTGCGCCGGGCCAGCCGCCGACGCCGCGCGGCTCGAAGGGGTGCAGAAGTCGGGCCGTCCGGGCCTCCAGGTCGAACACCCCCAGGCCGATCCGCCTTAAGCTGTTCGGTATCTCAGTGCCCGGCAACTGGCCGCTAGGCCAGCCCATCCAGACTATAGGGCCAGCGACTGAGCGTCATCCCGGTTCCCGGCTGTTCGCTATCCATCAGCACCAATCGCTCCCGGTCGTCCAGGTCAAGTGCCACGATCCAGCGTCCATCGGGGGACCAGTCGGCGTCGTAAGACGCCACCGGCATGGCCGTTATCTGACCTGTCGCCGGATCGGCCAGCCACAATCCGGCCTGCTGGGGCACCCTGGGCGCAGCCGGAACTTCAATCAAGAGAAGAACGCCCCCGGGCTGCCAGCGGAGCACAGGTATTGTGCCCACGAAGGGGGATTGCCACTCAAAGAGCACCCTGGCCGTTCGTGCTTCGAGGTCAAGCACAGCCACGCCCTGGTCTACATCAGGAGCACTGCCGTTTGCCAGAGCGTCCCATTCGGCCAACTCGGCGCTGCGGGAGAAGTAGACGGCGATCAGGCGGCCATCGGGCGACCATGCCGGTCCTCCCAGGTAAGCCACATTGGTCAGGCCAAAGTCCGGCAGAGAGAGTACTGTGCGTCTGTGTGTACCCAGGTCGTACAGGCGCAGTTCACCATCGGCGGCATAGGCCAGGCGGCGACCGGTCGGAGACCAACTCGGCGGAGTTTTCACGATGCCGTCGTCGTCCAGGATGCGGAAATCATTGCCATTGCTGCCGATAACAGCCAGGACGCCGCCCCGCTCCCCCTGCATCCAGTCGGTCTTGCTCTCTTCTGGGAGCAGGGGGCGGCTGGTAAATGCGATCCAGTCACCATCCGGCGACCAGGCGGGCATCAGGTTCCAGCGATCGCCGGTGGTCAAACTCTGGCTCTCACCGCTTTCCACATCCAGCAGCCACAGGTCGGCGTCGGCGCAATAAACAATCTGACGGCCGTCGGGCGACCATTGGAAGTAGAGCCAGCACTCAGTGGACATATTTTCAGCGCCCACTTTGCGAGGAGGCCCTCCGCTCAGATTGACCAGCGACACTGGCGGCCCGCCGATGAGCAGGGCCAGTTCACCCCCCGGCCCGATAGATGCCGACGTTTCGGCGGGTTCAAGGTCAATCACGTACAAATCCTCATAGAAGGAGTCGGAGCGAGGCCTGACCGCTATGGCTAATCTGCGCCCGGCGGGGGCCCACTCCAATACGGGATCGTCTCCTAAAGACGGCACGAGCACTGTGGCCTGGCTGCGCCCATCGGTCGGAACGACCCCCACCTGGCCATCTGAGGACCGGAAGGCCAGGCGAGTGCCATCCGCCGCCCACGACAACGGCCAGGCCGGCGCCGCTATGCGGCGTAGTTCGCCACTCCGTACATCCAGCACGGCCAGAACGTTCTCTTCTTCCTCGCCAAGTTGGACCCACATCTGCTCTCCGGCCGGACTCCAGGTCCCAAGAAAGCTCACTGGCGAGGCCACAGGGGTTAATTCGTCAGTGGCGACGTTCCAGAGATAGTTGATGCGAATGAACTCGTCCAGGTAGGCGACGGTGACGGCCATGTGCTTTCCGGACGGCGAGGGGGAGCAGTAGTATTGGGTATGCTCGGTCGCCGGGAGGTTGAGGGCAGAGACCAGATCACGGACGGCGCCGTTTGCAACCTCCACCAGCACGGGATAGTTGTATGGATAAATCGGTGTGGGAAAGAACAGTTGATCGTTCTCCATCCAGAAAATGGGAGTTGGTTGAGGGCCTACAGCAGGAATCTTGGCCAGAGGATGGGCAGCAGCCGACTCGGAATTGATCAGGTAGAGTGTGCCATTTTCGTGCCACAAAGCGACCTGGCTCTCGTCGGGCGACCAGGCCGCGCTACCCTTTCCGCCGGGTATGCCCGTGACCGCGCGGGGGATGCTTCCAGCGGTAGGGATGAGCCAATATGACCTTTCCCCCTGGGCAAGTACAACGCTGCCGTCCGGAGACAGGGCGAGGGCGATAAGATTGTCAGCCATAGCCTGTGTGAGCGAGCGTCGGTTCTGACCGCTGGCCTGAGCGCGCCAGAGTTCGCCTCCGGCGATGAATAGGGCACTGCCATCCAGCAGCCAGGCAAACCGATTCTCGTATGGGGCGGGCACGCTGTCGCCGGTGCGCCAGGCTGCGCCGCTTGTTACGTCTACAACAAGTGGCTCGGCGCTGGGGGCCCGGTCCCCTTCCGGAGGCCCAGCCGGGGCATAGAGCAGTAGATGAGCGCCATCGGGCGACCATTTGCCCAGGCGGACGCCTTCCTGCCCGTGGAGTACCCGGCTGAGGCGAGCGCCGGGTGGGTGACCAGCCACAGGCTGGATACTCATAGCAAAGGTGAATCCCGCAGGCAACGATGTGCTGACAGGGGTAGTCCCCGTTGTTGGGGTGACGGGATTGGGCGTGCGCTCGATACCCAGTTCCAGCATGCCGCAGGCGGTGAGGGACAGGGAGAGGGTTAGTACAATGAGCAGATTGGTTAATCCTGGCAGAACCATTTGCGTGTTCATTAGAACCTCCGGGACAAACTGAAAGTTTGTCCTAACAATAGCACGCCGATGTTACAGGGGTTTGACGGGGGTGTCACTATCTTGAAACAGTGGGTTACCGTTATATGACTTTACCGCGCCGGCAGCCGGACTGTGACAACCGTTCCCCGCCCGACGCGGCTGCGCAGCGTCGCCTGCCCGCCGTGGCGCAGGACGATGGCGCGCACCAGGGCCAGGCCCAACCCGCTGCCGGGCGTGCCGCGTGCACCCTGCCCGCGATAGAGTTCCTCCCACACGTGGGGCTGTTCTCCCTTCGGGATACCCGGGCCGGTGTCGGCGACCTCTACGACGACTGTCGCGCCGTCCTCAAAGGCGCGGAGTTCCACCGTGTCGCCAGGGCGGGTGAATTTGAGGGCATTGTCCAGCAGGTTGTGCACGGCCAGAAAGAGCAGGTCCCGGTCGCCGGTGATCGTCGGCAGGGGCCAGGGGGCGCGGGGGAGAGTCAGAGTCAGTTGACGCTCCGCCGCTTCCGGCCGCTCCCGGGCCAGCGCCAGCGCTTCTTCCAACAGGGCGGTCAGGTCTATGGGGGTATGTTCGATGGGGCGAGTCTCCAGTTCGGCCAGTTTGCGCAGGTCGGCGACCAGGCGGCTCAGGCGCCGGGTCTGGGTCTCCACGCTGGTCAACGCCTCGCGCCGGGACGTGTCCGTCGGGGCTCCGGCCAGGTTGGCCAGGGCGGCGCGCAGCGCAGTGAGGGGATTCTTGAGCTCGTGGTCCAGACGCTGCAGGAAACGCCGCCGGTCCTCGGCAGCCTGTGCCTGAGCCTGAGCCAGCCAGGCCTGCCGCGCCCGTTCCAGCAGACCATACGCCGCATATCCGGCCGCGAGGAGAAGTGTGAGGAGCAGGCCGGCCAGCGTCGTCAGGGCGGCGGCGTCGGCCCGCGCGTAAAAGACGGGGTTAGCGCCCCGGTAGTGGAACCACACAGAGGCAAGCAGCCCCACTCCCAATGGGATCGGGATGAGCAGATGACGCCACTTCACGTCCCGGCCTCCACCGGCGCGATGAAGCGGTAGCCCTGACCGGGCACGGTCTCGATGTAGCAGGGCTGGGCGGCGTCATCGCCCGGCGCCCGGCGCAGTTCGGCGACGCGCGTGTCTACCGTGCGCGTCCCGGTGGGATAATCCCAGCCCCAGACGGCGTCCAGCAGCCGCTCCCGGCTCAAGAGTTCGTCGGGATGGGTCATCATATACTCCAGCAGGGCGACCGCCTTGGGAGTGAGCGTCAACTCCTGTCCCTCCAGATAGACACGGCGGGAGAGGCGGTCCAGGCGCAGGGGGCCACAGACCAGGGAGCGGGCTACGGCAAGAGGAGGCTTGCCGGGGCGGGCACGTCGCAGTACGGCGCGGATGCGGGCCACCAGTTCGTAGGGGTCGAAGGGCTTGTTGAGGTAATCGTCGGCGCCTTCCTCCAGTGCCATGGCCCGCTCGGTGGACTCGCCAACCTGGGTGAGCAGGATAACGGGGGTCCAGTCGCCCGCACGACGCAGGCGGCGCAGCGTTTCGCGCCCGTCCAGGCGGGGCATCAGCACGTCCAGCACGATCAGGTCGGGCCTGACGCGGGCGGCCACCCGGAGAGCCTCTTCGCCGTCGGCGGCGACCGTCACCTCGAAACCGGCCCGCTGCAGGAAGGGAGCCAGGTTTTTGGTGATGGCAGGCTCATCGTCCACGAGGAGCAGTCTGGGTGTGTCCATCGGCGTCCGAGACGCTTCCCTTATTCCCGCGACATCACGAGCAGGTCCTCCGGACCATAGACGTGCCGCGCGGTGAAGGCGATCCACCGCCCATCCGGCGAGATGGACGTGCTGGCGTACTTTCCCGGGAAGTAGTCGAGCGTGGCGATCGCGCGGGGACCGCGCTCGCCCGAAAGGTGCTCTATGCTGCCCTCGAAGGGAGTGATCGCCCCGGTTTTCACGTCGCAGGCCCGCGGTGGCTGGGGTTCGCCGGGCTGCCAGCCTGCCGGGGTATAATGGCCGCCGCACCACTTGCGGTAGACAAGCGTCTGTGCGTCAGCCCAGCCCAGCGGCTCGTACTGACACGCGCTGATTTCCGCTGCAGCCTGGCACCACCTGACTGCCCCTGTTATCCAACCAGGCTTCTCAACGAGGCGCAGTTCGACGCCGGGCGGCGCTTCGACCGCGGGCCGATACCGTGCGAACAACGGGAAGGCGAGCACCGCCACGATGAGGAGCGCCAGCAGGTAGAAGCGCCTGTGCCGCCAGAAGCGACCACGCTCGCGGGTGATCAGCCAGAGCAGCGCGCCTGCGCTCAGTCCCAGGGCGAGCAGGCTGAGGGTCACGTAGCGCGCCGGGTCGCTCAGCAACCAGGCGGAGGAAAAGGCCGGTAACTCGAGCCAGAACCAGCGCGGGGATGGGGACAGGTGGTAGAGCAGCCAGAGCAACGGGTACGCCAGCATGATGATCAGGAAGGGCAGGGTGCACAGGAGCGCCAGGCTAACGGGCACAATCTCCATCTTTATCATCACTCACCTCCGCAGAGATACTTGGCACCTGTCTCTGATTATACCGGAAGATAACCGCGTGTGCCAGACGTTGGGCTGACGGATGCAGTACGGTGAGCCTATTAGGGGCTGTGAAGGAGAATCACGGCGCAGTCCTGGAGGCATTGGTTGAAGGAGTGGCTTTGGAGAAGGGGGGCTCGTCTCCTGATGTGGTGGAGTGGGACCTGCAGCACGGGCGATTAGAAGTGCGGGAGTACTGGTGGGTGAAGGCGGACGAAGAGATGAGGGGATATCTGGAGGATGAATTTGGGTGGCCAGAGGTGCGCTGGTATGGGCGAGTACGGCGTCGGCGCAGGCCGTTCCATCAAGAGAAGTGGAGTAGCGAGGAAGTAATCATCATTTATGGTGGGGATGGGGGACCGGAAGCGACCCCTCAGCAACTCAGCCGGTGGGTGCGAGGTCATTGGGGGATTGAGAACGGGGTGTTTTGGGTATTAGATGTGGCCTATCAGGAAGATCGGAGTCATGCCCGAAAGGTTGGCCGTCCCCTCCACGCTCTCCGTTGTGTGGCGCTCAACGTCGTTCGCCAGCAAGGTTTCCGCTACGTCCCCGATGGACATAGAGCCGCATCGGCACTCCCAGACCGGGGCCTGGCATGGCTGGGCGTTTGTTAGAGCATTGACAAACCCTCAACCGAACCCAGGGCTTGTTAATGCTCTGATGAAGATGCTCGTATTGAACCACGAAGCGAAGCGGAGTGGTGTTGAAAAGGCCCAGTGCCCGACTACGAACGAACAAGATTAGAACGTTGATAAGCCCTGATATAAGGGATTCCGCAATAAGTCCAGCGTGAGAATTCAACCCAACTGAACAATCTCCCTCCAGGCAACCTCAACCCACACCAGTACCCTTTCTGGCAAAGTTGTGGATAATACAGGCATGCTAATCAATCCCAACTTTGCTTCAGGAGGTGTCTGGTGTCCGTTGTACATTCTTTTCCCTTGAGTGGACCACTCATTTTTGCCTGTGCCCAGGCCGGATGT
>Ga0209101_1003043_pt1 | contig 10459 bp, 6 predicted proteins | sample ConPoolayeCmetaG_FD_185481 | JGI IMG/M metagenome (GOLD analysis project Ga0209101, IMG submission 185481) | Hot spring microbial mat communities from California, USA to study Microbial Dark Matter (Phase II) - Cone Pool mat layer C metaG... ... | reverse complement strand
GGGTGGTGGAGGCGGAGGGCCAGAGGGTTGCCGTGGCCTGCTCCATCGGCGGGGCCCTGTGGCGAGGTGGGGAGAGCCTCGCGGCTGTGATTGCGCGCGCCGACCAGGCGCTGTACGCCGCCAAGGGACGGGGGCGGGGCGTGGCGGTGTGGGAGGATGACACGTTGCTCCCCTCACCGGCTAGCCTGGGACCCTGAGCGGCTCAACCGTGGGGGTGGTGAGGGCGACCGGCGCCGGCAGGCGGATGACCACCGGGGGAGGGAGCCGTTCGCCACGGGCCGCGGCCTTCTCCCGCACCTGCCGGATCCGCGCGGCGAGAGCCTCCCCCTCGCTGGCCTCGCCCAGATGACGTAGCAGCGCCTCGTATCCTTCCAGCATCTGGAGCATCGCGGGGCGATCGCCGCCGTAGGCGGTGTGAGCGGTCGCGATGGCCCCCTGAAAGAGATCGCGGGCCTCTTCCAGGCGCCCCCGCGCCAGGGCGATGAGCCCCAAATTGGCGCGGGTGAAGGCAGCTTCCGGGTGACCGCGGCCCAGCAGCCGCTCGCGCAGCGCTAACGCCCGACGCCACAGCGCTTCGGCCTCGTCGAGCTCGCCGGCCAGCCACAGGCAGTACGCCAGATTATTGATGGAGAGCGCAGTTTCGGGGTGTTCGTCGCCGAAGGCGGCGGCTCTCACCTCCAAGGCGCGGCGAAAGTAGCGCTCGGCGTCGCCCAGTTGGCCGCGGTCCTGGTAGACGTGGGCGATGTTGTTGAGAAAGCTGCCGAGGTCGGGGTGTTGGGCACCCAGCGCCCGCTCCTGCACGGCGTACGCCTCCAAGTAATAGCGCAGGGCTTCTTCGAGCTGGCCCATCTCCCGCAGTTGCACCGCCAGGTTGTTCTTGGTGGCGGCGGCCTGCATGGAGTCGGGACCAAACCATCGCTCCTGGAGGGTGAGAAGTGAACGCAGCACCTCGGCGGCTTCCCGGTACTCGCCCAGCTTGAAGTGGATGTAGGCCAGGCCGGTGAGGGTGTCGGTGGTGGTGCTGGGGTTCTCCTCGCCGAGTCGCTCCTGTAACGCCCGGGCGACCTGGACGTGATCTTTGGCTTCCGGCCAACGCGCTTGTTCGGTCAACACCCACCCCAGGGAGGCGTACAGCTTGGCGGTGGCCACGCCGTCGCCCAGGCCCTGAGCCTGCCGCATGGCCAGGGCACGGCGGTAGTGCTCCTCGGCGGTGGCGAAATCCCCGCGCTTTTCCGCCACCAGCCCCAAATCAGCCTCACTGTTGGCGGTGTCGGGGTGGGCCTCCCCCAGGTGTTGGCGGCGCAGGCTCCAGGCGCGGCGCAACAGCTTCTCGCCGTCTTCCAGCAACCCGAGCTGCACGTAGACGGTGCCCATGGCGTCGGCCATGCGCGCCCGCAACACCGGCTGGTCGGAGAGCTCCTCCTCGATCTGCGCTGCCCCCCTGTCCAGCAGTTCCCGGGCGGTGATGGTGTTGCCCCGCGCCTCCGAAGGGTCGGAGACGGAGAACAGGCTCACCAGGAAGTCAGTGACCCGCTGCGCGGCCGCGGCCTCCAGGTTGGCTCGGTCGCGCTCCACAGCGAGCCCCCGCGCCATGAGGGCGAGCGCCACCGCCACGGCCGCAGCGAGGGCGGCGCTGACCGCCGCCACCTTCCGGCGTCGCCGCGCCCGCTCTAGAGCCTGCCGGGTGGCGACGGCCTCGGCCTGGGCGCGGCGTGCCGCCAGGACCTGCTCCCGCCGAGACTCCAGGGTGCGCAGGCGCTGGGCCACCTCCGCCGCCGAGGCAACGCGGTTTTCCGGCCGGCCGTCCACGAACCCGGCCAGGTCGGCCCGCAGGATCTCGTCGCCGATGTCCCGCTCCCACCCGGGCGCCAACACCCGGGTGAAATCGCCAACCAGCAGCTGATAGAGCAGCACACCCAGGGCGTAGACGTCGGCCTGAATGGTGGCGGGTTTGCCTTCCAGCAGTTCGGGGGCTAGATAGAGGGGCGTGCCGGCGGTGGAGGAGGTGCCGCCGGTGGTCTCCTGGGTCAAGCCTAGCATGGTAATGCCCAACGCGTGGACCTGCGCTGGCTCAGTGAGAGCGCCAATGCCAAAGTCCGTGACTTGCACTCGCGGGGTGTCCTCGTCGCCGTCGAGCACCAGGATGTTGCTGGGTTTGATGTCCTTGTGGAGAACCCCCACGGAGTGGGCGGCGGCCACCGCTTCGGCGGTCCGGGCGATCAACTCCAGCCGAGTGGCCAGCGGTACGGCGGCCAGTCCTCCCCGGGCGGCCGCCCAGGCATCCAGAGTGACGCCGCCTTGATACTCGAACTCCAGGTAATAGGGCGCTTCCTCCAGGCGCCAATCGAGGATGCGGGTAATGTCGCTGCGGTTGCCCAAGGTCTCGCGCAGCACGCGACAGAGGGTGACCTCGCGCTGCAGGGCGCGCACCTGTCGCTGGCCAAAGCAAAACTTGAACACCCGGCCTTCGCGGGTCTTGTGGTGCTCCACCAACCAGACCTCGCCGAACCCCCCTTCCCCCAGCTTGCGTACCAACTGCCAGTGGGTGCGCCCGGGCACGGGCTGGCCAGCCGCCGGCCGCCACCCCAGCACCGTGTCGCCGGTTCCAACCGCCTGCGCCTTGTCGGACCCCGCCGGGGCGCGCAGCGGTGCCTGGCCCGGCACGCCCACTTCGAACACCTCTGCGGGTCCTTCGATCCCTTTGAACCGATAGGTACCGTGGGCCAGCCAGGCAAGACGCTGCTCTCCCGCCCCGTCGATCTCCGCCGCCGCCCGCCGGGTGAGATCGAAGGCGGCGCGGGAGAGTAACGTCTGCCCGCCCTCAGCGAGGGCCATCAGGCGCGCCGCCACCACCTTGGCCAGCCCGTCGACTTCCAGTGGTTTGGCACCCCGCTGCACGTCGGCGGGCGGGTTGGCGCGCAAAAAGACCTCACCCACGTGGATGCCCACCCGCGCGGCCAGCGACAGCCGCCTCGCTGCCCCCTCCCGCGCCATCTCCCCGTGGTAGGCGAGGGCGAAGGCCACGGCGTGCACCGGCCGGTGGAAGAGCAACAGGAACCCGTCGGTCTTATCAATCTCGCGGCCGTGATGGGCCGCCACCAGAGCGCGGGTGGTGGCGTCTAGATGGGCGAAGAGCTGGGCGGCGCGCGCATCCCCCAGGCGCTCGACCAACGCCGTGGAGTTCACCAGATCGGTCACCAAAATGGTGCTGAGGGAGGTCGCCAGGACGGATGACGAGCCTTCCCCATTTCCACCCGCCGCTGGGGGGGCTTGATCTTTGGCAGGTCGCGCGCTGGCGAGCTGGTCGGTGGCCACGCTACTGGGTCCTACCACAACTATAGGCGAGTGGAAGGTGCTGTCAAGGCGAAAGGGATTCAGTCTCTTCTCTCAGCCCCCCCAACCATCGCCCGACCCGATGGGAGGGTCGATGCCGAGACGTTTACAAGCGCCCCTCGGCCGTCGTGCCCATGGGAGGCTGGGTTGAAGCTCGCGCGGGCGGGGACCTAGGGGATGGGCGAGGGGGCCTCGCCGTGGGAGAACGGCACCGCGAATCCTAGGCGGTAGCGTGGCGCCAGCGCGCCGCCACGAACGGCCAATTGATCACGCGCCAGAGGTTTTGCACGTACTCAGCCCGCCGGTTCTGGTACTTCAGGTAGTAGGCGTGCTCCCACACGTCCACGCCCAAGAGGGGCTGCTGCCCCTGCATGAGGGGGGAGTCCTGGTTGGGGGTGGAGGTGATGGCCAGGCGCCCGCCGTCCACGACCAACCACGCCCACCCGCTGCCAAACACGCCCAGGGCGGCGCGGGTGAAACTCTCCTTGAACGCCTCAAAGCTGCCGAATGTGGCGTTAAGGGCTTGGGCGAACGGCCCCTCCAGGGCGGCCCCGCCGGGGGTGAGGCACTGCCAGAACAGGGCGTGGTTGGCGTGGCCTCCGCCGTGGTTGCGCACGGCGGTACGCACACCCTCGGGCACCGCCTTGAGATCGGCGAGGAGCGCCTCCAGGGGACGACCTTTGAGTTGGGGCGCCTGGTCTAAAGCAGCGTTGAGGTTGGCCACGTAGCCGGCGTGGTGCTTGCCGTGGTGCAGGCGCATGGTCTCGGCGTCGATGACGGGCTCTAAGGCGTCGAAGGCGTAGGGGAGAGGGGCCAGCTCAAAGGGAGTGGCGGCGGGTGGGGCGGCCGACCCGCCGGCCCCGGTGGCCCGCGCCCAGGGGGCGAGGGCGGTGGCGGCGAAGGCGCCGCCCGCCAGGGCCAGCAGGTGGCGCCGGGTCAAGGGGGCGGTGGCGGGGGAAGGGGTATGATCCATGGTCAGCTCCAACATCGGCGAAAACGCCGGACAAGGCCGCTGCGATTCCCACCCCGCCCCCAGGCGCCCGCGCCCGCTGGGGACATCGGCCAACACGGCGGCTACAATGGCGGCCGGGCGGAGGGCAGGGGATGGCAGAGGACGAAGGGGACGCCAGGCTGGCGACGCTGGGCCCAGCCGAGGAGGCGTTCCTGGTGCAAGCGCTCGAGGGTCTGCCAGCCTCACGGCTGCGCCTGGTGACCCTGCCGGCACCGCCGGCGCCCCTGGAGCGGGTGTGGGAGGTGTGGCCGGCGGCGGACGCCGTGCTGTGGGACTCGCCCTCGGGTCACGCCCTGGCGGGGGTGGGGCACGGGGTGGTGCTCCAGGCCCGGGGCGCAACCCGGTTTGCCGGCGTGGAGGCGGCGCTCGCCCAGGCGGTGGGCGAGCGGGAAAGCGTCGCTGCCTCGGGGCTTGACCCCGAGGACGCTGAGTTTGTAGGCGGGCTGGCGTTCACATCCGGCGAGGATCTCGGGGCACTGTGGTCGGGATGGGGCGAGGCCCGCTTCCTGCTGCCCCGCTGGAGCTACCGCTGCGACGCGCGGGGGGGGCGCCTCACTTTGGCGCTAGCGGCGGGGGAGTCGGCGCCGCCTGAAATGGTGGTGCGGGAGTACCGGCGGCTGTGCGGGGCGCTGGGGGTTGCGGCAGGTCCGTGGGGGGCACCTTTGAGGGTGACGGTGGCCGAGCAACCGCGGGCCGAGGCGTGGGAGCGCGGGGTGGAACGGGCTTTAGAGCGCATCCGCGCCGGGGCGCTAGCCAAGGTGGTACTGGCCCGGCGCGTGGTGGTCACCGCGCCCGAGCCGCTGCACCCGCCGCACCTGCTGGCCGCCCTGGGAAACCACGAGGGTGGGCAGTACCGCTTCGGGGTGCGCGTGGGTGGCACGTCGCTGGTGGGGGCCTCACCGGAGCTTTTGGTGCGGCGTCACGGCCGGGAGGTGGCCTCGGAGGCCCTGGCGGGATCCGTGGTGCGCGGGGGGGGCGGCGATGGCAGCGATGACCACTTGGCCAACCTGCTTTCTGATCCCAAGCAGTTGCAAGAGCATCGCCTGGTGGTGGAGGCGATCGCCGCGGCCCTGGGGGAGGCCTGCGCGAACCTGCACTTTTCCCCACAGCCCCGGCTTCGCCTCCTGCGCCACCTGGCCCATTTGGCAACGCCGTTTTCCGGGCGACTGCGGGCGCCCGTTTCGGTGTTAAAGCTGGCGGCGCAACTGCACCCCACCCCGGCGGTGGGCGGGGTGCCCCTCAAGGCGGCGTTGGAGCTCATCGCCGAACTGGAGGATGCGCCCCGGGGGTGGTTCGCCGGCCCGGTGGGGGTGCTGTCGCCTTCCGGGGACGGCGAGCTGGCGGTGGCGTTGCGCTGCGCACTGGTGAGCGGGCGCCTAGCCCATCTCTGGGCGGGGGCGGGGATCGTTGCCGCCTCGGTGCCCAGCGCCGAGGTGCAAGAAACGGCGGCCAAGGCGGCGGCGGCCCTGGCGGCCCTGGGGCTGGGGCGGTGAGCAACCTGCACATGCTCTGGGCACAGCTGCTGGTGGACGCCCTGGCCGGGGCCGGTGTGCGTCACGTGGTGGCCAGCCCGGGGTCGCGCTCCACCCCCCTGGTGCTGGCCGCAGCTCGCCACCCGCGGCTGGCGTGCACGGTGGTGGTGGACGAGCGCTGCGCCGCCTTCGTGGCGCTGGGGCAGGCGCGGGTGACGGGGGTGCCGTCGCTGCTGCTGTGCACCTCGGGTACGGCGGGGGCGCACTACCTGCCGGCGGTGATGGAGGCCAGCCAGGCGAGCGTGCCGCTTTTGGTGCTCACCGCCGACCGGCCGCCGGAGCTGCACGGGCGCGGCGCCCTGCAAACCGTGCGGCAAGCCGACCTGTTTGGATCGTTCGTGCGCGCCGCCCTGGAGCTGGGCGTCCCCGACCCTCACCCGGCGGCGCTCGCCGGGGTGCGCGCCACGGCGGCCCTGGCCGTGCAGGCGGCGCTGGACCCCCGCCCCGGCCCTGTGCATCTCAACGCGGCGTTCCGCACGCCGCTGGAGCCGCAGCCCGACGACCCGGGCGAGGAGGGACTTGGGGAAGAAGTCCGGCGGCTGCTGGCCACCCCGGTGCCGTGGGCGCGGCCGGCGCAGCGGGTGGCGGCGCCGGCGTTGGTGGACGCGCTGGCCGCGGCCTGCGCGGCGGCCCGCCGGGGCGTGCTCGTGGCTGGCCCGGGGCCACCCTCCCAGGCGGCGGCGCGGGAAGCGGTGGCAGAGCTGGCCCGCCGGCTGGGGTTTTTGGTGGTGGCGGAGGCGGGCAGTCAGCTGCGCTTTGCCCCGCGCTCTCCCTGCCCCACCCCCCTGGAGCTACTGGTGGGCGAGGAGATGCCGCAGCCGGATTTGGTGTTGGTGGTGGGGAGCTGGCCCACCTCGCCAGGGTGGAGCAAGGTGCTGGGGCGCGCCGATGCGCCTCGCCCGTGGGTGGTGTGCGAGCACGGCTGGGTGGACCCCTCCAACCGCGCCGCCGCAGTGGTGGTGGGTGCGGTGGCCACGGCCCTGGAGCAGGTGGCGCGGCGGGTGGGGAAGGGCGAACCGCGGGATCCCTCCTGGCTCGCCACGTGGAACGCCGCCGCCGCCCACGTGGCCAAGGTGCTGGAGGAGGCCGAGGCGCAGGAGCGGGCCAGTGGCGCCCTGTCCGAGACGGCGACAGTGCGAGCGGCGGTGCGCGCCGTGCCCGAGGGGAGCTGGTTGGTGTTGGGTAACTCTCTGGCAATCCGGGAGGTGGATTTGGCGTGCCCGAGCCGCGGGGTTCATCTCAAGGTGCTCACCCAGCGGGGGGTGAGCGGTATCGATGGGAGTATCTCGGCCGCCGCCGGCGCCGCCCTCGCGACCGCCGAGCCGGTGCTGCTGGTCACCGGTGATGTGGCGTTTCAGCACGACTGGGGGGGCCTCGCCAGCGCCGCGTCGGTGCCCACGCCCCTGGCGATCCTGGTTTTAGACAACGGCGGGGGGCGTATCTTCCAGCTCCTCCCCCTGGCTGAGAGCGGCGTCCCCGAAGAGGACGTGGAACGGTTGTTCATCACTCCCCAGCGGTGGGACCTCTCGCTGGCGGCGCAGGCGTTCGGGGTGCGCGTGCGCCGGGTGACGACGGTCGCGGAGGTGGAGGAGGCGGTGGGGGAGGCGCTGGCCGCGGGTGGGTGCACCGTGGTGCAGGCGGTGATAACCAGGGGCGACCTCCGGCAGCGTCGGCGAGCGCTGCAACGGGCGGCGCAGGCGGTCTGGCAGCAGGCGCGGCGATGATTGGCGAGCTGGTCACCGCGGGAGAGCAGAGGTTGCTCCTCTGCCGCACCGCGGGCGGCAGCGGCCGCCAACCCCTCGTACTTCTGCACGGTTTCGCGGGAGGGCCGGCGGCGTGGGCCGCGGTCATCGAGCACCTGCCCCACGAGTCCCTGGTCGCCGTACCGGCGCTGCCCGGCCACGACCGCCGCGCCGATGACGTGCCGGCCGACTTCGACGCGGTGCTGGCGCGCCTCGACGCGGCGCTGGTAGCGCTCCACCCCGGGCCGTGGCGGCTGGCGGGCTACTCCATGGGGGCGCGGGTTGGCCTTGGCCTTCTGGTTCGAACGCCCGGCCGATTCCTCCTTGCGGTGCTGATCGGGTTGAACCCTGGTTTGCGCAGCGAGCACGAGCGGCAGGAGCGGGGGGTGTGGGAGCACGCCTGGGTGAGGGTGCTGCGGGAGGAGGGGATGGACGGCTTTCTCCCCAAGTGGGAGGCGCAGCCCCTCTTCGCCAGCCAGCGCCACTTGCCGGAAGCGCAGCGGGCCGCCCTGCGCGCGGTGCGGCGCAGCCACCATCCGGAAGGGCTGGCGCGCGCTTTCGAGGTGTTGGGGTTGGCGGCCATGCCCAACTACTGGCCGCTGCTGGGAGAGATCAAGGTGCCAGTCCGCCTGGTGGTGGGCGAGGGCGATGCCAAGTTTCGCCTCCTCGCCGATGAGGCGGTGAGGATGTTCTCCAACGCCCGCCTCCATATCGTTCCCGGCGTCGGCCACAACGTGCCGCTGGAGGCACCGGCGGCCACGGCGGCGCTGCTGGTCTAACGCACGACTGACGCCCTGGCCGGGCGGGGGGCGGTTGCCCGCTGCCCCGTTTGGAGGATTGACACGGCCGTGGGCGTTGGATAGTTTCTAGGTAATCTCAAAAAGCGCCGGCGGTGCGAACTGGTGAGGGGCACGGATACGGAGAGCCAGAGTGAAGATTCCGTGACAGGGGCCTGGCTGGGGTGCTGGCGGGGGTGAGTAGCGTCGGCGGATGTGGTGTATGACCGTCGCCCCGGAGTGGGGTGGCGGACTTTCCGATGAATGGATAATAAAACCTGTAAGACACCAAGGCCATGCCGTGCCCGTGGCCGGCGCCGCTGACCCTCGACGACACCTGCCCGGTGGCGGCGGCGCTGCCCCAGTGAGGAGGTGAGCCATGAAAACCGCAAGCCTTGCTGCGCTTATGCTGGTTCTGGCTGGCGCCGGGTTGGCCCAGGAGTGGGAGCGGCCCCCGTTTCCGCCGGTGGAGTTTTCCCGCAGCTCGAGACTCCGGTCAGGGAAGTGGGGGCAATGCTGGAGTACCAGTACCGGGTCACCATCTCCGCCACCTGCACCTTCAATCTCGATGCCTTGTACCTGGTCACTCTGGGGCCTCTGAGGGAACTGGAGTATAGGTATGGCCAGCCATGGATGATCGCTGGAACGACTCGGGAGGCCGACCGACGGGCGATCACGCTGTGGAGCTTCGGTGAGTGCGAATCGATAAGCACGGAGCCCGACCCTGGGGAGACGGTCTATTACTTTCTGTGTATTAAAACGGGGGAGAACAGGGGTCGGATGATTCCCACTTTTACCCTGCGCTCGCACGCGGCGTCGGTGGTACGGGTGGTGGTGGAAGGGGACGAGGGGAGGGTGCGTATCGCCTGGGAAGCGGAGGCGTTCCCCGAGTGCAACGAGGATTTTGAGAACGAAATCGGGTGTGAAAGCGGCGATGACACCCTGGAGTACTTCGGTCGCGCGGCCCACCGTTTTTTCTACACCCTGGGTCCCATGGGGCACAAGCTGCGCTCCTGGACTCACTGGGAGTACTTCCCGGAGAGCCTGGCCAAGGCGGCGGAGCTGGGGTGGTTTCCCGACGCGGCGTTGCACGGGGCGATCACCGACCGGGCGGTGCGGGCGCGGCACGCGGCGGGGGCGGGGCGAATCGCCGAGGCGCGGGCGCTGCTGGAGGAGGCGCACGCTTTGGCGGCGGGGGCGACGAGCGAGCAGCTGCACCGCTTCGGGCGCTTGCTGGTGGTGTCCAACGCCGATGTTTTACGGCCCGAGCTGCCGCCGCGCTGCCAGAGCGAGCTGGATGTCGGCCCCCCCTGGCGGGCCTTTGAGGTGGGGGAGGAGGGGGTGCTTTCGGCGCGGGTGTACAACTTGGCCGATGGGCAGCCCATCGCTGGCGTCGTGCTGGAGTTCCAGGTGCTCGAAGGGTGGCAAAAGGGGTTGACCCTCACCGCGGTCACCGATGCCGAAGGCAAGGCGCGCTTCGTGGTGCCGGCGCCGGCAAGCCCGAAGGAGCGGGAGTACCAGGTCAAAGGGGGGATACGGCCGACCTCACCGGAGTCCTTTGGGTGTGGGATGGGGCGCGTCGTTAAGAGGGGGAAGTTCTTTTGGGACTGGCCGCAGCACATCGTGGATTTGGGGATCAGCGAGGTAGTACCGCCCTTTGTGCTGTCGGGGCCGGGGCGGGAGGTGAGGATCCACGAGCGCACCGGCAACCGGGGCGACTTGCCGGTGGAGGTGCCGACCATCACCCGTCACTACGCCAGCATCAGCGAAGCTCTGGATCCCGAGCAGGCGGTGGTACTGGGGGAGCGGGAGGTGGAGCCGCTGCCCGGGGGTGGGGAGAGCGACAGCGGCGAGCGGGTGTTTGTGCTGCCGGCGGGGCTGCCGCCCGGGCGCATCTGGCTGTTTGCCTGCGCCGACGCCACCAATTAGGTGAAGGAGTACCGCGAGGACAACAACTGCGGGCGCACCCCCGGCTTCTTGGGGTTGGGGGTGGTGCCCAAGCTCAGCATCACCGCCCACCGGCCGGTGGGGGTGGTGAACACCCCCTACCGGCCGGTGGGCGGT
>Ga0209101_1003041_pt1 | contig 10462 bp, 8 predicted proteins | sample ConPoolayeCmetaG_FD_185481 | JGI IMG/M metagenome (GOLD analysis project Ga0209101, IMG submission 185481) | Hot spring microbial mat communities from California, USA to study Microbial Dark Matter (Phase II) - Cone Pool mat layer C metaG... ... | reverse complement strand
TGTTATGAGACTGATACCGGGATGAGACCCCGGGCGGAACAGGCCGCAGTGCTCAAGGTGGGGAAACCGCCTTTCCCCCACACCCCCGCCCCTGGAAGGGATCGGCCCTCCCACAACATCGTTCGCGACGACGGGGGGTGACGCAGTCGCCTCGCAGCGGGGGCGGGGATGCGGGGAGACGCAGTCTCCCCGACCCCTCCACTAGGGCCAGGTCAAAGTCCAGTTAATCGTCCACGCCGTGGGCGTAATGGTCTTTGAGAAAAAATTCATCCGCTATACCGGGCTGGCCGTGGGGCTGATGGTCGTTGAAGAAATAATCCGGTATAGCCCGCGCAGGCGGGTTTCGCCTTGCCTGGCCGAGGGCTTCAGCCCGACGGCTAGCGCGGGATAGCGGATGAATTGCTCAAAGACCATCAGCCCTCGGCTACGGGATGCGAAGCCCGCCTGCGCGGGCGAGATCGGAGTATGGATTCAAAGACCATCAGCCCTCGGCTACCGCTGCGAAGGCCACCCGCGTGGCCTGTGAAGGCCGCGAACGCGGGCTTCGCAGAGGCTAGCCCGCGGCTTTAGTCGCCGGGCGGAGAACTTTGACGTAGCCCTACCCCTCTACCGTCGGTCCTGTCAACACGAGGGGCCTGTGCTATAATCCAGGTAATCGCCAGCAGGCGACAGGGTTACTTCCGGGAGGCCTGGCGTGAACCTGATGGATATCCTGCTGATCCTGATCTTCTTCGGCGCGCTGGCAACGGGCTTTTTCCAGGGCGCCATTCGCCTGCTGGTGCTGATGCTGGCGTTCTACCTGGCCCTGGTGCTGGCCAGCCTCTACTATCCCGCCCTGGGCGAGTTTTTCGTGCGGAACTTCGACGCCGAACGCTTCGTCGGACAGTATCTGGCCTTTTTTCTGGTGTTGTTCCTGAGTTTCGTCCTGCTCGCCATCGCCGGGCTGTACACGTTCCGCTATCTGCGCCTGGCGGGGAGCCTGGAGTACGTTGATCGCATCGTCGGCACGATCCTCGGCCTGTTCTTTGGCGCCCTGATCGTGGGCGTCGTCGCCGCCCTCCTCTGGAACCTGATGATCCTCCGCGGAGGACGTAATATTGACCTGCCGCTGCTGCGCTCCCTGGGGAACAGCGTGGCGAACTCCTTCGTCTTGCAGTATTTTTCCACCGTCGTGCTCCCCCTGGTGTACAACTTCCTCGATCCAGTTCTTCCTGAGGGCGCGGATATCATCTTTGCGGTGCAGTGAGGGCAGCGCAAGCCTCGGTCATTTGACAGGACGTACGCGGTGGAGGGGGATGCGGGGAGGCTGAGCCTCCCCGCATCCCCCTGTTCCCGCCCGCGGCGGCCAGGCGGCCTGGCGCAACCCCCACGGCCCTCCCGCCGCGGGCGAGCACCAACCGGTTGGTGGAGAGCCTGCGGCCCTCCACTCCCCCCGCCGGAAGGCGACCGCGGAACTCCTGGGTTATGTGAGGGTACAAAGCGTAGCATAATCCAATGACCATTGCTGATCAGACCATTACCACCCTGGAATTTCCGAAGATCCTGGCCCGGTTGGCCCGCTACACGGCCTTCTCGGCCTCGCGCGAACTGGCCCTGGCCCTGCGCCCGTCAACCGAGGTCGCCGAAGTGGCGCGGGCGCTGGCGTTGACCGGCGAGGCGCGGGCGCTCCTGGAGGAGGTGCCGGGTCTGTCCATCGGCGCGATGCGCGACATTCGCCGCGCCGCGCAGCATACCGCCCGCGGCGGGGTGATTGACGGCCCCAGTTTGCTGGAGGTGGCCGGGTCGGTAGCGGCGGCGCGCGCCCTGCGCGCGCGGCTACTCAAGCTCGACCCGGAGCGCTTCCCCCTGCTGAACGAGCAGGCCGGGGCCATGCCGGTGCTGCCTCCGCTCGAAACGGCGATCGAACGGGCCATTGGCGATGATGGACAGGTGCTCGACGCGGCCAGCAACCGCCTCGCCGAACTGCGGCGCGAAGTGCGGGCCGCCTTTGCCCGTCTGCACGAAAAGCTCCATCACCTGATCACCTCCAGCGCCTACGCCGGCGCCCTGCAGGAGCCGATCATCACCGTGCGCAACGGGCGCTATGTCGTGCCGGTCAAGGCCAGCCACCGCAAGGATGTCCGCGGCCTGGTGCATGACCAGTCGAGCAGCGGGGCCACGCTCTACATCGAACCAATGGCGGTGGTGGAACTGAACAACCGCTGGCGCGAGTTGCAGGCCGCCGAGGAGGAGGAGGTGCAGCGCATCCTCGCCGCTCTCTCCGAGCAGGTGGGCGCAGCCGCGCCGCAACTGGTCGCCACCGTCGAAGCGGTGGCGGCGATCGATCTGGTCTTCGCCAAAGCGCGCTACGCCGCCGATCTGCGCGCCGTGGCGCCCGCCATCAGCCCGGCGCTGCCGCCGCTCACCCCCGGCGGCGGCCCCGAGGCCGCCCCGCTGCTGCTCAGCGAGGCCCGCCATCCCCTCCTCGACCCGGCTACGGTGGTGCCCATCACCCTCTGGCTGGGGGGCGAGTTCCGTATTCTGCTCATTACCGGCCCCAACACGGGCGGCAAGACCGTGGCCCTCAAGACCACCGGCCTGCTCGCCTTGATGGCCCAGGCCGGGCTGCACCTGCCCGCCGCGGCGCCCTCGCGCCTGCCGGTCTTCGCCCAGATCTTCGCCGACATCGGCGACGAGCAGAGCATCGAGCAGAGCCTCTCGACTTTCTCCTCGCACATGCGCAACATCGTGCGCCTGCTGCGCGCCCTGGAAGCGGAGGAAGCGGAGGCGGCGCGGCTGGGGATGGAGCGCCGCCCGGCCCTGGTGCTGCTCGACGAACTTGGCGCGGGCACCGACCCGGTGGAGGGTTCGGCCCTGGCCCGCGCGATCATCGAACGCCTGCTGGATCTGGGCGTGCTTGCCGTGGCCACCACTCACTACGCCGAACTGAAGGCCTTCGCCTACGCTACCCCCGGCGTGCAGAACGCCTCGGTGGAGTTCGACGTGGAGACCCTCGCGCCAACTTACCGCCTCAGCATCGGCCTGCCCGGGCGCTCCAACGCCCTGGCGATCGCCAGCCGCCTGGGGCTCGATCCGGAGCTGGTGGAGCGCGCCCGCGCCACGATCGATCGCAAGGACGCCCAGGTGGAGGATCTGCTCGCCGGTATTCATCAGGAGCGCGAAGCTGCCGGGGCCGCGTTGCGCCGCGCCGAGGAGTTGCGCGAGGACGCCGAGAAGTACCGTGACCGGCTGGAGCAGGAGTGGCGCGCCTTCAACGAGCGCCGCGAGGTCGAAGCCGAGGCCGCGCGCCAGGAACTGGAAGAGGAACTGCGCGAGACGCGCCTGTTGCTCAAGCGCCTGCGCGACGATGTTCGCAGCGTCTCGCTCTCGCGCGAATGGCTGGAACAGGCTGAACAGCGCCTCGCCGCCGCTGCGGAGCAGGTCAAAGAGGCCGCCGCCCGCCCGCGCGCCGCCCCGGCGCAGCCCGCCCGTCCCGCTCCCCAGGCCCCGCGGCCGCTGCAAGTCGGCGACACGGTGCTGGTGCGCCCGGTGGGCCTCAAGGGCGAGATTGTCAGCCTCGACCCTGACGACGGCAGCGCGCAGGTGCAGGTGGGCGGCTTCCGGATGAACGTGGACCTGAAGGATCTCAAGCGCGAGAAAGGCGCCCCCGAGGCCGGCCCGCGCCGTGAGTACCGCGCCGAACGCAGCGTCGCGCTCCCCCCCGCGCCCGACGTCTCGATGACCCTTGACCTGCGCGGCTACCGCGCCCACGAGGTCGGCGACCGCCTCGACCGCTACCTCAATGACGCTTATCTGGCCGGGCTGCACCAGGTGCGCCTCGTGCACGGCAAAGGAACAGGCGCCCTGCGCCAGGCGGTGCGCGAGGCGCTGCAAGGCCATCCCCTGGTGGCCTCGTTCACCAGCGGCGGCAGCGATGGCGGCGATGGAGTGACCGTGGCGACCCTGGTCGAGCGGTAATCCCCGGCCAGACGTGGTACAATACCGTCGCTATGCCCGAACCGCTCGTCTACCTGCTCCTCATCGTCGCTCTCGTGCTGCCGGTGCCGGGCGTCATGCTGCTGCGCCTGCTGTGGCCCCGCATCGGCCAGCGGAGCGTGGCGATCGGCGCGGCGGTGTTGTTCGCCTGCGCTATTCTCAGTGCGTTGATCCTTGCCCGCAGTGAGGTACGGGTGTTGCGTATCGGCAGCTACAGCCTGTTGCTTCCGGGCGCCCGGCCGTTCGATGCGGCCGTGCTGGCCCCGCTGGAAGAGCCGGCTGCCCCGCTCCCGATCGCGCCGACGCCCACGCCGCGCCCCCGCGCCACGCCCACGCCCAGCGCCACGCCCGCAGCCACCGCCACCCTCGAAGCAAGCGCGACGCCTGCGCCCACGGCCACGCCGGAACCTACCGCCACCCTCGAACCGACGGCCACCCCCGCGCCGCCTGCGACGCCCGCCGCGGGCCGGCGCTACGTCGTGCAGGCGGGTGACACCTTTCGCGCCATCGCCGAACGCTTCGGCGTCTCTGTTGCCGACCTGTTGCGCGCCAATAATCTTACGCCCGAACAGGCCGACAATCTCCGCGTGGGCCAGGAGCTGGTGATTCCGTGACCGCGGGCGCTAGAAGGGGCGGTAGAGAGGCTACGCCTCCCCGCCGCCCCTCCGAACGGGACCGATACGTATCTGCACCCACAGGGGAGCAACCGTGTCCACAGCTATCAAGACCATCGAACGCAAACCGCGGGTCGCCAGCGATGCGCCGGCGCCGCTCCTGCTGCTCCTGCACGGCTACGGCGCCAATGAGCACGACCTGTTCGATCTGGCCGATCTGGTTGACCCGCGCTTCCACGTGGTCAGCGCCCGGGCGCCCCTGGCGCTGCCCTGGGGCGGCTTCGCCTGGTACCATCTCAGCGGCGCCCCGGGCCGCCTGATACCCGACCCGCAGACCCGCGCCCAGGCGGCTGACCTGGTCGAGCGCTTCGTCGAGACCCTGCCGGGCAAGATCGGCACCGATCCGCAGCGCACCTACATCCTCGGCTTCAGCCAGGGCGCGATTATGAGCTTCGCCGTGGCGGTGCGCCGCCCGGAACTGGTCGCCGGCCTGGCGCCGATCAGCGGCTACCTCGACCCGGCGCTGCTGCCTCCCACCGGGCTCCAGGGCCTGGAACGGCTGCCCATCCTGCACATGCACGGAACCTACGACGAGATCATCCCCGTCGAGGCCGCCCATATGACCCGCGACATGCTCCGCCTCAGCGCGGCGCGTTACGCCTATCACGAGTATCCCATCGGGCACGGCATCCATCCCGAGGGGCTCCAGCTTGTCCAGCGGTGGCTTGCTGAGCGCCTGGCCGAGCCGGTGGAGCGGGGAGCCTGAATCCTATGAGCACCGGGCTGCGGATACCCTTTGGCGATCTGGCACGGCAGGCGGCGGAACTTGACCCCGAGGTGACCGACGCCGTGGCGCGGGTGGTCCGGAGCGGCTGGTACATCCTCGGCCACGAGGTCGCGGCCTTCGAGGCCGAGTTTGCCGCCTTCTGCGGGGCCGGGGCATGTGTCGGGGTGGCCAGCGGCGCCGAGGCCCTCTACCTGGCCCTCACCGCCCTCGATGTCGGCCCCGGCGACGAGGTGATCACCGTCGCCAACGCCTGTGTCTACCAGGTGGCCGCGATTGCGCAGACCGGCGCGCGCCCGGTCTTCGTGGACATTGATCCGGCCACGCACACCCTCGACCCGGCGCTGCTGGAGCCTGCCATCACCCCGCGCACCCGCGTGCTGTTGCCGGTGCATCTCTACGGCCGCGCCGCCGACATGGCGGCGATCTGGTCCATCGCGCGCCTCTACGACCTCCAGGTGGTCGAAGACGCGGCGCAGGCCCACGGGGCCCGCTATCGCGGCCCCGAGGCCGGCACGCTGGTCGGCGGCGGCGCGAGCGCGATCTGCTGCTTTAGCTTTTACCCCTCCAAGAACCTTGGCGCGCTGGGTGATGGCGGCGCCCTCACCACCAGCGACCCGGACCTGGCGGCCCGCCTGCGGCGCCTGCGCATGTATGGCTGGGGCGAGAAGTACATCGCCGTTGAAGCCGGCGGGCGTAACTCGCGCCTCGATGAATTGCAAGCTGCCGCGCTGCGGGTGAAGTTGCGCCGGCTGGCGGCCTGGAACCAGGCCCGCCGCGAGCGAGCCGCCTGGTACCGCGAGTTGCTCGCCGGGCTGCCCCTCGAATTGCCCGCCGATGATCCCGGGCACGTCTATCACCTCTTCGTGGTAGAGTGCGACGCGCGCGACGCCTTGCGCCGCTATCTGCTCGAGGCCGGGATCGGCTGCGATGTGCACTACCCCGTCCCGGCCCACTTGCAGCCGGCCTACGCCACGGCGAGCCAGCGCCAGGGCGCGCTCCCCCATACCGAGCGCGCCGCGACGCGCGTGCTCTCCTTGCCGCTCTTCCCCGAGTTGACCCGCGCCGAGGTGGAAGAGGTGGCCCGGACGGTGCGGGCGTTCTTTGGGTACCATTGAGCTTTGATGTGCGAGGGCTTGCCCCTCCCAACCCTCCCGTGGCAGGCATGTGCGCTCATCCAGACGATCGCTGCGCCGCCTGTGGCGCGATGCTCAGCGGCACGTCCTATGCGCTGATCGATCGCCCCGAGCGCTACTGCGCCCGTTGCATCGCCACCCGGCCCCGCTGCGCCGCCTGCGGCGCGCCCCTCGGCGCTCAGTACTGGCGCCTCCACGATGGGCGCCTGCAGTGCCCCGCCTGCCACCAGGTGGCGATCTACGACCCGGACGTGGCCCGCGCCGTGTTCGACGAAACGGTCGCGGCTGTGGCCGCGCACCTGGGGATGACCCTCAACGTCGGCGTCGCCTTTCGCCTGGTGGACGCGCCGACCCTCGCCGCCCTGCGCGCCGAGGGGCGCCCCGCTTCGCCCGAAGATGAGCGCACGCTCGGCCTGTACCAGCGCCGCGGGCACATCCGGGTGATCTACATGCTCTACGGTCTGCCGCGTCTGGCCTTCCGCACCACCGTGGCCCACGAGTACGCCCACGCCTGGCAGGCCGAACGCTGCCCGCTCCTGCGCGACGAGGAGTTGCGCGAGGGACACGCCGAATGGGTGGCCTACCACCACCTGCTCGCGCTCGGCTGCATCCGCGCCGCCCGGCGCATGCTTACCGCGCAGCATCCCTACCGCCCGGCCCTGGAACGGGTGCTCGCCCTGGAGCGCCAACTGGGTGTGGCGGGGGTGATCGCCTACATGACGCGCGCCGAGTAAGACCGTGTCGGATTGTAGATTTTTGATTTTTGATTGCTGTATACTCCACTAAACTAACGTGAAAATAAGCTCTCGAAGAGGGGTGTGGGGGAACCGGGTTTCCCCATCCCCCCACCCGGTGGGCGGGTATGGGCGGGCGCGGCCCGTAAGCAGGGGGATGGGGAAACGCGGTTACCAAAGCGTCATAGAGACGCCCCGAGTTCGTGAGCGCTGAAGCGCTTCCTGTTGCATGGAACCGCAATCTAAAATCTAAAATCTAAAATCTAAAATCTAACGCGAACATATGGATCTCACCCCCGAACAACGCGCCGCCATCGAGCACGACGGGCGCCTGGTGATCACCGCCGGGGCCGGTAGTGGCAAGACCCGCGTGCTGGTCGAGCGGTACATCCGGCTGCTCGACGCTGGCGGCGATCCCGATCCCTTCGCCGCCATCCTGGCCGTCACCTTTACCGAAAAGGCGGCCCGCGAAATGCGCGAACGGGTGCGTCTGGCCCTCGAGCGCGGCGCGGGCGCGTCCGGCGCGAGCGCCCGCCAGGCCAGCCTTGTCGCCGCGGTGGAGGGCGCCCGCATCGGCACCATCCATAGCTTCTGCGCCACCCTGCTGCGCGCTCATCCCGTCGAGACGGGCCTCGACCCGCGCTTTGCCATTCTCGACGAGGTGGAGGCCGGGCTGCTCCTCGCCGAGAGTGTGGACGAGGCCCTGCGCGAGGTGGTGAGCGGTCGCGGCGAGGGTGTGGCGGCGGCACCCACGACGCTGCCCGCCGGGTTGGAGGTGCTGCTGGAGGAGTTCGGCCCCGCCGAGGTGCGCGCCGCCCTGGTGGATCTGCTGCGCGGCGGCGGCGAGACCCGCGCGGCGCTGCGCGCCCTGCCCTCCGACCCCGCTGCCCTGTTGCGGCACTGGCACGAACGCCTGGCCATGGCCCGCGCCGAAACGCTGGAGGAGTTGTTTGCCGGCGCGCCCTGGCGCCAGGCTGCCGCCACCCTGCTCGCCCTGGCCCCCCTGGCGCCCGCCGATGACCGGATCGGCGCCCAGGTGCGGGCCATGGCCGCCTGGCTCACCAGCCTCGACCCGCAAGCGCCCGACTTCGCCGCGCTGGATGCGCTCAACCTTCAGGGCGGCAGCAAACGCCTCTGGGGCAACGCCGGCGATCTCAGCGCGGCCAGAGAGGCCCTCCGCGCCCTGCGCGAGGCCTACCGCGCCATGGCCGACCTCCTGGCCTTCGCGCCCGACCCGCGCATCGAAGAGCGCGCCGCCCTGGCCACCCTGGCCCTGCGCGACCTGTTCCACCGCGCCGACGCGCGCTACGCGCAGCGCAAGGCCGCCCTCGACCGCCTCGACTTCGACGACCTGGAGCGCCGCGCCCGCGACCTCCTGGAGCGCCACCCCCACGTCCGGGCGCGCTGGCGCGCCGAACTCCAGGCCGTGCTGGTGGACGAGTTTCAGGACACCAACGACGACCAGCGGGCCATCATCTACGCCCTGGCCGGGCCGTCCGCCGACCCCGGCGCCGCCGGCCCGCAACTCTTCGTCGTGGGAGACGGGAAACAGTCCATCTACCGCTTTCGGGGCGCCGATGTAAGCGTCTTCCGCGAGGTCGAAGGCGATATTCAGCAATGGGGCGGGAAGCGGCTGGCGCTGCAAACGTCGTTTCGCGCCCACGCGACCCTGGTCGAACTGATCAACCGTATCGGTGAACGGCTCTTCTGGCGGCCAACAGCCCCTCGCCCCTTCGAGACGCCCTACGAACCGCTGACGGCCCACCGGCCCCCGCCCGCCCATCCCATCACCGCCGAATGGCACGTGCTGAGCGACGCCGGCGAGGCCGCCGAGCGTCGCGCGGCCGAGGCCGCGCTCCTGGCCGGCCGCCTGGCCGACCTGGTAGCTGGCGCCGCCGGGCCGATCGTCTACGACCCGCAGTTCGGCTGGCGCCCCCCGGCCTATGGCGACATCGCGCTCCTCTTTCAGGCCTCGACCTCCTTTGAGTCCTTCGAGATCGCCCTGCGCGAACGGGGCATCCCCTACCTCACCACCGCGGGACGGGGCTACTACGGACGCCAGGAGGTGCTCGATCTTATCCATCTTCTCCAGGCCATAGACGATCCGAGCAACGAACTGGCCCTGGTGGGCGCGTTGCGTTCGCCCCTCTTCGCCATCGATGACGGCGCGATCATGGCCCTGAAGCTGAGCGGCGCGGCCAGCCTCTGGGAAGCCTTGCTGGCCGCCGTGGAGGACGGCGCCGCCGGCGCCGGGGTGCCGTTCGCCGCGCGGACCCTGGGCGAGTTGCATGCCATGCGCGGGCGCTCCACGGTGGTTGAATTGCTGCGGGCGGCCCTCGACCGCACGGGCTACCTGGCGATCATCAGCGCCCTGGAGGACGGGGAACGGCGCCGGGCCAATGTCGAGAAACTCCTGGCCGCGGCGCGCCTCGCCGGCGGGCGGGGGCTGCGGGCCTTCAGCGAATACCTCGACCTGCTGCTGCGCGTCGAGGCCCGCGAAGGCGACGCGCCCCTGGAGGCCCAGGGCGCCGTGCGCCTCATGACCGTGCATCGCAGCAAAGGGCTGGAGTTCCCCGTCGTCGCTCTGCCCGACCTGGGGCGCGCGCCGCCAGCGCCCCGCGCGCGCTGGCTGGCGCGGCGGGCCTACGGCCTGGCGCTCCAGGTGCGCGACCCGGCTGACGAACAGCGACTCCCCGCCGCCTTCCTGCTCGCTCGCCACACGGAACGCCAGCTCGAGCGGGCCGAGCGCGAGCGCCTGCTCTACGTGGCCCTGACCCGCGCCCGCGACTACCTGATCCTCAGCGGAGCGGCGCAGTCAAAGGGTGACGACGGCTGGCACGCCGCCCTTGCCGCCGCCCTCGGCCACCCGTGGGAGACGGGCGGACCGCCCCCCGGCGCCCTCGGGCCGCTCCTGGTCATGCGGCATGACCTGACGTGAACATAGACTGCTGAAGCAGGGGGCGTGGGGAAACCGGGTTTCCCCATAGCTCAGGGAACGCGGGCCGGAGGCCCGCGCACCCGGGCCCCGGCCCCTGGGAGGGTTTGGGAGGGCGTAGCCCTCCCAAGAAGGATGTTCATCCCGTCGGTGCGCGGCGGAGCCACATGGACGGCTAACGTGAACATAGGCTCTCGAGGAGGGTGTGGGGAAACCGGGTTTCCCCACACCCCCGCCCCGCAGGGGCATGGGGAAACCGGGTTTCCCCATGCCCCCACCCGCGG
>Ga0209101_1003040_pt1 | contig 10463 bp, 5 predicted proteins | sample ConPoolayeCmetaG_FD_185481 | JGI IMG/M metagenome (GOLD analysis project Ga0209101, IMG submission 185481) | Hot spring microbial mat communities from California, USA to study Microbial Dark Matter (Phase II) - Cone Pool mat layer C metaG... ... | reverse complement strand
GCGTGGCTGCTCCGGTCCGGATGGTCGGTAGGGCGCGGGCACCGGATCGGGGTCCTGCTCACCATCTGGGTCGGCGGCGTCGTGGCGGCGGCCTTCTGCACCCCTTATCACCTTCGGATGGAAGTTGTCGAGGGAATAATCGAGTGGGGAAAGGACTGGGCCGTCATGGAGGATGCCACACCCGACCCCGTGCAAGACACCCTGGACGTGTTCAAGGTCCTGCTGATTCGCCTGAAAACGCCGGTCAACCTGTTGGCCCTGGTGGGGTTGATCTGGGCATGTCGGCGCAGAGACTTTGAACGGGGCAGTCTCGTTCTTATCACCCTCTGCCTCTATGTGGGCGCCATGGCCGCACTGACCTGGAAGACCCTCAACTACGTCATGCAGCTGTTGCCCTTGGCCCATGTCTTGGCCGGCGTAGCGGCCGTGGACATCTCGCGGCGGCTTGGTCGTCGAAACGTCGCCGCCGGTGTTGCGGCTCGCACCGCGTTGGCCTCGGTGGTGGTCGTCCACGCACTGCTGGCGGTACCCATCCATCCGCACTACCTGCTCGACGGGAACACGTGGGAGAAATACCTGAACTTTGAGGGGCAATTGGGAGCGACGGCCTATCACACACAACCGCTGCGACCCGGCATCGAATGGTTGGCGCGAAATGCCGGTCCCGGGTCCCATGTCGCCGTACTATTCCCCGCCGTCTTCGCTCCGAAGATCCAGCGCCGGGTCCTTTACGACGCGATGGAAGTCATCCGTTTCGAGGTGCGAAGGATGCCCCTGGCGCAGGCCAAGCAGATCGCCTTTGAGACCACCGTCGATCCCGACCGCATGGTCAAGTCGGAGTACGCATTTCTTCTGTGTTGTCACCCCGGTTGGCTCGGTCCTTATTTGTCGGGCTACCGGCAGGTGCACGAGGTCCGTTTGAATGGGAAGACCTACGCGTGGATCTTTCACCGGCCGACGGGTTAGCCGTCATTGGACAGGGCAGAGGTCGTCATGACGGGACGGTGTGGGACCGACGGTGGGCCGACGGCATGGAGATTTCATACATGCCCGGGGTCTCGCGTTCCGCGTCTTGTTTCTAGGGTCGCGGGGGTATTCCGGCGGCGCCGTGGGCCGACGGCGCCGCCGCCCGATCAACGGGACGGTAGATCTCGGCCCATTCCAGACCGGGGACGTCAACCCGCCGATAGCGCTCACCCATCGCCTCGCGCCACCGCCGGCTGAACGTGTAGGTGGACTGGTAGACCGTCCGGGTTTGCGGACTGATCACGATGGCCTCAATCTTTCCCTGACGGATTTCCTCGATGAGCGAACCGTCGTCGAACACCCCCGCGTCGGCCATGCTGCTGAAGGTGAAGGTGTCGATCATGATCGAGCGCGGACAATACAACCCCATCTCATCGTACTGGCTCAGCACGGGACCCGGCAGGGAATTCAGGTATCCTGTCAGACGGGTAAAGAAATCGGCAAGCAGTCGGTGGCTCTGATGCCGTTGGCTGAACTCCTTCCAGCGAACGGGTATCTCGGTCAACCGCAGCCCCGCCTCGGGAACGTAGCGGACCGCCGCCAGGCTCAGTGCCACCATCAGGACTGTCTCGACCGGTCTCTCCACCCTCCGCGGAGGCCACCACCTCGCCAACTGCCGCCCGCACACCACACAGGCCGGGGGGAGAGCGAGGGCGTAGTAGTAGTGCCCCGATCCGGACCGCCAGGTCCCGGCGGCGCTCACCACGAGGGAAACGACGAACAGGACCGCAACCACGTCCCACCTCCGCGGGGACGACTCGACCACCAAGGCATACGCCGAAACGACCAGGGGCACGACCACCGCGCCGGCGAACCCCGGAATCAGTGACACGACATTACCGAAGTCGGTATTCCCTTTGAGGGCGTATACCGTGTTCAGGAGGTATCGCCCGTCGGTGGCCGCGTTCAAGAGGATCGTCACGCCGACAAACGACCCGACGGCCAATGCCCCGTACCCGATCGCCTCGCGACGCCGACCCGTCAGGATCAACCACAACCCCACCGCCACCGGACCCGCCACGCACGACTGCTTGTACAAAAAAGCCAACAGGAAAACCAACACCGATCCGTACAACGCCCCCCCCCGATCCCGACGGACCACCAGGTACAAACCCAGCATCGTCAGGAACCACGTCGGTGCGTCGGGGCGGAAGGAAATGTCGTGCCGCCAGAACACGTCGTAGGCCGCCAGAAAGACCATCGCGCTCCCCAACGCGATCACTGGCGGGACCGCCCGCCCGACGCGGAGCACCGCCACGATCAATCCCGCCGTGCCCAGCGTCGCCAGAAGCGAAATCCACCGCCCGATCATGAACAACCCGTGAACGTCGGCACCCGTCCATCGTCCGATGAGCCCGACGGGAAGGTACAGCAGGGGTCCGTAATAGGCCACCACGTGCGGCCGCACTCGCCAGTCGTCGTAGAGGGGTCCACCCTCCTGAACCCGTCGCGCGACGAAGACATTGGCCGCGGCGGGCATCGTGTTCTCGCCGGGGCGATCAAACCACGCCGCCCGGACCAGTAACCAATCGAACACCAACACGCCCAAGGCGACCCACACGACCAGTCCGATGCCCGTGTGGAGGCGGTACGATTCGGAGAAGGAAGCGTCGCGCGGCATTCGAGAGTTCCTCTCCTAACCACCGGGGGACCCGTCGGCTTCCGGGGCATCTCGTGGCCGTTCGATCGGGCGGTAGATCTCAGCCCACTTGAACCGGGCGACCCGTTCGTATCGCCCCTCCATCGCCTGCAACCACCGTTGGCTGAAGCCGTCGGTTGAGTGGTACCTCTTGGGCATCTTCGGGTCGAAGACGATGGCCGCGACCTCACCGCGGCGAAGTTGCTCGATCAGCTCCCGGTCGTCGAACACCCCCACGTCCGCCATCCCGGAAAAGGTGCAGGTGTCCACGAGGATCGAACGCGGGCAGTACAACACAAGGTCGTTGAACTGGCAGAGCACCGGCCCCGGAAGCTGGTTCAGATAGTTCGACAATTGGCGGAGAAAGTCGGCCTTCTCGCGGTTCTGTTCGTGCCGCGACTGAAACGTCTGCCACCGGGCGGGAAATTGCAACAGGCACACGGCCGCCTGCGGCACGTAACGGACCGCGGCGAGGATCATGGCAAAGGCCAATCCCGTCGCCGCCGGAAGCGCGTACCGCTCGCGCCACCATCCCCCAAGTCGTCGAGCGGCGAGGAGGCACGCGATGGCCAACGGCAGCATGTAATAGTTGATGCTCGACCCGTCCCGATACGTCGAGGCGGCCGTCAAGACCACGGACACGGCAAACGCGATCGTCAGGAGGTCCCACCGACGGTGAATCCACTCCGTGATCAGCACGAAAAAGGCCAGGCTCATCGGCAGGATCGTCGGTCGGACGACTTCAAACAGCATGAACGGAATCGTCCGAAGCGTCGTGTTTGCCCGGAGGGCCTGCACGCTGTTGAGCGAGAACCTCCCGTGCGTGCACACCTCCATCAGGACCAGGTAGGCTAGCAACCCTGCGCCGCAAATCGCTGCGTAGCGAATCGCGTCCTTTCGACGCCCCGTGAATCCCAACCACAACACCACCGCAAGGGGACCGACCACCGAGGTTTGCTTGTAAAGAAACGCCAGTCCGAAGATGAGAATCGAACCGTACCGTGCGCCGGGGCGGTTGGACATCCAGACGGCCACCAGACCCAGGAGGGTAAAAAAGCTGCTCGGCGCGTCGGCACGAAACGCCATGTCGAAAAAGGCCAGGATCTCATCCGCCGTTACGAACGCAGCGCTCATCATCCAACCGAAGATGGGATGCCCGCCCGACTTTCGCGCGGCGACCGACAGGATCAGCCCGATCACCCCCACCGTAGCCAGCAGCGAGATCCCTCGACCGATCAGGTACAGACCGGGGACATCCGCGTGAACCCACCGCCCAATGTACGCCGGAGGGAGGTACAAGGCCGGACCATACCAGGTCGGCACATGGGGACGCCGACGCCAATCCCCATAGAGCTTCCCCCCCTGTTGCACGCGACGGGCGATGTACACGTTGGCGGCGGCCGGAGAGATCATCTCGCCCGGCTTCTGGAAAATCGTAACGACCCACAGGATCTTGGCGCTCAGCAGAACACCCAGGGAGACGAGCGACGCGGCTCCGAAGCCGATGGCTATCCGGTGCAACCCGAGGGTCGGTGAAGGTCCCGCCATCCGGTTCATCTCATTCGACGGGTCGCAGGCACCCGGATCCGGTCCACGACCGTCGGGAACGGACCCGATCGGTTCGCCCGGACCACCGCATCGTAATGGGCGGGTGGAGGATGTTCAATTCCGGCGATCCGCGGGTGTCGATGATGTCGGCGCACGCGGTCGTCTGGTATCATGCCGACCGGTCGATTCGTCCGGTGCCGATCGAAAGCGAGGGAAAATCTCCATGATAGACCTGTCAGGCAAGACCGTGCTGATTACCGGAGCCAGCAGTGGCATCGGCGAGGCGTTGGCGGTGGCCCTGGCGCGCGAACGATGCCGATTGCTGCTCGTGGCCCGACGCCGCGAGGTGCTTCAAGCCCTGGCCGACCGCATTCGATCCTCCGCGGCGGACGTCGATATCTTCGTCGCCGACGTGCGCGACGCCGGACAGTGCGCGGCGGCGGTCGGAAGGGCGGTCGAGAAGTGGGACCGCATCGACGTGGCCATCCTCTCGGCCGGAGTGGGGGTCTACCGGCGCGTTCACGAGTTCGACGCGGTCGAGGCCGGCGACCTGATCGCCGTCAACGTGACCGGGCTGATCTACTGTGTCGGTGCGCTCTTGCCCGTGATGCTTCGCCAGCAGGCCGGCATGATTGTGGGGTTGTCGAGTTTGGCGGGGCATTTCGTCTCTCCGGTTTCGTCGGTGTATTCGGCCAGCAAGGCGGCGGTGACCACGTTCCTGAAGGGCATGCGCCTCGGGCTCCGCCGGCATGGGATCGGGGTGCTCACCGTCGAGCCCGGTTACGTGCACACGCCCATGACGGCGCAGAACAAGCGAATGCCCTTCGTCATCTCGGCCGACGACGCGGCCGAACGCATCGTCCGGGCGATCCGACAAGGCCGAAGTGTCCTGCGATTTCCGTGGCCGATGACGATCGCGGCACGGCTGGCCGGATGCCTGCCTGAAATCCTGGCCCGGCGGTTGACGTGAACGCTCGCCGTGTCGGACGGATCGCACGCCGCGAAATAGAGACCCCGTGTTAGTCCCCCGCGGGGGGGGCGGGCAGGTTGAAGTACCGGGCCATTCGCGTCATGTGGAGCAGGTGCCGCACGCTCCCGCTGAGGCCCTCAAGCTCCACCGTCCCCAACGACTGGCACAGCTTGCGCACCGTGAGCATCATGCCGAGTTGCCGAGAACTCAGGGCCGGCAGGTTTTGCAGGTCGATGAGGAATCGCTTGCCCTCCAACTCGCCACGGTGTTCCTCCAGAAAGCGGGCAAGTTCCTCCTCGAGCGAGACCGGGATCTCCAGCATCATGGCATGTGGATTGGCAAACCGAAAGACGACCTGCGAGGGGGTTACCTCGATGGTCAGCAGACCGATTTGAGCCGGTTCTGCCACTGGCGGTGCTCCTCCGCACACAGGTCACCCTTGACGGAACCGCACCCCATTGAACCGGCCCCCGCCGATCGACGCAAGCCCTCCTCGGTGCCGGATAACGACGAGGGGATCGCGAATGGGCAGACCCCGCCCGGTCAAGACGCCGGCTTGATCAACTCTTCCAGGGCCCGAAGCTTCGTGCCTCTGTCGGCTCGGTCGGGATACCCCTTCCAATATGGAGAGGTCAGGGGACTGAGGAGGTCGAGGATCTGCCGTTCTCGGACGGGATCGGCCTCCGCTGCCGTGATGACCGCACGAAGCTCTTCGACCAACGGTCGGATCGCTCGAGCCCCCATCGTGCGGATCTGCTGTTGGGCGCGTTCCGCCTCCGCGGGATCACCTCGGAGTTGGGCGATGGACCGCCGAACCGTTGCGACATCCTGCTCGACGCGGAGCTGCTCCGCCTGTCGTCGAAGCTGGGCGAACTTGACCGACCACGATCCCTCGAAACGACCGCCGAGTCGCTCCAGCACATCCAGGGCCTTGTCCGGCTCGGCGGTCTTCAGCATCGTGCCGAGATGCTCGTAGAGCATGCCGGCCAGGTCGTTCCGCTGCTTGGCATTGGCGGACCGTTGGAGCACGTCGGCAAAGACCAACGCCTCGTCATAGCGGTCCGCCTGAAGCTGGGCGCTGAAGAGCTTCAACCCGACGTCCCACACGCGCCCCTTGCGCGCCTTGAGGAAATCGTCGTATACCAACCGGTACAGCCGACAGGCCTCGGCGAACTGCGCGGCGTGGGTCAGCGCGTCACCCAATTGCTCACGGACCTCGGACAGGTCGGGCGGCGGGGGATTGGCCAGAGCCATCTCCTTCTCGATGTCGGTAAGCAATTCCACGCATTGCTCCGCCGTCCGTTTGCCCAACCGGGGATTCAGGCGGGAGGCCCACCGCCGCTGCTCCCCCACCGAGCGGGACCGGAGGATCTGCCGCACCCCCTCCCACGCCTTGTCCCGAACGGCCGCGTCGGATTCGTTCTTCTCGTCGAGGCGGGCGAAGAGGGCCTCCAGGTGAACGTCGGTCTTGGCGATCCGTGCCAGGGCCTCCACGACCGTGCGACGAACCCCCGCGTCCGGGTCGGCCAGGTGCCGAGCCAGGAGATCGGCGTTCTCGGGCTTGCCGAGGGCGGCGATCCCCCGCGCCGCGGCCTGACGGACCGCCGCATCCTTCTCGCTGCCCAACCCCCCTACGAAGATCTCGGCGAACTGGGGGTCGGCGATCAGCGACATGGCCTCCAAGAGCTGTTCCCGAAGAACTTGGTCCGAACCGGCCCACTTGCGATAGCACGCGATCAGGGGGGCGATCGCCGGGGTAATCTTCTCCGGGGGGGCGCTGCCCTTCTCGCCCAGGATTCCCAGGCTTAAGGCCCCTTCGACGACCACCTGCTTGTCGTCGGAAGACAAGGCCTCGATCATCACGTCGATCGCGTCCGGATTGCGCAACCGACCCAGGGCGTTGAGCATCGCCGCACGAACCGCCCCGTCCGTCTCTTGCCGGTACTGGGCCAGGATGAGGTTCGCGTCGGTCTCCGCGCGCAGGTCCCGCAGGGTCAGGACCACCTTCTGCCGAACCTTCGGATTGACGTCCGGCACCATCGTTCGCAACTGTCTCAGGACCGATTCGGGCACCGGTTTGCGGTCGGTGAGCATCGCCCCCACGAGATCCAGACCCAACAGGCGGACGTCCTCCAACGGATGCCGGAGGTATTCGAGCAGCGTGTCGGGCTTCTGGGCATCCGGTTTCAGCAGGTAGAGGTCCCGCAGGGTCGAGACGAGGATGGCTTGGGCGCCCTCCAGGTCCTTTTGAAGCTGACGGTTCTGCTTGACCAGGACGCGAAGACGGTCGCGCAGGCGATCCAGAGGACTCCGGTCTCGATTCGCCTGCCACCACCGAGTGATCGAGGGGATATCTCCATCCAACTCAACGCCACAGGCCTCCCGAATCGCCTGAGCCGCCTTGGTTTGAACTTCCGGATTGCCGTCGCCAAGCAACGAGACGAGCGCGTCCATTGCTTCTCGGCTTTCACTCATCTGGGAAAGCGCTCGGATCGCGGCCGACCGCGCACTCAGATCGGGCGCAGGCTGACCCGCACCGCGGGCCAGGCGGCTCAGACGGTCGATCACGCCCACGTCCTTGTACGTGGACAGCGCGGCCGCCGCCCCTTCGCGCATCTTTTCGTCCTTGTTTCCCAGGAGGGTGATTAAGGGTTCGATGAACAGTCGGCTGGGTTCCCTGGCCTCGGCAATGACGTCGATCACCGCCATCTGAGCGGGGGGGTCCTTGTCGTTCTGGAGGGCCGAAACCAGGATTTCAATGGCTTGAGGCCAAGGGCTGTTGATCAGCTCCCGTGCCCCGGTTCGGCGGGCTTTGGGCGGATTGGGCTCCAGCAGCAGGTCGGCGAATTGCCTAAACCGCCGCTGATCCTCGCCTGTTAGCCGTACCGGTTGCGAAAGGGGGGCCGAGGCCGGCAGCTCCGCCGGCAGTAGATTCCGGGAGGCAAAAATAAGTACTATTGCAATCTTAAGGCAACTTAGAATCTTGTGTGACTCAAAATTGGGGACAGATATCCTGCTGGAACGCGTTTTCGCCGGGACGGTCAACGATTGGCCCGGAGCCAATCCCCGTTTTTGAACCATGCCTAAAATCGCACTCAACGATCGCCCGCCTGTTCCGGCGAAAAAGCGGCTGGCCAGATAAAACTCCTTTTTGGACATGAATGGACAGAACAGCCCAGGCGGTGGAGTCTGCGCCGGTCTGCTCGCACTCTCTTGAAAACAATTATAGCGGGGGAACTTCCCCTACGCAACATCTGGAGAAAACTGAATTACAGAACTTGCTCGTACAAAAGTGCCGTATATTACGTTTTGCAGGGCACACCGAGAGGTGTTGACGCAAACCGCCACGAACCTGCAAGCGATCGGTCTGGGAGGTCCCCCTCGCTCACCCACCGTACTGGGCGCGGATGATCTCGCTGGCCCGGTTGCCGGGGACGTTCAGGGCGCCAAACGCCGCCGAGGCGGCCGTGCGGATCGGAAGCTTCTTTTCCTTCATCACGATCTGGATCAGGGCGTTGAGTTGATCGTCCCCAAGCTTGTTCCCATTGTGGCGGCCGCTTTCGGCCAAGGCGGCGAACAGTTCGATGCGAAGGTCGTCCTTGGTGGCTTCGTTCAGGGCATGACCGGCGATGGCCTGTTGGGCGGTTGCGCTCGGAACCATCGCCAAGGCCTGGGCGCACAGGACGCGGAGGTCCTGAACGTCGTGCTTCAGTCCCGTGATCAGCGCGGTCTCCGCCCGCCCGACGTCGTAGACCGGCGAGTGACTGGCGGCGATGAGTCGCAGGGTGGCGGCGGCCGCCATCGCCAAACCGGTTGCGATGTCGGCGTTCAAATCGACCCGACCGACGCGACGATTCACGAGTTGCCACTCTTGAAGCAAGCGCGTCTTGTCCTGCGAGGCCAACACCCGACCGACGGCTTGGTCCTCTCGCGCGATCTCCTCTACCAGGGCCATCTGGCGCGGTTTGATCAAGATCACCACGGGTGTGTTTTTCCCACCGGGTTGCCGGCGGACCTCCGCCAGAGCGGCTCGAAGGTCCGGTCCGCTCAGGTCGCTGGCCAGGAACCAGCCCTCAAGGGTCGGCAACTGTTCGCGAGCCTGCTTCGTGGCCTGGTCGAAGCGGCCTTCGCCCACCGCGCGAAGTCCGGCCTCTCGCAGGATCCCAAGGAGGCGGTTGAGGTTGCTGGCATCGGGGTCGACGACGACGACGTTCCGCTGCCCGGTCAATCCCAAGGCCTCCGCCAGCACGGGGACGACCTCCTGACTGCCCGCAAAGGACGTCGTGGGCAGCGCGCGCCCCAGCGCCAAGGCGGCGCGGATTCGGACCATCGAGTCCGGAAAGGTCAGCGCCTCCACCAAGGGCTGCTTGACGTCTTGCTGCCCGATGAGGCTGGACTCTCCTGCGGTTTCCGTCAACGCGGCGATCGCCCCCAGCGCGACCGCCGTGTCGAAGTCCTTCAGGGCCCGCCCCAGAACCATGTGGTTGAACCTCGGGCCCGCCGAGCGGGCGAAGTAGATTGCCCTCGGATAGTCCTTCGGTCGGGTCGCGTCCTTTTCACAGGCCTTGTCCATTTGCTCGCTCGCGACGTCCGCGACGCCCAACTGCGCCTCGCGGCGAAAATTCGCCGCCAACCACAATGCCTGGGCCTCGGCGTGGTCGGGTTGCAGGCGCAACGCCTCCTCGCAGCACCGCATCGTCATGACCTCGTCGAAGATCTCCCGCGGGACGCGTTCGAACTGGACACCGTCCTTCCGCCAGTACCACACGTTGGCCTCGTCCTCGCGCGGGTCGGCTCGGACGGAGCCTTCGTTTGCGTAGTACTGGTTGGCCAGCTCCAGGAACAGGGCGGCGGCCGTCTTGGTCCCCGAGACGTTCGCCGATCCGATCCGCTCGATCGCGGACACGGCGGCCTGCCGGATGTTCTGCCCGATCTTCTGATCTTCCACTACCTGCTTGAGATAGGGCAGGGCGTGCGGGTACCCGAGCTGTGCCAACGCCTCGATGACCACCCGCTTGATCACGTCGCTGTCAACCCGCAGCGCCATGACCAGGGGATTCACCGCGCGGAGACCCAGCTTCGGCAACGCCTTGATGATCCGCGGGTGGAGATCGGCCCGGCTTGAATCGCGGAGCGCGGCGATCATCCAAGGCACCGCGTACTCCCCCGACCATTGCAGTCGCTGCGTCGCGTTGAGGACCTGCTGCGGCTCGCCCGCCAAGGCCGCAATGTCGGCCTTGATTCGCTCCGGGTCGCGCCGACGGATCTGACGCCCTTCGT
>Ga0209101_1003038_pt1 | contig 10469 bp, 8 predicted proteins | sample ConPoolayeCmetaG_FD_185481 | JGI IMG/M metagenome (GOLD analysis project Ga0209101, IMG submission 185481) | Hot spring microbial mat communities from California, USA to study Microbial Dark Matter (Phase II) - Cone Pool mat layer C metaG... ... | reverse complement strand
GGTCAGGGAGGGGGCGCAACCCCTGCCTGGAGGCGGGCCGGCGTAGGGGCGGGGTTTCCCCGCCCCTACGCCGCTGGTCCCGGCTTCTCTCGCCCGAAGGTTCCCGGGGCGCACCCCTCCTAACGTGAACCTACGCCCTCGGCGAGGGGGGATGGGGCAACCGGGTTTCCCCCTACCTCCACCCGGTGGGAGGGTTTGGGAGGGCGCAGCCCGCGAGCAGGGGATGGGGCAAGCGGGTTTCCCCATCCCCTCGCCCAGCGGGAGGGCGTGGGCGAGCGCAGCCCCCGCGCGAATGCGGGCCGGAGGCCCGCGCACCCGGGCCCCTGCCCGCGGGAGCGATGGTCGCTCAGCCTTTGGTGATGCCAGCGGCGGGAGTCAGCCCCTCCCCGGCGAACTGCAACTGGTAGAGCCGGTAGTAATAGCCGCGCCGGGCCAGTAACTCCTCGTGGCTGCCATCCTCGACCACGCGGCCCTGATGCAACACGATGATGCGGTCAACGTGCCGGATGGTGCTGAGGCGATGGGCGATGATGATGCTGGTCCGGCCCCTGAGCATGCGTTCCAGCGCCGTCTGGATCAGGGCCTCAGTTTCGGTGTCGACGCTGCTTGTGGCTTCATCGAGCACCAGCAACACCTCGGGGTTGAACGCCAGCGCGCGGGCGAAGGCCAGCAACTGCCGCTGGCCGACCGACAGGTTCGCGCCCCGCTCACGCACTTCGTGGTTGTAGCCGCCCGCGAGCCGCTCGATGAACGGCGCCGCGTTCACCAGTTCGGCGGCCCGGCGCACCTGCTCGTCCGTGATGGCCTGGTTGTGCAGGCGGATGTTGCTGGCAATCGTCCCCGAGAAGCAAACGGGGTCCTGGGGCACCGCCGCCACGTGACGCCGCAGTTCGCGTTGCGGCAGGTCGCGAATGTCCACCCCATCGAGGGTGATCGCGCCCTCTTGCACGTCGTAGAAACGGGCAATCAGGCTCACCAGGCTGCTTTTGCCCGCGCCGGTGGCGCCGACCACCGCCACGGCCTGCCCGGCGGGAATGGTCAGCGAGATGCCCTTGAGCACCGGTTCGGCGGGATCGTAGCCGAAGGTGACATTGTGAAAGGCGATCTCGCCGCGGACGGGGGTGGGCAGCGTGGCCGGGCGGATGGGGTCGCGTACCTCTGCTTCGGTGTCGAGCACGCCGAAGATGCGCTCGGCGGAAGCCATGGCCGCCTGAAGCACGGTATAGCGTTCGGCAAGGTTGCGGATAGGCTGGAAGGCGCGCTCGGTGTAAAGGATGAAGGCCGCCAGGGCGCCCAGGGTGGCCCATCCTGCCAGCACGCCCTGGCCCCCGCCGTAGAGCAGGGCCGCCGTGGCGATGGCGGCCATCAGTTGCACCGAGGGCAGAAAGAGGGCGAAGATCACCACCGAGCGCAGGTTCGCTTCGACATAGGCGGCGTTCAATGTATGAAAGCGCGCCCGGCTGTCCCGCTCGCGGCCAAAGAGCTGGGTCACCAGCACCCCGCCGATCTGCTCGTTCAGATAGGCGTTGATCTGTGCCAGCCGCTGCCGCACCAGGCGATAGGTCGCGCGCATCAGCCGCTGGTAGATCGCAACGATCAGCGCCAGAACCGGCAGCGTCGCCAGGCTGATCAACGCCAGGCGCCAGTTCAGCGCGAACATGATCGTCACAATGCCGATCAGGGTGACCAGGTCGGCCAGGATCAAGATCAGGCCCTCGGTGAGGAACTCGTTGAGGGCTTCCACGTCGTTGGTGATCCGCGTGAGCAGGCGCCCGACCGGGTTGCGGTCAAAGAAGCTCAGGCTGAGGCGCTGGATGTGCCGGAAGAGCGTGACGCGCAGATCCTGCATCACCGTCTGGCCGACGCGATTGATCAGGTAGGTGTGGGCGTAGCGCAGGGCGAAGGTCGCCAGCAGGACGCCCAGGTAGAGGGCGAAGATCGGAGCGAGGCCCTCCAGGTGCCCGGCGCGGATCGGCCCGTCAATGGCCCGCTGCACCAGCAGCGGCGGCACGATCTCGGTCAGCATCGCGCCTACGAGCAGGAGCGTCGCCACGAGCAGCGGGCGCCAGTGCGGCGCCACGAAGACGCTCAGCCGCCGCACCAGGCGCGCGTCATAGGCCTTGCCGAGGATCGTGTCCTCATCGAAGCCGTGTGACATGGGGACTCCTCTAACCATCAGGACGTACGCGGTGGAGGGGATGCGGGGAGGCGAAGCCTCCCCGCATCCCCCTGTTCCCGCCCGCGGCGGCCAGGCGACCTGGCGCAACCCCCACAGCCCTCCCGCCGCGGGCGGGCAACAACCGGTTCGTGGAGGGTCTGCGGCCCTCCACTCCTCCTCGCCGGAAGGTGACTGCGTAATACCATTTCCTGTTGAACTTTCCGCATTGGTCGGAGTGCCGGATCGCACGGTGACGCCCTGCGGGGCAATCCACAATCCAAAATCGGCAATCAACAATGGTATAACTCTTCTAACCATGAAGATAGGCTGTTCACGGGAGGGTTTGGAAGGGCGCAGCCCTCCCAGGAACAACCTTTGCGCATCCCGCTGGTGTGGAGCAGGTGGGTGGGGAAACCTGGTTTCCCCACCCCCTCACCCGGCGGGCGGATGTGGTACCTGGCAGACCACGCGGCGAACCTGATGGTCTTTGAACAATTACTCCGCTCTAGCCCGCGCAGGCGGGCTTCGCATTCCGTAGCCGAGGGGTTTAGCCCCACGGCCAGCCCGGCAGAGCAGATGCATTGCTCAACGACCATCAGCCCCACGGCCAGCCCGGCAGAGCGGATGCATTGCTCAAAGACCATCAGGTTACCCTTCCAACTCCGCCGCGAGCAACTCGCGGCGGTACATCGCGGCGTAGCGCCCGCCCTGGCGCAGCAGTTCCGTGTGCGCGCCCCGTTCGACGATCCGTCCCTCGTGGAGCACGATAATCTGGTCGGCCTCGCGGGCGGTGGCAATACGCTGGGCGATGATGATACTGGTGCGGCCGCGCACGACCTCGCGCAGCCCGGCCAGGATCTCGGCGGCGGTGTGGGTATCCACGCTGCTCAGGGCATCGTCGAGCACCAGCACGGGGGGATCGCGCAGCACCGCGCGGGCGATGGCGACGCGCTGCTTCTGCCCGCCCGAGAGCGTCACGCCGCGCTCGCCGACCAGCGTATCGAGGCCATTGGGGAACTGGTGCAGGTCGTTCACCAGGCGCGCAACCTCGACCGCGCGGCTCAGGCGCGCCTCCAGGTCCGGCGCGTTCGCGTCGTCAACGCCAAAGGCCACATTTGCCCGCAGCGGCAGGCTGAAGAGGAAGGTCTCCTGGGGCACGTAGGCGATCGCCCGCCGCAGATCGGCCAGGTCAATCTGGCGCACATCCAGCCCATCGAGGAACACCGCGCCGGCATCGGGGTCGCGCACACGGGCCAGCAGACCGACCAGGGTCGTCTTTCCGGCGCCGGTGGCGCCCACGATCGCCAGGGACCCGCCAGGCGGAATGGAGAAGGAGATGTCCTGGAGCAGCCAGGGCGTGGCGCGGCCTGGCGTGCCGGAGGCGGGATCCTCGGCCCAGCGCACCCCCACCCCGCGATACTCCACGGCGCCGCGAGGGGCGGGGAGGCGCAGCGCGTGGGGCGGCGAGGTGATGGCCGGCGGCTGGTGCAGCACCTCAACCAGGCGGCCCATGGAGGCGGCGGCCTGCTGGTACAGGGAGAGCATCCAACCCAGGATGATCATCGGAAAGGCCAGCAGGCCGAGGTAGGCGTTGAACTGCACCAGCTCCCCCACGCTCATCGCCCCGGCGGCCACCTTGCGCCCGCCAACGAACAGCACCAGCGCGGCCACTATGCCTAGACAGAGGGTCATACTCGGCCAGAGCAGGCCGCTGAGCAGCACGTAGCGCAGGTTCAACTCGCGGTAGCGGCGGTTATCCTCGGCGAACACCGCCAGTTCGGCCTCCTCCTGGGCGTAGGCCTTGATCGTGCGGATGCCCGAAACATGCTCCTGCGCGCGGGTGGAGAGCGCTCCGAACTGATCCTGCACACGGGTGAACGCCGCGCGCATGCGCCCGCCGAGAAGCACGAAGATCAGCGTGGTCACCGGCAGCAGGAGCAACACAAGCAGGGCCAGCGCCCGGTCAATCGCCAGCATAAAGGCCGCCGCGGCGACAAAGGTGAACACCGCGGTCGCCGAGCCATTCAGACCAGGACCGAGGACCTGGCGCACCGCGCTGAGATCGTTGGTGGCGCGGGCCATCAGGTCGCCGGTATGGTTGCGACCGAAGAACGCCTGGTCCAGCCGCAGATAGTGGGCAAAGAGCGCGGCGCGCAGGTCGAACTCGATATGGAAGGCCGTACCGGAGAACAACATGCGCTGGAGGAAGCGGAAGCATCCCTCGGCGAGGGCCGCCATGATCAGCAGGCTGCTGTAGCGCACCAGGCTGGCGGCGGCGAACTGGCCGGCGGCGAAGGCGTCCACGGCCAGGCGCAGCACGAAGGGGCCCAGGGCGCTGACGGCGGCGGCGATGGAGGCGCAGAGAGCGCCGGCCAGCAGGCGCCAGCGGTAGCGGGCGACGAAGGGCAGCAGGTGACGCAGATGGGTCATGGCGCGAACCTCGGGGCGAGCGACGGGCGCCGAACGGCGCGCGGAAACGCGCGCGGCGACGGCATCGCAGGGAGTATAGCACCGGCGCGGGGCGAAGGGGTCAGTCACGCGACGGATGTTGACCAGAGCGGGCCGGTTTGTAGCCGGATCGCCACTTTTTGCTTAAAAGCAACGATTGACAATTTTTCTTGCCTTCTATATAATTTAGGGCAGTATAAGGTATTTACATCCTATACCTTTCCCGCTGTGCAACTCCCGCCGTGAGGGTGGAGGGAGGGGCATGCAACGCCAGGATCGCGAGGTGTGCCTGGCGCCCGGTCAGTGGTCCTATTGTAGTAGCTGGAGGTTCATCCATGCGCGAAGAAGACAATCTGGTCCCCCCGAAATGGCGGTCGCTGTTCAACAACCAGGACTGGCTGATGCACGACATCGTCGTGAAGTCGTTCTGGGCCTTTGGCGTGATCGCCGCGATCGCGCACCTGCTGGTGTGGCTGTGGCGTCCGTGGTTGAGCCCGGTTCTCTGAGGCCGGGGAAGCAGGTGGTGTCGTTGTAATGGTTTGCCTTCCAACGTAAGGAGCGGCCTATGCCTCCACGCAGTCCAGTGCGCACCAACATCGTCCTTTTTACGATCCTGGGTTTCGTTGTCGCGCTGCTGATCCACTTCATCGTGCTCAGTTCGGTTCGCTACAACTGGCTCGACAACCTGACTCCAGCAGGCACGCCCGCCGGCGTCTTGATCCTGCACTACCTGGGCGCCCTGCTCGGCTGAGACCCGTGGCGCCCGGCGCTCGACGGCGGCTGGAGCACCACGGGGTTGGCAACAACCGCCAGCAGGGGGTGCTGGCGGTTGTTGCCATCTTACGGCCCGGGATTATTCCGGCTTTTGCACATAGAACATTATTTGACCTTCCAAAGCATCGGGTGTATACTGACAGGTGCATGGTCAGGGTCAACCACTCTCGCTTTCCTTGGCGTTTTATCCGCGTCCCGCACTCCCCCGAGGCAGGCTGTGCAGCGCGACCGCCCTCCTGACGCCCTGACGTATATGTCGGAGCCGGCTGCCCCTGGTGCGGTGGCGCCGGGCTGCTGACCTGGAGCTCGAGGAGACCTCTATGCAAGCGCCAACCCGGCCCAGTGATCGACAGGCTGCGATCTTCATTTCGGTGGCCGTTGGCATCGTCGTTGCCGTGGTGACGACGGCAGTGTTCTGGTGGGTGTATAGCCTGGTGCTCGCCCCCGAACGCGCCGCTGCCGCTATCGCCGCCGCGACCCCCTGGAGCCCGAGCGATGGCATTAAGGTGATCACCAGCGCGCAACCCAATACGCCCACCGATGGCCGCCAGCCATGGCTCGGCGAACAGGCCTGGACGGAAGGGGTTCAGGCTGGCCAGGCGTGGGTGCAGGCCAATCCGAACACGGTCAACGTGCAGGTGCTCGCCGGGATGACATCGGCGCAGATCTGGACGTACATGCAACAGTACGTGTCCGGCGCCCTCGGGGTTGGATGCCAGTACTGCCATAACATCCAGAACTTCGCCAGCGACGAGTACCCGCAGAAGATCGCCGCCCGCAACATGCTCTACCTGGTGAGCGATGTCAACGCCGAGTTTATCGTGAACCTGCCCAACTGGCGCGGAAACTATGTGCAGTGCGCCACCTGCCATAACAACGCGCCCAACAACCTGGAGAGCGTCGGCGTCCAGTTCATCAAGAGCGTCCCCGATATTCTGGTGACGGTCGATCCGCTCGATGAGAACGGCGTGGCGATCACCGATCCGGCGCTCAAGCCCGAAGCCCTGCAACAGCCGATCAGTCTCCAGGACTCGGTGCTCTACTACCTCTACAACTACTTCGTCTGGAAACCGTTCGACCCCAATGTTCCCGAAAGCGGTCGTGGCGCCCTGGCGCTGACCTACGACGGCGGGCGCACCCAGGAGCAGGTGACCATCAACCAGAACGTGATGAACTACCAGTCCTGGTCGCTGGGCGTCGGCTGCACCTACTGCCACAACTCGCGCAACTTCGTTGGCTATGAGCTGGAGACGGCCAGCAATATCGCCGATGCGCAGTACGGCTACAACAAGCTCAAGGCCCAGCGCATGTTGCAACTCACCACCTGGCTGAAGGAGAACTGGACGACCTACGGGGCCATTCCCAAAGACGCCATTCCTTCCCAATTGGAAGGTGGCGCGAGCCGCTTCTCCTACCAGCAGATCGATGGGCAGTTCTACAACGTGCCGGGTTGCTACACCTGCCACCAGCGGGCAGCAATTCCTAAGGCGGCGATTAACCAGGCGGTGATCCCGGAAGGCGACACCGGGGTAGTGATCCTGCCGCCCATCCTGCGTGGAACGCCGTAGGTGGCGGCGCGGGGCGCCATGATATTCGGCGCCCCGCGCTTCAACTCCCTGCCTAGAATCGAGCCGTCAATGAGTGACACCCACAAGGGCTCAAGCCTCGCTCCCGCGCCTACGCCGGCCACCCCCCCGCTCGCTTCGCCCGTTCCCGGCCTGCGCGGCACGCTCTCACGCTCCATCACGCTGATGAAGCCGGTGACCTGGTTCGCGCCTGCCTGGGCCTTCCTTTGCGGCGCGGTCGCCAGCGGCGCCCTGTCGTGGCAGCTTGAGCCGATCAGCCGCCTGGCCCTCGGCATTCTGATGGCCGGCCCCATCCTCTGCGGCATGTCGCAGGTGGTCAATGATTACTGTGACCGCGACGTGGACGCGATTAATGAGCCCTATCGCCTCATTCCCTCCGGCCAGGTCAGCCTGCGCCACGTCCATATCCTGGCGCTCATCCTTACCTGGCTCGGCGCCTCTATAGCTTTTATCCTCGGCGGCCAGGTGGCCCTCTTCGTCGGTCTTGGCCTCATCGCCGCGCTGGCCTACAGCCTGAAGCCCGTGCGCGCCAAGCGCAATGGCTGGATCGGCAATGCGCTGGTGGCCATCTCCTACGAGGGTCTGGCCTGGATGGCCGGTCACGTTGCCTTTGCCCCCCTCACCACCCAGAGCGTCGCGATTGCGCTGCTCTACTCCTTCGGCGCCCACGGCATTATGACCGTCAATGATTTTAAGAGCATGAAGGGCGACGCCGTGATGGGCATTCGCTCCATTCCGGTGCAGTATGGCAAGGTGGCTGCCGCGCGCATGGTGGTGACGATTATGGGCCTGGCCCAGATTGGCGTGATCGTGCTGCTCGTCGCCTGGGGCCATCCGATCGCCGCGGGTGTGGTGTTCCTGCTCCTCGCCGCCCAGAGTGTTCCCAATGTGCGCTTCATCCGCGACCCGGAGCATAACGAGGTGTTCTTCAACGCCACCGCGATCATGCTCTACGTCTGGGGAATGCTGGCCGCGGCGATTGGCCTGGCTTCCTGAGGGTCGCTGCGCGACCGCGGCGAACGGGCGCTCCGCTGCTGGCAGGCGCCCCTTTCTTGGAGCGAGAACTGGGGGAATTATGACGCAACGTGTGGTGATTGTCGGCGCCTCGGTGGGTGGCGCCACGGCGGCTATCACCCTCCGTGGCCTGGGGATCGAGACGGTGCTGATCGAGCGCGAGCTGGCCAGAGCCAAGCCCTGTGGCGGCGCGGTGCCCCCCGCTGCCTTCAAGGAGTTCGATCTGCCCGCCACGCTGATTGACCGCAAGGTCACCCACTGTCTGGTGGTGTCACCCTCCGGCCAGGAGACCCACATTGATGTTGCCGGCAGCGTGCCCGGCGCCGACGATTATGTGGCCATGGTGCGCCGCGAGGTTTTCGACGGCTTCCTGCGCTCCCGCGCCCAGCAACGTGGCGCGGAGTTGCTCCATGCCCAGCTTACCGGTCTGCGTGTCGAACGCCACGGCGTTACCGTCTCCTACCGGCGCATGCGCGATGGCAGCGAGCAAACCATCACCGCCGACGCGGTGATCGGCGCCGATGGCGCCTACTCCCCCACCGCGAAGTTCCTGGGCCTGCCCAATCTCCCTCGCGCGATCGCCCTGCAGGAACGCATCGCCCTGCCCGATCGCCAGATGGCCCGCTGGGAGCGGACCGCCGATCTCTACCTCGGCCACGATGTCAGCCCCGATCTCTACGCCTGGGCCTTTCCCAAACGCGACCATATCGCCGTCGGGGTGGGCGCGGGGCCAGGGCATACCGCCCGGGTCCGCACCCTGCTCGCCAATCTCAAGGCGCGTCTCGGCCCGGCCCTCGAAGGGGGCCGCGTGCTGTTGCGCGAGGCCCATGCGCTGCCTATGGAGCCCCGCAAGCATATGGCCTTCGACCGCGCCATGCTGATCGGCGACGCCGCCGGCCTCGTCGTGCACACGTCCGGCGAGGGGATCTACTGGGCCATGAAGAGCGGCCAGATTGCCGCCCAGGTGCTGGCCCAGCACCTCGACGTTCCCAGCGCTGCCCATCTGCGGGCCTACGAGCGGCTCTGGTGGGATCAGTACGGCTCGATGTACGCCTTCTTGCGCTGGTTGCAAACATGGGGCTACGGCAACGAACGGCAGATGGAGGTCTTTACCGAAATGTGCCGCAACCCCGATGTGCAACGCCTCACCTTCGATAGCTACATGCACAAGCAGATGGCCCCGGCGCCCTGGTTGGCCCAGCTCCGTATGACCTGGGACATCATCCGCGCCGAGGCGCGGAACTACCTCCACCGGCGCGCGCCCCTGCGCGAACAGCGCGCCTATGTTGCCGTGGGCGCCGGGGAACCCTCGTTGTAAGTGTTCACATTGCTCCTGGGAGCGCGGGCATCTTGCCCGCGGAGATGCGACGGGGGCGAAACACCCTCGCTCGCAGGCGCGTGGGTTACCCCACGTGTGAACAGTTACCCCTCGTTTCCCCACGGCTCTACTCTACCACCAGCACCCCCTTCATCCCGGCAACGTAGTGCCCCGGGAAGGTGCAGATAAACTCATACGTGCCCGGACCGGGCGGCTGGAAGGTGAAGGTCACTTCCTCACCGGGGTCGAGCATCGGCGAGGCCACCAGCAGGCCGGGCGTGTCAGCGGGGGGAACCGCCCCGGCGGCGTTACGGGTCACCCGCACCTGGGCCTGCGCAACGTCGTTGACCGCCGAGGCCACCTCGTCGCCGCCCCGCACCAGCACCCAGTTGTGTTGCACGGCGGCAGCCAGGTTCTTGAAGGTCAATGTCACCGGACCGTTGGGCACGGTAACCCGATCCTTGTCGAAGATCAGCAAGGCAACATCGGTGCCGATCTCAATCGGCGTGCCCGTGCCGGAGACCAGCGCCGGACCCAGCGGCTCGGTGGGGATGCCCGCGGCGCCGCCGGAGGGCCTGCTTGTTGGCTGAGCCGGCGCCGTTGTCGCGGCGGGAGCGGCGGTCGGCACGACCGCCGGGGGCGCCGTCGCGGGCGCCGTCGGCAGCACGGCCGGTGGTGCCGTCGCGGGCGCCGTCGGCAGCACGGCCGGCGGTCGCGTGGGTTGCGGCGCGGCGGCCGTACCCTGACCCATGCTGCCTCCAAAGGCGATTGCCAGGAATAAACCCACCAGACCCACCGCCAGAGCCGCGATGATCAGCGACAACAGCGGGGGACCGCCGGCGCTACCGCCAGAGAACACGTTGTCGTTCGAGTCAAACCCGGGAATTCGCGGCCCGCCACCCTGCGGAGCTCTCCAGCTCATCTGGGCACCTCCATGTAATTCCGTTCTCGTGACAATCTGAACAGAGTCTAGTGTAGCATAAAAGCAAAAAGTTGTTGCAGCGCGGGCCGGACCCCGATGTGACGTAACGTCTTGCGCGTTCTTCCACGCCTGGCGGCTCAAGAATGTGGGGAAACCCGGTTTCCCCACACCCCTCCTCCTGGGAGGGCTGCGCCCTCCCAGACTCTCCCAACGGGTGGGGGGATGGGGAAACCCGGTTTCCCATTCCCC
>Ga0209101_1003037_pt1 | contig 10472 bp, 15 predicted proteins | sample ConPoolayeCmetaG_FD_185481 | JGI IMG/M metagenome (GOLD analysis project Ga0209101, IMG submission 185481) | Hot spring microbial mat communities from California, USA to study Microbial Dark Matter (Phase II) - Cone Pool mat layer C metaG... ... | reverse complement strand
AATAATAAAATCAAACTAATAAAAAGAATCTCTTTTGGTTTTAAAAACAAAAAAGTTTTTATCTACAAAGTAATGCTATCGGTCTTAATAACGAGTATACTTTTACCCCACTTAATGACATAGAACCTTTTACCTCTTGACAAATAAAAAATTTTAGTTTAATATTTTTAAATATGAAAAAATTATTAATAGGCTTATTAATTCCACCTGTGTGGGCACAAGGTAATGTTAATCCGGGATTTACTATTCCCGATTTACAAACTGTTTTAAGTTATGTCATCAAACTTTTCTTTGTTATTGCTGGGTTAGCCGCCATATTTTATCTTCTCTTGGGTGCTTTTGCCTGGATTACTTCTGGCGGTGAAAAAGATGCCGTTCAAAAAGCCCAGCAAAAAATTCAAGCCGCGGTAATTGGGTTAATTTTGCTGGTGGTTGTGATTGTTATCATTGCTACCATTGAACAGTATATTTTTAAACAATCAATCTGTTTGGGTCTAACCTGTAATTTACAATTCGGGGGACTCATTACACCCAGACCGTAATCTACTAAATCTTTTATGTTAAATGTCTCTGCCGCAGGAATTTCTGATTGGAGGTCAAGCGGTTGTATGACGCCTGAAGGAGTTCCTACTCTTAAGTGCTTAGAGGTGGTCTTTGGTAATATTCTTTTTATGTCTTCGGCGCTAATTGTCTTGGTTCTTTTTATTATGATTGTCATTGGCGCTTTTAACTATCTCACTTCATTTGGCAATCCGGAAAAGGTAAAAAAAGCCCAAGGAACAATCAAAATGGCGGTAATTGGTTTTATTCTTTTTTTAGGTTCCTATCTTATCCTCAATATTATTGATATTCTCTTTTTAGGTGGTCAAGGAAAGATCTTTCAATTTAATATTCCCTAACTATCTTTCTTCTTTTGGGGTAACAAAGATTACTCTTACTCCCTCCTCCTCGGGTATGGGTGACTTAATCTTGTTTCTCTCCTGCAGATAGTTAATTCCTAAGTAGATCAATAGACTTAATCCAATAATAATTAAAAAATAACCGATTTTTTTCATAGATTAACGGTCTCCTTAACTAAATAGCGTGGTCGCTGCTGAATCTGCTGATAAATTTTACCAATATACTCGCTAATAATCCCGATACTTAAGAGTTGAATCCCGCCCATAAACATAACCGAAACAAAAAGAGCTGTCCAGCCGGTAACCCAGTACTGATGGGGTAAAAATAAGCGCCGGTAAAGGGCATAAAAGATTCCCAAAAAACCTAAACTACTGGTAAAAAAACCAAGAACAATCGCCAGTCTTAAAGGTTTAATAGAAAAAGAGGTAATCCCATCAATAGCAAAGTTAAACATCTTCATTAGCGTATAATGAGTTTTACCGCCAGCCCGCTTTTCCCGGTCAAAGTAGACATAGTCTTCAGTAAAACCACCCCAAGCAACCAAGCCACGAAGAAAGATTGATCTTTCTGGTAGTTGATTCAAAAAGTTAACCACCTTGCGATCCAAAAGCCGAAAGTCGCCGATGTTTTCCGGAATCGGCGTGTCGGATAAAAAGTTAATTAACTTGTAAAACCACAGGGCGGTCATCTTTTTAAAAAAAGTGTCTGCCTCACGCCGACTTCTTCGAGCATAAACAATCTCAACCCCATTTTGCCATTTTTCAATCATCCGGGGAATAATCTCCGGCGGATCTTGAAGATCGCTATCCATACTAATAACTGCCTCGCCTTTGGCGTACTGATAGCCGGCGGCAAGAGCTTGCTGATGACCAAAGTTTCGCTGAAAAGAAACCAACTTTATCCGTTTTTCTTTTTTAGCTAAGTTTTTGATTAAAGAGGCAGTTTTATCGCCCGAACCATCATCAATAAAGATCGCTTCGTATGAATATGGTTGTAAGACCGGTAATAATCTTTGAAGCAAAAGGGAGATATTTTTTTCTTCATTAAAAACCGGTATTACCACCGAGATTAAAAAATTTTTTTTGCTACTGGTTGGCATATTACTTTTTATCTTTAATTACTTTTGTTTTTTCCCAATCTTTGATCAGTTGTTCTTTAACCTTCTTTATCTCCTTTGCCCCTTTTTTTGCCTCTTTGGCAATTTTTTTCACCACTCTGTCTACTGCTTTCTTATAACTTTCCTTATCGATCTTGTCTATCCCTTTTTTTAAGGTTTTTAATTCCGCTTCAAGCCACGTCTTTGCCTTTTGATAAAGTTTCTTTGCCTCTTCCCGATTCTCCTTACCGGATTTGGGAGAGAAAAATAAGGCGGTTAAGCCGCCGATAATCGAACCCAAAAAGAAACCCAAACCAAATTTTGTTTTTTTACTGCTTTCCATAAAATTAAAGTTATAAATTTATAATGGCTATTAATAATATTATACTTTTTTTTGATTTAAATGCCAGTATTTTACATAAATCACCCAAAAACGAATGGCTGAAAAAAGAGAAAAAACAAAGCCGGCAAAGCCGTCCATAAAGCCTTTATGCCGAATATAGGTTTTAAAAAACCAAAGTGGCGGCTTAATAAAGAAGTACTTAATAAACAGAAAAAATTCTTTTATTTTGCTCATCTTTTCTTTGGGATATTTTTTTACCAGCTCCTGGGCATCAAAGGTGGTATAACGATCCCAGCGCAAAAGATAGCGAGAAAAGTTAGGATCAGCATAATGAAGAAGATCGTTTTTTAAATAACCAACCTTTCCCTTAATCTTTACATTTTCATGAAGATCTTTCAAATCAAAATAGGCTTTGTCTTTTTTATAAAGACGCAAAACATAATCGGGATAAACTCCGCCTTTCATCAAAAACCGATTCAAAAACCAGTTTTTACGAGGAATATAATAACCAACGGTTTTTTCTTCATTATTATGTTTCATTTTTAATTTTTCATTGTCTCCCTCCGATTCGGAGGGTAAATTTTTATTTTTTATTTTTTCATTTTTAATTTTTAAAATATTATTAATCTCTATTTTTAACGCCTCACTCAATGCTTCATCGGCATCAAGTTGTAAAATCCACTCCCCGCTTGCCTTTTCGATTGCTCGAACTTTGTTGACCAAAAAATTTCTTGGGTTATCGGTTTTAAAGATCTTCACTTTTTTACCAAAAGACTTAGCTATATCAGCGGTTTTATCGGTTGAACCAGGATCAATAATAACCACCTCGTCAACCAAATCAATTGCCGACGACAAAGGATAGTGAATATTTTTCTCTTCATTATAGGCCGGAATACAAAGAGAAAGTTTCATAAAAAGAATGTTATAATAAAAATAGTGAAACGTCAAACGTTAAACGTTATTCGTTATTGGTTATTGGGAAGATCAAAATTTAAATTATTTTTAATTTTACATTGTCATTTTGCCCTCCGATTCGGAGGGTGCATTTTGAATTTTGAATTTTTATAATACTCTTATGCTAAAAATCGTTCACGCCCCCCATCCAATTCTTTCTCAAAAAACAAAACCGGTAAAAAAAATCGATAATAAAATAAAAAAACTAATTGAAGAGATGAAAAAAACACTTCTGGCGCAAAAAGATCCTCCCGGAGTCGGATTAGCCGCCAACCAAGTTGGTGTCGATCTCTCGCTTTTTATTATGAAACCAACTAAAAAATCCCCAATCTCGGTTTTTATTAATCCAAAGATATTAAAAACGGTTTTTGAAAAAGAAAAGTCTTCTAAAAAAAAGAGGAAAGCGGTCAAGCTTGAGGGTTGCTTATCGGTGCCAAAAATCTGGGGCAGCGTTCAAAGACCAACTAAGGTCCTTTTAGAATATCAAACCCTTGATGGTAGCTTTGAAAAAAAACAAAGTTGGTTTTCTGGTTTTGAGGCGATAATTATCGAGCATGAAGTTGATCATTTAAATGGTCTTCTTTTCACCCAACGAGCGCTTGAGCAAAAACAACCGCTTTACGAAGAAAAAAATGATGAGTTAAAAAGAATTGATGATTAAAATTCCTCATTTCTCCTTTTAAAATCAGAACAAACAATTAGACATACAAACTAAACACAACCAAAAACAACTAAAAAAATAAATCATAAATAGATTAATTTAACAATCTAAATTGATATGCTCATTTAAATCAATTCCGCGATCGCGTAACTGAATTAAATAAATTAAAAATTAATCCCAGCAAAATTAAGAAAAAATTTTGTGCTTTTTTATTAATCTAACAACCGCATTTCTTTTCCAATCTTCTGGCAAAAAATCTTGCGGTAAAAAGGGGTCTTGAAAATAAATAGTAACAATCTTTTTCCGTAACTCTTTTAAAACTTTGACGCGATCGCGGAATTTTATTAAAGGATACTGTAAAAGTTGCTGATAAAGTCGGGAATACTCGCAATTTAGTTTTTTTATTGGCCAAAGAACTTCTGCTAACTGTTTAATGTTGTTTACATAAAAATTTTTTGTCTCCAAATAAATTACTTTTCCGGTTAAGTTAGTTTCTTCAATTAGTTCTTTTACTTCTTTTAAAAAGTTATGCGGCGAAATCCAAACGGATTTTTGAAACATTCCAAAACCAAATCTTTTAAGAACCCGTCTTAAATAATCACGAACTCGTTTTCTCTCTTCATCAATATCATAAATTACCATCCGAAAAATGCCATCCCATTGGTTATTCTTCACCATAAGAAGTGGAAACTTCTTTTTTATTCTTTCTTTCTCTAAAAAAGTAATGCTAAAAGAAATCCCGTCTTTCCTTTTTTTCTTTTTTAATCTTTTATTTTTTATAGCGCGCCAAACGGCATGAGAGATATTTGACTTCTGGAAACGACTCGGAATATAACTATAAGTTTGATAATAATAATTGCTAATTAACCCAAAAGGATCTTTTATATCAATTAAAAAATCAAGAATTCCTGCCAGACCTAAAGATAACCAGTCAGAAACAGTGATTTTTTTCATTAAATTATTTAAATCAATTCCGCGATCGCGTAACTGAGTTAAATAAATATAAACAAGAAAAAAATAAATTTCAGTCGGTTATAATCGACAAGACAATGATAAAAGATTATTGGAATAATACTTTTTAAAACAAATTTAAGATTAAACAGAACTTTGCGTGGTTAAATTTGATTAAGATTGTTGTCTTGAGCTCTCCGATTCGGGGGGTAAAGAATTCTCTTGCGCCTCTGCCTACCGACAGTCCGGAATGTACATCTTAAATAAATTGAAAAATTCTTCCTCTTGACGTTATGTCGGGGAAAATGAGAATAATAATGTGTATGTTCTATTGATTACTTAATTATTATTTTTTTATTATTTATTCTTTTGAAGTTTTATTCGCCTCTTTACTAGAAACGGTGTTTTTATTATCTAACGAAGCTCTGGCAATTGTTAGAAACGGTTTTTTACCGTCTTTAATATCTTTTTTAATCCTTTTTAAACACTTTGCACAAAGCTTTACTCTTTTAATTTTTTTATCTTCAATAATCTCAATCTTATGAAGATTCGGTTTAAAAATCTTCCTTGTTTTTGGAGCGCGTTTTTTCCAACGCCCGCCGGCTACCCCTCGATGATGAGTATGAGATCGGCCAAACATTACTCCTTTACCGCAGTAATAACACTGATTTGCCATAGAATAAATATCTTAACATATGTTAAAATTAATATCAACCAAATTTTTATTGGCTGTTTATAACTAAATATAAACTCTGTCATTTTTATTTTTTATTTTTAATTTAGAATTTGTTTCGAATTTCGTGCTTTAGATTTTAGATTTATTTGGGATTTAGAATTTAGGTTTTATTTAGGATTTGGTGCTTAGAATTTAGAATTTATTTATCTTATGCTTTTCTATCTTTTAACTATTCTTGGCTATTTTTTTGCCCTTTTGGTTGCCGTTACCATCCACGAGTTTTCCCATGCCTATGTCGCCGATCAGTTAGGCGATCCCACTCCTAAGCTTTCAGGAAGACTCACCCTTAATCCCCTTTCTCACATCGATCTTTTTGGAACGATTCTTTTACCATTTTTTTTGCTCTTAACCAATGCTAGTTTTTTTATTGCCTGGGCAAAACCAGTTCCGTTTGATCCGTTTAACTTAAAAAATCCTCACCGCGATGCGGCTCTGATCTCATTAGCCGGTCCTCTTTCAAATTTAATCCTGGCAGTTATAGTCTCTTTTTTTCTTCGTTTGGTTATTTTTTTTCATCTTAGGCATTCCTTAATTTTTATCTTTCTTAACCCGTTTTTATCCTCTTTTATCTATATTAATGTTTTGTTGGCTATCTTCAATCTTTTACCAATTCATCCTTTAGATGGATTTAAAATTGTTGGCGGGCTACTTGATGAAAATCAGGCAAAAGAGTGGTATAAATTAGAAAGTTATGGTGTTCTTTTTTTACTTTTGTTAATCTTTCCTTTTGGTTCATCGGCAATTATTACTAAAATCATTGGTCCAGTTATTAATTTTATTCTCTCACTTCTAATTCCCGGAAAAATTTTATAATAAAATAGGCTAACAAATTAAAACAATGATATATCAAAACAGATTATTCAAGGCGTTGGTGTTGGAGTAGTAGTTAATCTTAATACACAGCGAAGATAGTCCTGAGTAGTACAACCTCGACCCAACAACTCTTTAATTCTTTGACAGTCAGTCTCATTACAGCCTTGTGACTGGCTAGTTGCCGGCACCTCAATTTCTGAAGATCCTTGCAACCGAGGATTACTTTTTAAGGTAACCGATGGAACCGGCGCAGTTATCGTTAGTATCGGGGTTGGTGTTGGTGAAGGAATTACTGTTTCTTCTTGATTATTTCTCGTGGTAAAGGTCCAGGGAACGCCACCATTATCATATTTTTTATCACCAATTCTTATTTGAAAATAATAGGTGGTATTAGGTGAAAGAAGGGTTAACTCAACCTGATGTGATTTCAACTGATTTGTTTCAGGAGCAAAAAAGTTAAGAGCGGTTGGGGTGGTTCCATACTCAATTACTCCCTGCGTCTCTACTCCAGTGGTCCAGTTAATCTTCACCGAGTTCTGACTAATGTCGGAAATGACCACGTCTCTTGGTTCTAAATCCGAAGCCCGCGTAAAAACGCCGGAAAATAAACGAAAACCAAAAAAAATTAAAATAATTGCTAAAATCATTCCAATAATCACCGCTCCTATCTTTGGTGTTTTAATATTAAGATTAATCATAGTTTAGATAATAAACTTTAACAGTCCACCGATAAATAAAAAAACAACTCCAAAAATAGCCCAATCTTTCATTCGATCAATAATTCCTGTCTGTGGAAGACTGGTTGGTGGATTAGTTTGGTTACTCTGGTTATTTGTTGATGATTCTTGACTACCATCACTATCATTATTACTTGACCCACCACTAATAGTAACATTACTGGTAATATTCGAGGAACAATCTAAAATATTGGTCGCGTTAACATCGCCTTTGGCAATCACTGATTTATCACAGTTAAAACTAATTGTTCCTGATCCACCAGACTTCCCTTTAAAAGTAACCGAGGCTACCTTGCCTAAACCAGTTTTTGTGGAAACATCGTCCATTACGCCAGAGATATAAACTTCATTACTGGTAATATTGTTGTTTACGGTTGAAAAAAAGCTGCCGGCGCTTACTGACTCAGCCGAAAGAAGATTACCATCAAAACTTAGATAGATATCAACCCCTCTTATTTCTTCGGTTCCCGAGTCAACATAGACATCCAAAGTAAAGGATTGATTTACGTCTTTACTAACATTATTAGGCTCTAATTTAAAATAAGCCGCCCTTGCCTTTTTTGGCAAAAAAAACAAAGAAAGAAAAATAACAGCAATTAACAATTCCCATTTTCTCATTAACTATAATTATCAATGATTTTTAATAAATTTCAACTGTTATCTTACCGGTTTGAGGATAGTAAATCGTTGAGTTTTTATCAACAAACTGGGTTTTTTCTTTTCCGCTTGATGAAACAACAATAAAGTCAAATCTACCTCTTTTTTTTGGTTTAAACTTTAAGGAAAGGGTTTTTTTGTTAGCAAAAACCGTTTCGGTCTGACTATTAATCTTCTTAACACTAGTAATGGCCAAAAAGTTGTTTTTTTCAAACTTAAAAAAATCAAAGTCGGAAATCAACGATTCAGACGAAACTAAATTAAACGCTTCTTTTTGATAGTTGATCAGCACATCATAGGCAGTTATTATCTTCCCATCACTATCAACGGTTAGGATAATTCCTATTTCTTCGTCGACGGCAAACTTGTTTTTTTCTTGGTCAAAACTTAGATCAAACCTGCCGGTTTTGTTGGTGACGGTGCTTTCTTCTTTTATTAACTTAGTTTGATCTTGGACGATTGCCCGCTGATCAAAAGCGCTTTTATTTAAATTTTTACTCAACCATCCTTGTTTAACGATTAAAAAAAAGAAAATAACAAAAATAAAAATAAGAAAAAAAATTAATTTTTTATTGTTTAATAGATTGTTCATTTCTGATTCTTTTAACTTTTAACTTCCTTATTCTTCGTCGGCTCGTATCGCCAAAGCGGCCATTATTAAAGAGTAGTCTTGAGTATTAACGCGTCCGTCCAGGTTAAGATCAGCTAATCTCAAAGCCTCAGCGTCGGTTTTGCCTAAATTATTGCGAACTAAAGCTAAGTCATAAGAGTTAACTACGCCATCTTGATTGGGTAAATCACCAACTAAAAGATAGATACCAGAAAGATCTAAGTTATTAACTCCGTTACTAATATTAATTTGCGCTGTGTCACCACAAGTATAGGTGCCATGTCCCCCTGGTGGTTCAGTTGGATTTGAATGACAGATCTTTTTTTGGATATGTTTTGGTCCTTTAACTAAAAGTCGATAGCTGCCGGCGGCAAGATTAAAGGAAACCGTTCCTTCCCAGATTCCTTTTTTATTAGCATCGATGTCTCTGGCGCTAAAATTTCCCGAAGCTACAGTTTTACTTCCTGAAGAAGAAACTGCGGTTACCTTTACCGCTAGGCTGTTATACTGATCCGGTGGTTTTTGGGTAATCCCTTGAAATTTAATCTTAAGATTAAGGGTTGTATTACCAGGTGGCGTGGTTGGAGTTGGGGCAGGTGTTTCGGTTGGGGTTGGAGTGGGAGTGTTGGTTGGAGAAGAACAAGTTTGACTTGACTCACAGCCGTTTTCCCAATTCCCATCGCAGTTATAAAAACCTGAATTACAAACACAAAAGTCGTTATTTTGACAAGAAGCATTTTGACCACAATCACTAGATCCTAAAGCAGACACAGAAGAACAATTTCCTTGATTATTAACTGTGATATTTGTTGTATCATTATTTACACGTAGATCAAAAATATATCCAGAAGTTGAACCAACCACTTGATTTTGGATATTACCAGTTGAGGCATGAAGAGAAATACTTGTTGAACCAGCTCTTTTTTTTGCACTAAAATTCAAGTTAAATAATAAACTACTTAATAATTGATCATCTCGTTTTTTAGAAACTAAAACCAAATGTAAAATCTTAGATCCGCCATAAGAAGAACTATTAATTATCTCTTGCTTAACCACTTCATCAAAATAGTTGATAGGAGTAGTAGAAAAACTTTTATATTCAATTAGATCCTTGTTTTGAAGATTAAATTTTAAGTATAGATTAATTGCTGAAATCTTTGCGCTATCGGCCGCTGTAAGAGTAAAAGGTATTGTCTTTGTTTCATTTTGGTTAAATTCTAAAGATTGATTAGTAAAACTTAATGTAACTCTCGTCTGGGCAGCTTTTGTTTTGTAAAGATGTTGACTAAAAAAACGCCAGAGAAAGAAGATTGATATTAAAATTGTAATTGAAATCGCCCCTATTTTTAAAATTTTTGTTTTCATTATATTTATTTAATAATTATAAATACAATTCATTATAAATTATATTATTGCGACACACAAACAATTAACACATATTTCCTCCTCATGACAATGCTCCCTACTACCATCACACTGTTCACCTGGATCTAATATATTGTTACCACAAGTTGGTGGTGGGGGTGTTGGGGTTAGGGTTGGGGTGTTGGTTGGAGTTGGGGTATTAGTTGGTGTCGGATTTTGTGTTGGTGTTGGAGTAAGTATTGGAGTTGGAGTAGGAGTGGAAGTTGGAATCGGGGCAAAGCGATTTTGTCGCCAAATTTCAAAGTCGATAAGATCAACTTTTGTGTTTAAATTAAAATCAGCGGTCTTTTGGGAAGAAGGATTTTGACAAATACCATTACCCAAGAATTCACACTTCCAAATGTTATAATCCTCATCATTTATATTTCCATCACAGTTAGCATCACCAAAAGTTTTTTTCGCACACGCGGGGGTTAACGCTGGAGTATTGGTTGGATTCGGTGGTAATTCATTATCAAGTAAACGAAAACGGTTAGTGCCAAAGATTTTGTTATCAGGAGTATCAGAAGTAATCTCGGCCCAGGCTAAGGTTTGAGTCCCTTCAGCATTATTGTTGTCTGGTAGGCTATTCCAGTCGTTGTCTCCATAA
>Ga0209101_1003035_pt1 | contig 10478 bp, 4 predicted proteins | sample ConPoolayeCmetaG_FD_185481 | JGI IMG/M metagenome (GOLD analysis project Ga0209101, IMG submission 185481) | Hot spring microbial mat communities from California, USA to study Microbial Dark Matter (Phase II) - Cone Pool mat layer C metaG... ... | reverse complement strand
CGCCAGGGGCCCATCGGCGAGTCGGCCTCGGCCTTCATGGTGAGGTAGGGGCCGATGGGCACGCGGTCGGGAGGATCGGACGCCCGGGGGCTGCCCAGGTAAAACATGTGCCACCTGCGGCCGTCGAAGAACGTGGTGCCGTACGAAGCCGTCGCTGAATCGTCCGAGCCGGGCGGGCCGAGATCGAGCACCGGACCCTTCTTCTCCCAGTGAACCAGATCGCTGCTGGTCGCCAGGCAGACGAGCCAGCCCTTCGGCCCCGCGCCGTCGTAATGCATGTAGTACGTGCCCTGGTGCTCCCACACCCACACATCCCGCGCACCCAGTTCATCGCATCGGTCGGGGCCGTCTCCGTATCGCATGACGATCCCCTGATCCCTGACCGGCAGCCGCAGGACCGGCACGGGCCAGCGCGTCTCGGCGGCCGGCTGCGGCGCGGGAACGATGCGGGTACCGTCCACGGGCGCGGCCAGCTTGCGGATCTCCTCCTCCGACAGCGCCCGGCGGTGGATCACCACCTCATCGATCGCGCCGGCGAAAGGAAACGATCTGTCCACGAGCGATCCGATCATCAGCGGGGCGCGGACGTCGCTGATGCGGGGTGCGACCGCGACTTCGCGGACGGGCGTGCCGTCGCGGAAGAAGCGCATCCGCTGCCCGTCGCAGGTCACGGCCACGTGGGTCCACTGCCCGGTCGGCACGGCGAATCCGCCGTCGATGTCCTCCATCTCGTGCGCGTAGAACCGGAAGCGGTCGTCCGGCGCGATGTAGATCTCGTAGTGGCCCGTGGTTTTGCGGCCTTTGGCGAGAATCATGCGGTAGACCCCGCTGCGGCCGGGCCTGACCCATGCCGCCAGCGTGAAGCGGGCGCCGATGTCCGGCGCGTCGGCGGCGACCTCGACGTATGAAGCCTGTCCATCGAACTCCAGCGCCGTGCCGACGGGCCCGCTGACCCATCGGGCACCGTGGATCCGGCCGTGCGCCTTCGCGGGGGACGAATCGGCGGCCGTGTCGCCGCAGCCCTCGTTGAACGCCCAGTGTCCGACAAAGCTCGGCTGGGCCGTAAACCGCATGCTGGCCGGGCCGGCCATGCGGTTCGGTTCGGTGGCCCGGTCGGAGATCCCCTCGACGGTCAGCGTGTATTCCTGCCCGGCGGTCAGCGGCGAAACGGTCAGCCTGACCGTCCGGGCGTCGCTTTCCAGGGATGCGGATCGCACCACCGCTCCGCCGTCCAGCGTGTAGTTCCCGGCATCGACGGCAGCGGCGCGGGCGACGACCTCGCTGAACCGGACAGACACCGTGTCCGACGCGCCCCGGCCGACCACGGCCGCGACGCGCGGCGGCTCACGGTCGGCCGGCGGCGACGGGCGACCGGGATGGTTCCACCATTCGACGATCACGCCGTCGGTCTCACTGACGGCCAGCGAACGCGACTCTCCGGCATCGAGCCAGAAGAAGCTGTCCTCGACGCGGAACGCGTCGGCGTGGCCGGGGCGCGAGATACTCACGGCCACGGCGGGCAGATGGCCTTCGTTCTTCACGACAACCCGGCCGTTTTCGGCGCGAAGACCGACCTCCGTCGCGGGAAGCTGGAACAGACCATCCGGAATCGGCTCGTAGTTGACGAAGTAGAACGTTCGCCCGGCCTCCCCGGAATCCCTGCGGAGATCGACCACCAGGAGCAGGGGGATCGAATCCGTCTGCTCCTCCGTCAGGGAGAACACACCGATCTGCCGCACGCGGTCGATCGGGCCTCTGCCCGCGTAGCTCTCCCGCCTGATCTCCCGCAGCCGGTGGTCGTACGCGCGAACCGTGACGTCCCATGCGGCATCCCGCAGCGCATCGGCGTCGTCCAGGAGAAAGACCGGCAGCGACATCGGCCGGCCGACGTAGTTCAGCTGCTCGAACAGAAGGCAGGCATGCAGGGGCGCGAAGGTGTCCTGGAACACGAAATGGCCGATCTTGGGCGCGCCGTACCAGTCGACGCACGACCACGAGGCCGCCGGGTAGTTGTCGTTCATCTTGTAGTACAGCGCGCCGCTGCATGCGGGCCAGCGCGTGCGGGCCCGCTCGAGCGTGTGCCGCACGCCGACCGCCTGGGCCAGCTGCGAGCCGGTGATGAACTCCGCCATCGTCCGGCCCGCGGTGAAGCCGCCGGCGTACTGCGTCAGCCGGTCCATGTCCTCCATCGTGTTGAACACGGGCGTGTGGTAGGCGAAGCTGCCGTCGGGGGGCGGCGGCCAGACGTCCCGCTCGGCGGCGGGCAGATACCGCCGCACCGACTCGAGGACCGGCACGCTGGCCAGGCCGAACTCGCCGAAGAAATCGGCAGTCATCGTGAGGTTGTGCGCCAGCGGTTCGCGGCCCCACCAGCAGGCGTAGCTGTGCACGCTCCCGCCCCACCCTTCGGCGCGATGGAAGGCCCGCGTGCCGTCGAGCTCCACCGCGTACCGGCCCATCATGTCGATGGCCCTGCCGAAGGGCCGGTCGGATTCGTTTCCGGCTCCCCACATGACCAGCGCCGGGTGGTTCCGCAGGCGGAGCGTGTTGAGCCGGACCGTCTCCTCCAGCACGTCGCAGGGCTGGCGTTCGTGGCTGTTCCAGGCCGTCGGCCACTCCTGAAGGACCATGATGCCGGCGCGGTCGCAGGCATCGTAGAACTCATCCGTTTCCGGCATGCCGCTGCCCCAGCAGCGGAACATCTGCACGTGCTGGTCCTTCGCAAGCGTGACCAGCCGATCGATCCGCCCGCGGGAGAAATCCATCAGCGGGTCCATCGTGCACCAGTTGGTTCCCTTGACGAACATCGGCCGGCCGTTGACGACGAAGGTCCAGTTGTACCTGTCGGGATACGGCCCGCCGGGCAACGGGGCCATCTCGATCGTGCGGATGCCGAACGTCGTCTGCCGGGTATCGGGCGTTCCGCCGCCGTCCGGCACAAAGGAGACCGTCAGGCGGTAGAGGTTCTGCCCGCCGAGACCGTTGGGCCACCACAGTCGCGGCCCGGGAATCCTGAACCGCAGATGCAGCGGTTTCGCCCCGCCGTCGCACTGGACCGCGTGCTCGAATCGCAGCGGCTCACCGTCGAAGTTGTCCGGCGCGATCGTGCCGACCAGCCTGCCCGACCATCGCCGGTCGCCGCCGCGAAGCGTCATCACGAGGCCCATCTCGCCTTTCTGCGCGTCGCGCGTGGCCACGAATGGATGCTCGACGCGCACGGCGGGCGAGCCCTCGATCCGCACCGATCGCCAGATGCCCAGTGCGGGGATGTCGCAGTAGTGCCAGCCCCAGACATTGTTGAAGACGACCGTCCGCGTCCAGCCGACGTTCCTCCCCTTGAAGAAGCTGCTTGGGAAATCGGTGCCCTCTTCGTAGGGCGCCGGGTTGAGCCTGACGACCAGCTCGTTGTCTTCCTGCAGCGTGTCGCCGACATCGAAGCTCGGTCCGCCGAACATGCCCTCGTGTTCGCCGAGGCGTTGGCCGTTGAGCCACACGGTGCAGTGGATGGCGACGCCATCGAAAACAAGTCTTGCCCCCGCGAGGTCCTTCGGAGCGTTGAACACCCGGCGGAACCACCAGGTCCTGAAGCTCTTTTCGCGGGCAAGGGCATCGTTGCGGCCGACGCGGGGATCGGGGATCTTCCCGGCTTCAAGCAGCGCCGCATGCACGCTGCCGGGAACCCGGGCGGGCATGGCGTCGTTCCAGTCGCCGGCCAGTCGCGCCGGCTCGTCGCCCTCCTCCGCCATCTGCCACTGGCCGTCCAGGAGCAGCTCCCCGGCGCCGCGCGGGTGTCCGGCTGTCCCGGGCGCCAGGGACACCGTCCCGGCGGGCAGGTCCCAGGGCGACGGTCCGGGGCTGTAGCTCTCCCGGTCGATCTCGTCCAGCGACCGCTTCACATCCGAAGGCCGGCTGGACGCCGTTTCCGCGACCGCCGCAACGCCCCCGGCGAGTCCAGCGCACACCGCCGGCAGGATCCATGTGATCGGCTTGGTCATGGGCAATCCTCCCCGTGTGTTCCAGGCAGACCTCAGCGACTCAACCTGATCGAGAACTTGTACCGGTCAGGCCGGTAGACCGCTCTGACGAACTCGACCGGCTGATTGCCGTGCGTGTATGTCACGCGCTCCATCACCAGCACGGTGTCGCCGGTCCTGAGCCTCAGGTGGCCGGCCTGCTCGGCGGTGGCGGTGGCGGCTTCGATGGTCTCCTCGCCCCAGACGATGGGAATCCGGTGCTTGCGCTCGATCAGCTCGTAGAGCGACCGGGAGAAGTCCTCGCCGGGGCGGATGCCGTAACCGGCCGGGATCTCCGAGCACAGCAGCACCATCGGAAAGACCTTGTTCGTCCCCCGCAGCCGGCGGATGCGGATCGTCTTCGCCCGCGCGGGCAGCTGCAGCCGGGCGCGGACCTCGTCGCCCGAGGGCATCGCCGGGTTGCGGTCCACGTCGATGGCCACCGTCACCCGGTCGCCGCCGAACTCCCGGACCAGCTCGCCGATGACCTCCGGTCTGCGGAACGCGGCGCTGCTGACCGACACGCGGTCGGCGCCGGCTTCGATCACCGCCGCCGCCGAGGCCAGGTCGCGGATCCCGCCGCCGACCGTGAAGGGCACGGTGGCGACCTCGGCCACGCGCCGCACGACATCCAGCAGCGTGCCGCGATTCTCCACCGTCGCGGTGATGTCCAGCATCGCCAGTTCGTCGGCCCCGGCCCGGCAGTATGCGGCCGCGCACTGCACCGGATCGCCGGCGTCCCGGATGTCCACGAAGTGAACGCCCTTGACCACCCGCCCGTTCTGCATGTCCAGGCACGGCATGATGCTGATCGGCTGACTCACGGCAGTTCCTCCCGCTCGAGGCGACACCCGACGCCCGGACAAGACGCCCCGCGGCGGTCACGCGCCCCCAGAGCTATCCGACATTCCCGGCCAAAGCAAGCCGGTGAGGCGGCCGTGGCGCAGGCCGTCAGGTTCCCGGCAGGGCCCCGAGGAAATGCTCGAAGAACAACTCCGGCCGCACGTCCGCCGCGACCCGGTGCCGGCCGTCGTCGCATGGCGCCAGGTGTGTCCTCCCCGCCGGGCCGTCCGGACAGGTGTCCACCCTGATCCGGCCACGACGCCAGGTGCAGGTCTGGGGAAACAGCGTCGCCACGGCCGCCAGGGGGTCGTGGAGGATCACCTGCTCCCTGCCGCCGGCGTGCCAGAGGTCGAGCAGGTCGGCCAGAATGCCCGCCGGACCGCCGCGAAGCCTCGTCGCCAGGTCGGCTGAGGGCATGGCGCAGCGCGTGGTCACATCCAGCCCCAGGGCGCAAACCTCGCCCGTGCCGGCCGACAGCACCGCCGCGGCGGCCTCGGGATCCAGCCGGACGTTGCGCTCCGCGGGCCCGTAAGGCGGCGGCGCGCCGAAACAGGCCCCGCCCATCATGACGTGTCGCCGCAGCAGGCCGGGAATCTCCGGATCCAGAGCCAGCAACCGGGCGATGTTGGTCAGCGGTCCGATGGTCAGCAGGGTGATCTCGCCGGGGCGATCACGGATCGTGCGCTGCAGGAAATCGACCGCCGTGTCGCCGGCAAAGTCCTCGCGGTGCGGATGGCGTTCGAGAACTGCCGCCTGCGGCACATCCTCCTGCTCGACCGGCCGGCACAGAGGGCGGGCCGATCCGCCGTGAATCGGCACGTCCGGCCGCCCGAAGGCCCGGCAGATCGCATCCGCCAGCCGGGCCCGCACCTGCGGCCTGCCGGTGACCGTGGTGATGCCGGCCAGCGCGCACCGCGGCTCCGAAAGCAGCCAGGCCAGGGCCAGGGCATCGTCGATGTTGGTGCCGATGTCGGTGTCCAGCAGCACCGTGAGGCGGTCGTCGGGCACGGTCAGCTCCCCGCCCGCGTGTCGTCGGCGGCGGGCCGCGCGGGACCGGCCTGCTCCAGAGCGGCAATCAGCAGCGACCGCGTGAGGATCTCAGGCAGCACCACCGCCTCCTCGGGCCGGCCGGCCGGAAGAATCACATACATCGGCACGCCGGATCGGCCGTGGCGTTCCAGGTCCTGGCGGATCTCCTCGTCGGGAAGGGTGAAATCCGCCTTCAGCGGCAGAACCCCCAGGCGGCGGATGGCGGCGCGGACTTCCGGCGTGTCGATGACCAGACGCTCGTTGACCTTGCAGTTGACGCACCAGTCGGCGGTGTAATCGATGAACACCGTCCTGCCCGAGGCCGCCGCCTCCAGCGCCCGCGGGCGGCTGTAGGTTTCCCAGGGAATCGGGTCGGCCGGCGGCGCCGACGGCGCCAGCACGCGGAAACTCAGCAGCCCGCCTGCGCCGACGCACGCCGCCACCGCCGCCCAGGTTCCGATCCGCCGCAGCCCGGAAGCCCCGTGCGGCGTCAGGCCGTACAGCCACGCGGCCATGCCCACGAACACCAGGAACAGCACCACCCGCAGCAGCCCGTCGCCGCCCAGGACGCCGGCCAGCGGGCTGATCAGCCAGACCACGGTGAACAGCAGACAGAAGCCCACGAAACGCTCGAATACGACCATCCAGGGGCCCGGACGCGGAATCAGGGCCACCCAGGCCGGCTGCGCGGCCAGCAGCACGTACGGCAGAGCCATGCCCAGACCGGCCAGGGCGAAGATGGTCATGCCCTGCGCAGCCGACATCTGCGCGGCGATGGCCACCACGAAGCTCAGGAACGGGGCCGTACAGGCCGTGCCCAGCAACGTGGCCAGCAGACCCATGCCGAACGAGCTCAGATGCCCCTCGCCCCGAACCTTCTCGCCCAGCTCGTTCACCAGGCGCGGCGGAAACACCGAAAACACGCCGAACAGGCTCAGGGCCAGGGCGGTGACCACCGCGGCCAGGGTAACCACCAGCCAGGGATGCTGGAACTGGCCGCCCCACTGCTGGCCGGCGCCGACGATCAGCCCGCCGAGAACCAGAAAAGAGGTTTCCACGCCGGCCGCGAAGGCCAGACCGAGGGTGAACACGCGCATCCGGCTCTCGCGGGCCTGCTGCACGAACGACAGCACCTTGATGGAGATGACCGGCAGGACACAGGGCATCAGGTTCATGATGAAACCGCCGACCAGCGCCAGCAGCACATGACCGGCAAAGCCCCAGCCGGCCAGCATCGCCTGCACGCGAAGAAGAGCGCCGGCCCCCTCGGGCGCGGATGTCGGCCCCGATGTCTCCGACCCGCCGGTCCGGGCCCGGGCGGCGGCGAAGAGCTCCGCGTTCGCCGGCCGCGCCGGTGATTCGGCACTCGCCACCGGCAGCTTCAGCGACCACCGCGCCGCCGAAGGCATGAAACACTGCCCGGTCTCATCCGAACAGGCTTGATAAGTCACCACCCCGCCCAGTTCGACCTCCGTCTGCGGCAGATCCGCGTCGGCCGTCACCGGCAGCAGCGCGATCACCCGCCCGCGGTACACCGCGACCCGGCCCTCCTCGAACGGGCTCTTCTCCTGCAGGCCCGGCGGGAACTCGGGGCGATCCCACTCCACCCCCGCCGTCTTGAAGGGAAAGATATCCGTCGGGATCAGGGCCTTGTGCAGCGGCACATGGGCGTTGATGTGATGGCCGTCGGCGACCTCGAGGACCACGGCCACATGAAAACGTCCGCCGGGCTCCACCGCATCGACGTCCGCCGCAGCCGACAGACTCTTGAGGTACTCGGCACGGTCCGGGGGTCTGGGCAGCCGGGCCTCGGCCGCTTCGAACAACGCAGCGTGGTCCGGCCCGGCCTGCTCGGGCGTCGTGGCCACCGGCAGGCGGACCCGGACACGGTTGTCCCCCTTGACGCAGACTTCCCGGCAGGCCAGCCAGTCGACCCGGGCCGAGAGTTCGACCTCCTCCCCGGCGGCCGGAAGGTCCTGCGGCACCGAGATCCCGGTCAACAGGACGATCCGCCCGTCCATGACGAAGGTGTGGGCGCCGGTCGCATCCACGTGGCGCTGCGGCGGCGGGAAAAGCGTCGGACCGGCCTGGAAGCCCGGCGGCAGATCCCAGGTGACGACGGTTTCCAGGCCGCCTTCTCCGCGGTTGGGCCAGTAGATGTGCCAGCCTTCCTTGATCTCCAGCTCGATGGCCGCCCGGATCGTCGTCCCCGGCAGCAGGGCGGTTCGATCGACCACCATCCGGCCTTTGACCAGATCCGGCTCGGGCCGGCCGGGCGATCGGAGCGCCTCCAGGGGGTTCCGGGCGGCCACGGTTCCAGCGGCCAGCCCGGCCCAGACCCCCGCTGTCGCCAGTGCAAGTTGCGCCAGCCGGCCCCGTGGAAACCGGACCGGTGCCGGCTCGCCCCGATCGATCAAAACTTTCCGCACAGGTCCTTCAGTCATAACTTCAGCATCCACAAGAGGTCGCGCAGGAGGGGATTGTAATCACTTCCGGTGGATCGGCGAAACCCCGCGGATCCGGGCGGTGCCGGAGGCCTCCGGGGAGGTCCCGCGGATCCCAGGAAGGCCGGTTCGCCGGTCCCAGGCGACCGACGGCGAAGCGGTCGGGGCGTCGGCCCGGAGTGACCAGGGGTAACCACCAGCGGGCGGTCAGGGGCGAGGGGTCAGGGGCGAGGAGTCAGGGCAGGCAAGCGGTCTGCAACGCCGCGACGGTCGACAGGGCGCCTGGGTGCTTGACGGGCGCCGGGAAGGCGTTAGAATGGGTGTTAGCATTGCGCGAAGTGCGCAAGTTTATGGGAATCTGGAGGTTGTGCACGCCGCCGGGCATGATGGGGCGCGCGGTTGAAGTGGCCTCGCCGGCCGCGCCGCCTGTTGCCCGGAGAGGGGTGACCACGGCGTAAGGAGATTTGGGTCTGGCCATGCCTGCTGCCTGTGGCAGAGGCATCGACCGGAGTCGCGACACCTGCGGGCGATGTCGGTGTGAATCCGACGCCGGCGGACCCGGGGTGAGGGACTCCGGAGCTTGGATGGGTCTTTCGGTTCAGTGTGCTGCGACCGTCGGAGTCGCCACTGCCGCGATTGCGCGGGTGTGACGGGTTCCGGGATCGTCGCAGCCATCACGTGAGCTCGTGGTTACGACCGCGGGCGGAAGCAATGAGGCTCGAGGATATGGTGCCGATGCCCTGGAATGCAGGCGGAACCCTGCGGCCGCAGTCGGTGTGCCGCGAACCGGCGGGGTTGCTGCGCAAGGGGACGGGGGCGGCACTTGCCAGGAGCCCGGACTCCGCATAACCGTCGTACCCACGGCATCGGCTGAAAGCCCCTGACGACGGCGACGGGCCTGTCTCGTCGGCCGGAGCGAACCTCGCGCGGCGCCTCGCGGCGCCGTGCCGTCCGCCGGATGCCGGTCCTTTCCGATCTCCCGCAACTCCGGTTTTCCCCCACACGCGCGGACCGCGCGGCTGTTGACGCAGGGCGGTGACGGCCTCCCGCTCAGGGAGGCATGTGCCGCCTGCGAGCGCGCATGACCGCCGGCCGGCGTTCAGGGTCCGGCTCCACGGGAGTCGGCGCCGACCGGGCGGATCTGATCATGTTGGCGTACCGAGGAAGGTGAGACATGCAATGGCCCGCGATGCTGGCGGTTTCGTCGAGCGAGTGGGGCTTTCTCCTGGCCGGCCTGCTGGTCGGCACGGCCCTGGTCTATGTCGGGGTCGAGGTGCTCAGCCGGCGGCGGCTGGCCGGTGCCGCCCGGGAGGCCGCCCGGCTGACGGAGGAGGCCCGCAACCAGGCGGACGTGATCCTCAAGGCCGCCCAGGTGGACGCCAAGGCGGAAGTCATCCGGCGGATGGAGGAGTTTGAGCAGCAGAGCAACAAGATCCGCGAGGAGCTGCGCGAGGCCGAGAGGCGGCTGGAGAAGCGGGAGGACAACCTCGACAAGAAGCTCGACACGCTCTCCATGAAGGAGAAGATGCTCGAGCAGCGCGAGCAGAAGCTCGAGCAGCAGCAGGCCGCGGTCGCCGAGCGGCAGGCGGAGCTCGACCGTGTGCTCGAGCAGCAGCGCGCCCAGCTGCTGCGGATCGGCGGCATGACCATGGAGGAGGCCCGCACGCAGCTGCTGACCCAGATCCGGCACGACGTGGAGCACGACGCCGCCGAGATCGTCGACCGGGCGCTCTCGGAGGCCCGGGAGACCGTGCAGAACCGCTCGCGCGAGATCATCATCACCGCCATCCAGCGTTACGCCACCGAGCACACCAGCGCCTCCACCGTCAGCACCGTGGATATCCCCTCGGACGACATGAAGGGGCGGGTCATCGGCCGCGAGGGGCGCAATATCCGGGCTTTCGAGAAGGCCACCGGGGTGGACGTGATCGTGGACGACACCCCCGGCGTGGTGGTGGTCAGCTCGTTCGACCCGGTGCGGCGCGAAGTGGCCCGCAGCACGCTGGAGAAGCTCATCCAGGACGGGCGCATCCATCCCTCGCGGATCGAGGAGGTCGCCGAGGAGACCCGCCAGGAGGTCGCCCGCGAGATCGTGGAGCGCGGCAAGAAGGCCTCGGTGGACGCCAACGTGGGCGGGCTGAACCGGAAG